>Ga0075425_100006526_pt1 | contig 12236 bp, 10 predicted proteins | sample SoiMethybrSBSTD4_FD_75300 | JGI IMG/M metagenome (GOLD analysis project Ga0075425, IMG submission 75300) | Bulk soil microbial communities from a Populus tree surrounding site in Tennessee, USA - Soil MetaG P. TD hybrid SBSTD4 | ecosystem: Environmental > Terrestrial > Soil > Tree plantation...
GCAGCCCGCCGTGTCGACCGGAGCGACCCGCGTCGACGTGGCGCCCGGCGGTTCCTCGACGCAACGCGCGGTCGCCATCGGAGCGGCCGCAGTCGGCGTATTGGGCTCGCCGCGGGCGGGTACTTCGGTCTCAAGGCGTCGTCGACATGGAGCGACGCGAAAAAAGGTTGCACGGCGTATCCTGCCGGTTGCACCACCGACGCATCGACGCTCGCCAACGACGCAAAGACCCAGGCGACGATCTCGACCGTTGCGTTCGCCGTGGGTGCTGCGGGCGTCGTCGCCGGCGCCGTCTTGTGGTTCACGGCGCCGCGCTCGCACGAGGGAGAGACGAAGTTGGCATTGGGGGTCGGGCCGACCGGCGTCGTCGTACGGGGAGGTTTCTGACATGCTGCGTGGCACGGGGAGGTTCGCTGTTGCGATCGCGGCGGCAGCCGCTTGGGCAATGTCAATTCCGTCCTGCGCCGCGGTGCTCGGCATCGAGGAGATCCAACCCGGCGTCGACGGCGGCCCCTCGGGTTCCGGCGGTGCGGCAGGATCGTCCGCTGGGGGAGCGAGCGTAGGTGGTGGTTCGGGATCCGGTGGGGGGTCAACCGGCACTGCCGGCAACGCGGGCGGCGTGGGTGGATCGGCCGGGAGCGCGATGGGCGGCAGCGGTGGTCAGCTCGTTACGGATGCGGGCGATGCCAGACCTCCCCTCGACGCAGCCGACGGCGGAGCCTTGGCGATCACGGTACAAGGCAAAGTGATCGATAGCTGGCGGCACCCTTATCCCCAAGCACTGGTCATGATCGGAAACGCGGTCGTCACGACGGACGCGAATGGCACCTTCGTCATCCCCAACGTCAAGCCCCCCTACGACGTGACAACGATCGTCGATACGACCATGTTTACCGAGGCGTGGGCCTTCATCGGCCTCACGCGCCCGAACCCCACGCTTCAATTCGACGGCGACAGTTATCCCCTTCACTACGCGACGGCCCTGAATGCGACCGTCACAGCCATCAGCGACACGGCCGTGTTCTCGTGGGGATCGCCGGACGGCATTTTCAACACGAAGCTAGCGGGCTCGGGGTTTCAGAACGAGACTCCGGGGTGGAGTGGTCCGGTTCAGAGCGCCGGCAATGCCTATGCACTGGAGTGGACCACCCTGGTAGACGGGCGACCCTCGACCTACACGGCATTCGACCAAAAACCGGCCGTGATCGCCGCGGGTGGTTCGTTGACTCTTGCGATGAATCTCACCAACACGACGATTGCCACCGATACGGTGTCGGGAACCGTCACGTTGGGCGAGCTCACGCCGCCCATCGTGGATGCATGGGTGACCTTTCCGGGAGGCGGAGCGATCGCAGTTGCGTCGCAGACGCCGCCGCTGAACGCATTCTCGTACGTCGTACCGAGGTTGGCGAACACCACGATCACCCTCGTCGAGGTTGCAGGAGATCCTTCCTATTTCCCGCAAGGGCTGGTGCACAAGCGGGCTCTGGCGGCCAATCTCGTTGGTGTCACGCTCGCGGTTCCGGATCCGGCGCACCTTGCTCTCCCACGGGCGGCGGGCACCGCGAGCACGTCCACCGAGTTCAGCTGGACCGGGCCCGATACCACGTACGTCATGGGGTTCTTTGTCGTCGGTACCGGTACCCGCTATCGCGTCGTGACGAAGGAAAAGAACGGTGCCAACTTCGTCGGCCGTCTTCCGCGGTTACCCCCCAATTCGGGGATCGATCTCGCCGTGGGCATGACCGTGAATTGGTGGGCCGAGATCCAGGGAACCTATGCCTCTGTCGACGAAGCGACGGGCCCGCAGGGCTTCGTCGATTCGTTCGATACTTTCACGGATTCGACCCTGCACTCGTCGACGGTCGTCATCGGCCCGAACGACAGAGACGGTTTCCGCGTAACGTCCGAGATCCGAAGCTTCACGTCCATCGCCCCCTGATTTTGAGGGGTGCAGGAAGCTTGACGATGCGATGTCGACGCGAGATTCTGCCCATCGCGATGTGGTGCGAATGAAAAAGCTCTTTATGGGCGGTTTGGCACTGGCCGTGGGTTTTGCCGGCAGCTATGCCTCGATTGGTACTCGCCTCGCGAAGTGGGCAAACCCCCCGAAAACGTCGGTCGCGGCTTCCGGACCGCCGGTTCGCGTCACGGATCCTTCGGGCAAGATAGGGTTCGCCGACCCGACGGGTCGAGTGGTCGTCGCCCCGCAGTTCGATCTCGTCGGAGAGCCGGCCGAAGGGTTCATGACGGCGCGACTCGGAGGCAAGTGGGGCTACCTCGATCTTCATGGCGCTTGGGCGATAGAACCCCGCTTCGACGAAGCCTCCGCGTTTTCGCAAGAGAGGGCGGCGGTCGCGGTCGCGCAAAGCGATGGCCTGCGGTTCGGGTTCATCGACCGTGCCGGCAATTTCGTCGTGAAACCTCAATACACGAGTGCGACCTCGTACCACGATGGGCTCGCCAGGGTGACCGACCCCGTGCATGCCGGTTACGTCGATCGCACGGGACGATGGGCCATTGCCGCTCAATTCGACCAGGCTCGCCCTTTCAAGGATGGTTTGGCTCGGGTCGCCATCGGCGACCGGTGGGGGTTCATCGATCAGGCAGGCCAGGTCGTCATACCCATTTCACTCGTCGACGCCGACGATTTTTCGGACGGGCTCGCGCGCGTTCGCAACGACCAGCAAAAGGCGGGTTACATCGATCATTCCGGAAAACTGGTGATCGACTACGAGTACGACATCGCCTGGCCGTTCCGGAGCGGCATCGCCATCGTGGGCACGGGGCCCGCAGAAGAAAGAAAGTTCCGTCTCATCCGCAAGGGGGGAGAGACCATCGCCAAGCTGCCGTGGGAGCCCATCGCCAATTTTTCGGACGGAAGTGCCCCCCTTCGCATTTCCGACGGTCAACTTGGTTTTGTCGACAAGAGCGGTCACCTGTTGGTCAAAGTCCGGCTCGATTCGGTGCGCGACTTCAGCGATGGCATGGCCGTCGCGACCGTCCACGGTAAGACGGGCGCCATGAATCGAGAATGGCGGGTCGTCGTCGCATCGACGTTCGACGCCATGACCGACTTTGCCGAGGGTGTGGCCGGCGCCGTCGTCGATTCACGCTATGGATTCGTGGACAAGAAAGGGCACTTCGTCATCGAGCCTACCTACGAGGGTGCAGGCCAATTCTCCGAGGGGCTCGCCGTCATCGTTCGAGATGGACACTCCGGTTTCATCGATCACGCGGGTCGCGAGGTCATCGAGGCGAAGTTCGAGGAAGCGAGGGCGTTCGCTCACGGACTCGCGGCCGTCCGAACGGGCGGAAAATTCGGCTACATCGACCCGCAAGGACATTGGGTGATCGAGCCCCAGTTCACCCGCGCCGACGATTTCGGCGATCAAGGCCTCGCCCCAGTGTCGGCCGGCTTCGCCAAGTTCCTGACCCTGTCGGGCGCAGTCTCTCCCGCGCCAGCCTCCTCGGGTGTTGCGCCCGTGTCAGCTCCTTCGCGCGACGATTGAAGAGACGATCGCGCCCGCGCCCAGGACCGCCGCGCCCCAGAGCAGCGACGGCAACGGCAGCGTGAACGCGAGCAGCACACATCCGATCAAGCCGACCACGCTGAGACCTCGCGATGAGCGGCGCTGTTCAGGTGCGAGCGTCCAGGCCGCTGCGTTCGCGATCGAGTAGTAGATCAGGACGGCAAACGAGCTGAAGCCAATCGCCGAACGGACATCCGCGAGAGCGGCGACCGTGGCGACGACCGCGCCCACGGCCAGCTCGGCACGATGAGGAACGCGATAGCGCGGATGGATGGCCGACAAAAACGTGGGAAGATCGCGGTTTCTTGCCATCGCGAACACCGTCCGGGAGACGCCGACCAGCAGCGAGAGGAGCACGCCGAAGGACGCGAGCGTCGCGCCGACACGCACGACGGGCGCGAGCCACCCGAGCCGGCCACGTTGCACGGCCGTCGCGAGTGGAGTGGTAGAGGCGGCGATCTCGGTGGCACCGGCGCCGGCGAGCACGCTCACCGCGACCGCTGCATACACGACGAGCGTGATGCCGAGTGCGATCGGGATGGCCCTCGAGATTGTCCGCGCCGGATCGATCACCTCCTCGCCGAGCGTCGCAATGCGCGCGTACCCTGCGAACGCGAAGAACATGAACCCCGCGGACTGTAAGATCCCATACGCGCTCGTCCCGTCGAGCGGCCAGACGCGCCCGAGGTCGGCCGAACCGCCGAACCAAACGGCGCCCACCACGACCGACAGAGCAGCCAGCACCGCCGCGACGATGACGCGCGTCAGGCCGGCCGTTTTCTTCACGCCAAGGTAATTCACCGCCGTGAGCGCGACGGCGGCGCCGATGGCCAAGGGTCTCGCGAGCGAGGGGGCTGCATAGGTCCCAAACGTCATCGCCATCGCGGCGCAGCTCGCGAGCTTGCCGACGACGAAGCCCCAGCCGGCAACGAATCCCGCGAGCCGACCGAGCCGCTTGCGTCCGTAAACGTAAGCTCCTCCCGACTCGGGGTAGATCGCGGCAAGCTGCGCCGACGACGTCGCGTTGCAGTATGCGACGAGCGCCGCGACGGCGAGCCCAAAGAGGAGGCCGTTTCCGGCCGCGCGCGCGGCGGGACCGAACGCGGCAAACACGCCGGCGCCGATCATCGAGCCGAGCCCGATGACGACCGCGTCGAGAGTGCCGAGTCGGCGTGCGAGACGGCTCGGGGCGTCGGTACCGGCGCTCATACGTCGCCCGCCGCTCGCCCAATCAGCGCCCCGACGATCACGGCGAAAGGCCCGTTATTTTGGCTTGTAGACCGAGGAATGCACCGTAGCGGCTCGCGGCATGGGCGATGTTTCGTCGTTCGCGGCGCGACGGCGCTTCGAACGGATCGATCTCGATCGCCACGGTGGTACGCGTAAGAACTCGGCGCCAGGTACCGATGACGCGTCCGTCGACGACGATGCAAGGGTGCAACATGCCGCCACCTGCGTTGTGGCGCTTGGCGTGCTTTGGGTCGAGGACGGCGTCGCGGCTGCGGTAGGCGACGAGGTACTCGTCGAAGGGGGGTAACAAGTACGCCATCTCGAGGCCGGCACGCCGCGAGGGGACGTCGTCGCGCCAGAAAGTTTTGCCGCCGATGACCTCGGAGACGAGCGTCGATTTGACGAGCTCGAGGCCGGCGCGAGCAACCGACGGGGAGAGGCTCGACCACCAAACGAAGTCGTCCACCGTGGCCGGTCCGCGGCTTCGGAAGTAGCGTTGCGCGAGCTCGGCGAGCGCTTCGTCGCGCTCGACGGGCGCGCCGGTTTTCGGCGCACGACGGTCGAGGAGCGCGTAGGTGGGCTGCTTGCCGCGCCGGGCGCCGTTGCAAACGAGCGCGTCGAGCTCGGCTCGCTGGAGGAGGTACGCGAAGCGTAAACCGGCGGTCGATACGCCGGCGGTGAAAAGGGCGCTCGCCACCTCGGCGCGTGTGAGATCGCCGGCACCCAGTGCCTTGACCAGCGCATCGTTGCTTCGCCGAATTGTCGCCTCGTCGAGGGCGAGCTCTCGATAGCGGGTCGCGTTGCGGGCGATGAGGCGCGGCGCGACGAGCGCCAAAATCCACCGTACGTCGGCGGGCGCGACGAGCTGCCAAGTCCCCCGGAGCGCGTGAGTCCGAAGGACGGTGCCTTCCGCGAGGGCCCGTTCGATGGCCGTGTCGGTGGCGCCATCTGCGGGAAGGCGGAGACCAACCGCCCACTTCGCCGCGCCGTAGTCCTGAGCCTGCACGGCGCCGAGCCACCCAACGACCTCGCTGGGAGTTTCGAACTCGTGGCAAGCGATCTGTTGAGATGCCAGCCGGCCGTCCGCCAGCGGGTTCTTCTTGGCGCCGGCGCGAACCGTGCGCTTCATGGTGGGTCTGTGTCCCCGCGTTCCGAGGGAGGAGCGATGTCTCGTGCCATGGTGTCAACAGGGCGAGCCGCGAAGGCGTCCACCATTTGACGTCACCACCGCATGATGGGCAAGGAGAAGCAAGTCTCCTTCATCATGCAAACTCATCGACCCTCGGGGGGCAGTCCGGCCGCGTCGCGCTTGGCGAGCGCCGACTTCAGATCATCGCGGATCGAGCGATATCGCTGCTGCAAGCGCGCAGCGCCTCGGGCGATGATGTCGCGGTCGGCGGCTTCGTCATCCAGGAAAGCAGCTGCGATCTCCCTCCATGCGAGACCGCGCTCGACCCTCAAGACGAGTAGATCCCGGTCCTCTTCGGAAAGCGACTCCCGCAGTGCCTCAACGATGTCCTGCCTCACCGTCGGCGAATGCGTCCATGTCGCGCCATCCACCGGGGAGACGGTGGTAGACGATTTCGCCGCCCGACGACCTTGCGGGTGGCGAAGGCGGCACCGACGTGCTTCGCGCGTCGCGACGATAAAGATCCACGATCGCAGAGAGCAATCCCATCGGAAGCTTCTTAGCTCTTTGGAAAGACGGTCGCAGGTCGCGGCGTGAGCCTCGTCGACGAGCGTGAGCTCGCCGAGAAGTCGGTGCAGAAAAGGGCGGAGCTCGGGACTGAGGCGAGCCAGAACGATGTCGCTCGCCTCGGGAATGCGGTCGGCAAGAACGAGCTGAAGCACGCGGGCATCCAGCGGCGTCGAGTTTGCATCGTCACCTATCATTGCACCCCTGCTGACGGCACGCGTCTCCGAACTTCGCCGCTGATCATGCGCGAACTACGATGCCGGATGAACGGTCAAGCAAGCGTGGCGAGCTTGAACAAGTCGGGCTCGTAGGCTCGCGGGTATGAAACCTCGGGTGTCTGAATCGAGCCGAAGGCTTCCCGAAGGCGCTCTTGTATCCCGTCCCACGTCGGTTTTCCTGTCTTCTCCTGGCACGCTTGACGAAACGCGGTCGAGAAGAACGATTTCCTGCCGTCCTTCTTTCCCGCGTGCCACGTCCGCTCGTATTCCTGACAACTGAACACGTGGACGTAATTGTCTGGCCAACGACCCGAGTCCGCCAGTTGCAGAAAGGTCTTGGCGAAGCAGACATCCCACACGATCAGGGTGGGCTTGTCGTCGCGCTTCTCGCGAATGATTTTTGCCAGTTCGACCTCGTCGAGGACGTCGCCGTTCGTGTCGATGAGCCCGTTCGGCACGGCGTGCCCGACGATGTACAGAACGAGAGGGGCGTCAGAAACGGGAATGTCGCCCGGGGTGCCGATCCGGTTCGGAGCGCTGAGATCGGCGAACTTGTTGATGTCCGCGTCGACGCGTCCAGGTGATCGGCTGTTCGCCAGGTTCAAGATGCAAAGAGTTGCCATGTCCGGTGTCGCCATGTTTCGCCTCCTACGGCTTCAGGTCGCCAGGTTTGTTTTGCTGGCCCATTTCATCCAAGAGACGGAGAATCGCTTGCGCGACGGCAGCCCTGTCGTTGGCGAGCACGTCGGTCGGAACCCGAAAGAGGTCGTACCAGACCGTCGTTTCGAGTCTCGGCGAGCCGCCATTCGGCACCGGCGGATCGATTTGCCAAAGGACGAACGGTTTGGACACCATCTCGGAGCGATAGATGACGATCGTCGTTCCGTCGACCGCTGGCGTCGCGTTCTTGAGGAGAACCGCGTTCGTCTCGGTCGGTGCGCTTCCGAGAAACTCGACTTCGGTGCCCTCCTCGAGGACGGCGCGGGTGGGCACCCGTTTTACGGCGGGCACGTGTTTTACGGCGAGCTGAGAGACTATAGGGACAATGGGGGACTTCAGAACAAGCTCTTTCGAGGCCGGCTTTCGCAGACCTTGAAAAGGGTTAGGCGGTCGTTGGGACATGGAAGCATCTCCTGGCAATGGTTGGCACTACGCTTCATTTGGCACAGCGGAAACCGATGTTGGCGGCGACGTTGAGCGACATCCAAAACCCGCGAGCCGTCGTGCGCGTATAAAAGGACGAATTGTAGGCTCCGCCGCGGACCACGCCGGGCGATTCGGCCTTGAGGCGATTGGCGTAGGTTGCCTCGTCGTCATTGACGTTAGCGTCGTCGTCGACCCACTCGGCGACATTTCCACCCACGTCGTAAAGGCCGTCGGGCGTGACGTCCTGCGAGGCGGTCATGACGGGATACGGCGTGATTCGCTCGTTGTCGCAGCGCTCGGGATTTAGGAGCGCGAGAATCTTGTTGCTGGGGATGTGAACTCCGTCACAGTTCGGAGGAGCGCTGCCCCACGGATACGGCCGACCCTCGACCCCGCGCGCCGCAAACTCCCATTCTGCCTCGGTGGGCAGTCGCTTTCCGGTGCTCTTGCAATGCAGGCGCGCGCCGAGCCACGTTACGAGCGTGACCGGCAGCCGCTCGAAACCCGCTCGGGCCTGGAAGCGGCCGGACCCCTCGAACTCGATCCCCGCGCCATCTTTCCAGAGATCGTAAAGAAGAAGGTCCTCGCCCGGGCGCAGGGCATAGCGAACGAACCTCGGATAGTGGCTATCGTCGTCGTCGAGCACGCGGATGAGTGATCCGATCGACGTCAGGAAGGCGGCGAACTCCTCGTTCGTCACTTCGCGCACGTCGAGCTCGAAGGGCGCGACGGTCGTAGGCCGCAAAGGCGTCTCCTTCTGGGCCTCAGGAGGACAGCCGTTCGAGTACGTCGCGCACATCGAGGCCAAATGCTCTGCGTCGAGGCCCATGTTGTACGAGCCGCCCGCGAGCCGGACCATTCCCGCGGTCGGCGGCGGGAGCGTCGCGGTTTTGGCGCGCAGACGATACGCTGCCGCGCCAAAGGCAGCCACCGCGGTCATGGCCCCGGCAACGAAGGCCCATGCGGGCCGTCTTCTCTTCGTGACCGGGGCGGGCGTCCGTACCGACATACCGACGGCGCTTGCGCCGAGCGACTCGGAGCGCAGCGCATCTTCGCCGGGCGGGCGGATGCTCGGGGCCCCTCGTCGCGAGAGCGGAGGCAAAGTGGGTCGGAACAGCGGCGCGAGCATGTCCGCCATGGCCGCGACGTTCTCGAAACGCTGCGTGGCGTCGCGCGAGAGAGCGCGCTCGATCGCCGACTTAAGGGCCGCGGGGATGCTCGACCATTCGGGCTCGTCGAAATCGAGCTCGCCGTGGAGCGTCTGCTCGCGAATCTTAAGGTTCGTGCTTCCTCGAAACGGCGCGCGCGCGGCGACGAGCTCGTACCCGATGACGCCCAGCGCGAAGAGGTCGGCGCGGGCATCGATCTCGCCGTGCCGCCACTGCTCGGGCGCCATGTAGCCAGGCGTCCCGACGCCGAAGCCGAGCGAAAGGCTGCCCGGTGCGTCGACCATTGCGGTGGTCGAATCGGGGATGACAACTCGCCGCGCGACGCCGAGATCGAGAATCCTGAGGTTTCCGTCGGGGGTCACCATGACGTTCTCTGGTTTCACGTCCCGGTGGATGAGCCCGCGATCGTGCAACGCCTGAAGGCCCTCGAGTAGCTGTTGAATGATCGCGATGATCTCGTTCGTAGTGGGGCGGTGCGTCTTCATCCACGCGCGCAGCGTTTCGCCGCGTACGTATTCCATGGCGATAAACGCCTGCTCTTTCCAGGTTCCCGCGTCGTAGACGCGCGCAATGCGCTCGTGCTCCGCGCGGGCGGCCGCGCGGGCCTCGCGCAAGAGCCTGCGTTCATCGACGAAGCTCTCGTCGCTCGTGCTCCGCAGCACCTTCAGAGCGACGAGCCGCTCGAGCACCACGTCGCGCGCGAGAAAGACATCGCCCATTCCGCCGTGCCCAATCGCCTCGAGGATTCGGTAGCGATGCGCCCATAGGTCTTCCGGCTCCGGAAGCGCCCGCTGAGCGGGGGGTTCGGCGAGACGCCTCAACGCCTGCGCCTCGGTTAGCCCGAGCGGCGTATCGTCGTCTTTGCTAGATCCCGTGCTCATGCCTTTCCCGATGTGGAACGACGCGCACCGCTCCGCGCGATGGCCGACGCCGCCGCGACTCGAATCGATCGATACCGTTGCCGAAGTCGCGCGGCTTCCCGATCGACGGCCTCACCAGCGGCCGAATCCTCCAGAAAGGCGACGGCAATGTCCTTCCACGCCAGGTCACGCTCGACGCGCATCACGAGGAGATCGCGATCCTCGTCCGACAGCCCGGCACGCAGATTTTCCAGGAGATCGAGACCCGTCGTCGAGAGGCCGGGAGCCGTCGGCGCACGCGCCGGCACGTCGTCTGCCGCCGAGAGCGTCGTTTGCTTGATTCCGGCGCGCGCTTGGCGGGCTCGACATCGGCTTGCTTCGCGTCTTGCGACGATGTAGCTCCAGGATCGCAACGTGCATTCCCAACGAAAGCCTGCGAGGCCGCGCCAGAGATGTTCACAGGTGATGCTGAGCGCTTCGTCGGCGAGGGCGGCGTCGCCGAGCAGTCGGTGCAAAAACGGTTTCAGCTCGGGCGATAACCGAGCGAGGAGCAGATGGGCGGCGTCTCGCTCTCGGCCGGCAGCTAGAAGCTCCTGCACCTCGGAGTCGAGCGCCGCCTTGTTCCCTTGTTCGTGGCTGGGCATCCTCGACCCCTGACTTAGCGCCTGCACGGTACACCGAACCTTTTTCGCGTTCCAGCCTCCCACCCCAACAACCGCTTCGCCGCCCATATCGGGTTCCATTCGTTCCTATCGGTAGAACCGGCTCCCCGATCGGTTGTGAGGCCACAGGGTGCAATTCTCATGACGTCCCCGCGGCTCCGCTGTTGTTTTGTGGACAATGTCGCAGCCCCGGAGCGTCGAGGTGAGCGAGAGCCCCGCCGAAGCTGGACGTTAGACCAGTAGAGGTTTTGAACGGTCACCTGCAGGTGGCGGGATCGGGCACCACGCATTGTCCGGCCACGCAGCGTGCGGGGGACAGGCAATGGGTGCCGGTGTCGGCCGTGCTGCAGTTGGCGCCGTCCGCGGCGGCGGCGGAGCAATTTCCGCCGAGAGGAGCGCTGCACGTGCCGCCCGCTGGGCACACGGCATAGCTCGTGGGCAGGATCGAGTTGGCGCCGCACGACCCCTGGGGGGATGCCAACGTGAGCGCGAGACACCTCATCGAAGTGGTGTTGCATCCGACCGCGTGCGCGAGGTCGCATTGTTCCTGCGCGGTGCACGCGTCGCCGACCCGGCCCGGCGCGGGTGCAATGCAAGTCGACTGTCCGGCAGGGCAAACCGTGCCAGCGCTGCACGAGTTGCGGACACACGGGTCGCCCGCTTTCGTCACCGGTTGACAAATGCCGCACGCCGCGTCCGGAGCACGCGCGCAGAACGTCGTGACGCATTGCGCGTCGTCGCCGCAGGGTCCACCCAGCGCAACTGCGCCGGGGTCCGTCTTGCAGGCGGCGCCCCAGTCGCCGGCGAGAAACGTTGGGCAAGCGAGAGGGGCAATCGATTGTTCGCACGACGTCGTCTTCGCGGGTACGGCGCTCGTGCCTGCGGCGCCGAAACTCGGGACGCAGCTCAGGATCACCCGCCTTTCGCACGTGGGAGCGTCGCCATAGAGCACGCCGAGCACGAAGGGGGTGCAGGTCGCGATCTTGGCGCATAGGGTCGCCGCGAACGAGGCACATGCCCGCGTGGCCTCGGCGTCGTTGCCCGCGTCGGAACTAGGATTGCCGCCTTGTCCCGAGCCTCCGCCGGTGCCCGAAGAGGTGCCCCCGCCGCCGCCCGAATCCGACGCGCCGCCACTTGCTACCGAGCCGGACGATCCGGCGCTCGCTGACGGACCCGAGCCCGAGCTCGCGCCAACGGGCGAAGCGGCCTCGGAGGAGGAGCACGCGATCGTGGCAGCGAGCATCGAGTAAAACCATCGTTTCATGCGCTGCCTCGCGAACGGTTCGGGTCGACGTGGGCCACGAAGACGAGTTGCTGGGTCGGCGTGTCGGGATGAGGAAGGCCCCACGCGCGCGCGACGCCGTGTGGCTCGATGGCCTCCGCGCGGTAAAAACCGCATTTTCCAAGATCGGCGATCACTTCGTCACGCGTGCGTTCGTCGCGTGCGAAACCTTGCCCGCCGGTCCATCGCTTCATGGCCCAATCGAGACCGCGCCCGACGCGCCCCGGCGGGGGAAGCTCGCGAGGAGGGACGAAGTCGAAGACGAACGTTCCTCCGTCAGGTACGAGGCGCGCCGCGACCGCGCGGTAGAGCCGCCGATGCGCGTCGGCATCGAGGTACATGAGAAGTCCCTCGGCGATGACGAAGAGTGGCGCGCCGTCGGGCACGGACAGGACGTCGAGTGCCGTCGTCTCCACGTCGGCGGACAGCAGTCGAAAATT
>Ga0075425_100006527_pt1 | contig 12236 bp, 5 predicted proteins | sample SoiMethybrSBSTD4_FD_75300 | JGI IMG/M metagenome (GOLD analysis project Ga0075425, IMG submission 75300) | Bulk soil microbial communities from a Populus tree surrounding site in Tennessee, USA - Soil MetaG P. TD hybrid SBSTD4 | ecosystem: Environmental > Terrestrial > Soil > Tree plantation...
TAGAGGTCGATCACGTCCGTACGGAGGCGTTTGAGCGAGGCCTCCGTCATGCGGCGGATGTGATCGGGCCGGCTGTCGAGCCCTGACGGCTTCCCTTCGGCGTCGAACCCGAATGCGAACTTCGTGGCGATGACCACCTGGTCGCGTACGGGAGCGAGCGCTTCCCCGACGAGCTCCTCGTTCGTGAAAGGGCCGTAGACCTGGGCGGTGTCGAAGAAGGTGACGCCGCGGTCGACCGCCGCCCGCAGGAGCGCGAGCATCTCCGTCCTGTCCTTCGGGGGCCCGTAGCTGAAGCTCATCCCCATGCAGCCGAGGCCGATGGCGGAGACTTCGAGGTTGCTGTTTCCGAGCGTGCGCTTCTTCATTCGCGTCCTCCCCCTCGAACTTACGTCCCCTCACCGGCCGTGACTAGACGGGTATGGCCGAATAGGGCTGTGAGTGCCGCTCAACAATGCGGCGAGTGACCAGAGGCTACGCTGGGTACGTTCAGGAGGGACGTCAGCATGAGCAACGTCGTCGTCGTCATCGGCGCCGGATCGATCGGCCAGGCAATCGCTCGGCGGGTCGGCGCCGGCAAGCCAGGAAATCCGCCTTCGGTGGCAAGACTAGAGCTGATCCAGCGCGGCTCGGATGATCGAGGGAATCGGCACGGGCTGGCGAGTCAAGGCGTCGACGTACACGTGCACGAATCGACCGACGGCGGACGGTTCGACATCGTCGCCTCGAAACACCGCGAGCTGATAGATCACGCTGCTGTTGCCGGCCTTCTCGAGCCGAACGCCGATCTGCAACAGGTCGGGAAAGCTGATCTGCCGCAGGAAGTGACAGCTCGTCTCGGCTACGACCCCGATGGCCGGCAGCGAGCGGGTGTCCGACCCGGTCGCGTCCATGAGCCACCCATTCACGGCCGAATCGAAATAGGAGTAGTACGTCACGTTGTTGACGTGGCCGTAGTGATCGTTGTCCATCCAGCGCGTCGGCATCGGACGCAGGACGCGGAAGTCGTGGCGTTTCAGTGTCATTCGCGGTCTCCGGGCGACGCGCAATGGCGCGGCCCGTATGGCCAAAGCCGACGGCCGGAAATACAGGGGCCGGGTACAATCGCCCCCGGTCGGAAGTCCACGCGATCCGCATCATGACTCAATCCAAGGTGTATCCGAACGCCCCGAAGGCTTCGTGCGCAACCGGATCACCATGAAGATTCGCGCCGCCGTGCTGCACGAGATGGGATTACCGCGGCCGTACGCGCAGAGTCTTCCCCTGCAGATCACCGAGATCGACCTGGATCCCCCCGGACCGGGCGAAGTGCTCGTTCGCATGCGGGCCGCCGGACTGTGCCATTCGGATCTCTCGGTGATCAACGGCGACCGGCCGCGGCCGCTGCCGATGGCGATCGGCCACGAAGGCGCGGGCGAAGTCGTGGAAGTCGGCGCGGGCGTCAAGGACCTTCGAGCCGGCAATCACGTTGTCGCGGCGTTTGTGCCTTGCTGCCGGACGTGCGAGCCCTGCGCGACGGGCCGGCCCGCCTTGTGTGAGCCCGGCTTCCGAGCCAATTCCACCGGAACGCTCTTGAGCGGATTGCGACGCCTGCATCGAGGCGACCAGGACGTCCACCACCATCTCGGCGTCTCGGCCTTCGCGGATTACGCAACCATGGCGCGCGAATCGCTGGTGGAGGTCGACGACGGCCTGTCGTTCGATGAGGCCGCGGTGTTCGGATGCGCGGTTCTGACCGGCGTCGGCGCCATGACGAATACCGTCCAGCCGGCCCCGGGATCGGGCCTGGCCGTGATCGGCCTCGGCGGAGTGGGGCTGGCGGCGTTGCTGGCCGCCCGGACGCTGCGGCCACAGGTGCTCATCGCCTGCGACCTGAGTGCCGAGAAACTGGAACTGGCGAGGGCCCTGGGTGCCACACACACCGTCGACGCCGCCGACGCGAACGCGGTGGAGCAGATCCGGGACCTGACGCGCGGCGGCGTGCACTACGCATTCGAGATGGCCGGCTCGGTCAAGGCGATGGAGCTGGCGTATCGGATCACGCGCCGCGGCGGCGTGACCGTCACTGCCGGATTGCCGAACCCTCAGCACTTGTTCTCGATTCCGCAGGTGGGCATCGTGGCCGAGGAGCGCACGATCAAGGGGAGCTATCTCGGCAGTTGCGATCCTGCGCGTGACATCCCGCGCTACATCGAGATGTATCGCCAAGGAAAGCTGCCGATCGACCGGTTGCTGAGCGAGCGCATCGGCCTGGACGACATCAACGCCGGCTTCGATCGCCTCGCCGAAGGCCGCACGATCCGCCAGATCGTCAGGCTCTGAAAACCCGCATCAACAACCGACCGAATGCCTAGGAGCCGATCTGTTGCCGGCCCGGTCGTAACGGCCACTTTCGGCCGTTCCACTCGAAGACGCCGCTCAGCCCGGGAGGCAGCGTCACTTCGCCGCGCAGGCCCTGGTCGCCCGATCGCTCCAGGCGCACCACGATGTCCCCCAATGGGTGCGGCATTCGTCCCTCGGCCCGCTTCAGCGGACCCAGGCTGGGAGCGATGCGCACCGATCGGAATCCCGCGCTCGCGGGCCTGATCCCGAGAACGGTGGCGAGGAGGCCGTAATTGGGATGCGCGCTCCACGCGTGCGAGTCCGACCGCGTCGGTTCCGGACTCTCCGCGGTGGTCGTGAGGCCCATGGCCATCATCGCCCGCCAAGGCGCCAGCTGCTCGATGTAGCGATCCGCCAGGCCCGCCTTCCGCAGCGCCTCGAGCACGTAGAAGCTGTAGTAGTAGGTGGACTGGACGAGGGCGTGGTCCGCGAGGACCCGCTCCATGAGGGCGCGCTGCTCCGCCGCCGGAACCGCGTCCACGAGTACGGCCATGGTGTTCGTCTGCTGGCTGAAGAGCTTGGCTTCCGGCGAGTCCAGGAACAGGTGGCGGGACGGATCCCACGCTTTGGCCCGTGCCGCCGCGGTCAGCTTCCCGGCGAGCGCCCGGTAGCGCGCCCCTTCGCTGGCCATACCCAAGGCGTCTTCCAGCTCGGCCCCACGCTGCAGGGCGTAGGCGAACTGGAGAGTGATCATTGTCGAGTGCCCGTCCTTCGCTCCGGGGGGTATGCCGACGGGCCACTCTTTCGCCCAGTCCACGAAGTTCCACCAGGGCATGGGACCGAGGAGGCCGGTCTGGTCGAGGTGGCTCTCGTACCAGCCGAGCACGCCGCGGATGCCGGGAAGGAGGCTTCGGACGTACGCGGCATCGTCGCGGTGCATCCAGTAGTCGTGCACCATCGCGACCCAGATCAGGGAGAAGGTCGGTATGTACTGCCCCAGGTCCGACGGGTATCGACTCGCTGTGATCCCTTCCGGAATGCGGGAGGCGTCGAAGTGGGAGATGGCTTGGCGCACCAGCCGGTCATCGCCGGTCAGGTACATCGAGATGAGGGCCTGGATCCGCGTATCGCCGATGTACTGGAGCTGCTCGTAATAAGGAGTGTCGAAGTAGGTCTCCCCCGCGCAAAGACGAGCCACGCGCCAGTTCATCTCCCACATGTCCTTGATCCAGGGGAGGTCGCTCTCGAAGCGGGCCTTCTCCTCGAACGGATAGGCCGTGAAGATCCCGTGGAGGTCGTGTATCCGCAACGGATCGTCCGCCGTCTCGATCTCGACCTGGACGTAGCGGTAGGTACGGAACCAGAGGGTCTGGAAGAGCCGATGCTCGCCCCCTCCGGGCCGGAACACGTCCTTGACCCCGAGTGCGGTCTTGCCCTCGATCTCGTTGCGGTTTCCCTTGTTCCCCTGCGCGTCCTTCAAGGCTTCAGCGTACGTGAGCGTCACGGAGCTCCCCGCACCTCCGCTCGTCTCCAGCACGGCATACGCGTTCGTCAGGTGCGATTGGTCGAGCAGCATGGTCGCGCGCGTATGCGCCGGGACCATGAGATCGCCCTCGCCCTTGAAGAAGGCCTCGCTCGGCGCGATCCCCTCCACCCGCCGGACGGTGGCGAAGCGAACGACCTTCTCCTCCATCGGCGGAATGGAACGGGGCACGAGCTGCCACAGCCTGGCTTCGCCGGTGACGGCGGTCCCTCGGATTTGGGTGCGCTCCGCGGCGCGCCCCTCGCCGACGGCGGCGGGCCGCCAGGTGTCGTCCGAAAAGGTTGCCTGCTCCCATCCCCACGGGTAGCGCGCGCCATCGACCGACTCTCCCGGAGGAGCCGCGTAATAGCCACCGGTGGCGGGTCCCACCACCGGGATGGGCGCGTAGCCGGGGTTGCTCAGCACCTTCCACTCGGGTCCTGTATTGGCCACTGCTTCCCGGTCCGTATCACCCTGCAGGAGGAAGGCGGTGCGGCGGCTGAATTGCGCGACGGGGCGATACGGCCCCCAGTTCCAGACGAGGGCGGCCAGCACGTTGTCCCCTGCGCGCAGGTGGGGCCCCAGGTCCAGGGTCTCGTACCGCCAGTGCATGAGGTCGGAGCGCTGTGGACCCGACGAGAGCTGCTGCCCGTTGACGAAGAACCGATACCGGTTGTCGGCGGAGACGTGGACCACGAAGTGTTCGGGCGGCGCGGCCAGACGGAGCACCCGCCGAAAATGGAACACTCCGAACGCGTTGCCCGGAGCGTCCGCATCCGCAATCCAGGAGGCCGGGGGCGCTCCTCCGAAGACCGGCGTGGGCCCGAATTGGGCTTCGCTCCCGCGAGAACCAACGAGCAGGGTGAAAACCACAATCGCCGCTCTCGACGCCCGGCGCACGGCGCTCGGGTTCATCGGGGCGACGCTCCCGCCGAGACCTGCAGCACACGCACGGGTCCCAGCAACCCGGACGGGAGCAGGGGCGAGCCGGCCTTGTAGAAGACGGGCCGGGTGAAGGTGTACTGCGTCGGCGCTTGAGGCTGGCGGTCCCCGATCATGCGATTGACCCACAAGTTCGTGACCTTCACTTCGATTCGGTTGGGGCCGGGCTTGGCCGCTCCCGTCATGTCGACGCGGAAGGGCTTCTTCCAGACGATACCGAGGTCCTTTCCGTTCACGGAGACCTCGGCCAGGTTCTGAACGTCGCCGAGGTCGAGCCACTGGTGTGCTCCGGGCGCGAACCAGCCCGCTTCGGCGTCGATGGTCCTGGTGTAGGTGCCCGTGCCCGAGAAGTACTTCACCCCGGTGTCGGCGCTCGTGCTCCACGAGGCGAGTCGATCGAGAGTGACGCGCTCGGGCGCGCCGCGGCCCGGCTGGAACCGGAGCTCCCACGCACCCTCCAAGGTCGCCAGCGGCCTTTCGCTCGCGGCCGGCAGGGCGCGGGCGGAGCTGGCCGCGGGTTTGCGAAACACGACGAACACGGCTCCCCACGGCTCGAGGTGCAGCGGCACGGTCGTGCGACCGTTCGCGATCCTGAAGGACGCCGGCTCGCGAAGGCCCGTGTCCGCGTGCCAGAGCTCGGCTTCCTTGCCGCTCACGCGGAACGTGGCTTCGACGTCCTCCTCGCGGTCGTTGCGGTTGTCCACGAAATAGAGATCGCCATCCGCGAGCGAGCGGTGCACCGCGAGCAGCACCGTGTCGGGCTGGGGCTTCGTGTGCTCGAAGTCGGGCGGCACGGCCAGGCGCTTCAGGACGTCCCCCAGGCTTCCCTCGGCCGTGACCGTGCCCTTACCCGTCCTGGCTCCACCGCTCGAAGTCCCGCTCCCCCACAGCTCGTCCACGAGCCGGCGGAACTCGGCCTCGTCGTCGCTCAGGCTGGGCGTGGACAGAGGCTTCGGTCCGGCCACCGCCGCACCGGCCGATACGAGGTCTCGAATCTTGCGGAGCACAGGCAACGACATGTGCCGGCTGTTCGGATCGAGGGCGAGCACGCGGTAGCGCATCCCGCTCGGCGCGGCCAGCTGACCATCCACCACCGACAGCAGGTGCACGAGCGCATCGGCGTTGATGTAGTCGAAGTTGTAGCCGGCCGGCACCGGCGGAGCCGTGTCGCGGAAGAGCGCCGTCACGTTCGAGTCCTCGCCGTAGTAGTACGCGACGTCGGCCACGAAGCGGCCCTGCTGGAGCAGGAAGGAGCTGCGCGCGAGATACGTCACCCAGGCCCTCGCCGGCTCCGCCCAGGTCTCGTTGCGGGTGAACCACTGGCCAAAGGGTCCGAGACTGAGACCTGGCCCCTTGTCCAGGAGCGGCTGATGCACGGACGTGTGGATGACGAACCGGTTCAGGCCCATCGCCAGTTCCTTGTCGGCGGTGGGCTTGAGGGTCGCCGGGCACCAGCCCCAGGCGTTAGAGCCGGCGGTCATGGACTCGGCGGCGACGTAGGTCTTCCCGTAGAGGTGCGCGACCGAGGCCGATTCGCGGATATCGGCGTTGTAACCGTGTTGCTCGGCGTTGACACCCGGCCGCTGCGTCCACATCGCCGACATCGGCACGTCGTTGGTGCGCTTGGCTTCCATGCCGTCGCCGACGAAGGCGCGTCCGGCCTCGTGCGACTCGCCGTAGTGCCCCATGCCCCGCTGCTTCAGGATCGCGGTGATCTGGTCGTAGTGGTACTCCGTGAGCATGTCCGACAGCGCGCGCCGGAAGTCCCAGAGAAAACGGTCGGAGGCTTCCGCACTCTCGACCACCCGACCGGTGAGCACGGGCAGCCACGGATGCGGGTCGTAGCCTCGCCTCCGGGTGAACTCCTGGATCATCCGGTCGGTCCAGTTCTGCGCGCCCGCCTCCCAACTGTCACTGATGAGGAAGCCCAGCCCGCGCGCACCCATCAGCGGGCCCACCGCGCTCTTGTAGTTGTCGAGGTAGGCGTCCATGTAGGCCTTCACGTGCTCCGGGCTCAGCTTGTCCACCTCGAAGCCCGTGCCCTCGGGCGACGCGGGGTGGTTGCTCACGCCCAGGAGCGAGTAGCCCATGCGGAGCACGACCCATTGCCCCGGCGGCGGCGTCCAGTCGAGCGACCCGTCGCTCCCCATCTTCGACGTCAGATCCAGAACGTCGCCCTTCCGCACCACGTCCGCAGAGGCCATGGCCGGCGTCCCCAGATCCGAAAGGCCCGCCAGCGGCACGAATGCCGCCTTCTCCTCGAAGCGGTTCACGCGTGCCCCGGTGTGCAGCGTGAGCTCGGCGATCTGGTGCTCGGCCGGGGGCGGAGGAAGCGGGAGGTCGATCTCCATCGGCGGTGGCGGCGGCGGAGTCACGAACGTCACCCTGAAGAAGCGGGCCTCGACGGGCGGGAACGACACCGTGTTCTGCGCGGCCGTGCTGCGAGGAATGTTGACGACCTTGCGGAAATCCTGGCCGTCGTCGCTCGCCTCCAGGTCCGGTCCGGCCGGCGGGGGGCCAAACGGCCACTTGAACCCGGCAATGGCGAGGGACGCCCCCCGAATGGCCACCGGCTTTGCGAAGGCGAACTGAATCCATGCCTTCTGGCCGACCGGCGCCATCGGCAGGGCGGCCACCTTGACGAAGTCGCCGTCGGCGAGCAGAGACGGATCGAGGGTTCCACTGCTCCAGGTGACGGCCGGCTTCAAGTCGGTCAGCGGAACGTCGCCGGCGGGTACCCGATACGCGACGACAGTGCTGTCGTTGTAGAGCTCCGGCGGCGCCTTCGGGGCCTGACCCGCCAACTGGGCAAGGAGGCTCGTGAACGGCGCGTTCTGGAAAGGGCCAGTGGTCGTGGGGGGCTTCGGGAGAATGCCATTGAAGCGTCGTCCCCCTTCGATGCGCGTCTCGCTCCAGACCAGCTTCTTCATGGCCTGGGCCGGCGTCACCCAGGGCCCGCCGGATTCGCTCCATCCCGGCGAACCCGCGATCGCCTCCTCGAGTCCGAGCTGATCGGCGAGCGTGGTGGCGTACCGGAACGTCTCCTTCCACTCCGGCGTCATGTAGACGAGGCGCTGGTCGACGACCTTGTCCCCGAAGAGCGACGCGTCGAAGTTCTGGAAGCCGCCGATGCCGATGCGGTGCATCCACTCGAGGTCGAGCCGGATCCCTTCCCTGGTGACGTTGCCGTTCATCCAATGCCACCAGACGCGAGGCTTCGCCTCATTGGGCGGGGCCGCGAAACCGGCCTCCAGCGGATCGGACGCCGCTCGCAAAGCGGTCATACCGGGTGCCGTTGCGGCGATCGCCGCGGCGACGACCGCGACGAGCCGCACCTTTGATGGCGACACCCGAGCCCGACGACCCGCGCAATCCCTGCTCATGGCTCTCTCCCTGGTCGATCCAACGGGTGAACGAGATCCGGGACGCGCTCCCGCGAACCTGGTCCTACTGTGGTGCCGGCTTCGGATCCAGCTCCTGCCTCGTCACCTCGGTCGGCACGAGACTCGTCAGATCTGGATCTCTTGGTCGCTGGCTCTGCAAACGTTGGAACTCCGCCAGGGCCTTGCGTTGCGCGGGCTCGTTGCCGAGAGCCCGCTGGCACTGTGCGAGCTGGTAGTAGGCCACCTCGCTTGCGGGGTTCAAGGACACGGCTTTCTGGAGGTGCGGCAAGGCCTGCGCCGGTTGGCCGAGACTCGCCAATACCCGGCCCAGGCCGATCTGCGCCTGGTCGAAGTCCGGATAGTGCTGGATGGCGCGCGCGAAGAACTCGGCCGCCTTCTCCATCTCGCCGGACTGGCGGTGGATCTCACCAAGCTCGTAGGCGGCGTTCGCACTGGTGGGATCGATCCGGAGCTCTTCGAGGAACTCCTTCATGGCCTCCGACCGCGCGCTCGCCGCGCCGTCGCCCGACAACTGCTTGGCGCGCGACAAGAGGGACCGACCCATGCGGAGATGGATTCCAGGCCGTCCCGGCGCGAGGGCCAGCACGGCGCGGTACTCCCTGACCGCCGCGTCGTAGTAGCCCTGGCTTTCGTTGGCCTCGCCCATCGCCTGATGAAGGAAGACGGAGTCGGGCGCGACCTTTCGAAGCCTCAGCGTTTGCAGATACGCGAAGTTCGCGAACAGGCGGCCCCCGTAATAGAGCACCTCCGGATCATCCGGATAGAGCCGACTCAACTCCAGCGCCACCTCGACCGCCTTGTCGTCCTGCTCGAGGTCGGTGTAGGCCCGCTGCAGTTGGAGACCACCGAGCCGGCGCAGGGGGGCGTCCTCCGTCTGGTTGAACGCCTTGCGTAGCCCGGGGAGCGCCTCTTTGAACTGCCCCATCTCCGAGAGACACAAGGCGAGCAGCACGTCCACCTTGGGCAGGTCCGGCTTCAGCTTCAGGGCCTGACGAAGGGAGGGAATGGCCTTCGCGAAGGCCAGCTGCTGGAAGTAGATGGCACCCAGCTGCGCGTGCACCTCCGCCGTCTGCGGTGACAGTTCGCGCAGCTTCTCGAAGGCGCGGGCGGCATCGTCGTACCGCTGCTCGCTCAGGGCCCGCTGCGCCTCCTGCGCGTAGCGGTCGAGCTGTTCTTCGGGTGTCTGAGTTTGGGCCGAGGGGGTGAACAAGCCAAGCAGGGACACGATCAGTATCAGTCGCCTCATGCGAGAGCTTTACCCCGAACGACGGATGGTCACAATGGCGCCCGCCGACGTAGCCCGCCAGGCCGTGCGGCCTGGCGGGCTATCGCCGTGTCCCTCAGAAGATCAGCTTCGCCCCCAACTGGATGATGCGACCGTCCCGGGCCGACGTGACCACACCGAAGTTGGCGGCGGTCAGGTTCTGCGACACATTCAAGAACTGCGGATGGTTGAACGCGTTGAAGGCCTCCACGCGGAATTGCAGAGTCGCGTTCTTCGGCAGCTCGAAGTTCTTGAAGAGGCTGAAGTCCAGGCGGTTCTGGCCGGGACCGCGCAGGATGCTGCGGCCGGAGTTGCCGAATTCGCCCAGTGCCGGCTGGGCGAAGGCCGCCTTGTTGAACCACTGCTCGACGGTGCCGCCGCCCGAGTGGATGTCGCCCACGATGTTGGCCCGGTTGGTTCCGAAGGTGTCGAGGACACCTCCCACGTCGGCGGCGAATATCGAGATGGGGAAGCCGCCCTGCCAGAGGTAGATCCCGTTCACCTGCCAGCCGCCGAGGATCGCGTTCTTCGCTCCGGATGCGTTGGCGCCGTAACGCTGTCCTTTTCCGAAGGGCAGATTCCACACGAAGCTGGCGGAAACACGCTGGGCCACGTCGAATCCGGAGAGGCCGTGGTCGCGCGCGACGTCGTGGTTGTTGAGGAACCCCTGCCAGCCGGCCGACTCGTTCGCTCCCAGGGCGGCCGCCGATGACTTGCTGTCCGTGCTCTTCGACCATGTATAGGCCAGCGAAGTCAGCAAGCCTCGGCCGCGGTGCGTGAGGGTGGCGTTCAAGGCGTGGTAGTCCGAAAAGCCGCTCCAGGAGCTGTCGATGTAGGTGGCGAAATTGGGAAACGGCCGGCGGCCGAGAACGGTGGGATTACTGGGTGTGTAAGGCAGGGCCTGGGCGATGTTGATCCGCATCAAGAGGTTGTCCCCATGGGCGCCCACGTAGTTCAGTTCCGTCGTGGTCGACTTCGAGAGCTGATGCTGGACCCCGAGAGACCATTGGTGCACCTTCGGGTTCCTGGGCTCGGGAGACTGGTTCACCGCAAGGAACGTGTTGAAGGCCGGCTTCGCCACGCCGCCGCCCGAGAAACTCGGGAAGAGCTGATCGGTCGTCTGCAGCGGCGCCGTCTGGCCGAGGGTCTGGGTGTAGGTTTGACGGCTGACATACGGGTACACACCCGCGGCGCCGTCGATCTCGCGTGTCTCCGCCGCGTCGTAGAAGAGCCCGTAGCCGGCCCGTATGACCGTGTCCCCCGACTCGGTCGGGCGGTAGGCGAAGCTGAGCCGGGGAGCGAACACCTTGAATCGGTCGGGGTTCTCCGGGCTGCGTCGCCCGGCTTCCTGGTAGTAGGCTCCATCCACGACTCCCTTGGCCGCCAGCGACTCGTCGGCGACGAGCAGGCCGCCCGGCGCATAGTCGAGGTTCCGCCAGGCCATATGGTTGTTCGTCTCATAGGGAACGTTGCGGTAGTCGTAGCGGAGGCCGAGGTTCAGGGTGAGCTTGGGGCTGATCTTCCAGTCGTCCTGGATGTAGGGGGCGATGTACGTCCAGTTGAACTCGTAGGGGTTGCCCGCCTGGCCCGAGACGGCAAACGGCCCCGGCTGGAAGGCGGTAGCGCCGCCATAGTAGCCGAGCAGGAAGTCCGCCACGACGTTTCCGGTGAAGCCGATGTTGAAATTCGCGAAGTCGCCGAGGAGGTCGGCCGCCGTGTCTCTCTGGAGCTGCCACCGGCGGTAGTTCGCCCCGAAGTTGAGGGTATGGTTCCCGCGGACCCACGTGGTGGTATTGCTGATGTCCCACATGGGCTGATTGCTCGCCGTATAGTCATTGACGGCGCCCCCCGCCCTCGCGTAGCCCTGCATGCCGACGCCGGGACAGCCCCTCTGCGGGTCGGGGATGTCGGTGAAGACGCCCGTCAGACGCAGGGCGTCGAGGTCGGACTGGGGGCAGCCAATCCCTTCCTGGTTGGCCAAAGCCTCCACGCGACCGACCCGGAACACGTTGACGACGTTGTTCCGGATGGGCCAGGTGTGGGACACCTGCCAGTTCTTGTTGTTCTGGACGGTGACGATGTCGCCGACGCCCGGTGTCACGGATCCGCTGGACGTGTTCTCGTAGGTCGTCTTCGTGAAGCGTGCAAACAATCGTCCGAAGCGAGCCAGATCCTGATCGACGCGCACCGTGAACTGGTTCTGCGTTTGGGGAAGCGTCCGAACCAGCTGGAAGTTCCCTTGGGGCACGTTGGTATTGGGAGCCGGGTACCACCCGTCCTTGATCGTCACCTGGGCGAGGCGCGAGAAACGCGACTGCGGGATGGTGTTGTTGGGGAACGGCCGTCCCGTGAGGGGATCGATGATGGTGCTGGTGAAGCGGCCCGCCAACTGGTCCGGCGTCGGCACGATGTAGAACGTGCTGGACCCGCGCTCGATGCGCGCGCCCTCGTAGTTGAAGAGCAGGAAGGTCTTGTTCTTCACGATGGGACCGCTGATCGTCCCCCCGAACTGCTTCTGGTCCAGCTTGGGCTTCTCCGAGTTCGGCGGGTCGAAGAAGTTCCTGGCGTCGAGCGCATCGTTCCGGCCGAAGTAGAACAACGCACCCCGGATCTGGTTCGTGCCGGACTTGCTGACGAGGTTGATCTGGTTGGCGCTGAAGCCGTACTCCGCCGAGTAGGTCTTGGTCTGCTCCTTGAACTCCTCCATGGCATCGACGGACAGGACCGCGGCCGGAGTGCCGACGGCGGTGTCGATGTTCGCCGTCCCGTCGATCATGAAGTTGTT
>Ga0075425_100006528_pt1 | contig 12236 bp, 10 predicted proteins | sample SoiMethybrSBSTD4_FD_75300 | JGI IMG/M metagenome (GOLD analysis project Ga0075425, IMG submission 75300) | Bulk soil microbial communities from a Populus tree surrounding site in Tennessee, USA - Soil MetaG P. TD hybrid SBSTD4 | ecosystem: Environmental > Terrestrial > Soil > Tree plantation...
TCGAGAAGGAGCCAGGCCCTTCGTTCGGCGGCATCAGCGTCAGCAAGACGATCCCCAAGCTCGGGTACAAGGGCCTGGAGACGGTCGAGATGAGTTACAGCGGGCACCGGGTGCCGGCGTCGTCCGTGCTCGGCGGACCCGACACGCTGGGGCGCGGGCTCCCGCTGATCCTCGGCGCCCTCGAGCTGGGCCGCATCAACATCGCGGCGCGCGCGTGCGGCGTGGCGCGGGCGGCGTTCGAGGCCGCCATCTCGTACGCCCAGCAGCGGGAGACGTTCGGTGTACCCATCGCCAAGCACCAGGCCATCCAGTTCAAGCTGGCCGACATGGCCACCAAGCTCGAGGCCGCCCGTTTGCTGACCCAGAGCGCGGCCCGCAAGAAGCAAGCGGGTGAGCGGTGCGACGTCGAGGCCGGCATGGCCAAGCTGTTCGCGTCGGAGACGGCGTTCGAGTGCGCGACCGAGGCCATGCGCGTGCACGGCGGGTACGGCTACACGACCGAGTTGCCCGTCGAGCGCTACTACCGAGATGCGCCGCTGATGATCATCGGCGAGGGCACCAACGAGATCCAGCGCCTCGTCATCGCCCGCGGACTGCTCGAGCGATACGCCGAGTGAGCGAGCGGCTGGCCGGTCGTCGCGTCTTGGTCGTCGGCGCCGGCACGCGGCCGTCCCCGGAGCCTGACGCGCCCATCGGTAACGGCCGGGCCATCGCCATGTTCGCGGCCCGCGAGGGCGCGGCGGTGGCGTGCGCCGACATCGACCGGGACACGGCCGAGGAGACGCAGCTGTTGGTCGAGCTCGAGGGTGGGGGGCGGAAGGCGATAGTGATCGTCGGTGACGTCACCGACGCCGAGGTGTGCCGCGCCTTCGTCGAGGAGACTGTCGCCGCCTTCGGCGGGCTCGACGGGCTCGTGCTCAACGTCGGCATCGCCGCCGGCTTTCGATTGGAGGGCACCACCGCCGAGCAGTGGGACCACGCCTTCGCCGTCAACCTCCGCGCTCACTTCCTCATTTGCCAGGCCGCCCTCCCGGTGATGGATGAGGGCGCGTCGATCGTCTTCGTCTCCTCGGTCGCCGGCATCAACGCCGGAAGCCAAATCCCCGCCTACGACTCATCGAAGGCGGGCCTGTTCGGCCTGTGCCGGCACGTGGCCATGGAGGGGGCACGCAAGGGCGTCCGGGCCAACGTCGTCGCCCCCGGGCTGATCGACACCCCTCTTGGTCGCCTGGCTACCGCCGGCCGCCCGAGCAGGGCCAAGACGCCGGTGCCGCTTGGGCGGCAGGGCACGGCCTGGGAGGTGGCGGGCCCGGTGGTCTTCCTCCTTTCGGACGAGGCGAGCTACGTCACCGCCCAGGTCCTCGCCGTCGACGGAGGTCTGTCGGCCCGCTGAGCCGACTATTGCTGACTTTTCCCCGCATAGCGGGAGGAAGTCAGCGATAGCCGGGTGAACAGAGACGTGTGCGCATCCGTCTCGCTTCGCTGTTCGCGCTCGCCGCCCTGGTTGCCGGCACCGGGCCGGCGCTGGCCAAGGCCACGCATAGTCCGCCGGCGCCGCACCTCCTGGTCGGCGCGGCCCGGGTCGACGTCACTCCGCCCGCCTTCGACTCGAAGGCCGATGCCACCGCCTTCCCGCTGTGCCCCTCTGCGGTCTTCGACGGGGTCCGGCAGTTCGCCTTCGAGGAGCCGTACAGGGACGTCCAGGGCGTCGGGCACTTCGAGTATCCCGATCCGTTCTGCGACGCCAACCACAACGGGCGCTGGGACGGCATCTACATCTCGGGCGGCGTCGACCACGTGGCCCAGCAGGTCCACGACCCGATCGACGCGCGCGCCATCGCCGTGTCCGACGGCGTGCGCACCGCGGTGGTCGTTTCGGTGGTGGCCCAAGGCATTCACGAGACGTACACCCACCGCGTCCGCGATCGACTGCGGGCTCTGCGGCCTCAGATCACCGACGTCATCGTCAGCGCCAACCACAACGAGTCCTCGCCGGACACCGTCGGGATCTACGGCGCGCCGAATGTCGGGGACGCGGTCGGCGGACGCTCCGGCATCGACGACTACTACATGTCCTTCCTCGTCGACCACGTCGCCGATGCCGCCGCGGCTGCCTACGACGCCCGCAAGCCGGCGACGGTCTCGGCACTGCAGATGCCGGTGCCGTCCAACGTGAACGTGCGGCTCTCGAAGAACTTCCCGACAACCGACGACAGTGGCCAGGGCGTTGCCCTCGACCCCAAGATCGGTCTGCTCACGGCGAAGACGCTCGACGGCAAGCCAATCGTCACCCTCATGAGCATGGCCGCCCACAACCAGGAGATCGGCCACTCGGGGGCGCTGCCGGGCGACATCTCGTCGGACTGGCCAGGCTTCTTCCACCAGCGCCTCGAGCAGGACGCGGGCGGGATGGCGATGTTCCTCGTCGCCGACAACGGCTCGATCGAGGATCCGCAGACGGTCCCGCCGGTGCCGAGAACAGCGGGCCCGGGCTGTCCCGACGGCTGCTACGCCCAGGCCCTGGCGACTGGCGAGGCGCTGGCGAACGCCGTGGCCGCCCAACTGCCGAACACTCGCCGTCTCCGACCCGGCCGTGTCGACATCCGTCGGGACGAGTTCTACGTCCCCCTCGAGAACAACCTGTTCAAGGCGGCGGCCGTGGCCGGGCTGTTCGGCGACCGCCAGACGTTCCTGGCCGGAGTTCCCGTCGGACCGCTGGGGCCCGACGTGCGGAGCGAGGTGGGCGTCGTCGACGTCGGTCCCGATCTCCAGCTGCTCGCCAACCCGGGGGAGGCGTTCCCCGCGCTGATGGTTGGCAGTCACTGGGGGATCGAAGACGCGAGCTGTCCGGACCGGCCCAACCCGCCCGTGCCGACGTGGCACGCCCAGGCCGCGTACCGGTTCCGCGTCGGCCTCGCCGACGACATGCTCGGCTATCTGATCCCGGCGTGGGGCTTCTCCACCCAGCCCGGCGTGTTCACGACGACGTGCTTCAACGACCAGAACGACAAGGACCAGCGCGGCCACCAGCACAAGCTGGAGTCGGAGTCGGTCGGGCCGACCGGCGGCAACCTCGTCGCTGAGCACTTGAGCGGTCTGCTCGATGCCGGACACGCGCCAACGGCGGACATCCGGTCCGGTCGGTTCGTGCATCCCGACGGGACCCTCAGCCGCTCAGCGCTGGGGGCCGTCGGGCTGTGGGTGGCGGGTCCCGAGCACGGCGGCACCGGTCTTCTCTTTGGTGTGCAGGGCATCCGGTCGTTCGGCTCGCGTCCCGTCGACGGACGCGGGCAGTTCATCGACTACGACGCCGTGAGCCAGAGCGGGCCGGACCTGCTGACCCACGGCATGGCCGTCGGTGCCCGGCACATGTACATCGACGTGTACCCGGACGTCGAGGCTCCCGCCGTCGGTCCTTCGCGCTGACCGCCGCTCAGCCCGCAATACGCCGAATGGCCGGTGTCACTGCGTAACCGTCCAACCACTCTGCGCGTCCCATAGATGTCACCGTCCGGCGAAATGCTCCTTGCTCCCGGCGCGAGTTCGCTGCACCGTGTCATCTGCCGACCACAGAACGTGGTCAGCGAGTAGGGCGAAGCACTGATCCGCAGGTGACACATCTGGTCGCCCAAGCCTGCGGGGAGCGAGTGGCGAAACCGACGCCCCCTGGGATTCCGGCTGTGGGCGGAGGGGCATGGGCCATCGAGCGGGCGACACGACGAGGGTGCGGACCTCCCTCGCGTCGCGTCTGCGCCGACGCATGTGGGCGGGGGCGGCGACGACGAGCCTCCTCTGCGCGCTGGTCGCCGGTGGCTTGCTGGCCTCGAGCAGCGGCCAGATGCTTCCCCGGTCGGCTGGGAGCCCCAGCGGGACCCTCGAGCTAGCTCCTGGCACCACTCGACTCGTCTCCCTGACGGTGAACGCGGCGCCGACACCTCCGCCGACGCCGCCGACGACTGTGGGGACGAACGCGAAGGCGATCCTCGGCTATGTCGTCGCTCAGCTGCAGGCCACAACCGCTCCTGACAAGCCTTCCGCGGGTCACATCGCCAACGCCATCGCCGACCTGAACCAGGCGGTGGCGTCGAAGTTCTGGGTTGGCCCCGACGGCAACCACATCGATGACAAGACGGGCGGACCGGTTTTCGACCGCATCCACGACGCCATCGTCGAACTGCAGGCGGTCAAGAAGCCTTGGCCGTCGTGGGTGGCCACCTATGTCAACTACCTCGACTACTCGGCGCGGCTGCTCGCCTCGACGCTCGTGTCGGACAACTCCTGTTCTCCGAAGAAGCCTCCCGAGTTGGCCGCGGCCCAGAAGGAGCTCACCAATGGCGACTCTGAGTTCGACAAGAGCCACTTCGACGAGGCCATCGGTCACTACAAGGCCGCGTGGAACCACGCCGACAACGCCAACGGGACCCCGTGCACGACGCCTGATATCACCCTGAGCCCCGCGGGCACCCTGTTCAACGTCCAGAACATGGTGCCGGGGGACTCGAGCTCGGCACCGGTGACCGTCCAGCTGACGGTCGCCTCCGGGACGGTCACGCTCTCCGAGACCGGGATCTCGTCCATCGCCGGCTTCGCCCACGAGTTGACGCTGCAGGTCGTCGACACGACCACCGGTAAGAGCGTCTACACCGGCGCCCTCGACGCGATGCCGCCGAAGCTCATCGACGGAACAAGTGGACCGAACTCCGCTTGGTCCACGACGGAGCCGCACTCGTTCACCTTCACTGTCGCCTTCCCCAACGGTGCGTCGGGTGACAACGCCTATCAGGGCGCCAACGCGGGCGCGACCTTCGTCTGGAGCAGGACCTGAGATGGCCGTGACGACCGAGGTCCTGTCCGCTACGCCGGCCGGCGACTCGACGCCGAGTGCCTGGCGGTTCTACGTCCAGGTGCTGTCCACGATCATGACGGTGATCGTGGTGACGGTGGCGTGCGTCGCCGTTGTTGTCGCCGCTGCGACGCACCTGTCGCCGAAGGGTCAGTACACCGTCTTCGGCCATCCGGTCATGGTCGTGCTGTCCGGCTCGATGTCCCCGGCCATCCGCACCGGCGACCTGATCGTGGACTACCCGGTCACCGGTGCCGAGGCCCAGAACCTTCACGTCGGCCAGATCGTCACGGTGCGCGAGTCGACCGGCAGCAACACGGCAATCACCCACCGCATCGTCGGTGTGGAGCACAAGGACGGTCACGTCGCCTACATCACCAAGGGCGACGTCAACAGCGCCGCCGACACCACTCACCGCTCACCCGCGGACGTCGTCGGCGTCTTCAGCCACACGGTCCGGCACGGCGGGTACGTGCTCTACGCGCTCCACAAGCCGTTGGTGTTGGGGCTGCTCATCGCCTCGCCTCTTCTCTGGTTCGCCGCCGCGCCCCTCAAGGCATGGGGCCGTCGCATGGACGACGGAGAGCAGACGTGAGGTCTTCCGCGTACGCCACGAGCTGGGGTCGTAGCCCCCCGAGCCGGCCGCCGCCGAGCGGGAGGGCGCCATGACCCGTCCCTAGGTCGCATCACACACGCAAGACCTTGCAGTTCAAGTTCCAACAAGACGCAGCACTTTCGTAAGGAGAACGAACAATGGAAATGTCAATCAGAAAGCGGGTGGCCCTCGGGGCCGGCGCAGTCGCAACAGTCGGCGCGGTGGCAACCCTCGTCGCCGGCGTGACCTTCGGCCTGTTCAGCGCCACGGCGCAGAACAGCAGCCCGGCCAACTTCACGTCGGGGACCGTGTCGACGTCTCACGCCGCGGGAGACACGTGCGTCATTCCCGCGCATGTCGTTCCTGGCGACACCGGTAGCTGCACGTTCCATGTCACCTTCACCGGCAACGTCTCTTCCTTCGTCGGGCTGAGCACGTCGACCACGGGCGCGCTGTACGACGGCACCGCAAGCGACGACTCGGGCGCGAACAAGCTCGTTGTCTCGATCACCGACGGGACCACGACGTTCGGCAACAGCACGGCCGACATGTACGTCAGCACCGACTCGGCGAACCCGACGGCGCACACGTTCACCGTCAACTGGAGCCTGCCGAGCGGCGCGGACAACAGCTACCAGAACCAGTCGGCGAGCGTGGGCCTCACGGTCAAGGCCGTACAGAGCGCGCACAACGGCTCCTGCTCGACCGCAGGCAGCGCCTGCTCGGGCACCAACTGGAGCTGATCCAGGTCGGTCATGTCTCTCGCCGTCGCCGGCAATTGGGGGGTTCGGCGGCGGCGGGGGACAGGCCCCACCACTTGTCCATCACGTTCACGAGAAACGGCGACTGATGCTCGGTAGAGAGAGGGATTCGGTGAAGTCAGGGAGGAAGCGGCCGCTGGTCGCGGCCCTGCTTGCCGCGTTCCTGTCCTTTGCTGCCGTGCTTGCAGCGGGAGTCGCCTTCGCTCGTTTCAGCGGCACTCAGCAGAGCCAGACCAACAGCTTCAGTTCGGGAACCGTTTCGCTGAGCAGTTCCACGACCGGGCACTGCACGGTCTCGAACATGCTCCCGGGCGCTTCGCCGTCGCCGTGCACGATGACGGCGTCGTACACCGGCTCCGCTCCCGCATACATGGCGGTCAACGTCCTCATCGAGACACAAGCAGGCAACGGAGGAACCAAGCTCTACAACCCGACCGACGCCACGCACCACATTCAGGTCGCCATCTCGTCGACGAGCCCCTCGGTAGCCGCATACACGGTCCCGGCGACCGTGACGACGTGTCCTGGCGGAGCGCCCGCGGGATCGACCTGTTACGAAGTCGACAACCAGCTCGTGAGCACGACGGCCTTCACGAGCTCCAGCCCGACGGTGACGTTCACGACGACCGCCAGTCTTCCGTCAGGCACCACCACCGGCTATCGCGGTGGTTCAGCCCAGATCATTCTCACCGCCCACGCGGCCCAGTCGGCCAACAACACCGCCACGGGTTGCACCGCCGGGGCCGCCTGTTCAGCGGTGCACTGGAGCTGATGGTGTGAGCGTTCGTCTCCAACCCCGACGGCGAGCCACGAACATCGCCATCGTGGTGGGCGCACTGCTCGGCGCGCTCGTGGGCTGCGTTACAGCTTTGGCGTTCTTCACCGGCACGTCGCCAAGCGAGGCGAACAGTTTCAACGCCGCCGCAGTCGACCACATCACGATTGCACCGTCTTCATCGTCGATCACGGCGGGCGGCTCGAAGGTGTTCTCGGCTACGGCGTTCGACTCGTCCAACAACTCCTTCGGCGATGTGACGTCGCTCAGCACATTCACGATCGCTCCCGACGGCTCGTGCACGGGTAGCTCCTGCACGGCAAATGTCGCAGGCGCCCACACGGTGACCGCCCACTTCTGGGGCCTTACCGTCGACGCGGCGCTGACGGTCAACGCAGGGACGGCGACGAAGCTCGCGTTCACGCAGTCACCGGGCAACTCAACAGGCGGAGTCGCCTTCGGCACTCAGCCCGTCGTTGCAGTGGAAGACGCCTCCGGCAATGTCGTCACCACCGACTCGTCGAGCGTGAGCCTTGCGATCAAGACCGGGACGCCGTCGTCCGGTGGCCCCGGCACGCTCTCGGGCTGCTCGCAAAGTGAGACCGCCGGTGTCGTGACCTTCTCCGGCTGCAAGATCGACAAGCCGGGAACCGCCTACCAGATCCACGCCACCGACGGCTCACTCGCGGCAGCCGACAGCTCTGCTTTCAACGTCACAGCGGGTGCCGCCACTCAGCTCGTGTTCACGACTCAGCCGGTTGGCAACGTGGCCGAGGCGACGAACTTCAGCACTTCGCCCGTCGTATCGGTGGAGGACGCAGGGGGCAACGTGGTCACCTCCGACACAGGCAGCGTCACCCTTGCCGTCAACTCAGGGCCGGCGGCGGGCTCGGTGACTTGCTCCAACGCCGGGTTCCCGACGGTCTCCGCCGTGGCCGGAGTGGCCACGTTCACCAACTGCCGAATCACTGGCACGGCGGCGGCCGGCACGTACACGCTCAAGGCCACGAGGACGGGCCTGACGACAGCGGTGTCGAGCAATGTCGTGATCAACGTCGGTCCGGCAACGCAGCTGGTGTTCACAACCCAGCCGGGCAACGACGCCATGACGGGTGCGCTGTCCCCCCAGCCCAAGGTCTCGGTAGAGGATGCCCAAGGCAACGTGGAGACAGGTGACAGCGCGACCACGGTGACCGTGGCCATCGGGACTAATCCCGGGTCCGGCACGCTCGCCTGCTATCCGGCCTCGGTGGCGAGTCCGCCGGCGACCAGCAGCCTGACGGTCACCGTGGCCGCCGGCGTCGCGACCTTCACCGGGTGCGGCATCACGCAGAACGGCAACGGCAACACGTCCGGGTACACACTGACCGCTACGAGTTCGCCGAGCCACGGCATGGCAACCAGCAGCGCCTTCAGCGTGCAAACTTCTACGCCAAGCATCACGTCGCCGACCAACGGCAGCCCGCAGACCATCGGTGCGACGGCGACGACGTTCACAATCTCAGGGACGGCGTTCGCGTCAGGCGTGACGGTCGCAATCAGCAACACCACTGACTTCACGCTGAATTCCTACGCATGGGTCGACAGCACTCACGTGAGCGTCACGCTCACGGCTGTGCACACGGGGAAGAAGACCACCGTGACCCTGACGAACCCCGACAGCGGATCTAGCGCCACCTCAGGCAACGCGGTCCAGAGCTGACCGTCGTCAGCCCAGGATGACGGCGATGATGCCTTGTTGGTTTCCGACCCCACCCACCGGGCCGCGGACGAACGCCGACTTGAAACCGTCTGACAACGGCACGGATGTCGACTGCACACCGGATACCTGTACGCGTGATCCCGGCCCAAGGCCGGATCCCATTGCGAACCCCGCTACCTCCGCCTCATTCGCCGTCGCGATCGCCTGGCCGGCAAGGGCGAAAATGGCGAGTAGGAGGGCGCGCTCCTCATCGCTCAGCTCCTCCCCGAGGCGATCGAGCTTGCTGGCCAGCTCGTCCACCTGCTCCTTGGTGACCGTGATCTCGGACATGCGGCTCCTTTGCCTGTTGCGTGGATGGGCGGTCGGCTACAGCGCCTGAGGCCAAGGCGCGTCAGGTGACAGCCCGCCGGTAGCGGGAATGGCGAGGGACAGGAAGAGGTTTCCGTCGCGCATCATCAGACCGCGACTACAGAACTCCTCGAGCGTCGCCTCGACCTCGTCCAGCTCGCGGTCGAGTCCGAGTCGCTCCTTGACATCGCACGCAGTGGCGGGTGCATCGTCACAAGCCCGGTAGATAGCGGCGAGTGGGTCTGTGAAGGTGTAAGTGCCGAACGTGTCTGGATGGCGGTGGTCGTCGATCTGGATGAACCCAGGCGCGGCCCACCGCGTAAGGCTGGGCCGAGTCTCGCCCGCCCAGGCCAGCCGCCATTCATCCACTCGATCGACTGTTTCGGCATAGACGGACGAAGGCAGCGTGTCTTGCAACACGTACTCGAAGAAGTAGGCGGCCTTCTCGAGATCGACGTGCTCTGGGTAGATGTACCGGTAACTGGCCTCGGGACGCCGCCAGGCGAGCGGAAACGTCTCGGGATCCTCGAAGAGGGGGCTGAAGCGCTCCAGCCGGATTCGAGTGGCGCTCACTGGTGGTTGGAGGTGGATCAACTGAGGCATGAGCGCGGCCACGGCGTCGTAGTCCTCGGTCTGTTCGCCTGGAAACCCCCAGAGCATGTTCCAACCGACGTCGAGGCCGTAGTAGCAGGCCCACTTGAGCAGGTTCACGTTGGTCGACGCCCGGACGCCTTTGCGCATGAGGCGGAGCACATGCGAGCTGAGTGATTCGATCCCCGGTTGGATCATTCGCACGCCGGACTCGCGCAGGGCGCGTACCTCGCCCCTGGTCAGGTTGGCCTTCACTTCGTAGAACAGGCGGTATGTCGAGCCGTCAGCCACGAGCTGGGGGAGGAGCTCGTCGAGGTACGAACGGTCGAGGATGTTGTCGACGGCCTGGAAGTCGAACGTCCGATTGCGACGGGCCAGCTCGGCCAGCTCGGCGGCCACGCGCCCCGGCGACTTCGAACGGAACGCCATCGTCTCGCCGTTGAGCCCGCAGAATGTGCAATGGGACTTGGCGCCCCACCAGCAGCCCCGTGCGCTCTCGAAGGGCACGGTCGCCTCGCGCCGTCCTCCTACTCGTGAGATGCCGAGGCGCTCGGCCCGGGAGAAGTAGTCGCTGTAGTCGGGCACCGGGAGTTCGTCCATGTCCTCGAACGGCCGATCTGCTGCGCCGACGACCTGTCCGCCGTCCCGCGCGAGGACACCCGGAACCTGCGATGGGTCTTGCCCGTCAACCAAGGAGATGAGCAGTTGGCTGAAGGAGCGGTCGGCTTCCCCGGTGACGGCGTAGTCGATGCAGTCGATGGCGCGGACGTACTCGATCCCCATGGTCCCGTCGAAGTTGGCGCCCCCGAACACGGTGACGAGGTGTGGGTGACGACGCTTCAACATTGAGGCGAGGGCGATGGACGCGACGTTCTGCTGGAACGTCGAGGTGAAGCCCACGACTCGGAAGCGATCCCATTCGACGGCGTTGAGCTGGGCCTCGAGATAGGCCGGCACTTGGCGATCGCGAACTTCGAGGAGCTCGGAGATCGACAAGCCGAGTTGGGCGAGTACGGGGGCGATGTCGTTCGCGAGTTGGCGTGGCATCTGGCCGTGGGGATCCGGAGCGGCGGGTCCGAAGGCGGCGGTCGAGAAGAGCCAATCCCCCAGCGCCCGTTCTCGCTGTTGGGCGAGGACCTGATACGCGTCGACGCCGAGCTGGTGAGCGAACTCCAGATTGAGGTGAAGGATCTCCGTCGGGAAGCCGTGCGAGGTGGCGATCGGCCCCAACAGACCCAGTTGCATCGAGGGCCAGTAGGCCGACGCGAACGGCATCGTCACCAGCGCCACGCCCCATCTGGCGCGGGCGGCCCGTGTCTCGGCCGGCAACGTGTAGGGGTCGCCGAGAACGGGCGACCGATCCCGAAGGTCGATCCTCACCCTGATGGTGACGGTGGCTGCCTCTTCAAGTTACAAACAGCACCAGGCCCGCCCTCGGCCCGTCACACTGCCGTTGCTCTAGCGGATCCCGGTGTCGCAGGTGATGTTCACCGTCACCACCTGACCACGTGGGACGGTCACGGGCGTCGTCGGGCAGCGCGGGAACGTCGAGCCGGTCTGTACGACCAACGTGTAGCGACCGGGCGCCAGCCGCATCGAGTAGTTGCCGTTGGCATCCGATCGAGTGCGGGCGATGGTACGGCTCGCCTTCTGGGCCTTGATCGTGCCGCTGACGGGCTGGGGCGGACAGGGATGCCCCACCTGCTCGACCGGACAGGTCGGACCAGCGGTGACCCTGCCGGCGACACCAGAGCTGGGCCGTGTTCGAGCGGCCGCGACGGGCGAGCCATAGGCAGCAGCAGCGGCGGCGGTGATCGCGACGATTGTGAGCGCTCTGCGTCTCATGCCTCGAAACTACGTGACCGCCGAGCCAGTAGCAGCCCGCATGCCGCGAGCGTCAACGCCAGCGTCGATCGCCCGCCGCCGCCGGTCGCCGGGAGGGAGCCGCCCTGTGCGGTGGCCGTCGACGCCTTCACTGACGGCTGGGCGGCGGTCGCCGGCGCCGGTCCCTGCTCATGGAGGGGGAGCGTGAGCTCGAGGCTTGTGACCTGCACAACGGCGGGGACGTTGCTCTGCTGGTAGTAGGGCGTGTCGTTGGCCGCTATCTCGACCTTCAGGTTGTGGCCGGCGGGGAATCGGTAGCTCTGGGGCGCGATCTGGAAGCGGGCGTGGTGCCCGCCGCCGGGAGTGTCGAGGCTGCGGTACGTGCCTCGGGTGACGAGCCCCTGCGCGCTGCCGTCGGGCGCCACATCCCAGAGGCGCACGTTGAGCTCGGTGTCGGGTGCGGTCGTCGAGAACGCCAAGTCGACTACGGGGCCGCCCATGAGCACGGTGTCGGAACGCAGCGGGAACTCGTAGGTGGCGTCCGTCGGGTCAGGTTGGGAAGGGCGCATGATCCGACAGCCCTTGTAGGCGCCCGGCAGGGGAAGGGTCGCCGTCGTGATGGGATCGGTGGCCCGGGCCGCCGGCCCCGATACAGCGCTGGCCGTCGTGCCGGGCGTGGTGCTGACGAACGTCGCGTGACTCGTGTGCAGGGCGTCCCAGGACGGGCCGCTGACGACGCGCATGGGAGCGCCGTGGTCGAGGCAGCGGGTGACGGTCGACGTGACGTCGAATGAGGG
>Ga0075425_100006531_pt1 | contig 12232 bp, 8 predicted proteins | sample SoiMethybrSBSTD4_FD_75300 | JGI IMG/M metagenome (GOLD analysis project Ga0075425, IMG submission 75300) | Bulk soil microbial communities from a Populus tree surrounding site in Tennessee, USA - Soil MetaG P. TD hybrid SBSTD4 | ecosystem: Environmental > Terrestrial > Soil > Tree plantation...
GTGTGGACAGGCGGTGATCATCGATCTGCGAGGAGACGCGTCCCAAGAATCGATCAATCAAGCCGTGAATGAGATGAATCTCGGCATCGTGAACGGGATTTTAACCAAACTTGCGTTTCGCTTCATGCTGCTCAAACGCGCGTACACAAAGAGCGAATTTGAACGCATGATTTCCGGGACAAGATTCCCCGACACTGAAATTCAAGAAAACCTGATGGGCTTCGAGATCTTGCTGTCCAGAGAGCGCAAGACCGCATGGTCTGGCGGGCACTCAACGCAGCCGTGCTGCCCGACACGTGGGCGCAATCGTACTCGGCCTGCTAACGAAACCCGCGATTCGTAGAACACTGCACAGAGTTGTGCTATGCTCGCCAAGCGGGAAAGTCGCTGGCTTCCGCCCTTCCAGATAGTTTCCGCCACATCTCGAGGATACAGAGACGTTACCTGGAACTCCGACTCCGGAAGTGAGAGATCATGAAACGAATGCAATTTTACATGGCGTGGATATCGACCCTCGTGTTGCTGGCAGGGACAACGGACTTGGCCGGCTGCGGCTCGAAGGACAGCGTGCCTCCGGCAGCCGCCGCACAACAACCGGCCAGCGCGCCGGCTGCGACGACGGACCAGCAAGCGCAACAAGACGCGCAAGCGCCAACGCCCGATCAGATTCAACAGCAGAACGAAACCGCGGCGGCGCAGAATCCTCCACAAACACAACTGCCGCAAGTGAGTTTGACGGCCGATGGACTGGATGAGCTATTGGCTCCCATCGCGTTGTATCCCGATCCTGTGCTGGCCATCATGCTGCAAGCCTCCGTGAATCCGCAGGAAGTGATGGACGGCGGTAATTGGCTTACCGTTGGCGACAACAGCAAATTGAAGGAAGCAGCGCTGGATGAAGCTTCAAAAAAAGCGGGCTTCACGCCGGTGATGATGGCGCTGCTGCATTTCGGGCCCGTGGTGGACATGATGTGCACGCAATTCGACTGGACCAAGCAGTTGGGCGCCGCCTACGCGGCCGATCCGAAAGCGGTGCTGGACTCCGTGCAGCGATTGCGCGCGCAGGCCGTGGACACGGGGGCGTTGAAGAGTTCGTCGCAGATGACGGTGGACGTGAAACAGGATCAGGGCAAACAGGTTGTGCAGTTGGAGCCGACAAATCCAAAAGTTATCTATGTGCCGCAATACAATCCCGACCAGGTGTTCGGCACGACGACCACAACAACCACCGCAAACGGCGTAACAACGACTACCACGACAACGACAGGCGCGGCTGCGCCCGCGACGAGCACGAGCACGAATTCGACTACGGTGGTGAAAGAAAAAGAAGGCGTGAGCACTGGGACGGCGGTACTGATCGGGCTGTTGTCATTCGGAGCAGGAATGGCGGTGGGCGCGGCGATTAACAGCAACACGTATTATTATCCCGCGTGGGGCCACGGCGGTGTGTGGTACGGACCGCGACCGTACTATCCTCCGCCTTACCACCCCGTGTATTACGGCGGCTGGCATGGAGGATACGGGTACAACCGGCCAGTGCACTACGGGAACACGAATGTGAACATCAACGTAAACAACAACTACTACAACCGCTTCAACAACAACAACAATCTGAATCCGAATTACAAGCCGAGGCCCGTGCCCTACAACACGAACGCCAATAGTGCCTACGCCAAGAGTGCGGGCAACTATGCCGGAGCAAATCGCGGTGTGAAATACAACGGCAGCAGCAATTACAAGGGAGCAACTACATATCAAGGGACGAACAATCGTCAACCGAATACGGCGAATGTACAGAATCGGCCAGGCGGCGCAAATGCGGGAAACGCTGCCGTACAGCGGCCCGCCGGCGGAAATGCTGCGAACAATCCAAACGTTCAGCGGCCTGCCACGGGTGCAGCGAACAACAATTGGAAGGGACAAACCACGTATCAGGGTGCGAACAAAGCAGGAGGCGCCAACGCGGGAGCTAACAACCGCATGAACACTGGGAACACGCCCACAAGGAATTCGTCTGGCGATCGCGGATTTGGCCAGCCCGGTGGAACACGCCCGAACACTGGAGATATGCCAACATCGAGGCCGGCAACCGGGAATACACCGGCTGCGCGTCCAACTGCCGGGAACATGCCGACCTCTCGTCCTGCGGGAAATACGCAACCGGGCGCACGTCCCGCGACGCAGCCGGCAAACCGCCCACAAACGAGCAACGGCGGAGCTCTGGCGGGAGGCGGCAACGCAAAGGCCGACCGCACGGCTAGCAATCGCGGGCGGCAAAGCATGGGTGCACCACAGCAGCGCTCGGGAGGCGGCAAGCCCGCCGCTACTCACCAGAGGAGGCAGTAACCCATGACTGCCAAAAGAAAATCTGCGGGAGACATGAAGATGCGGATAGCGAATAAGTTTACGGTTTTGGCGCTGCTGTCGATGCTCATGGGCACGCACGCAACGTGGGCCGTCGACCAGAAGACCTTCGCGTCGCCGGCCGAAGCCGTTCACGCGCTGGTAAAAGCCGCCGAGGATGGAAGCCAGGACGAAATGCTTGCGGTTCTGGGAGATGACGGAAAGGACTTGGTGTACTCCGGCGATCCGGTGCAGGACAAGACGGGCATGGAAAAATTCGTAAAATCGTATAAGACCAAACACGCCATTGTGACCGAGGACGACAAAACGCGAATTCTGCAGGTAGGACCAAACGACTGGCCTATGCCAATCCCGATCGTCAACGACGGAGGGAAGTGGAGATTCGACACCGCCGCGGGAAAAGAAGAACTGCTGTATCGCCGCATCGGCCGCAATGAACTGGGCGCCATCGCCGCGTGCCGTGGCTATATTGACGCACAAAAAGATTACGCCGCGGAGGGTCACGACGGCTTACCGGCTGGCATCTACGCGCAGAGGTTAATGAGCAGTTCGGGGAAGCGGGATGGCTTGTACTGGGAAACTGCGGAGGGTGAACCCACTAGTCCGGCCGGCCCGTTCCTGGCCGAAGCCGGAGGACAGGGCTATGAAGGCGAAGGATTGGGTGGAAAGAGCCACCCCTATCACGGTTACCTCTATCGCATCCTGAAAGCACAAGGAGCCGCGGCCAAGGGAGGCGCGAAGAATTATTTGAGTGATGGGAACTTGTCCGGTGGGGTTGGTTTGGTAGCGTATCCGGCGGAATACAAGGTGAACGGGGTAATGACGTTCATCATCAACCAGGATGGCGTGGCATACGAAAAAGATCTGGGCGAGAAGACCGCTGAGATCGCCAAGGCCATGACGGAATACAATCCCGATAGCACCTGGCACAAAGTGAAGGATTAGAGAAATTTACAAAAGATGAATTGCTTGGGCGCCCAGACGAACGTCTCGGCGCCCTTCCTTCGTTTACGGGGCGCAAGAAGGACCGGCCGAAGGAACGGTGACGGTGATTGGCGCGAGACTCTGCGCGCTGAAGAGTTTGTTTAGCGCGGGAATGGTTTCGTTCATGATCTTGTTTAGCTCGGCGCTTTTGCTCGCGAAGCCTTTGCACGACGCGAGCGCGGCAGCATGCGCGGAATCCGTGGGCCGCACGTCGCCGCTTTGCACCATGACGAGGTTTCGGCCCAGGTCGCGATTCAAAGGCCCAAAGCCGGGGGTATCCCGTGTGCCGTCAGAGAGCAACTTAAGCTGTTTGTCCATGTCGGACACCGCGTCCGTCAACTCCTTAGGAGCAGACGCCGGGATGGATTTCTTGCGTTCGTCAAGCTGGCGTTGAACCAGCGCAACAGCGTCAAACGACCTTGCGGTCGAGTCCATCCAATCGCAAAGTCGACGCGAGAGATTCAGTTGATCGGAATAGTCCGCGGCAGTGATGCTCACGCGCGGGTCGGGCAGTACATCGAGTTTCTGCCGGTAGGTTTTGCCCTCCACGGTAAGAACCAAATCGTATTTACCGGGAGCCACCAGAGGCCCCGGCGGCTGGAATCGCGGAGTCGCCCTGGGTACAGCATGATCCGGAAGCGAGTATTCCGTATAAGCAAGTCGTTCCCCGAAGTAACCGTACGGAAGTGCAACCGGGTGTGGATACCGGAGATCCCAAACGAAACGATTGAGGCCCGCCGAAACGGGCAGCGCCGCCGGAGGATAGAACCACAACTCCGGAACGTTGGCGGGTAACGCGGACTCTTTCGCAGGCACGTTGGAAAAATGCGCAACTCTCGTTCCTTGCGAATCCAGAACATCCAGCGTGATTTCGCCTTTGGGAGGCGAGTTGAAAAAATAGTACAGCAGCGCGCCATCGGGAGGATTCTGCGCCAAGGGCGTGCCGGGCTGTAGCGGCGTGTCGGGATCATTGTCCCAACGCGCGCGAATAGCCGCAGTAGGCGCAAAGAAGCCAACGGGTGTGCCAGCAACGTCTGAGCTGATCTGCCGCAGCGGCGAGATGTCGTCGAGAATCCAGAGGCCGCGTCCAAACGTGGCGGCAACAAGATCCGCGCCGTGAATCGTCAGATCGCGAACCGAGGCTATGGGAAGATTCAGTTGCAGCGCCTGCCAATGATCTCCGGAGTCGAAGGAAGCATAAACGCCAAATTCGGTGCCCGCGAAAAGCAGTCCCTTGCGCATCGGATCTTCACGAATAGCCCGGGCAATGCCAAAGTCAGGAATGCCGGTAACGATTTTCTCCCAGGCCTTGCCGCCATCGCGCGTGCGGAAGAAATAGGGATGATCATCACGGCGGGCAAAGATCGCAGCGTAGGCGGTATTTGCGTCATGCGGGGAAGCCTCGATGGCGTTGATGGTGGAACGCTCCGGTAGACCGGGAGGAGTGACGTCGGTCCAGCCAGCGCCATCATGCGAGATGTGAATCAGCCCGGTGGCGCTGCCCACCCAAATCAGATTCGCGTCAAGCGGAGAAGGCGCGATGGTTTGAAGGGCGCCACGTGCGGGAGCCTGCGCGTCCAGATCATCGTCGTCAGCGGCGTCATCGGAATCCAAGTCATCTTTCGACGGGACGTGACCACCAGCCGCGCCCTTTGGAGTTTGCGGCGGAGTCTCACCTGCCTTCGTGGTCAGATCACCGCTAATTTCTTTCCACGTAGAACCGCCGTCGTTCGTCTTCAGCACGAACTGGGAGCCGTAATAAAGCGTGTGGGAATCGCGCGGCGAAAAGACCAGCGGAGTTTCCCAAGTGACGCGATAGTCCGTCGGCGGCACGAACAACGTGAGCAGTTGACCCGTGGAACGATCGCGACGAAGGACAGTGCCATACCAGCCAACCGAATAAACGAAGTTCGGGTTGGCGGGATCAGGAGCGATGAAGCCGCTCTCAAATGCGCCGCTGGGAAACCAATCGCGATAGCTAATCTGAGCGAAGTCCGAACGAAATGGCACTACCACGGAACCGGAGTCCTGCTGCGGCGCATATAAGCGGTACGGGAAAAAATTGTCAGTGGAGACGCGATAGAATTGCCCCGTGGGCTGATTGAACCAGCTGTTCCAGATCTTGCCGCCATCGAGCGTGACGACCGCGCCTTGATCCGTGCCCATGATGATTCGATTGGTGTCTTCGGGGGCGATCCAAATCACGTGATCATCTTCGCCGCTGGGCGTACCTTTCCACGCCACGAAGGTGCGCCCTCCATCGGTGGATCGGTACGTGGATGTTTGCATCACGTACACCACATCTGGATCCCTGGGGTCGCTGTACACACGCCCAAAATATTCACTGCCGAGGATTCGCGGATCGTCCGTGATCCTCTGCCAGTTAGCGCCGGCATCATCGGAACGAAAAAGGCCCTGGCGCATCAGCACAAATACGCGGTTCGTCAAAGGCGCAGGAGCGACAGCTAGACCGATGCGGCCGCGGCGTTCCGTGGGCAGCCCTTTCTCCGCGAGCGGCGCCCAGGTTTCTCCGGCGTCAGTGGATTTCAAGATCGTGGTGTCCACACCTTCGGGAGGTTTTTCTCCCCGATCCGGAGGTATCGTACGAATGACCGCATAGAGGCTTCTGGAGTTCGAGGGATCGAAGCAGAGTTCCGTGGCGTTCGTGCGATCATCTTTGAAAAACACCTTGCGCCAGGACTTGCCTCCATCGGTGCTCTTGTAGATTCCTCGCGATTCACCTGGCGCGAATCCACCCATCGCCGCAACGTACACGATATCGGCATTGTGTGGATCAACGAGCAGCGACGGAATCGTGCGCGAATCCCGGATTCCGATGTTAGACCACGTGGCTCCGGCATCGCTGGACTTCCACACTCCGTTGCCAGACGTTTGTTCTCCCGTCGCCACATACATCACGTTGGGGTTCGACGGCGCGACCACCAGATCACCTATCGATGCGACATGCGCTTCGTCGAAAATGGGATTCCACGTCACGCCTCCATTCGTGGTCTTCCATACGCCCCCGCCAGGCGTCCCCATGTAGTAAGTCTTGGGGTCACCGGCAATACCCGACACCGCGGTTACCCGGCCGCCACGGTAGGTTCCGATCAGCCGCCAGGAGAGTCCGTGCAGAAGATCATCAGAGAGTTGCTGGGCGCAAATCGGCACAGCAAGAAGAATTGGCAAACATACGAAACACGCGAGAAAACGAATTGCAGTATGGTGGTGCCGAGGGCGGAACGCTTGCGGCATTGGGTCTCCCGGAAACAGTGGAGTGTAACATGGGGCGTCCCACTGGGGCCAAGCAGCGTCGCTAGAAGCAAAGGGGTTAAAGATGAACGTCCAGGAAGTGTACGAGTTCATGAACAAAGAGCGGCTAGCCGTGCTCTCTACTGTCACTGACAGCGGGCTACCGCAGGCCGCGTTGATGGGAAATGGCCGTGACACCGCAATTGGAAGTCATTTTCGACACGGTGAAGAGTTCGAGAAAATATCCGAACTTGAAGAAAAATCCGCGCGTCGCCTGGGTAGTGGGCTGCACAAGGGAAGTTTCCGTGCAATATGAAGGGCTCGCCGAGGAGTTAGCCGGAGAAGAATTGGCCAAGTACAAAAAGATCTATTTCGCCGCATTTCCGGACGGACCCGTACGGGAGAGCTGGCCGGGCATTACCTATTTTGTTGTGCGGCCAACGTGGGTCAGGTTCTGCGATTACAATCCAGAGCGTCAGAGGATTGAGGAGCGGAAATTTTAAAAGGTGCGACTTAACCGAACGGCGCGAACGGCAGACTGGTTGCGGTTGGAAAAGCGGCGGCGAGCCGCCGCACTCCAGAGCCCACTAGAGTTCGCGCAGCGCGGTGGCAACGGGCAGACTGGCGGCGCGGACGGCCGGAAGCAAACCACCCACAACTCCCATCACAAGCGCGAAGATGACGCCCTTGACGAGGAGTTCCGGCGTAATTTTAAACGCGAAGGCCAGGTTGGAGAAGGTCTGGAAATTCATGGTGCTGGTGGTCAAGCCGTTCAGCGGAAGAACCACAAGGCATCCGATGACGCCGCCGATGAATGAGATTAGCAGCGCTTCCACCAAAAATGAAAAGACCACGGAATACGCATTGAATCCAAGAGCGCGCATGGTGGCAATTTCCCGTCCGCGTTCCGCAACCGCAGAGTACATGGTGTTGAGAGCGCCGAAGACCGCTCCGATAGCCATGATCGCGGCAACGAGCCCACCTAACACGGTGATCAAGGTCGTCATGGTGGTGGACTGCTTGGCGTAGTAGTCGATTTCGCGTGTCACGTCCACATTCAGGCGCGGATCCGACGTAAGAGAATCCTTGAGCGCCTGGAACGAACTCGGCGACTCGAGATGAACGGTGGCAGACTGAAAAATATTACTCGGGCGCTTCAGAATGTCGTTGAGCACCCGGCTGTCGGTCCATATTTCAGAGTCAAACGCGGAACCGTTAGCGTCGAATACTCCCACGACCTCCCAGTGGCCGCCGGCCATGTCGATTTTATTCCCGACCGTAAGACCGGAGTAAGTCTTGGAAGCGTTTTTGCCCACCACAATTTCCGACATGCCAGGATTGAACATGCGGCCTTGCGACATTTTCACAAACTTGCGAATTTCAAGAACGTTCGGCGACACCCCACGAATCTGCACATTCGCATCGGTGCCGGTGCTGATCAGAGGAATGGGCATCACACCCACCACGTCCTGGGTGATCAGCGGACCATTTGAACCTCGGGCAACACCTGGAGCATCCTGAATCACCTTGATGGAATCCAGGGTGATGCCGCCCATCATTTCCGAAGAAGAGCCGGCGCGCATTACCAGCGCATTATCCGGGGAGCCGGAAGCGACAAGTGTAGCCTTGAAGCCGCGCGCTAGCGAGAGCATGGCGACGAAAACGCCCACGGTACCCGCGATGCCCAGCACGGCAACGATCGTCGACGTCCAACGCGCACGAACACTACGAACGTTGTAGATGAGAGGAATTGCCATCTTCAAACCCTCCGCAGCGCACTAACAACGCGCATGCGCATCGCTAGAATGCCGGGAACGATGCCGCTGATCAGCCCGACCAGCACGGCAAGAATCAGCCCAAACCCAAGCATCACCTTCGATAGCACCAGGCTGGGCAGCAAACCGTTGAGAGCCTTCGCTAGGCCAGGAACCGCCACCCAAGCCAGGAGCAGGCCGAGAACCCCGCCGATCAGCGCGATCGCCAGGGATTCCGCAAGCACGAAGAATAATACCGCGCGATCTGAATAACCGATGGCTTTGAAGACCGCGAGTTCAGAGGTGCGCTCGCGAACAGAAATGGCCATGGTGTTGCCGGTGACGAGCAGCAGCGTAAAGAACACCACGGTGCCGATGCTCACGATCAGGAATTGGATGTTGCCGAACTGCTTCACCCAGTTGGCAGCGAACGCTGATTCGGTTTCGGTCTTAGTTTCATAAGGAGAGTTGGCGAATTCCGCGTCGATCGCTTTGGAAACGCGCACCGCGTCGTCGGGACTGTCCAGCTTCAGTACGAACCAGCCGATCTGGCCTTTCACCGCTTGCGGAATTCTTTCCTCAAAATAGTCCCACTGGAACCAGAACTGGGTTTCGTCGTCCTGGGGGCGCTTGCCGTGATAAACACCGTCAATATTGAACTCCCATGAGCCGCCACCATAGAGAGTGGTCTTGATGGGGATGCGATCCCCGATCTTCCAATGGAAACGTTCCATGGTCTTGGCACCGACGATCGCGCCCTCGCGATCCTTCAAGAAGGCATTCCACTGATCATCGGGAACAATCAGTTCAGACATCACCTGGCGCTGATTCTCCGGATCGATAACGAACTGGGGAAAGAAATTCTTCTCGTCCTTGTAGATGCCGCCAAACCAGTTGTTGTGCGTGATGTATTTCACACCCGGGATGCGCAGGATCTTGTCGCGGTGAGCCAGCGGGATCAAATTGATGATGGACGTACGGTTGATGATCACCAGGCGATCGGCGCCGGCGACGTCAGCGCCACGGCCAAACGCGTCTTTGACAACAGCCAGAAAGGCGAACAGGAACAGCGCAACAGCAAACGAGCCGATGGTGAGCAGCAGCCGAACCTTCTTGCGCAACAAATTGGCAAAGATAATGCGTGCGAATTTCATGCGTAACTCCCGGCTGGCGAAGCCTGTGACATTTTGCCTTCCACCAAAACTCCCTTGTCGAGATGCAGCGTGGTATGGGCGCGTGCGGCGACCAGCGGATCGTGCGTCACCATCAGCACAGTCTTATTGTGATGAGCCACTAGTTCCTCGATAATCGCCATGATTTCCCCGGCGCTCTTGCGATCCAGGTCACCCGTCGGTTCGTCGCACAGCAGGAACGTGGGGTCAGAGACAATGGCTCGTGCAATCGTGACGCGCTGTTCCTGTCCGCCGGAAAGTTGCCGCGGGAAGTGATGCATGCGGTCGCCCAGCCCAACAATCGAGAGCGCAGTCTCGACGTGCGTGCGACGCTCGGCCTTGGAAAGCTTGGTCAGCAACAGCGGCAGTTCGACGTTTTGAAACGCGTTCAGCACTGGAATCAGGTTGTACATCTGGAAGATGAAGCCAACGTGCCGCGCGCGCCACTGCGTCAAATTGCTCGCGGACATGTGCGTAACCTCGTCGCCGGCCACGGTAATGCTCCCGCGCGTCGGCACATCCAGTCCGCCTAGCAGGTTGAGCAGCGTCGTCTTCCCGGAACCGCTGGGTCCCATGAAGGCCACAAACTCGCCCTGGTCCACGTCCAGATTCAGGCCCTGCAGGACATGGATTTCTTCCCCGGCGCGTTTATAGGTTTTGTCGAGATCGCGAACCTTGATCAGGCTTTTGCCGTTGCTGCTACCGTCGACTTTAACCATTTTCAAGACTCCTATTGTTTTAGCTGTACTGCTTGACCGTCGCTGAGACCCTCGGGCCCCTTTACGACCACTTGCGCGCCCGGCTGAATGCCCGCCAGGATTTCTACGTCCGAGCCACGCGCAGGACCAACCGTTACGGCGTGCCGCTGCAAGCTGCCGTTATTCACCACGAAAACGTATTTCGTCGCACCCTCATTGCGAATCGCCGCTTGCGGTACCATGGCGACGAACGCAGGTTCCTCTGGCTTCCCTTTCGCATTCGCCTTGGGCTTATCCTCCTCATCGAGGAACGTCACCTTCACACCCATGTCGGGGAGAATTCGCTGATCGCTGGCTGGATCCATCAGTTTGACGTGAGAATCATCGGTAAACGAGATACGCACCTTGACGGTGGCCTTCTGCCGGTCCGCGGTGGGAATCACCGTTCGAACCTTGCCGGGAAAAGTCACGTCGGGATAGGCGTCCAGGACCGCGTTCACGGCCTGATTGGGCTTGACCTTGGCGATGTACGACTCACCGACATCCACTTCGATTTCGTTGGAGTGCAGATTGACGATCGTGGCGATGCCGGTTCGCGTAAACCCGCCACCCGCAGACACCGGCGAGACCATTTCGCCCACTTGTGCGTCTTTGGAAACCACGATGCCCGCAAAAGGCGCTTTGATGGTGCAATTGTCCACCGCCTGCTGCTGCTCGCGGATGCGTGCTTCCGAGGCGACGACTTGTTGTTTGGCCAGCGCAATTTTCGCCCGCAGACTGTCGGCTGTCATCTCCGCAGTGTCCACGGCCTGTTGGGTCTGAACGCCTGCCTTCAAGAGTTCCTGCGCGCGACGAAGTTCGATTTGCGCGTTGCGGAGCTGCACTTCGAAGTCCGCGATAGCCGCCTGTGAAGAATCGCGATCGGCTTTGGCCGCATCGAGGGCCCGGACAACGTCGGAATCGTCCAGCGTGGCCAGGAGTTGGCCGTCGGCAACCCTGGTACCCTCATCGAAGAACACGCCAGTCACGCGTCCGGTGATTTTGGCGGCGATGGTGGCTCGTTGACGCGGCGTCAGGTATCCGCTGGCGTTGAGCACTCCGGAAGGTCCCGTCGCGGGCTTAACGGCGGCAGCCACTTCCACCTCCGGCTTGCGGTTGCGGAAAGCGAATGAGGCTGCCGCAAGAAATGCCAGCAGAACAATAGGGACGGAGGCCCAAAAAACACGCTTGCCAGTCCCAGAATTCTTGCGTTTTCCATCCTGAATACGCAGGGAGGACAAGTCTGGCCTGGCTGCTTCCTGTTGCGTCGCCATTGGGGCGCCTGCTCCTTAAATGTGGAAGGTCTCCGTCAGTAGATACGTACCTGAGCGACTATAAATTTCGATGACTAGAAAGATAGAGGAGGTACACCGTTATTCTAGCGGGAATGCGGGTTTTAGGCGAGGGGCAGGCGGGAAGCATCGGGAAGCATGGGAAGCAGTCAGAGCTTCGGGTTGTGGTGAAAAAACTGCCCAAGCCCAATAGTAAAGATGAAGTTGCCGAAAAGGGCATGGTCAATGGAGGCGAGCAGGAGAGAGCCGGAGCGCTGGTAGGTAAGCGAGAAAAGCAGCCCTCCCAGACAGCACAGGCCTACGGCAAGCCAGTTGCCGAATATGATGTGCACAAAGCTAAAGGCCAGGCTGCTGGCCGCAATCATGCCCCGTCCACTGCCAAAAAGAGGCTGGTACCGCTGAAAGAAGAAGGCGCGATACAGGAATTCCTGGGGACATACAGAAAGCAGCGGATACAGCAGCATAATCAGCGCCCAGAAAAGAGGTTGCCGTCTGACCAGCGAAAAAAGGAATTCCGGAGCGAAGATGCGTACTGCCAAACCTAAAAGAATCAGCAGGATGGCGTCCCGCAGAAGCACCGGCACGAGCTGCGGCCAAATTCCTCGCCACTGAAACAACGTCGCGGAGCGCACGGCAGCATTCCGTCGAAGGATCAGGAAGCCCGCAACCGCTGCCAG
>Ga0075425_100006534_pt1 | contig 12229 bp, 17 predicted proteins | sample SoiMethybrSBSTD4_FD_75300 | JGI IMG/M metagenome (GOLD analysis project Ga0075425, IMG submission 75300) | Bulk soil microbial communities from a Populus tree surrounding site in Tennessee, USA - Soil MetaG P. TD hybrid SBSTD4 | ecosystem: Environmental > Terrestrial > Soil > Tree plantation...
GGCGGAGGCCCGGGAGTCGCTCGTCCCGCTTGGGTCAGCGGCCGGCGCGACGTTCGGTCGCGAGCACGTTGCCGTTTTTGTCCAGGGCCTCGATCGCCACGACGGACGGGAACGGTCCACGCGTTGTCGAAGCGAAGAGGTTCTCGCTGACCGGTGCCGAGACAACGGTGTTGCCGGAGACGTCGATTCCGACGACGCTCGCCACTCCGTCGGCGGCAAAACCGGCGAACTGAATTAGCGGCGGGAAGACCATGATCGGCCGTGCGGACGAAGGGAAGGTGCCATTGAGGTCGCAGCCGACGCCCTTGGCGACGGTCGACTCGATTGCGAAGCAGTAGTCGCCGTCGGCCCGGCGTGCCGCGTAGAAGCTGACCCCGTTTCTCGTGCCGAGCAAGTGCATCGCCGACGGGAAGGCAAGCTGCTGCATCGCGTCGTCAAGACCAGTGTCCTTCGAGAGGTCGATCGAGCTGGTCGCGACCGTTGTGCCCTGGTTCGACAAGCCGAGCAGGTCTCCGAGCTTGCCGGCGAACGCGGCCGCGGGAAGCGCGACGGCGGCCGCCAGAGCCAACGCCAGGACGATTCGCCGGGTCGGCGCGACGACGGGTTCCGGATACGGCAGCGGCGCATCCGTCGGCACCGGGTTTGCAGCGGCGAGCCTTGCGATCACGTCGTTGTTCATCTCATAGCTCCTTTCAGGTCTCCTCGAAAGGTCTCGGTCGCCTCGAGCCTTCGCGCCAGCCGCGTCTTCGCCCGGTGGTAGCGGACGCGGCAGGTAAGCGCCGAACAGCCGAGGACGACCGCCGCGCGGCTGAGTGACAGCCCCTCCCAGGCAACGAGCCGCAGCACTTCGCGGTCGCGCTCCGAGAGCGCCGCGAACGCCGCAGCGAGGACGGTGTCTCCCACCGGTTCCGGTTCTACGACAGCAGACGGCGGTTCGGCGACGCCCGCGCGCTGCTCGCGAGCGAGCTTTCGGCGCTGGTTGGCCAGCGTCTTCCTAGCCACCGCGTACAACCAGGGCAACGGCTCATCCGGTACTCGGTCGAGGTTCCGCCAGCAGACGAGGAATGTTTCCGAGAGAACATCCTCTACCAGCGACTCGGGTGCTCTCCGCTGCAGGTACGCACGGATGGCCTCGCGATGTTCCTCGTAGATCTGCTCGAAGCGCCCCATCTCACTCTCTCTATGTCACGACGAGCGGCGCGGTTACAGGCCTATCGCCTACCCGCCGTACGGATCGGTGAGATAGTCGCCGGAACGTCGATCGAGGAGGTTGAGATGGCCGGTGTTGAGAAGCGCGACTTTGGTTCACCGGACGAGACCCGGACTCCCGACAAGACCCGCATCGAGGTGGTTCACCTGGGCGGAACCACGGCCGCTCGTTTTGCGATGGAGCCAGGCTGGCGCTGGTCCGAGTGCGTGAAGCCTGTCGCGGGAACGGACAGCTGCCAGCACAGGCACATAGGCGTTGCCCAGTCCGGACGGATGCGCGTGACCCACGATGACGGCACCGTCCTCGAGATCGGGCCCGGCGAGGCTTATGTGATCGAGCCGGGTCACGACGCAGAGGTCGTAGGCGAAGTGCAGTTCGTCGGCTTCGAGTTCGAGCCGAAGGCCGCTGAGGAGTACGCGCGGCAGTAACGGTCAATTCAGCGCTCATGGCAAACATCGCTTAACCAAAGCGCTGCCTGGCTCAACATGCGGGTCGCTAGCGTCCTCTGGAGAGCAACACGATGGCGCGTACCGGCCTTCTCCTTCTCGCCGCCGCGGTTGCAGGCGCCGCGGCGGCAGCGGCGTCCAGCGCGCCGGCGAGTCCGAGCCAGGCGCTCCTACCGTCTTTCGTCGAAATCGCGCGTGGTCCGGCGGGCGGAACAATCTGGCAGGGCGTCATCGGGAACGGCGTCTACCCTCGTTCGCGGCGGCTGAGCCTCGTCTACTTCCCGCCCGGCTTCTCGCCGGCGCATCGCTATCCAACCCTGTACGTCCTCCACGGTATTCGGGGCAGCCCGTATTCGATCGCAAACGGTCTTCGCTTCGCGACCTTCGCCGACAATGCAATCGTCACTCGGCAAGTGCGGCCCTTCCTCGCGGTAATGCCGCCTGCGGGGCTGACGCCGCGGTTCCGTGGTGAATGGACCGGCGTGTGGGAGCGCTTTGTGGTCGACGATGTCGTCACCTGGACCGACCGTAACCTTCCTGCACTGCGCCTTCGCAGCGCGCGGGCAATCGCCGGCCTCTCGGCAGGTGGATACGGGGCGGCCGACATCGGCCTTCGCCACCCGACTCTCTTCGGCACCATCGAGTCGTGGAGCGGCTCATTCTTCGCTCCGCACGACGGATCGCTCCGTCACGCCTCGGCGCAGGAGCTCGCGGCGAACGATCCGACACTGCTGGTGGAGCGCAACGCACCCCTGTTGCGACGACTCAGGACGCGGTTCTTTCTCTCGTGCGGCAGGGACGACCGAGGGAACCTGGTCTACTCGATCGACTTCACGCACGTCCTCTCCGCTCTCGGCGTTCGCCACCAGACCTTCTTTGTCTCCGGCGGCCACAACGGCCGCTTCTGGGAGGCGCAACTGCCGGCGGCGTTGCGGTATGCGTTTCCCGTCGGCTCGTCGTCGTCTTCGATCCCTGCTTGGGGTCGAGCTCGCCTAGGAAAGCGTCAGGGTGAGCGCCCTACCCCCTGAGGAGGAAGGTTGCCCACGTGCCCGTTAGACCGTCGACCGTAGGCGCGTCGAGCGGTGCCTCCGGGTCGTGGTGCTCGGGAGCCTCCGCGACCTGATCGCGGTTCAAGCGGAGCCATAACTTGCGGGCCGACTTGTCGATCCGCTTGACGGCAGCGCCGGGAACGACTTGATGTCCCTCGTGGAGGTGATGTCGGTGGCTGACGACGAGATAGCTCTCACCGGGTGCGTAGCTTGCCCGCGAAACCTTGCCGGCATGCCCATCGGTCGCCTCGACCTCAAAGTCCTTGACGCTTTCGTCGTGGCCGATCATGCCGGCCGGAAACGACCAGAGACGATCGTGCTCCTGGTCCGGCTCGCCCATCGAGGCGGACTTTACGGCTGATGGAATCGACGGAGCCCGGGAATGAGCTGGGGTACCCGTTGGCGATACGTGGGATACGCCTCGGGGAAGGTGGCGAGCATGAGCCCTTCCTCCAGATGGATCCTGATCTCGATGAAAACGAGACCAACCGGCAACAAGAGCAGCCAGTGTCCGAATCCGACCAGCAGGACCGTACCGAGCAACATTCCGAGCAGGCCCGTATAGATCGGATGGCGCGTGACGCCATAGGGGCCCTCGGTCCGAAGCCGGTGCTCGACCTTGACCATGGGCGAGGCACTCCACATCGTGCCCAGTGCGACGCGGGCCCAGAGGGTGAAGGCAGTTGAGCAAACCAAAATGATCAAGCCGACGACCCTCACCCAGGGTGTCGCGACCACCAGCGCGTTCCAGTCCGACTTGGGAAAGATCCTGAGAATCGCCCACACCAGGGCCGCGCCGAGAATGCCGCTCCAGCCGTTCGAGACGACTGTCCCTCTCGTCCTCCTCCGCGGGCCTCGAGAAGCGTTGTAGAGCGCACCCGCGAACCAGACGAGGACAAGCGCGCCCCAGCAGGCGGCAACCCCGGCGACAACGAGCGCGTGATCCAGCGAACTCGCCATCTGCCTGACGATAGCCCTCGGCCTTTATGCCGAGCGCGCTACGAGATCCCGAGCTTGACGAGCACTTCCTGCGCCGCCGCCTGCTCTGCGGCCTTCTTCGAGCGCCCGTGCCCGACGCCGGCCTGCTCGCCGTCGATGTTCGCGGCGCAGGTGAAGGTGCGGTCGTGCGGCGCGCCCTCGACGTTCAGCACGGTGTAGTTGACGGCCTTCCCCCGCCGGGCCAGCGCTTCCTGGAGCTCGGTCTTGAAGTCGACGTGGCTCGTGAGCGCGTATTCGATCCGGCCGGAGAAGGCCTCGACGATCGCGGGCTCGACCTTCTGGAACCCGTGCTCGAGGAACAGCGCGGCCAGCGAGGCCTCGAGCAGTGCCGCAAGCACGTTGCGGTTCTTCATCAGGCGTTGCAGTTCTTCCTCGGGAATCAGGTCCCGGCCGCGTTGGAGCAGCCGCGACCCGAGGTCGAGCTCCTTCGCGACGACGGCGCAGCTCGCCCGCGAGACGACGTGCGAGCGGATCTTCGCCAGCCGCCCCTCCGAGAAGTCCGGGTAGTCGTCGTAGAGCGCGCGGGCAATCGCAAGCTCCAACACGCTGTCGCCTAGGAACTCGAGCCGCTCGTAGGACGACGCGCGATCGGGCGCCCAGGAGGAGTGGGTGAAGACGTTCTCGAGCCGCTCCTCCGGGAGCTGGTCGATGAGGCGGTCTAGGCGACCGCGGCTACTGGTGGGAGGAGACGTAATCGACAGCCTGACCGACCGTCTGGATTTTCTGCGCGTCCTCGTCGGAAATCTTGATCCCGAACTGGTCTTCGAGCTCCATGATCAGCTCGACGAGATCGAGCGAGTCGGCGTCGAGATCTTCCTGGAATGAGGCTTCTTCGTTGATCTCGCTTTCGTCGACGCCGAGCTGCTCGCTCAGCACTTCCTTTACTCGCTCGTACACTTCCTCTCGCGAAGCTGCCATCTCACCTACCTTGCTGGTTCGGGGTCAGAGCGCGCGGACTCTAACACGCTCTGTTCAAGCCGTTCTTGCAGTGCCCCGACCACGTCGTTCTCGACGCCTCGCGCGGCAAGGCGAATCGCGTTCTCGATCGCCCGGCGCCCGGAGCTTCCGTGCGCGATCACAGCGAGCCCACGTAGGCCGAGGAGGTAGGCGCCGCCGTAGGTGTCCGGATCGAGCCGTTCACGCAGACCGCGTGCGGCGGGGCGAATCAGCAGACCGCCGAGCTTGGCCCGTCTGCTGGTCTTGATCTCCGTACGCAAGGCAGTCAGGACGGTGGCGATCGTCCCCTCGAGGGTCTTGAGGACGACGTTGCCGGTGAAGCCGTCGCAGACGACTACATCGGCCGCGCCTTCGAGCAGGTTACGGCTCTCGGTGTTGCCCCTGAAGTTGAGGTCGAGCGACTCCGCGAGCAGCCGATGCGCCTCCAGCGTCAGCTGGTTCCCCTTCTCCGGCTCCTCGCCGATCGAGAGCAGCCGCACCTCGGGATCGCCGATGCCGAGTATCTCCTGCGAGAAGACGGACCCCATGTGCGCGAACTGGCGCAGATGCTCGGGCCGGGCGTCGGCGTTGGCACCCGAGTCGATCAGGACCGAGGGGCCGTTCTTCGCCGGGAGAACAACCGCGATCGCGGGTCGGTTGACGCCGCGCAGCCGGCGGATCTCGATCAACCCGGCGGCGAGCATCGCGCCCGTGTTCCCCGCGGAAACGGCAGCGTCGGCAAGACCCTCGCGGACGAGCCGGCAGGCGACAACGAGCGAGCTGTCGCGTTTGGCGCGGACGGCGTCCGCCGGCTTCTCGTCCATTGCGATCGTCGTTCGGGCCTCGACCAACTCAAGACCGCCGGTGTCGAGGCCGGGAGGGCCGACGAGCACGGGAGTGATGTCTGGCGACGCCGCTTCGAGCGCGCCCGCGACGACCTCGTCGGGCGCCTTGTCTCCCCCCATCGCGTCGACCGCGACGCGCGCTGCCATGCGGTTAGGAGCCGAGCGGGCGGAGCGGCTCGATCTCGCGGCCGCGGTACGTCTTGCAGTTCCGGCACATCTGGTGCGGCCGCGTCGGCGAGCCGCAGTTCGGGCAGAGGCTCAGCCGCGGCGCGGAGATGCCGTGCTGTGCGCGGCGCTTGTCGCGGCGCGACTTCGACGTTTTTCGCTTCGGGACTGCCATCAGCGGCCGCGCAGTATAGCCACCGCGCGCCGCGGACCCGGTGCGGGGCCGTGTCTGGGAACCTGGTCCGTGAGCCCGATGCGCAGTCAGTTAAAGGCGGTCGCGGAGCTCGGCGAGCGCGCCCCAGCGTGAGTCGGCCTGCTCCTGGTCGTGCGTGTGTGGCTCGGCGTTCAGGTCCTTGCCGCAGAGCGGGCAGAGACCGGCGCAGTCGGGCCGGCAAAGGATCTGCTCCGGCAGCGCCAGTGCCACCGCGTCGCGGGCCCAGGCCGAGAGATCGAGCCGGTCCTCGTCGAGGTACGGGGTGAGCAATTCCTCGGACTCGGGGCTCGTCGCCTGGTATTCGCGACCGGAGATCTGCTGGTCGAGCACGGCGTCGGCGAGGCAGCGGTAGCACGGGCCAAGCAGCCGACTGCGGAAGCGGAGCTCGAAGACGGTGCCTGTGCTCGCCCGGGTGATCGAGAGCTCGGCCGGGACGGCCTCGGGCACAGGCAGATAGCGCTGGCCCCCGAGCTCGAGTGGCGCCAACTGGATCTCGCGCTCGTCGACGAACTGCTCGCCGGAGCGAAGCTTGAGCGTGCGTAGGTTGAGGGTGGTCACCGAGCCACCGTAGCAACGCTCTGGAGAGTGCTAGCCGCGCTTCGCGACGACCTCGTCGAGCGGCATCCGGTTGGCCTCCGCACTCCATTCCTGTGCGCTCTTCGACTCAGGTGCCAGGTCGCGTCGCGGGTAGGCGAACGAGAGCACGATGACCGGCAGGAGGTCGCCCTCCAGGCCGAGGGCGTCCGCCGTGTCGGCGGGATCGGGCATGCCATTCGGGCAAGAGACGACGCCGTCGTTCCAGGCGGCAAGCATCATGTTCTGCATCGCGCGTCCGACGTCGAGCGCCCGGCCGCCGCCTTCTGTCACGACCGCGACCGCTAACGCTGCCGTCGCGATGTTCGCCGGCACGTAAACAGTGGGCGCCAGAGCCTGCTTCCACTCCTCGCTCTCGACGACCACGAACCGCCACGGCTGCTTGTTCGAGCCGCTGCCGCTCACCCGGCCTGCGTCGAGGATCCGCGTGACGACGTCCTCCGGGATCGGCCGGTCGGCGTAGCTGCGCCAGTCGCGTTTGCTCGCGACGGCCAGGTAGGTGTCCACGGGGCTCTAGTAAGGCTGGTCGTTCGTCGAGCCGCCGTCGATGCCGACCCCGACCTCGACTCCGGTGACTACCGACTCCTGCGAGCGCTCGTGCAGCCGCTCGCGCCCCCGCTTCACCGCGCCCAGGAACTTGTCCAGGTTGACCTCGAGCGTCGAGAGAATGCTGTCGGCCCAATCCTCCATCTCGAGCCGCGTCTCCCGAGCCTGGCGCCTGGCCTCGTCGACGATCTCCTGCGCCTGACGCTCGGCGAGCTTGACGATCTCCGTCTGCGAGGCCTCGCGAACTGCCTGCTCGCGCGCCTCACCGAGGATCCTGTCGCACTCCCGCTTCGCCTCGGCGAGCATCTCCTGCCGCTCCTTGACGATCCAGCGGGCCTGCTTGATCTCCTCCGGAATCGTTGCCCGCATCTGGTCGAGGATGTCGTAGATCTCCTCGCGGTCGATACGGACCTGGTCGGTCAGCGGCACGGCCTTCGCGTTGTGCACGAGGTCGTCGAGCTTGTCGATGAGAACGAGTACGTCCATGAATCCTCGGAGTTTACAGAGGAAGCACTATTCGTTTGTTTTGCCGAAGAGGCGGCTGAAGAAGCCTTGCTTTTGTTGCGGTTCAGGCTTCGGTTCGGGCTCCGGTTCGGGCTCGGCTACCGCCGTCGGGTCAGGTTCGGGCTCGGCTACCGGCGCCGGCTCCGGTTCGAGAACGGCTTCGGCCTCGGGTTCAGGCGCCGGCGGCGGTATGAGCTCGGGTTCCGACTCCGGCTGAGGCTCGGGCGCGGCTTCAGGCTCTGGCGCTTTGAGCGACGAGAGCTCCCGGGCCTCGGTCGAGCCGAACACCCAGGCGCGGCCGCTCTCGCGTAATTGCTCGAGCAGGCTCTTCGCCTCCTCGGCCTCGAGATCGACGTCACCCGGCGAGTTGAGCCGCTCCATCAAACGCGCCGCGGCGCCCGGATTGCCTCGGACCTTCAGCTTCTGGGCGAGCTCCTGCGCGTCTCTACGCGGCAGCGTCACGCTCCCGCCGTTCCCTCCGGCGAGCAGGCTCTCGAGTCGCTGGGTCTCGTTCATTCCCCTGGATTCTCCGGCGTCCCCGGCCGCCCGTCCGGAAACATCTCTGCAAACCGCGTTGCGACCGCTTCCGGAACGAGCCCGTCCACCTTTCCGCCGAACGAGGCGATCTCCTTCACGCCGCTCGACGAGACGAAGCTGACCTCCGGGCTGGCCATCACATAGACCGTCTCGACCTCCGGCGCCAGGGTTCGGTTCAGCTGGTTCATCTGGAACTCCCACTCGAAGTCCGAGATCACGCGCAGGCCCTTGACGATCGCCTTCGCCTCCCACTTGCGCGCGAAGTCGACGACGAGCTGCGAGAAGACGTCAACCTCGACGTTCTCGAGCCCGCCGAGGGCCTCCCTCAGGAACTCGACCCGCTCGTCGAGCGTGAACATCGGCTGTTTGTGCTGGGGGTTGCCGACGACACCGATCACGAGGCGGTCGAAGATGCCGGCGGCGCGCTCGATCACGTCGACGTGGCCGTTGGTGACCGGGTCGAACGTGCCGGGGTAGATGGCTGTGATCACGGGTGCTCGAAGAGTGAGATGCGGGTGGACCCGTAGCGCCGGCTCGTGCGCCTGATGAGGGGCGGCAGCTCCGGCTCTTGTCTCGCGGCGGTCTCCACGACGACTAGGCCATCCTCGGCGAGGACGGCCGGAAGATAGCGGGAGAGCCCGTTTTGCAGGGAAGAAAACATCTCGTAGGGCGGATCGACCAGCACAAGATCGTAGCGGCGGCCCGCCGACGCCTCGGCCGCGAGAGCTCTGAGCGCGTCCTGCGGGATGACGCGCGCTCCGGTGAGCCGGAGCTTGTCGAGGTTGCGTTCGATCGTCCGGCGAGCCTCGCTGTCGTTCTCGACGAAGACCGCGCTCGCGGCTCCCCGCGAGAGCGCTTCGAGGCCCATCGCGCCAGAACCGGCGAAGAGGTCTAGCACGATCGCGCCGTCGACCGGGCCGATCAGGTTGAACGCCGCTTCGCGGGCGCGGTCGGCCGTCGGACGCGTGTCATGTCCTCTCGGGGCAAAGATCCGCGCGCCCTTGTTCGACCCGGCGATGATTCTCACACACACCTCACGTGCGAATCGTGCCGCGCGGACGTGTCTGTGGACGAAAAGTCACGCTTGCGTTGCAGTCTCCATGTCCGCTCGCGCCAGTTCGAGTGGACAGTCCACTCGTGGCACGCAACGGTCACGCCAGCGAGTCGACCTCCGCATCGGCGAAGAAGCGGTCGATCTCGTCGTTCAGCGGGCCTTCGTGCGCGACCAAGTCCCCTGCTAGCTCGCGGGCGCGTTCCAGCAGCTCGCGGTCAGCGCGCAGGCGCGTGAAGCGGAACTCGGAAAGCCCGGCCTGGCGGGTGCCGAGCAGCTGGCCCTCCCCTCGCAGCTCGAGATCCTTCTCCGCAAGCTCGAAGCCGTCCGTCGTCTCGACGAGCGCCTGCAGCCGCTCGCGCGCGTTGTCGGTCAGCTCCTCCTTGGCGCGGGAGACGAGCAGGCAGTAGGACTGCTCGGCCCCGCGGCCGACGCGGCCGCGCAGCTGGTGGAGCTGGGCGAGCCCGAAGCGGTCTGCTTCCTGGACGATCATGATCGTCGCGTTCGGAACGTCGACGCCGACCTCGATGACGGTCGTCGCGACGAGCACGTCGAGCTCACGCGCCTTGAAGCTCGCCATCAACTCGCGGCGCTCGCCCGGCCGCAGCCGGCCGTGGAGGAGGCCGACGCGGTAATCGCGGAGCTCTCCGCGGCGAAGCCGTTCTGCCTCGGCCTCGGCCGCCCGAGCCTGTGACGTCTCCGACTGCTCGATCAGCGGGCAGACGACGTAGGCTTGCAGCCCCGCGTCGAGGTGCTTGCGCAGACGCCGGTAGGCCTCGGGCGCGCGGTCGTCCGTCACCCAGCTGGTCACGATCGGCTTCCGATTGGCCGGCGGCTTTGCAATCTCGGTCACGGAGAGATCGCCGTAGACGGTCAGCGCCAGCGTCCGGGGAATCGGCGTCGCCGTCATGTGGAGGACGTGCGGCGAGCGACCGGCGGCGAGCGCGCCACGTTGCTCAACGCCGAACCGGTGTTGCTCGTCGACGACCGCGACCGCGAGGTCCTCGAGCTCGACGCCTTCCTGGATCAGCGCGTGCGTTCCGACGAGAACCTGCGCGTCCTCGACCTCGCCCTTGACTGATCCCGTCCTTAGCGCCGTGCGGATGCCGAGCTCGGTACAGATCGGCTCCAGCGTCAAAAAGTGCTGCTCGGCAAGGGTTTCCGTCGGCGCCATCAACGCTCCGGTCTTGCCCGACTCGACGGCCCGCAGGAGCGCGTAGAGCGCGACGACGGTCTTGCCCGAGCCGACGTCCCCCTGGAGCAGCCGCTGCATCGGCTTCGCCGCAGCAAGATCAGCGTCGATCTCCGCGATGGCGTGCTCCTGATCCTTCGTCAGCTCGAACGGGAGTGCCGTGCGGTAGCGCTCCGCCAGCTCGCCGGGCGCGCCGAGTGCCGGTGCGGTCGCCTCCTCGGTTCCTTCCCGGATCCGCGCCAGCCCCACCTGGAGCAGCAGCAATTCGTCGAGCGCAAGCCGCCGCCTGGCGGCTTCGGCCTCCTCCGCCCCACGCGGCCGGTGCAGGGCAACAAGGGCGTCGAAGCGAAGCGGCAACCGCTCGCGCGCTCTGAACGATGCGGGCAGCGAGTCGCCAAAGTCGCGGGCGGCGGGCAGTGCGCTCTCGACCAGCGTCCGCAGCCGAGCCGAAGTCACCTCCTCGCTCGCCGGGTAGACCGGCGCGAAGTCGGCCGTCGCCGCCGCGCCGTCCAGGTCGTAGGAGCGCACGTGGAACTCGTTCCGGCGGAGCTGTCCCCGGAGCCGGAGCCGCGTCCCCGCCTGCAGCTTGTCGGCGAGCCAGGGCTGGTTGAACCAGACCGCCGAGATCTCGCCACTCTTGTCCCGCACCGCGGCCTTCAGCACGGTCAGCCGACGTCTCGTCGGGCGGACTGAAACACGCCTGACCTCACCGGCGATCACGGCCTCCTCGTCGCCGAAGAGGTTCGAGATCGGGGTCTCCCCCACCGCCTGCTGGTAGTCGCGTGGCCGGTGCTCGAGCAGGTCGCGCACCGTCCGCAGGCCGAGCTTGGCGAGCTTTCCGCGTTGCGACGGGCCGACGCCCGGCAGCGTGTCGAGCGACCGCCCAAGGACCTCCGGCCGTGCGCGACCTCGCGTCGGCGGCCAGTGCTCGGGCCGCTCGGTTCCCCCGAAACCTCGAAGCTCAGTCATCGGCGAACCAGAAAAGCCCAACCGTGCCGGGACCCGCGTGCGTGCCGATCACCGGGCCGAGCGTCGTGACTATCTCGAGCTTCGCCTGTGGCCGGGTCCGGCGGATCAGCTCCTTCAGCGCCTCCGTGCGATCGGGCGCATCAGCGTCGGCGATCGCGACGCGCAGGCCAGGCCCGTCGGTCGAGCCCGCCTCGAAGGCCGAGATGAACTCCTGGAAGGCACGCTGGTTGCCGCGGACGCGCTTGAGCGGGATCACCTCGCCGTCGCGGATCGTCAGGATCGGCTTCACCCTCATTAGCCCGCCGGCCCACGCCGCCGCGCGGCCGATTCGCCCGCCTCGCGCGAGGTAGTCGAGCGTGTCGAGCGTGAAGATCAGTTGCGACTCGCTGCGGTGGCGGCGGACGAGCGCCTCGATCTCCTCGTCGGTTGTCCCGCGCTCGAGACGCCGTTGGATCGCGAGCCCGAGCATCGCAACCGCGGCGGAGGCGGTCTCGGTGTCCACGACCCGGATTCGGTCGCCGAACTCGGCCGCTGCCGTTCGTGCACTCTCGACCGTGCCGGAGAGCGTGCCTGCGATATGCAGCGAGTAGACACCCTCGTATTGGCCGAGCTCCTCGTAGACGGCCTGGAAGTCCCCCGGGGTCGGCTGCGAGGTGGTCGGCATCACCGGCGACCCGCGCAGGCGCAAGTAGAAATCGGCCGGTCCCAGGTCGACGTAATCGCGATAGCTCTCGTCCCCGAAACGGACGTAGAGCGGCACGACCCGCCAGTTTGGAAAACGCGCCGGCGCCTCGGGAAAGTCGGCAGTCGAATCGAGGACGATCGCGGTGTTGGCGGCCGTGAGGGGCACTTAGGCTGCCGGAGTCGATCCGACGGCGCGGTGGATCGCCGCGACGATCTCGTTGAGCTCGCCGTCCTTGCCGAGGCAGTCGACCGCGCCGGCATCGCTCAGCGCCTGGCGCTCGCGCAGGT
>Ga0075425_100006536_pt1 | contig 12228 bp, 11 predicted proteins | sample SoiMethybrSBSTD4_FD_75300 | JGI IMG/M metagenome (GOLD analysis project Ga0075425, IMG submission 75300) | Bulk soil microbial communities from a Populus tree surrounding site in Tennessee, USA - Soil MetaG P. TD hybrid SBSTD4 | ecosystem: Environmental > Terrestrial > Soil > Tree plantation...
CGGCTCCTTCGAGACGTCGATCCCGTCGACGACCGCCACCCCGCCATCGGCCTTGCGCAACCCCTCGAGGATCTCGACCGTCGTCGTCTTGCCTGCCCCATTCGGACCGAGCAGACCGAAGATCTCGCCCTGCAACACCTCGAACGAGATCCCGCGCACGGCGTGGATGTCGCCGTAGCGCTTCTGCAGATCGCGCACGGAAACGATCGCGGTCATTCGCCCCAGTATCAGTGCCGGACGAAGGACCGCAATGCAAGGTCGTATACGAATAGCGCGATCGGGAAGAGCACCACGGCGACGACGACGATGCGGACGATGACCGGGTGCGGCCGCCTGAGCCGCGTGTACGTGAGGACGAGCGCGATCGCGACGAGCCCGAGCAACGGCACCTGGACGAACCAATGGAGGGCGTCCTGGCCCGGCTCGACCACGAGCGTGTAGGCGATGGCGCCGGTGAGGAAACCGCTGGCAAGCCCGATGACGGCGTAGACCCCGGCGTTCCGGACGGGGTCCCGGAGGGCGAGCGCGAGGCCGAGGCTGAACGCCAGGAGCGTGGCAGACAACATGCGTTGGTAGGCGTCGTGATACGGGGCGAACAGGAAGGCCTGCGGGAAGACGACCGAGAGGATCACCGGGGCGACGAAGGCGACGGCGCAGACGATCCCGACGGCGCGGGCGCCGCTAAGGGTCGCCGTGCCGACCGGCGGGACGCGCTCCACCCGCTATACGCTACGGGTCCCATGCGGAGCCCGCGCGAGCCATGGTCGTGCGCCCGCTGCTCGACGCTCAACCTCTCGACCGCACGTTCGTGCCGCCGATGCGGCAGCGCGCGCAGCCGCATCCTGACGCGCGGTACCGGCGGTTCCCCCGGCCTTGCCGCGATCTGCAGCGCCCTCCTTCCCGGACTCGGCCAGCTCTACCAGGAGCGCTGGATCCGTGGCCTGGTCGTCCTCCTGATCCCGGTCCTCGCGATCGCGCTCGGCGGCGCGTTCGTCGCGACGTTCGACCCGCTCACCTCGCTCGTGGTCCGGCACGCGGTGGAGTTCACCATCGCGTTCCTCGGAGCGTTGCTGCTCTACCACCTCTGGGTCGTGGGCGACGCGTTCGCGAGCGTGTTCCGCGACGGCACGTCGCTCCGCGGAAGGCACGCCGCCGACTACGCCGCGCTCGGCATCGTGACCTTCGCGCTCATCGCGGGCTACGCCGGCGTGTACCGCGGTGCGAACGCGTGGGCCAACGTGGCGGCGAAGGTCTTCGCGCCGGTGGCCGGCGCGACCGCTCGCGGGGTCAGCACGTCGTTCGCGCCCCCGCCGTGGAACGGGCGCGACCGGCTCAACGTGCTCGTGCTGGGCATCGACTCCCGCGGCGTGCCCGGCGATACGCAGAACACGGACACGATGATCGTGCTCTCCATCGACCCGGTGAATCGGACCGCGGCGATGCTCTCGGTGCCGCGGGACACCCTCTCCGCCATCCCCGGGCACGGAAGCGGGAAGGTCAATTCCGCGTTCGCCCTCGGCGGGCCGGAGCTGGCCCAGTCGACGATCGAAGGCCTGCTCGGCATCCGGATCAATAGCTACGCGCTCATCAACTTCGACGCGTTCATGAAGATCGTCGATTCCGTCGGCGGTGCGCTCGTCGATGTGAAGCGGCCGATCCGCGACGAGGCGTACCCGACCGCCGACTTCGGCGTCCAGCGCCTCAACATCCAGCCGGGACCGCAGCTCATGCCCGGCGACGTCGCGCTCGAGTACGCCCGGACCCGGCACGACAGCAACGACTTCTCACGTGCCCGCCGGCAGCAGGACGTCATCGCCGCGCTCCGCGCGCGGCTCGCGACCGACGGGATGCTGGCGCGGCTCCCGAGCATCATCAACGACGTCGGCTCCGCGGTGGAGACGAGCTTCGACCCCGCGAACATCCTGCCGCTCGCCGGACTCGGGGGCGGGATCCCGTCGAGCGAGATCAAGAGCGAGGTGCTCCTTCCCTGCGACGTCGACGTCCCGCACTGCGAGCTCACGGAGGACAACTCGCAGCTCGGCTACTACCTGATCCCGGACAAGGCCAAGATCGCGAATCTCGTGGCCGAGCTGTTCTACGACCCCCGGGTCCGGCAAGAGGGCGCCCGGATCGAGGTCCGTGGCACGAGTGCCAAGAGCACGACCGCGCAGGAGGTCGCCGATCGCCTTGCCGCCCGGGCCTTCGGGGTCGCGAGCGTGACCACGAGCGCGCCGGCGCGCTCCGAGATCCTCGTGAAGAACGGGAGCAAGCGCTACACGGCGGACCAGCTGTCCCAGCAGCTGAGCGGCATCCCGGTCCGCGATGCAAGCTCCTCCGAGCAGACCGACGCGGATATCGTCGTGGTCGTCGGATCGGACTTCAAAGGACTCGCCACGGACCTGCAGCGCTAGGAGGTCACGAATGCCGCTCAAGAAGCAGCTTGCCGGGTTGAAGCGGTTCGCGAACATCGTCGATACCAGTGCGAAGGATGCGAGCCGTGCGCGCAAGGTCTCGCGCAGCCCGAAGCTGCAGCAAGAGATCACCGACGACCGCCGGACGGCCCTCGCGAAGAACTTCGGGACGGTGCGCGAGTCGCTCGCCGAACGCGACAAGATCGCGAAGCAGAAGGCGAAGAAGGCGAAGTCCCGCCAGCGCGGCTAGGGCGAATAGATCGGCGTCACCCAGGCCTTGTAGCGATCGCTCTTGCCCCGCACGGCGTCGAAGTAGATCCGGCTGAGCTGAGCCGTGATCGGGCCGGCCGAACCCTCGCCGATGCGGCGGTGGTCGACCGACGTGACGGGTGAGAGCTGCGCGCCGGTGCCGCACAGGAACAGCTCGTCGGCGATGTACAGCTCGGTGCGGTCGATCGAACGCACCTCGAGCGGGATCTTCTGGTCCGCGGCGATGCCGATGAGGCTCTGGCGCACGATGCCCTCGAGGATGTTGTCGGTCACCGGCGGCGTGATGAGCGTGCCGTTGCGCACCATGAACAGGTTCTCGGCACTGCCCTCGGACACGTGGCCGTCGTTCGTGAGCACGATCGCCTCATCGAAGCCGGCCTCCTGGGCCTCCGTCTTCGCGAGCGCGGCGTTCACGTACGAGCCGGTGATCTTGCTGCGCGCCGGGATCGCGTTGTCGTCGACACGCCGCCAGCTCGACACGCCGCAGCTGATGCCGCGGTCGACGTCGATGTAGGTGCCGAACGGGACCGCGAAGACGGTGAACGCCGACTCGAGATCATGGAGTCGCACGCCGATGAGCTCGCTGCTCTTGTAGACGAGCGGGCGGATGTACGCATCCTCGCGGTAGCCGCAGCGCCTCAGGAGCTCGACGGTGATCTCGACCAGGCGCTCCGGCGAGTACGGCAGGTCCAGGCGCATCACGCGGCACGATTTGTGGAGCCGGCGGTAGTGCTCGATCAGGTGGAGGCCAAAGAGCTGCTGGCGATCGGCGTTCCAGTACGCCCGGATGCCCTCGAACACGCCGGTCCCGTAATTGAATGCGTGCGTCAGGACGCTCACCTTCGCATCCCGCAGCGGAACGAACTCTCCGTCGAAGAAGGCCCAGGCGGTCTCCGGCGCCGCGCCACGCCGCAACGGCGTCCCCGGCCGGGTCAGCTCCTTCACCATGGCTTGCCTCTTTCCCTGCGCTTGGTGTCCACCGGAAGCGGGTGACGCATCAGCCGTGCCGTCTCCGGTCAATTCTGCCACCCGCACCGTCCGCCCAGCGAACGCACCGTACTTCCGGCATGTTGCGTGGCTTGGACCGACCGGCCTACGATGCCGCCGGTCTGACCACGGTGAGGTCTGGTCTGACCAGCATCTTTTCGGAACGGCCTCGCGTAGCAACAGCGGGAGGTCACCTCGATGCGGAATCAGGTCGCTCGATCGATCACGGTCGCGCTCGCGGGCCTGCTCGTCGCAGCGGCGTGCGGAGGCGGTGCGGGCGGAGGGGCCACGCCGACGACCGCAGGCAGCGCGACGGCCGCGGCGCTCATCCCACCGACCAAGCCGGTCGAATTCGTCATCAGCACCGCGCCGGGCGGTGGCAGTGACATCTACGCCCGGAAGATGCAGGCGATCATCGACACGCTGAAGCTCTCGCCCCAACCGGTCACGCCGGTGAACAAGGACGGCGGCTCTGGCGCGGTCGCGTTCCAGTACGTCTACGACCACAAGGGCGACTCGAGCCAGATCATGATCACCCTCAACTCGTTCTTCACCACGCTCATCGTCCAGAAGCTGCCGTTCAAGGGGACGGACTTCACGCCGATCGCGAATCTCGCCCTCGACCCCTTCTACCTGTGGGTCAACGAGGACAGCCCCTGGAAGAACGCGGGCGACTTCATCGCGGCCGCGAAGGCCGACTCGCTCGTCGTCGCCGGCACCGGCTCGAAGCAGGAGGACGAAGCCCTCTTCGACCGGATCCAGGTCACGGCCGGGACGAAGGCGTTCAAGTTCGTTCCGCAGTCCGGCGGCGGCGCGGTCGCCACGGCCCTCGCCGGCCATCAGGGTGGCGTGGTCGCCACCGTGAACAACCCGAGCGAAGGCAAGGGCCTCTACAGCGGCACGCCGCGCAAGCTGCGCCCGCTCTGCACGTTCGAGCCGGCGAGCCCGACGACCGGCCCGTTCGCGGGGCTCGCGACGTGCACCTCGCAGGGCCTCGCGATCAGCGACTACTTCATCATGCGCGCGATCATGGCTGCGCCCGGGCTCTCCGCGGGACAGCAGGCGTTCTGGGTGGACGTGTTCAAGAAGGTCTACGACTCGCCCGACTGGAAGCAGTTCATGACCGACAACAACCTGAACCCCGACTTCCGCTCGGGTGCCGATTTCCAGAAGCTCGTCAACGACTATCAGAAGCTCCACGAGGACATCGCCAAGCAGTTCAACTGGGTCCAATAGCTCGATTGAGGCCGTATCAGGTCGCGACGGCGGTCGCATTCATGGTCGTGGCCGCCGTCGCGATGATCGACTCGCGCGCCGGCGCGATGGTCGACACCACCGGCCGCGAGCCGGGCGGCGTCGGGGCCGGGTTCTACCCGTTCTGGTCCGCGTTCCTCGTCTTCGTCTGCGCCGCGGTGGTCGGCTACAAATCCTGGCGGAGCACGGTGACCGGCCCGCCGGTCTACGAGGGACGCGAGGGCATCTTCGCGGTCGTCAAGCTCGTGATCCCGATGGTCGTCGCCGTCGTCGCGATCGCGTGGCTCGGGTTCTACATCGTGAGCGGCCTCTACATGGGCCTCTTCGCGCGCTGGATCGGCCGCTACAACTGGCTCGTCGTGGCGCTCCTCACGGTGGGCATGCCCGCTGCGATCTACGCCGCGTTCGAGATCGGATTCCGCGTCTCGCTGCCGAAGAGCTTCCTCTACAACATCGGCGTGCTCCCCTTCTAGTCCATGGAAGTCTTCAACGTCTTCGGCGACCTCGCCGGCGGATTCGCCACGGCGCTGCAGCCGTTCAACATCTTCATGCTCTTTGTCGGTGTCCTGCTCGGTCTCGTGGTCGGCGTCCTGCCCGGGCTGGGCGGCACGAGCGCGGTCGCGATCCTCCTGCCGATCACCGTCATCATCGCCCGCACCAGCCCAACGAGCGCGGTCATCCTGCTCGCGGGGGTGTACTGGGGCGCGCTGTTCGGCGGCGTCGTGACCTCGATCCTGTTCAACATCCCGGGCGAGCCGTGGTCGGTCGTGCTCCTCTTCGATGGATTCCCGCTGGCGAAGCGCAAGGGCAAACCCGGCGTCGCTCTCGCCTCGTCGTTCTTCGCATCGTTCGTCGGCGCGTTCCTCGCCACCGTGATGTTCACGTTCTTCGCCCGGGCCCTGGCCGACTTCGCGCTCTCGTTCGGTCCGCCCGAGCTCTTCGCCGTGTTCGTGATGTCATTCGCGACGCTCATCGGCCTGGGCGCCGAATCGCCGGTGAAGGCCGTGATGATGATCGGCTTCGGGCTGCTCCTCGCGGCGGTCGGCTTCGACACGCTCACCGGCCAGCCGCGCCTCACGTTCGGGCAGATCGGGATCCTCTCGGGCATCAACTTCGTTCCGGTGACGATCGGCCTGTTCGGGATCGGAGAGATCCTCGCCTCCGCCGAGGAGTCGGGGATCGGCTTCGTCGAGCGCCTCTCCGCGAAGGTCGGGTTCTCGGACATCCTCGAGACCCTCGGTGAGCTCCGCAAGCGCATCTGGCTCGTCGTCTCGACCGGGATCATCGGCTTCTGGTTCGGCATCCTTCCCGGTCACGGCGCGACCGCGGGATCGTTCCTCGGCTACGGCCTGGCCCGGCAGTGGTCGAAGCATCCCGAGGAGTTCGGCAAGGGCGAGATCTCGGGGATCATGGCGCCGCAGGCATCGGCCGACGCTGCGGCGGTCGGCTCCCTCGTGCCGATGATCGCCCTCGGCGTGCCGGGATCGCCGACCTCGGCGGTGATCATGGCCGGGCTCTTCATCTGGGGCCTCACCCCGGGTCCGCTCCTCTTCACCGAGCATCACGATTTCGTATGGGGCCTGATCGCGAGCATCTACCTCGGGCATCTGCTCACGTTCATCATCTGCCTGCTCGCCGTGCCGCTCCTCGCGTCGATCATGCGGATCCCCTACGCGATCCTCACGCCGTTCATCGTGCTCATCTCGATCATCGGCGCGTACTCGCTGAACAACAGCATGCTCGACGTCTTCATCACGATCGTGTTCGGACTGATCGGCTACTGGCTGCGGAAGATGAAGTATCCGCTCGCGCCGCTCGTCGTCGCGATCGTGCTCGGCGATTCCACCGAGAAGACGTTGCGCCAGTCGCTCATCGCGAGCGGCGGAAACCCGCTGATCCTCGTGCAGTGGCCGATCGCGACGATCCTCATGGCGCTCGCGGTCATCCTGCTGCTCATCCCGTTCATCCGGCTGCTGCGCTCGCGCGGCCGTGCGCGGACGGCGGCCCTCGAGGCTGAGACCATCGGCACCGCGATCGACTGAGCAGTGGGCCCGTTCGACGCGGTCATTCTTGTCGCGGGCTTCGTCGCGATCCTGCTGGGCGCCGAGGTGTTCACGAACGGCGTCGAGTGGCTCGGACGGCGCCTCGGCCTCGGCGCGGGCGCGACGGGCAGCGTCCTCGCGGCCATCGGCACCGCGATGCCCGAGACCGTCGTCCCGGTCGTCGCGATCGTGTTCACGAATTCAGTGAAGGCCGATGACATCGGCGTCGGTGCCATTCTCGGCGCCCCGTTCATGCTCGCCACGCTCGTCATGCTGCTCATCGGCGCGACCGCGTACGTGTTTCGCGGCAAGCGTGAGCGCCTCACGCTCCGGGTGGACCGGGCGCACGCGTCACGCGATCTCGGCTTCTTCCTGATCTGCTACTCGGTCGCGGTGGCCCTCGCGCTCCTACCCGACCCGATCCATGGCCTTCGATCGGTCGTCGGCTGGTTCTTCATCCCGGCCTACGCGCTGTACCTGTTCCTCGTGCTGCGGCCGCAGGAGCGCACGCCGATCGACATCGAGGAGGAGCGGGAGGAGAGCGCGGCGTTCGAGGGTCTGACCGCGACCGGCTACGCCGGCCGGCTGGGCATCAGGACCGACGCACAGAACCCGCCGCTCTGGCTGATCTTGGCGCAGGTGCTGGCCGGGTTCGCGGCGATCGTCCTCGGCGCGGAGCTCTTTGCGGGGTTCATCGACCGCGCATCCACCACGCTCGGTCTCAACGCGCTCCTGGTGTCGCTCCTGCTCGTCCCGATCGCGACCGAGCTGCCCGAGGCCGCGAACAGCCTCATCTGGACCCGCGACGGAAAGGACGTCATCGCGCTCGGCAACGTCGCGGGCTCGATGGTCCTCCAGTCGACGATCCCCGTCACCTTCGGGGTGCTGCTGACCCCGTGGCAGCTCGGCACGTTCGGCACGGTCGCCGCGCTCTTCGCCCTCGTCGCCGCGGGCCTTGTCTTCGTCCAGCTCCGGTTCCGCGCCCGCGACGACTCGCTCGGCCTGTCGGCGCTGGTCCTCGGCGGCAGCCTGTACGTCGTCTTCATCGCCTACGTCGTGAAAACCGTCGCGGCGGGTTAGCGAGCGGTCTGACCGCGCCATTCTCATGCGGTCCGGGTCACGAGGTCCTACCATCGCCAGCGGTCGCGCCGACATCACGAAGGGCGCGAACGACCTAGGGAGGGGTTCCGCGCCAATGAAACGAATCCTCGCGTTCTCCGTGCTCGCCGCCACGATCGTGGCGTCCTGCGCATCCACCGGTACCACCTCGGGCTCGAGCGCACCGAGCGGCAGCGGCAGTGCGACCGGCCAGCATCCGAAGATCGGCCTCGTCACGGACGTCGGCGGCCTGAACGACAAGAGCTTCAACTCGCTGGCTGACAAGGGCCGTCAGCAGGCCCAGGCGCAGCTCGACGTCGACACGTCGGTCACCGAATCGAAGCAGCAGGCCGACTACGTGCCGAACCTCACCAAGTACGCGCAGGACAAGTACGACCTCGTCATCGGGGTCGGCTTTCTCATGCAGAACGCCATCTGGAAGGTCGCGACGCAGTTCCCGAACGTGAAGTTCGCGATCATCGACGGCGCGCCGAACGACGATGCGGGCAACGTGAAGAACCTGCCCAACGTCGCCAACCTGTTCTTCAAGGAGCAGGAGGCCGGCTACGTCGTCGGGGTCATCGCCGCGACGATGGCGAAGAACAAGGTCGGCGCCGCCACCCACAACACCGTGTGCTCCATGGGCGGCCTCCCGATCCCGCCGGTCGATCGCTACATCGCCGGCTACCAGGACGCCGTGAAGACGGTCAGCCCGACCACCAAGATCCTCAACGGCTACAGCCAGGACTTCGTCGATCAGCAGAAGGGCATCGAGGTCGGCAAGAGTCACATTGCCCAGGGCTGCGACATCCTGTTCCAGGTCGCCGGCGGCAGCGGGCTCGGCTACATCCAGGCCGCGAAGACCGCCGGGGTCTACGCGATCGGCGTGGACGCCGATCAGGCCGCGGTCGCGCCCGGCACGGTGATCACGAGCGCGCTCAAGAAGGTGGACGTCGCGGTCTTCCAGACCGTGCGGGCGCTCCGCCTGGGCACCTTCAAGGCCGGCGACAACTCGTTCAACGCGACGAACGACGGCATCGGCTTCGGGACCCTCGACAAGGTCGTCCCGGATGACGCGAAGGCCGCCGCCACGCAGGCGCTCGCGGACATCAAGTCAGGAAAGATCACTCCGAAGGACACCGTCCAAGTCAAGCCGTGATCGCTTGACGCAGCTTCAGGGAACGACGACGACGGGGCCGGGCGCGGAACGCCCGGCCCCGTCCGTGCGTCAGCTCACCTTCCAGTGGGCTGGCGGACCCGCGATCCCCGTCCTGTCGGTGGCGATCGCGCTCGTGCTCGGCGCCGTCTTCGTGCTCCTCAGCGGCAACGACCCGGTCAAGGGGTACGTCGCGCTCTTCCAAGGCGCCTTCGGCACGCCGTACGACATCACGGAGACGATCGTCGCGGCGATCCCGCTGGTGCTCACCGGCCTCGCGGTGGCCGTCGCGTTCCGCACCGGTCTGTTCAACATCGGCGCGCAGGGCCAGCTCCTGGTCGGCGCGCTCGCCGCGGGCTGGGCGGGCTCGCAGTGGGCCACGCTGCCGGGCTTCATCCTCATGCCGATCGTCATCGTGTTCGGGGTCGCCGGTGGCGCGTTCTACGGCGGCATCGTCGGGCTGCTCAAGGCGGTCCGCGGGGTCAACGAGGTGATCACCACCATCATGCTCAACTACACGATCGTCTTCGTGATGCACTGGCTCCTGCAGGCGGGGCCGATGACCGCGCAGAACGCGTTCGGCACGCCGGCCTCGACGCCGATCGGCGTGGGCGCACGCCTTCCGGTCATCATCCCGAACGAGCTCGTGCTGTTCAGCCGGCTCCACGCCGGGATCATCCTCGCGGCGCTCGCGGTGATCGCATTCTGGTTCCTGCTCTGGCGCACGCCGCTTGGCTACCAGCTCCGCGCCGTCGGTCTCGGTGCGCGCGCGGCGGCCCAGGCCGGGATCGACCCCGCGCGCCACATGATCCTGGTGATGGCGATCGCCGGAGGGTTCGCGGGCCTGGGCGGGATGATCGAGGTGAGCGGCGTCTTCGGCCGGGTGTACGACGGCTTCTCGTCGAGCTACGGCTTCGACGCGATCGCAGTCGCCCTCCTTGGGAAGAACTCGCCGCTCGGCATCGTGTTCGCGGCCCTCCTGTTCGGCGCGTTCGTCCACGGCGGCGCGTATATGCAGTCGCACGCCGGCATCTCGTCGAACCTGGTCGCGATCATCCAGGCGTTCGTCTTGTTCGTGATCGCTGCGGAGAGCCTCGTCCGTTCGCTCACCCGGCGCCGCGGCCGCGCGCGCAAGCCGGTGGAGGCGATCGCTTGACCTGGGAGATGCTCCTGGGCGCGAGCGTCGCCGCGGCCACGCTGCGGCTCGCCGCACCGATCGCGCTCGCCGCGCTCGGCGGCGTCGTCACGGAGCGGAGCGGGGTCACGAACATCGCCCTCGAGGCCTCGATGCTCGTCGGGGCGTTCTTCGGCATCGTCGCCGCGGACCGCAGCCACAACATCTGGATCGCGCTCGGCGTCGCGATCCTCGCCGGCGTCCTCATCGCGCTGCTGCACGCGTACGCGTCGATCACGCTGCGCAGCGACCAGATCGTCTCCGGTATGGCCCTGAACATCCTCGCACTGGGACTCACCACGTACCTCGACTACCAGATGTACGGCACGACCGGCACGCCGCCCGACCTCGCCGGCCTGCCGGACGTCCAGCTCGGCTTCCTGAGCGGCGTGCCGTACGTCGGTGACGCGATCGGCAGCCAGAACAGCATGGTCTGGGTGATGGCCCTGCTCGTGATCGGGCTGCAGCTCTTCCTGTTCCGCACCGTCGCGGGGCTGCGGCTGCGCGCGGTCGGCGAGCATCCGCGAGCGGCCGAGACCGTCGGCATCGACGTCCGCCGGATCCGGTACGCCGCGGTGCTGGCGAGCGGCGCGCTCGCGGCACTCGGCGGCGCATACCTGTCGCTCGGCGTCGCACACTCCTTCACCGATGGGATGACCGGCGGACGCGGATTCATCGGCCTCGCGGCGATGATCTTCGGCCGCTGGACGCCGATCGGCGCCCTCGCCGCGAGCCTCATCTTCGGCTACGGCAACGCGCTCTCGACATCGCTGCAGGGCGCGTCGATCGGCGACACGAAGGTGCCGGTGCAGCTCCTCGGCACGCTGCCCTACGTGCTGACGATCCTCGCCGTCGCCGGATTCGTCGGCCGGTCGCGGCCGCCGGCCGCGGACGGTGTGCCGTACGAGACGGAGGGACACGCGTGAGCGAGGAGCGGCCGGTGCCGCACATCGAGATGCGCGGGATCGTGAAGCGTTTCGGCGACTTCACGGCGCTCCACGGCGTCGACCTCGTCGTCGGCGAACACGAGATCCACGCCCTCCTCGGCGAGAACGGCGCGGGCAAGTCGACGCTCATGAACATCCTCTACGGCCTGTACCGACCCGATGCCGGCACGATCAGGCTGCGCGGCCAGGAGGCTCACATCCGCTCGCCGCGCGATGCCATCGCGCAGGGCATCGGGATGATCCACCAGCACTTCATGCTCATCCCGCCGCTCACAGTGGCGGAGAACGTCGTGCTCGGCGATGAGCGCTCGGGTCCGCTGCTGAGCGAGCGTGCGCTCGGGGCACGGGTGCGCGAGCTCGAGGCGCGCTTCCACATCGGCGTCGATCCCGAAGCGAGGGTCGAGGACCTCCCGCTCGGACTGCAGCAGCGCGTCGAGATCCTCAAGGTGCTCTACCGGGGCAGCGAGCTCCTCATCTTCGACGAGCCGACGGCGGTGCTCACGCCGCAGGAGGTCGACGAGCTGTTCGCGATCGTGCGCACGCTCCGCGACGAGGGGAAGCTGATCATCTTCATCACGCACAAGCTGCGCGAGGTCTTCGCCGTCACGGACCGCATCACCGTCCTCCGGGCGGGTCGGAACGCCGGCGAGCTGGTCACGAAGGGCACCTCGGCGCCCGAGATCGCCCGGCTCATGGTCGGCCGGGAGCTCCGGCCCGTGCAGGCCCGCACGCCGGTCACGTCGACCGGTCCCGTGCTCGAGATCCGGGGACTCAAGGCGCAGAGCGACCGCGGGGCGACGGCGCTTCAGGGCGTGGACCTGACGGTGAACGCAGGCGAGATCCTCGGGATCGCCGGCGTCGGCGGCAACGGCCAGAGCGAGCTCGCGCA
>Ga0075425_100006540_pt1 | contig 12224 bp, 10 predicted proteins | sample SoiMethybrSBSTD4_FD_75300 | JGI IMG/M metagenome (GOLD analysis project Ga0075425, IMG submission 75300) | Bulk soil microbial communities from a Populus tree surrounding site in Tennessee, USA - Soil MetaG P. TD hybrid SBSTD4 | ecosystem: Environmental > Terrestrial > Soil > Tree plantation...
AAAAATTTGACCATGAGGATAGACATGCCGGCTCTGGTAACCCTGGTCCAGTACCTGGCGCAGCATGGCGTCCACTGACCTTCTGCCGCTCTCAGCCGGCTCACCCATGCCCGCCCCCCCGGGGGCGACGAAGCACTATGCGCCGGTTCTGTAAATGCTTCGTTTTTCGAGACCTCGGCAAAACCTCAGCTAAAACTCAGCCATTCATCAGGACTCTCCCTGCGAGCCTTGTGTAACAAACAGAGCGGAACACGGTCTGCGCCAGTTACCGATTCGCGAGTGAGCATGCCTGACCTACGAAAAATGATTCGAGTGTCCCTCCTACTCGACTGCATGGTGGCGGTGCTTGTTGCGACGGGTGTGGGGCAGCCAGTCGCCACTCCTGCTCCAACCGGAACTCCGAAGGTTTGGGCTCATGTTTCCGAGATTTCCGGCTCTTTTCTTCCTAAGGTCGTTACGTTGCCGGAACGGCAGAGCCAGTGCTCATTCGTGTTTCGGCCCAGTTGGGTAAGAATCCGTAACCCAGTTCCGTCAAAACGTTTGTTTTTCGGTCTTAATACGCGGAATTAGTGGGTCCGCTGCTGCGATCAGTGAACAGGTTCCTTCGCGCGAGGTGCGCTATGAATGCTTGGAAAAGACCTCAATCGCTCATTGTGTGGTACATCCTGAGTGTATGTTTTTTTCTCGTCTGTAGGGCTGCAGCCACAGATTTCGCAAGCCCCAGCAGCTACCCAGTGGGCTCCAATCCAGTTGCCATTGTCGTAGGTGACTTCAACGGGGACAGCAAACCAGACTTGGCTGTCGCCAATTCGAACAGCGCGAACGTAAGTGTCCTGTTGGGAAATGGCGACGGGACGTTTCAGTCTGCCAAGGATTCCGCCGCAGGGACCTCGCCTGCTACACCTGCTGTTGCGGACTTCAACGGTGATAACAAGCTCGACTTGATTTTAATGGCACAAGATTCATCGGGCACTCAGACGTTCGTTAACCTTCTCTTGGGCAACGGAGACGGAACCTTTCAGACACCAGTAAAGCTTGATGCGAGTGATGGTGCAGCCAGCCTCGTGGCAGGTGATTTCAATGGCGACAACAAAGCAGACGTCATCATGGGCGATGGCAATGGCAATCTCATCGTGTTGCTCGGCAATGGCGACGGGACTTTCCAGCCTGCTAGCACCATCTCACTAGGAGTCACTGGCCCGGTGGGTCCGCTGGTTGTCTCTGATTTCAATGCGGACAGCAAGCTCGACCTTGTTGCGACTGTTTCTGGCGGCCCCGTCGTTGTGCTTGGCAATGGTGACGGTTCCTTTCAGTCGCCAGTTCACGTCGCAGACAGCTCTCGAAGCGGCTTCTTGCTGGTCGGCGATTTCGATGGCGATAACAAAGGAGATGTGTTGCTCAAATTCACGCACCGTCTTTGTTCAGGATTCCCCCAGTTCTGTATCACATTCACATCCGGAACCCTTTATCTGGGGAATGGGGACGGCACCTTCCAACCAGGAACACAAATTGTTGGAATCATAGGCGCCAGCCTGTTGATAACAACAGGTGACTTCAACGCCGACAACAAGTTTGATTTGTTCCTGGAGAGAGGTGGGATAGGACTCCTCCGATTGGGAGAGGGAGACGGAATCTCTTTTCTCTTGCTTCCACCGATTCTGTTTGGGTTCGCGTCGTCGCCTTCCTTCATCACCTCATCGGATCTGAATGGCGACGGTCTCCCCGATTTGGTGCTGGCCGATGGTACCAATAACGCAATTAACGTCGTGCTCAACACGAGCCCTAAATCAGGAGCTGATCTGGGCCTCACGATGGATGTTCAATCACCAGTGACGGTCGCCCTCGGTGGTGACGATCTGACTTACACGGCGACAGTATTCAGCGAAGGGCCGCAGAATGCCTCTGGTGTGACATTAACGGACCATTTGCCTTCTGGCTTGAAGTTTATCTCTGCCCAACCAAGCCAGGGAACATGCAGTGGCACTTCCACCATCACATGCAACCTCGGTGCGATGACAGAACCGTCTTCCGCAACCGTGCTGTTCACCGTGAGACCCACCGTGGTTGGAACGTTTTCCGATGATCTGCAAGTGGCAGCCACACAAGCGGATCTCAATTCGAAGAACAATTCTGTTTCGGTTATGGTAAACGCTGTCTTGCCAGCCGATCTGGCGATCTCAGCCAGTGCGTCTGCAAACAGCGGTCTGATTGGCGACAAGGTGACTGTCAACGTGAACGTCTCAAACGGCGGTCCAGGGCAAGCCACAAATGTGGTTCTCACCAACTTTGTGTCAGATAGCACTCAGCTGTCAGGTGTAACAGTCAGTGCTGGTAGTTGCACGGTGACTCCGGGACAAATCTCCTGCCAAATTGGGACGCTTGCGTCTGGGGTAGGGGCGACGCTGAGCTACGTGGTGACGCTCACGGCATCTGGTTTTTCCGACAGCATTGGGGTTACTTCGGATCAGCCTGACCTGAACCCAGACAACAACAACACCAATTTGGCGATTGATATTTCAGACTTCACGCTCACGGCTGCCGCCGCAAGTTTGACGATTCAGCGTGGCAAACAAGGTACTGCCGTGCTGACGGTCACCGGGTTAGACAATTTTTCAGATCCCGTGACGCTCTCCTGTGCCGTGACGGGGCCTGCACCAACCCCTACATGCACGGTCTCGCCATCATCGTTAACACCAAACAACACCGCTATGCTGACAATTAGTACAGCCAACATCAGTGCCAATCTCTCCACATTTCACTACTGGCAGAAATTGCTGCTTGCCGTGTGGCTTCCACTGGGCATACTTGGGTGCATTTTCGCAGTCGACAAGAGCGGTCGTAGGACTTGGCTGATTTGTCTCGTTGCGATGCTTGCAATTCTGCCGACTGCGTGCGGTGGTGGGAGAAAGACACCTCAAAATTACACGGTCACCGTGGTTGCTGCAGCAGGAACACTTCAGCATTCAACGACTATAGCGGTCACTGTGCAATAGAGGGAGGAACAGATTAGCTTTGTTAGTGCTCTGCGTTGTGCTCGCCGGAGTAGTGTTGCAGCTTGCGGCGGAAGCCCGGAACATCACACGACAGGCGGCACCCCACCTGGCCCCTACACCATCACGGTCACCGGTACGTCGGGTGCCACCCAGCATTCAACGGCAGTGACGCTTACCGCGCAGTAACGGGTTGTGCAAATAGCTCCTCCTTGGGTGTGGACGCTTCAGGGTGTTTATACCTGGCAGGGCTAACCAGTCGAACCGACGGCTCGTCGGAAAATACGGGCTCACCACTGCGTAGAGCTGGCAGAATGCCCCCGGGCTGTGCACGAGCCCAACGCGCGGATCCCGCAGGATGCGTAAGTTAACGAAGTATATAACTCCTGATGCCGGTTGTCAGCGCATGACTGGCATAAAATTCTTGTGTCCCCGTCACTCTCTCGTGACCGGCTTAGAGGACGTCAATAGATGAAGACCATTGGGGTGATTCCGGCAAGGCTGGCCTCCACCCGCTTGCCTCGCAAGGCGTTGCGGGAGGTCGCCGGAGTTCCTCTGATCGGGCGTGTGTATTGCGCCGTACGCTCCTCGCCGTTGCTGCAGGACGTGATCGTAGCCACTGATTCGGACGAAATCATGGCGGTTTGCCGAGCGAATGGGTGGAATGCGCGGATGACCTCGGCATCGCACCGCAGTGGCACAGAGAGAGTACATGAAATTTCGAACTCTATGGAGGCCGATGTTTACATCAATGTGCAGGGCGATGAGCCACTGACTCGCAGCGAACATATTGCTGTGCTACTGGGTTTAATGGAAAATCCACCAGTTGAGGTGGGAACTCTGAAGACCAGGGCTGCGGCGGTAGATATCAACAATCCTGACGCTGTCAAGGTTGTCACCGATGGCAATGAGCGCGCTCTATATTTCTCGCGCGCCACGATTCCACACCACCGGGATGGGAAGACGTCCGTCTGCTTCAAACATCTCGGCTTTTACGCGTATCGGAAACCAGCACTCGACCGCTTCGTTCAGCTGCCGGAATCACCACTCGAACGTAGCGAACGACTAGAGCAATTGCGGTTTCTGGAAAATGGCATTTCGATTTACGTCGCCGAAACTCCATATGACACGGTAGGAGTGGACACCGAAGAAGACCTGCACCGTGTTGAACAGATTCTGCGGAACCAAGAAGGCTAGACCTGCGACGTGGAAGTCTGTGGTCTGAAGCCAGAAGTGTGCTGCTTTCCCCAATTCTGTGCGGCGGCAACTCGCTTTGAAATCGAGGGGTGCGAATGGAAGAGCCACTCTACCCATTTCGAAGGCGAGCGTTCGGCAAGGTTCTGCTCGGCGAGTTTGTTCATGGAAGTAATGAAAGGGGTAACACTGGGTATCGACCCAAATGCATAGCGATCGGCCTGGCGCTCGTTGAATCGCGAGTAGGCGTTCAAGGCGGGCAGCAGCAGCAGCGAAAGCAACGTCGCTAGCAGGGCTAAGAGCGGCAGGTTCGCAAAATCAGATAGCGTGGCGAAGATGTGGCGGCGCTCTACTGCATAGTGCAATACCCAGTTACCGGCCCAGAACCCAACGAACGTAATCGCGGCTTGAACTAGGATGCTCTTAAAAATGTGGCGATGAACGTGGTGGCCCAGTTCGTGTGCCAGAACGGCCTCAATTTCGTCAGGAGAGTAGTGGTCGAGTAATGTGTCTGCAAGAATGATGCGTCGCGTGTTCCCTAACCCGGTGAGTGCGGCATTGGCCTTCCTGCTCTTCTCGGAAAGATGCCATTTGTAAACGCCGCGAATCCGCGTGCCCGCGCGCTCGCTCAGCCGGACCAGGCGGCCCTTCAACTCCTCGTTCTGCAGTGGAGCAAACTTATAGAAGATGGGAAATAGAATTACGGGTGCCAGTTGCGCGAGCAACACAAACAAAACCAGAAACGCCGCCCAGGCAATCAGCCACCAGTGCTGTGCCTGCCGAATAATGAAATAGAGCAGCTCGACGAGAATCGCTCCCAGCACCAAGCCCACTAAGAACCCTTTCAGTTCATCTTCGGCCCATCCGCGCAGTCTCTGATTGGAGAGCTTGTAGCGGTGCTCGAGCCTGAAACCGTAATAATCGAGACCCAGCCCCAGGATCTTCGCGATCAACATCAGCATGAACACATACAGAAAAACCGCGAAAGTGTAGTTCTGGAAAGCGAGCCGATAGGCGAGGTCGCGCAAACTGCCACTCCATCCGGTGATCAGCAGAGCCAGCAGCAGAACCAAACCAAGAATGAAATCAGCAATGCCGAGCCAGCGCCGAACGCGGTTATAACGCTTGCTTTCAGGGGAATCGGCTGGGATGGCTGCTGCGGAGTTCATTTCCACGATTATTATCTTATTTTCAGGGAGCTGAGGGCCACATCCAGAGGTCCAGAGTCCACGGCTCGATAGCAGTAAGATGCCGATCGTAACCTTGAAGCTGCTGTGGCTCCTCGGAGGGCATACTGCCTGACCAACAATGGAACAATCTGAGAGGACCGGATTCGTTCTACGAATGCCCTTAGCGCTGTTAGGCTACCTGCCAGCGTTTCTGCAGCATGGAGAAAAATTCAACGACCAAATCTTCATCCCAAAGGCCGGCACGGGCTTCATCGCGCATCGTGACCGCACATTGATCGTGGGTCCGCGCAGGCTTGTAGGGACGGGCGGTGCGCAAGGCATCATATACATCGACCACTTGCAGAATCCGAGCCAGGAGGGGAATTTCGTGCCTGCGCAGGCCGTCCGGATAACCGCTGCCGTCGGAATGCTCGTGATGATTCCGGATGATCGGAAGCACCAGCCGCAGCGATTTCAGAGGTCTGCAGATATTCTCCCCGGTAATGGGGTGCTGCTTCATGATCGCCCATTCTTCCGACGTCAGATTGGAATCTTTTTTCAGAATTTCGTCGGGCACAGCAATTTTTCCGAGATCGTGGAGATAGCCGCCGCGTCGCAGGGCCACAATCGATTCTTCTGCGAGTCCAAGATGGCGTCCGAGATCGCTGGCGTCCTGGGCCAGCCGCTCGCAGTGGCCCTCAGTGTAAGGATCACGGCTTTCTACACTGCGGCCTAGGGTGCACAAGACAGACTCGGCGGTTTCCAGTTCGTCGGTAAACTCCTTCAGCTTGAGCAGAGACTTGACGCGGGCGAACAGCTCTTCCGCAAAGATGGGCTTGTGCAGGAAATCATCCGCCCCGCATTCAATTCCATGCAACCGGTCTTCGCGGTCGCTGAGGCCGGTGATCAGAACAAAGGGGATCAGCCTGGTGGCCGGATTTTCCTTAAGCTCGCGGCAGAGTTCGTATCCAGACTTGCCGGGCATAATTACGTCGGAGAGAATTAAGTCCGGCGCCAGGCGGCGAATCTCCGCCTCCGCTTGAGAGGCGCTTGAAACGGCAACCACGTCATAGCCCCGGCTGCCGAGCAATTCCTTCATCAATTCCATGATGTCGAGATTGTCGTCGACGACCAGGACGCGCGGGCTGCGCCGCCGCAGCAAAATTTCACTCATCTCCTGGTAAGAATGGCGGCGGGGGAAAACGGTTGTCCGGAGCTCTTTCTGACGAGGCACGCTAGACCTGGGATTTTCCAGTTCATTCTATCTAAAATGCCTCGCGAGGGAATCGTTTTTCTCTGGGAGAAATCGGGGAGGGATTTGACCAACTTTGTTCCCAATTCCGAACCGAAGAGCAAATCCTGTGATGGCTGCACTTGTGGCCGGCGAACGATTGTGCATAACGTGGACGGCATGACCAACCTCCGTCATTTAGTGTTGCTGCCTGATCGCGGGGGCGGGATCGGCGCCAGGCGTTTCCAAACCATATGCGATCGCGTTCCGCAAGTGGACCGCGGTACGCAGGCTCCGGCAATGGACAGCCGTTGGATATGAAAATTCGAACTTTGTATGTAGATGGGCGAGCTAAGGAATTCACCGCTGGGGCGGTGCACGACATTACAGATCAGCTGTTTGCAGTGCGCCGGGTTTTTCGTGTGAATGACAGCTTACCGCAGGAACAAGAGACGTTCCCGCGCTGGCGCTGGGAGCGAGGCGGGTGGCTTCTTGTGAGCCGGGTTATCGGGCACATTTCCAGCTTCAGTCTTCCTGACTTTGATACCTATTATTCTGTCGCCACCATCGTGGAGGGACGGGGTCGAGATTTGGCGAGAAGACTATGGGCCGCTGCAGAGCCTCAGGCTACCTCCTCCCATTAGCGGGCCGACGGTCCGCAATCGCCGACAAGGCAGAAATTAAAGAGAACTCAGGAATTCGAGAATAGCCTGCTGATCGGCCGCAGACAATCGCCCAAAGCGGTGAGCAGATTCATAGGCCTCTTCGCGATGCCTCAGAATGGCGTCACGCAGAGTGGTTGATTCTCCATCGTGCATCAGACGGTTGCGGAAGCGAACACCCCAAAGGGGCGCCGTACGGAGTTTATTTTGGGCATTGTGGAAGCTTTGGGGCGAAAAATTCCTCCAGCTGATTTGATACATCTTTCGTCCGTAATGCTCCACCATCGGGACAGTGAGTCCGTCACCTGTGCCCACGTTATGCAGCAGAAAATCAGAATATGGGTAGAAGGTTTTGCTCCCCAGTGCTTCTGGAACGGTAAACGTGCCTCCGTTGATCTTTGTGCCTGCTGGTGCGGTGGCCAGTGTGCGTACGTGGCACTCTGCACAGCCAATCTTGTCAAAAAGCTTGTATCCTTTTTGTGACTGTTCGGTGTTTGCCAGCTTCGAATCGCGAGCGGGGGCTTTGGAGGCGCGAATGAAGCGGGCGAAATGGTCAACGTCGTCCAAACCGTCAGGACTCGCCGTATCGTTTGGCTCGGCAGCGCTGTTGCAGAGCTTGGTGACCTCATCAGGGAACAGGCGGGTGGTGATACCCATTTCGTTCAGGTAAGCGTCTCCCGAGAATGACAGCAGGCTGGCATGCTGATCCTTCCACCCGAACCGGCCAACGCCGGTTTGTCCGGGAGCTTCGACAATGGGAACGTAAATCACCTGCCCACAGATTTTGTGGTGGGACTCCTTGCATTGCTTCTGAGCCAATTCGACCAAGGTGTTATCGGCAACCGCCTCTACAAAACCGTCTCCCAGGACACCCAAGGATATCCTCGTCGTGCGAATGTTCTCGCTATCAGGCACGTGCTCCTGGATTTCTGTGTCGGCGAAAGCGGAATTTGGGCAAATCGATCGATCATTTACAAGAGTGCGGCCGGTGATGATCTCGGTTCCGTGCGCGATCGAGATCTCTGGGTTATGAAAAAGATGGTCTGAGCCTTGATGACCGACCCGCAACTCCGCGATCTGGCTGGTGCCTCCCGACGTCGGGTTCTGGTGGCATTCCCGACAAGATTGGGCGTTGTAAAGTGGCCCAAGGCCGTCCGCCACAGTTTCTGTGTCGTCGAATTTCGACTGATCGGCTTGATGGGTGGCATCGTCCACCATGCCGTTGCTTCTGTTGTCGAATCCGGTGGGCGCTTCGTTATTCGGGGATCCTGTAGGGGAGAGAACAACACTCAAGAGCACCGCGGTCGCCAAGAACTTCATGATTCCTTCCTCTCTGGCGAAGGGCGTATGACGTGGATATCATTTGGCGCGACCATGGACAAGTGTTAACTAAGTACCGGCGAGAGCTAGCCACGCGCCACCATCTCAGACGCCTGTGCTAGGGCTGGATAGGCGCCCAGATTGAGCTCCTGAATAATTGTTGAATGAGTTCGTAAGGCTGTACAGGAGAATTGATCGCAAGACCAACCAACGAATGTTCAAGTTCTTCTTCTGTTCATCGTGCGTCACGGAATTCCGCTGGTTGCCCGGTTCCACTGGGGTGACGGTAATTTACCCCGGTACGAGAAGCGATAGGACGATCTGAGAGCTCAAGCTATGCCGAACACAGACGATGCCTCTTCTTTGAAAGACACACCGCTTCTGGAGCCACCCAGGATAACAGGCTTGTGGAATGAGAACCGTATGAAATAGGAACCGATCTTCATGTTTGCGACTTTCCCGGAGCAAATTCTGTCCGGCACTTGGGACACCGAACATGAGGAGTCAGGTCACGTTCACGCCACATTCCAAAGCGTGTGATTCGGCCTCCAACTCGGTTTGAAATTTGAGGAGATCGAGCCTAGCATGGCTGCCCGAGGTTGAGCTCCTCTCGAAGTGATCGGCCAAACCATCTCCCACTACCGCGTAATAGAGAAGCTGGGTGGCGGCGGCATGGCGTCGTATACAAGGCCGAGGACACGGAGCTTGGCCGCTTCGTCGCTCTGAAGTTTCTTCCTGAAGATTTAGCTCGAGACCCGCAGGCGCTCGAACGCTTTCGACGCGAGGCACGAGCTGCCTCGGCCCTGAATCATCCCAATATCTGCACAATTTACGAGATCGGCAAGTACGGAGATCAATCGTTCATCGTGATGGAGTTTCTGGATGGCGTGACTCTGAAGTATCGAATTGCAGGGCGGCCGCTGGAAACTGAAACAATGCTGTCGCTGTGCATCGAGATTGCGGACGCGCTCGATGCCGCGCACAGCGAAGGGATTGTTCACCGTGACATAAAACCGGCGAACATCTTCGTCACGAAGCGTGGGCACGTCAAGATCCTCGATTTCGGATTGGCCAAGGTAACGCCCATTTCGAGCAAGATAATGCAGGCCGCAGACGCAAGCGCCCAGCCCACAGCAATAAGCGAGCAACACTTAACTAGTCCGGGTGCGGCGCTGGGCACGGTGGCATACATGTCTCCTGAGCAGGCGAAAGGGAAAGACCTTGACGCGCGCACTGACCTCTTCTCTTTTGGTGTCGTGCTGTATGAAATGGCCACGGGGTCATTACCGTTTCGAGGAGATACGTCAGCGCTGATTTTCAACGCGATTCTCGACCGGACTCCGACTTCTGCCATCCGTCTCAATCCCGACCTTCCCGTCAAGCTGGAAGACATCATCAATAAAGCCCTGGAAAAGGATCGCAATCTTCGCTATCAGCATGCGGTGGACATGCGTGCCGACTTGCAACGACTGAAGCGGGACACGGATTCGGGACGGGCTGCAATCACTAGTTCTGCAATTTCCGAAGCCCCAGCCCCGGCCTCTGCAGCGATTCGGCCGATCACTTCGTCTGCGACGGCAGTCGCAGTGCCATCCACCGAAGTTACCGAGGCAGCCAAGACTCGGCGTAAGCCACGGCTGTATCTCTCAATAGCGGCGCTGGTCGCTTTAGCTGCTCTGCTCTGGGTTCTGCTTTATAAACGGCATACCCAGGCGCTTACAGAGAAGGACTCGATTCTAGTGACCGATTTCGTCAACAGTACCGGCGATGCGGTTTTCGACGACACATTGCGCAAGGCACTGATTGTCGATCTCCAACAGTCGCCGTATTGGAACGTAGTCCCGGACCAGAAGTTGCGAGAGACACTTCAGCTCATGGGCAAGGCCCCAGAAGAACGTGTCAATACCGCAATTGGGCGCGAGATCTGCCTGCGCAATGGAATCAAAGCGATGCTTACCGGTTCGGTCAGCGGCCTGGGTGGAGAGTATGTGATTTCACTGGACGCCGTCAACGCTGCGAATGGCGAGTCACTCGACGAGGAGCAAGCGCAGGCTTCTCACAAAGAAGATGTTCTGAATGCACTGGGCAAAGTTACTGCTCTGATGCGGCGAAAACTGGGTGAATCATTGGCTTCGGTGCAAAAATTTGATAAGCCCCTAGGGGAAGCGACCACGTCGTCGCTTGACGCCTTGAAAGCGTTTTCGCTCGGCGACGAATTGCACAATGCCAGTGAAGATCTGGCTTCCGTGCCTTTCTTCCAACATGCGATCGAACTCGATCCCAATTTCGCGCTGGCTTATGGCCGCCTGGGGACGGTGTACGACAACCTCAATCAAACGGAACTGGCCGAGCAGTTCTTAAAGGACGCCTTCGACCGGCGCACGCGAGCGAGCGAACGCGAGCGCTTGTACATCGAGAGCCACTATTACTGTAATACCGGTCAGTTCGAAAAGTGTACCCCTACGTGGGAGCTCTATCGCCAGACCTACCCGCGTGATGCGATGCCCTGGGATAACCTCTGCAACATCTACGCGTATGCCTATGCGCAATATGAAAAATCCGTCTCGTATTGTCAGGAAGATGTGCGCCTCGACCCCACTAGTGTGGACGCTTGGACAAACCTATCGGAAAAATATCGAGCACTAAATCGCTTCGATGAGGCCAAAGCCGCAATTGAATCATCGATCAAACGAGGCCAGCGCAGCTGGGCGCTTCCGGCGGGACTGATTCTGCTCAATGCCGCACAAGGGCAGAGTACCCGGAACGAAGAGCTTCGCAAGCAGATGGAGGCCAGCCCCGAAGGCGCATTCAACCTCGCGTTTTTCGACGCGCGCATGGCAGCGGCGCACGGGCGCTTGCGGGAAGCTCGCGAGGCCTTGCAGAAAACCGAGGACGCTGGTGTGCGATTAAAGCTTCAGGATTCGGCTTCCGGTGAGATCGCACGATCCGCGATTTTTTGGGGTCTTTGCGGAGACGGCAGAGGTGCGGCAGAAACCGCAGCACACGCCTTAAACATTTCTCACGCATATGAGACAACAATCGATGCGGCCGCAGCATATGCTCTCGCCGGGCAGGAGAGCAAAGCTCAAGGTTTGGCTGAGGGAGTCGCTCGCAGCCGTCCCGAAAACATGTTTGTTCAGGTATATCAATATCCTGTCGTTGGGGCGCTAATCGCGCTCAATCACGGCAATGCCGAACGCGCCCTGGAACTACTCCGCCCTGCCGCCGCTTATGCGGCAACTGATTCAATACAAGTCTATGTTCGCAGCACAGCCTACATGCGGGCCGTTAAAGCACAGGAGGCTGTACACGAATTCCAGCGCCTCCGCGACCTGCACGGTCTGCATCCCGATGATCCTATGATTTCCCTTGCTGTCCTTGGTCAGGCGCGCGGGTACCAACTCCTGGGTGACACAACAAAGGCCCGTACTGCCTATCAAGACTTCTTCGCCCTCTGGAAAGACGCCGATCCCGACATCCCCATCCTGAAGCAAGCCAAGGCGGAGTATGCGAAGCTGCCGTAATTGGTCTGCGATCGCCTTGGATGAGTCCAGGAAGCTATTGCTTTGACGAAACTGTCGCGGGATGAGGCTTCGTTTTGTTCGCAGCTGGGGCCTTCTGGGCTGAAGGCTTGCTCTTGTTGCTGGCCTCCCCCGCC
>Ga0075425_100006541_pt1 | contig 12224 bp, 11 predicted proteins | sample SoiMethybrSBSTD4_FD_75300 | JGI IMG/M metagenome (GOLD analysis project Ga0075425, IMG submission 75300) | Bulk soil microbial communities from a Populus tree surrounding site in Tennessee, USA - Soil MetaG P. TD hybrid SBSTD4 | ecosystem: Environmental > Terrestrial > Soil > Tree plantation...
GAGCCGCCGGTGCCGGTGCCGGTCGGATCGCCCGTCTGTGCCATGAAGCCAGCGATCACACGGTGAAAGACGATGCCGTTGTAGAACCCTTCCTTTGCCAGCCGTTTGACTTGGGCCACGTGTTTGGGGGCCAGATCCGGGCGTAGCCTGATGAGGATGTTGCCCTTCGACGTCTCGATGACAAGGGTGTTCTGCGGGTCGGGTGCTTGGGCGTGGCTGAGGGCGGTGCCAGCCAACAGGGCAACCAGGCTGAGAAGAAGGCGGATCACGAAGGGCTCCAACGGTTGCTGAAAACGATGCTTCTGCTCGAACCCTCAAGGGGTTGGGCCGGCGGGGTGGGAGGCAATGACGCTGGCGTTATGGCCTTTCTGGGGCGGTGCAGCAACCCTGAGGCGGCCGGCCTATGGTTTGCTCTTGGCTGCCTTGGCCTTGAGCCGACGCGCGACGCCGGGCGGCACGAAGTCGGAGACGTTGCCACCCATGAGGGCGATCTGTCGGACCAGGGTGGCGGTGATGTGCCGCACATGTGGGCTGGCTGGAAGAAACACCGTGTCGATGCCCGGTGCCATTGCCGCGTTCATGCCGGCCATCTGCATCTCGTAGTTGAAATCCGTGCCGTCGCGCAGCCCGCGGAAGATCAGCGTGGCACTGGCGGCTTTGGCTGCATCGACCGTCAGGTTCGCGAACGTGATGATTTCGATCTTGGCACCGCCCTTCCTTGTGATGCCCGCAGTTTCGGCCCTGAGCATCTCGATTTTCTCCTCGGTGGAGAACAGCGGGGTCTTGCCCGGGTGGACACCGACGCCGATGACGAGCGTATCCACCATGCGCGCCGCGCGGGCGATCACGTCGAGGTGTCCGCTGGTCACGGGATCGAAGGAACCGGACGTAAAGCCGATGCGTCGCATGGGAGTGGCAGTGCACGGTAGGCAGTCGAAGACGGGCGAAACCGCTCCTGTCGGGGCGAGCGCAACACTTACGCGAGGGGTTTGACGCCCGCAACTGCTATGGCCGGCGCGCCATCGCCAGTGCCAACCCACCCAGCAGCAAAAGGACGCCCGCCAATCCGTCGAGCAACCGCAAGCGTGCGGCATCGATGGTAGCGCGCGCTCGTGCGACGATCAGCGTATAGCCGATGTCGACGGCCGCCAGCACGGCGACGAACAGCACCGCCAGCAACGAAAGCTGAACCACCGCATCGCCGGCCGGGTCAACGAACTGGGGCAGGAATGCCCCCAGGAACAGCAGCACTTTCGGGTTCGATAGGCTCACCAGCAACCCCTCCAAATAAAGGTTGGCGCCCTTCGGGCGGGGCGGCGGTAGGGCATCGGGAGTGCGGCGTTGGCGCAAGAGCCACAGCTGCCGCACGCCCAGATAGACGAGATAGAGCGCACCGATCCAGCGGATCACGTCGAACCACTCGGCCATGAACACCATGAGCGAGGTCATGCCGGCCGTGGCAGCCCCCACCAGGAGCGCAAGCCCGCTGGTGGTGCCCGCCACCGTAACGAGGCCCGCGCGCCGGCCGCTTGTGAGCGTGCTGGCGAGGATCAAGGACATGTTTGGCCCAGGTGTGAGGCCCAGAACGATGCAAGTGGCGATGAAGGCGGCGAGGACTTCTGGGGACATGGGTTCTCCAGGCGTGTGCAGCGCAAGGCCGATAAGAACCGCGCGGCAATGTGAAGGCGTTGCGGGGAAGCGTGGCATCTCAGAGTGCGATGGCATTGCCCTTCCTGCTGCCCACCTGCCGCGGGATCGTCATTGGAGCCTCGGGCCAGCGATGCGCCGACCTCCCTCGATCCCCGTGCATTCCCTCGGTCCTCGAAGCATGCGGGGGGAGGAGACCATGAGGCTGACGCACCTTGCTATCGCTGGCGGCGGCGTCTGCCCTGTTGCTGGGCGGGGCCGTACGCTGGCGGCGATCAAGATGGCGCTCCCTGAGACATTTGCTAGCGGCGTCCTACACCACCCGCGGCCGTGTCGACAACAAGCCGTATCGCCAACTCTAGGCGCCAAAGGCGGCGATCACCATGATCAAGGCGGGTGGGCCGATCCCGAGCGGGACCGCAATTGGAAGGGTCAATTCCAAGGCTCAGCCCAAAGCGGCCGGTGAGCCCGAGCCAATGCCCGCCGCGATGAGACGGGGTGCGATCCCCAGCTGCGCCGGGTTGCAATAGGGCGCTGGCTGGGATGCGGGCGGCGAAGTAGGCCTGAGGTGTGTTAGCCGACGTCTTCCGCCCCGACGGGGGCCGCGATCAAACTCATGCGGCCTTGCGCAGTGCGGGAGTGCACAGGCCGTGCGCTATGCGCTCGACGGCGGTGCTCCAATCGGTCGTGGGTTCGCCCATCGCCAGTCCGAAGGCACGGACGGCATCGCCGGGGCTGCCGCCGTCGCGGAAGATGCGGGCACACGCTTGACGCGCGTAGCCCATCGCCTGCTGCCATTGCACGGGGTTGATGTGGCGGTGGGGCATGTGGTCTTCGCCTCGCATTTTTCTCTGCGTTGGTAGGAGTTGGGACGCAACAGCATCTGGAAGGGCGGCAGGCGCATCCAGCAGTACGGCTCCACGACGCAAAACCCTGTCACGCGAAGCCTTGGGTGACATGCAATGTCTCAAGCTCGATGCGCCTGCCCCAAGGAGGGTGGTCGATGGCCCTCCTAAGGCTGGGAACGAAACTCGACGCAACTTAACGCAACGCGTCTGATACTCTGGCTGACGGTCCCGCAGACCGCCTCGGGTCGCCACTTCCTGATCGCACTTGGCCACGCCGCGAAGCAGGCACTGGCGTCGGGGTCGGACGGCTCGCCGCCTGGCACTCACTGCAGCCGCCGCCTCCCGCTCCCTGCAAGGCGGGCGATCCGCCTGGCGATACGCGTGCACCTTTGCGCCAGGACGGAGCGCCGCAACGCTTGCATGGTGGGGGCTAACGCAATTCTGGGGGACAACTGCCACGCAGACGCAACTGAAGGGTCAATGAGGCGATACGCGGGAACACCTGCTGTCTGGTACGCAACCCTACGCGAACACACAGACGCAGACGCCTCGGCACGTGTACGCAGGCGACGCAACTGGGACGCAACAGAAGACGGATGGAGGGACGCTACGGACGATGGATGGCTCATTGACGACTCGACGCAACGTGACCAAGAAGGCTCAACGCAAGATAACTCGGCAACGCTTGGGGTTTTTGCAGTAGGAAAACGCCGAAACGAGGATTTCGGGTCACGATGGCCGGCTAGAACTGTGGATAACTGCGTAAGTCCCCGGCTTGTAAGCAAGACTGGATCGCGCCTGTCGACTGACACTTTGACCCCACCTTTGTTCTCTTTGCGTTCTCGCGAGTTAATCGTCGCCGTGGGGCAACACGAAGGCACAAAATGGGCGCTTACAAGAAAATCCGCTTGACTGGAGATGAACGACAGTGCCGCGCCCGTGCCTGATTTGCCCCACGGTGGTGGCGCCAGGCTAGGCCGGCGGTTGCGGAGAGCGGCCTCCGAGGATCGGCGCGGGATCGGCCCCCGGGATCGGCCCCGGGATCGGCCCCAGGATCGGCCTCAGGATCGGCCCCGGGATCGGCGCCAGGCCGGCCCCGGACTGGCCCCGGACCGGCCCCGGACTGGCCCCGGACTGGCCCCGGACCGGCCCCGGACTGGCCCCGGATCGGCGTCGGCTCGGCCTCGCCAAGGTGTCAGACCTCGCAGATCGGCCAAGCGCGCAGCGAGGACTTGAACCGGGGCACGGATCGCTGGCGGGTCTCGCCAAAGTCGGTGCCCGCGTGCCTCCTTGCGAAATGCCGACATTGAGGCTCTTGTCGGCTGCTCCGTGAAGCGCCCGCGCGCGTCGTGGTAGGCCATCCATGATCTCAACCGAGAACCCCGCGCCAGCTGGGCGCTGGCCGCCACCAGCCGTTTGAGGGCGTGCGTTGCGTGTCGCACGCGCGTCGGTGGCTGCGGGCCAACTGTCAGCGCCACAGGGCCTGATGCCCACGCTGGGAGCGTCGCGCGAGTGGGAACTTGAGGCGCGCGAGACTTGCGCGCCTATTGGCTTGCTGGTGTGCCGGGGATGCGCCTTAAATCCACATTGAGCCGCAACGCCGTCGCCTGCTCGCCCAGCCGCGCGCGGTAGACCTGAATGTTGGAGAGCACCTTCTGCACGTATTCGCGCGTCTCTTCGAAGGGGATGCGATGGATCCAATCGATGGGATCGACCTTGGCATCGCGCGGATCGCCGAACTCCTTGATCCATTCGCGCGCCCGCCCGGGTCCGGCATTGTAACCGGCCAAGGTCAGGACGTAAGATCCGGTGAACTCGTCCATGCGGTCGGAGATGTAGGCGCTACCCATCATCGTGTTGTAGGCCGGGTCCTTCATGAGGCGGGGAATGTCGCACGTGATCTTGTAGTCGCGGCATACGTGCTTGGCGGTGACCGGCATGACCTGCAGGATCCCGCGGGCGCCTGCACCCGACAAAGTGAGAGAGTTGAACTCGCTCTCCTGGCGGGCGATGCCGAGGATGAAGGCGGGCTCGGGCGGCTTGCGCAGCGGCGTGTAGGCCGGCAACGAGTGTATGGGATAGGCGTAGTAGACGAGGTTCAATCCCCGGGCGATGGCGGCCTTGCCGATGCGCACGGCGGTTTGTGTGTCCCCCAACGCCTCGGCGAGGTGGGCCAGCATAGCCACCTCCGCCTCGCTCTTGAGGGCGTTGCGGAGGTGATAGAGGAAGGCGCGCGAAAGGCTGACATCGAGGCCCGCCTTGCGCACGATGACGGCGGCCAGCACTGCCTCTGAGCCGTTGAAATGGGCCAACTCTTCCGGCGTGGGCGTTGCCGGCGGGAGGATTTTGAGCTCGTGCGCGTTGGCATCGAGCCTGAGCCGGGCGAGCTGGCCGTGGAAGGTATCAAAGTAGGCAGCAGCTGCCTGGTAGTTCTCCTTTGCCTTCGCCCCGTCGCCCAGCGCCTCGTAGGTCCGCCCCAGCCAATAGCCGCCCTTAGCGTGGCTCAATGGACCGTCGGCGGCCTCGGTTAGGGTTTGGAAATGGCCCAGTGCCAGTTTGGGATCACCGAGCTGCCGCAGCGCCAACCATCCGGCCAGGAACGCAGCATCCTTCGTCGCATTGACGGAGATGGGGCCAGGGTTGCGCACAAGCTCGTAGGCCATCTTGGGATTACCCGCCCGCAGCGCCGCATACGCGTTGGCGCGCCGCTCCTCCCACCAGCCGTCCGGCTTCACGAGCAGGGGCGATTCCGGTTCGGCGAGCAGGATCTTCCAGGCTTCCGGCTCCTTCTTCTGCCGGCGCAGGGCCTGCGCGCGCTGCACGGCAAGGCCCCAGTCTTGGTTTGCCGACGGCAGCTTGGACAAGAGCTGTGAGGAGTTCTTGGCGCGCAGGAACACCGCAAGGCGTGCTTCGGCAGCCTTCTTCTCGTCGGCGGACAGCAGGGGGATCAGGCGACGGATGACGGCCGCCCGTTCGTTGCGCTCCCCCTGCCAGCGGCTATCGTTGAAGAGGAGGCGGTCAAGGCGGCGTTTATGGTCGGCTTCACTGAGCAATGGGCCGACGCGCGTCAGAAAGGCGGCTTCGAGGCCCGCCGGGATGTTGAGATCGATCCAAGCCTTTTGCGCCAGGGCCTTGGCCAACTCCTGCGCCTTGGGATCGCCCCGGTCGGCGAGATAAGCGCTCGCCAGCGCGGCATGCCCAGCGGCGGTCAGCGGCTTGCTGCTGGCGAAGAAAGCCTTGATCGCGGTCGGGCTTGCGGAACTGTTGAAGAGCGCCTCCTCGGCGCGCTGGGCGAGCAGGCCCCGGTCCGGCCATTCCGCATTGGCATCGAGGAAGGCACGGATCTCTGACGCCGTCCCATAGCCGCCGCGATAGAGGTACCAATCGATGAGCTTGCGCGCGGCCGGATCTGAGAGCTTGTCGCGCTGCGATTTGGCCTCCGCCAATCGTCCGCCAGCCGCGGCCGTCATTGCTTCGCGCAGAGTGGAGGTGTCCGTGCCGGAGAGCGCATGATCGCGGGCAGGCTGAATGGCCGTGTCATAGCGGGTCACGTGCTGGGCTTCCTCCGCCATCGGTTGCGTCACGACGGGGGCCTGCGGCGCGGAGGTCGGCACGGCCGTGGGTTCGCGCGCTGCTTGCGACTGCGGGGCGCCACTTTTGGATGCAGAGGGGGCCCGTTTGGCGCCGGATTGAGCCAGAGTCTGAGTCTGGGATTGAGCCAGGAGTTGGGTTTGCGACTGGATCTGGGGAAAGACCTCGATTCGGGGCTCGATTGTGGGCCGGGTTTTTGGCTGGGCGTTAGCCGAATTCGGCGCAATGGGCGCGTCTTGGGTCGCTGTGGACGCCCAGAGCTGCTGACCGGCTGTCGCCGGCGCCAGCAGGAAGCATGCGAGCAAGGTCTTCAGAATCGATCGCATCGCGTCCAATCCGATGATCGCGTGTCGTCCGCCGGCCCGGCATGAAGAGGTGAGCACGGCGCTTTCAGCCGGTAAACAAGGCATCAGCATGACCGGTGCATAGATGTGCCTCCTGCCTTGCCCGCCTTGCCCCTGCTGGGCATAGTCCCGAGGGGCGCGTCCGGGGGCTTCCTTCATGTATTTCTTCTGTTGCGCCGGGCGCGAAAGCGTTATCTAGGATAGTGCGGCGTTTACAGCAATGCGGGGCATCGCCCAAGCAGCGCGCGCCCCAAGCTCGGGAGCAACCCATGTTCAAGGGGTCATTCACGGCATTGATTACGCCCTTTAAGGGTGGAGAAGTCGACGACAAGGCATTCCAACAGCTGGTAGAATGGCAGATCGCGGAGGGCTCGCACGGGCTCGTCCCCGTCGGCACGACGGGCGAAAGCCCGACGCTAAGCCACGACGAGCACAAGCACGTCGTCGAACTCTGCATCAAGGCCGCCAAGAAGCGCGTGCCGGTGATCGCCGGTGCCGGCTCCAACTCCACGGCGGAGGCCATCGACTTCAGCCGCCACGCCAAGAAGGTGGGCGCCGACGCGGTGCTGCATTCAACGGGCTACTACAACAAGCCGACCCAGGAAGGCCTTTACCGTCATTTCAAGGCCATCAGCGAGGCGGTCGATATCCCAATCTTTGTCTATAACGTGCCCGTGCGCACGATCGTGGACATCCAGGTGCCGACCATGGCGCGCTGTGCACAGCTCAACAATGTGGTGGGCGTCAAGGATGCAACCGCGAACGTCGGGCGCGTGACGCAGCAACGCCTCGCGTGCGGCAAGAACTTCGTGCAAATGTCGGGCGAGGACGGCACGGCGCTGGGCTTCATGGCGCACGGCGGGCACGGCTGCATCTCGGTCAGCGCGAACTTGGCTCCGCGGTTGTGTTCCGAGTTCCAGAACGCCTGTCTTAACGGCGACTGGAAGACCGGGCTCGCCCTGCAGGACCGATTGATGCCGCTGCACGATGTGCTGTTCGTCGAAACCAATCCGGGCCCGGTCAAATACGCCGCTTGGCGCTTGGGCATCATCGGATCACCGGAGTGCCGCCTGCCCTTGGCTCCGGTCAGCGATCAGACCAAGAAGTCCATCGATGATGTATTGGCGAGGGTCGGCTTGCTGCAGGCCAAGGCCGCGGAATAAAGGGCTTAAGCGCGAGGTCCCGTCATGGCCGCCGACAAGGACGACGGCCGCAAGCGCATCGCCGAGAACCGCAAGGCCCGGTTCGAGTACCGCATCGAGGACACCTATGAGGCCGGTATCCAGCTCACCGGCACGGAGGTGAAGTCCTTGCGCGCTGGTCAGGCCAACATCGCCGAGAGCTATGCCTCGGCCGAAAACGGCGGCATCTTCCTGATCAACGCGTATATTCCCGAATACGGCTCGGCCGGCGCCTTCTTCCAGCACAACCCGCGCCGGCCACGCCGGCTGCTGCTGCACAAGAGGGAGATCCACAAGCTGGCCGTCGCCGTGGACCGGCAAGGCATGACGATGGTGCCCCTGGAGCTCTATTTCAACGGCAAAGGGCGCGCCAAGCTGCGCCTTGCCCTGGCGCAAGGCAAGAAGCTGCACGACAAGCGCGAGGATGTCGCCAAGCGCGACTGGCAGCGCCAAAAGGCGCGTCTATTGCGCGCCAAGGGATGAGTCGGGCCAGGGGACCACCCAGGGATGGCGCTCCTAGAAGCGGTAGGTGTCGAGCGCAGCTTCTACGGCGTGCACGCCTTATGCGGCGTGGACCTGAAGGTGGAGGCCGGGCGCATCACCGGCCTCATCGGACCGAACGGGGCGGGAAAGACGACGCTCTTCAACTGCATCAGTGGCGTGGTGCCGCCGGACCGGGGCCGCATCCTCTTTGCCGGGCGCGACATCGCGGGGTTGCGGCCCGACCAGGTGAGCGCCCGTGGCCTCGTGCGAACGTTTCAGATCGCGCGTGGCCTCCCCCGTCTCTCGGTGCTCGACAATCTGCTGCTCTATGGCGGCCAGCAGCCGGGCGAGCGCATGCTGCCGGCGCTGTTGGGATCGCAGGCGGCGCGGCGGCGGGAGCAGGCGCTCATTGACCGGGCGGTCAGCATCGCCCGGCGGCTGAACCTCATGCCCGTCGTCCGCAATCCAGCCTCAGACCTTTCTGGCGGGCAGAAGAAGCTGCTTGAGATCGGCCGGGCCCTGATGAGTGAGCCCAGGCTCATCCTGCTCGACGAGCCCGTGGCCGGCGTCAACCCGGCCCTGGCGACCGAGATCGGTGAGCATCTCAAGGCGCTCGTGAGCGAGGGGATCACTGTCCTGTTAATCGAGCATCACATGGATATGGTGGCGCGGCTGTGTGACCAAGTCATCGTGATGGCTGAGGGTCGGCAGCTCGCCGAGGGTTCCTTCGCTCAGATGGCCGCCGACCCGCGTGTGCAGGGAGCCTATATGGGTCGGCGCCGCACCGCGGTCGCCTGAAAAATGAGCCTGCTCGTGGCAAGCGGCATCGTGGCCGGCTACGGCGCCCAGGACGAGATCCTCAAGGGCGTCGACCTGGCCGTCGACCAGGGCGAGATCGTCGCTATCATCGGGCCCAACGGCGCGGGAAAATCGACGCTCTTGAAGGTCATCGCCGGGCTCTTGGGACCAAAGCGCGGTTCGGTCAGACTAGATGGCCGCGATATCACCAACCTGCCGGCGCGCGAAATCTCGCGCCTGGGCCTCGCCTACGTTCCCCAGGAGATGAACGTTTTTCCCACCATGTCGGTTGGTGAGAACCTTGAAATTGGGGGCTATACCGATCCCCGGCGTCAAGCCCAGCGGATCGAGAAAGCGTTCGCGCGCTTCCCCGTGCTCGGCCAAAAGCGACGCCGCGCCGCACGCACCCTCTCGGGCGGCGAGCGGCAGATGCTGGCGACGGCGATGGCGCTGATGGTCGAGCCGGTGGTGCTGCTTCTCGACGAGCCTTCCGCGGGCCTTGCACCGTTGGCCGCCGAGCAGCTGTTTGATGCCGTTCGGCAGATCAATGGCGACGGTGTCGCCATCGCCATGGTCGAGCAGAACGCCAGCGAGGCCCTCGCCATCGCCCACCGCGCCGCCATCCTCGTGGACGGGCGAAATGGTCGAACCGGCGATGCCGGTGCGCTCGCAACCGATCCCGAGATCAGAAAGCTTTTCCTCGGTGCCTAGCGCGGTTCCCCCGATCCGCCTGAGGCTTGATACAGTCGCGCAGCCCGCCGGAGTGATGCTCAAGAGCCATCGAGGTGCCCCATGAAATCCCCCGCACCCTCGCTGCCGCCGGTTCGCCCCGCCGCGGTTGAGGAGATTCCAATCCTCGATCTTGGACCCTTGCGCAGAGGCGAGCCCGACGCGAAGGGACGTCTGGCGGCCGAGCTCGCGCGCGTGTTGGAGACTGTCGGGTTTTATTTCCTCCTCAACCATGGCATCGCCCCATCGCTGATCGAGGCCGCATTCGCCGCGGCCGCGCGGTTCCACGACCTGCCTCTCGAACGCAAGCTCGAGCTTCGCCTCAACGAATACAACGTTGGCTACCTGCCAATGCGTGGCGGCATGACGCGGCATTCCGCGCTCCATGAGAACAAGAAGCCCAACGCCAACGAGGCCTTCTTCATGGCGCGCGATTTGCCGTCCGATCATCCCGACGTGCTCGCCGGCAAGCCCTACCGGTGTGCCAATCAGTGGCCGCAGGACCTGCCGGGCTTCCGCAAGGCCTGCCTCGCCTACGCAGCCGCGTTGGAGAAACTGGCGTTGCGTCTTGTACCGCTCTATGCGCTGGCCCTCGACCTGCCGGAGACCTATTTCGCGGAGGCGTTTTCCGACCCGATGTTCAAACTGCGCCTGACGCACTATCCGCCCCAGGCCCCAGCCGATGACGCGTTCGGCCTGGCGCCGCACACTGACACGAGCTTCATGACGCTGTTGGCGCCCAACCAGCTGCCGGGGTTGTCGGTGCGCCTGTCAAGCGGACGCTGGATCGATGCGCCGCCGATCGAAGGCGCGTTCCTCGTCAACGCCGGGGACATGCTCCGCCGCTGGACCAACGACCGCTTCCTGGCGACGCCCCATCGCGTGATCAATCGAACCGGCACCCGCCGCTACGCCATCCCGTTTTTCTTCGATTGCCGGGCAGACCATGTCATGACGTGCCTGCCCACCTGCACGGGCCCCGGCAATCCCCCCAAGTATGAGCCCATAACCTACGTGGAGTATATGACGTGGTTCCGCGCCAAGAACTATGGCGGGCTTGCAGCCAAGGACGCGCAGGGCACGGCACTTGCGGGGAGCTGAGGACGCCATCCGCTGGCGCCGACAGTCAAACCTGCATAGTATTTTTGCCGAGCTTCGTCACGTCGGGGGCCGGCCCATGACCAAGACCACTCGCCGCAACCTTGTAAAGGGCGCCGCCGCCATGACGGTTGCCGCCGCCGTGCCGGGCCGCAGCGGCGCCCAGGGCGAGACGCTGAAATTCGGCATCCTCACGCCGCTGACAGGGGCAGGCGGAGCGGACGGTCCACGCATGCTCAAGGCGATGCAGGCGGTGATCGAGGAGGTCAACCGGGGAGGTGGCGTGCTTGGTCGCAGGATCGAAACGGTCGTGGAGGATGATCAGACCAATCCCGAAGCTGCCGTGCGCGCGGCGCGCAAGTTGATTGAGGTGGACAAGGTGCCAGTGATCATGGGCACCTGGGCGTCCGCCGTGACGAGCGCGGTGGCGCCGGTGTGTTGGGAATCCAAGACCTTCCTGTGCACGGTGTCGGGTGCCGATTCCATTACGCAGTTGCCGCATCAGGGCTATCTCATCCGCACACAGCCGAACACCAAACTGCAGGCCACTTCGCATGCCGAATTCATCGCCGGACTGGGCAAAAAACGGGTTGCGGTGATCGGCATCCAGGCGCCGTTTGCGCTCGCGACCAAGGAGCACCTCGATAACGTGCTGAAGACCAAAGGGGCGAGCGTGGTGGCGCACCTGATCTATGAAAAGGACAAACCGACCTACCGCTCCGAGGTCGACCTGGCGATGAAGGCCGATCCCGACTTCCTCTATCTCAACGGCTACGCGCCTGACACCGTGGTCGTGCTCCGCGACCTCTTCAAGGCCAACATCAATCTGGCGAAGTTCGCCCAGTCCTACGCCGTGCCACAGAAGACGCTGGACACCATCCCCGCCGAAGTCTCCGCGGGAACCTTTACGGGGCAGCCGTCGGCCGACATCGAGGGTCAGGCCTTCAGGCTTGCCACCCAACGGCTGGGCTTCGAGCCCGACTCTTACGAGGCGCAGGCAACCGACTGGGTGAGCCTTGTCATCCTGACGGTCGCCAAGGCCAAGGAGGCTACGGGGACCGCGCTCAAGGACAGCGTGCGCAAGATCAGCCAAGGTCCCGGCCAGAAGGTCTATAGCGCGATGGAGGGACTGGCGATGCTGGCCGCGGGCAAGGACATCAATTACGAGGGCGTATCGGGTCCGTGCGACTTCACCGATATCGGCGACATCCTGGATTGCCGCTTCCGTTACATGGAGGTGGTGGACGGCAAGCTGAAGTTCCTCAAGATCGCCTGACGATCAGCTCGTTGCGTTGCCTCGCCGAGGCACCCTCGCCTGGCAAACAAACGACCGGCGAGGAATTGCCTGTGGGCGTAGATGTGTGGCAGCCCATTTCGCAATCCCTTCCAGTCTGGAGGTGACCTGGAGAGGTGGTCTGGAAGAGGTGGTGTGGGGGTGGCCTGGAGGTGGCCTGGAGGTGGCCTGGAGGTGGCCTGGAGGTGGCCTGGAGGTGGCCTGGAGGTGG
>Ga0075425_100006542_pt1 | contig 12223 bp, 9 predicted proteins | sample SoiMethybrSBSTD4_FD_75300 | JGI IMG/M metagenome (GOLD analysis project Ga0075425, IMG submission 75300) | Bulk soil microbial communities from a Populus tree surrounding site in Tennessee, USA - Soil MetaG P. TD hybrid SBSTD4 | ecosystem: Environmental > Terrestrial > Soil > Tree plantation...
GCGCTCGCTCATGAGGTAGCGCTCCGCCTTGCCCTTCTTCACCTTGAAGAGCGGAGGCTGGGCGATGAAGAGCCGGCCCGCCTCGATGATCGGCACCATGTGACGGAAGAAGAACGTGAGGAGCAGGGTGCGGATATGGGCGCCGTCCACGTCGGCATCCGTCATCAGGATCACCTTGTGGTAGCGCAGCTTCGAGATGTCGAATTCCTCCGGCCCGATCCCCGTGCCGAGGGCCGAGATCAGGAGCCGGATCTCCTGGTGCGAGAGCACCTTGTCGTAGCGTGCCTTCTCCGCGTTGATGATCTTGCCGCGGAGCGGGAGCACGGCCTGCGTCTTGCGATCCCGCCCCTGCTTGGCGGAGCCGCCGGCGGAGTCGCCCTCGACGAGGAAGATCTCGCGAAACTGCGGATCGCGCTCCGAGCAATCGGCGAGCTTGGCCGAAAGCCCTTCGTCGTCGCGCCCGCCCTTGCGGGTGAGCTCGCGGGCCTTCCGTGCCGCCTCGCGGGCCTGGGCCGCCCGCACGCACTTGTCGGCGATCTTCCGCGCGGTGGTGGGATCCTCCTCGAAGGCTTCGGTGAGCCGATCGTTGACGATCTGCTGGACGAGCCCCTTGACCTCGGAGTTGCCGAGCTTGGCCTTGGTCTGCCCCTCGAACTGCGGATCCGGAATACGTACAGAGACCACCGCAGTCAATCCCTCGCGGACGTCGTCACCCGTGACACCACCCTTGAAGGTCTTGAGGAAGCCCTGCGCCTGCGCGTAGCCGGAGATCTGGCCAGTGAGGGCCGCTCGGAATCCCGTCAGGTGCGTGCCACCCTCGCGGGTGTTGATGTTGTTGGCGAAGGAGAACACGTTCTCCTGATAGCCATCGTTGTATTGCAGGGCGACCTCGACCTCGATGTTGTCCTTCTTGCCCTCGAAGAAGAGCACCTTGGGATGGACGGTGGTCTTGTTCTGGTTCAGATGCTTGATAAACTCGATGATCCCGCCCCTGTAGAGGAAGGTGTGGGAGCGCTCGTCGCGCTCGTCCTCGATGACGATCTTGAGGCCCTTGTTGAGGAAGGCGAGCTCGCGCAGCCGATTCGAGAGCGTGTCGAAGGAGAACGTCGTCTCCTCGAAGATCTTCGCATCCGGCTTGAAGCGGATGATCGTGCCGTGCTTCGAGCTTTTTTCTCCTTGGGTGAGCGGACCAGTGGGCACCCCGTATTCATAGCGCTGCGTCCAGACGTAGCCGCCGCGGCGGATCTCCAGCTCCAGCCACTCACTCAGCGCATTCACCACCGAGACGCCGACACCGTGGAGGCCACCGGACACCTTGTATGCCGAGTGCTCGAACTTGCCGCCCGCGTGCAGGACGGTCAGGACGACCTCTGCCGCCGCCTTCCCCGTCTCCTTGTGGGTGTCGACGGGGATGCCGCGGCCGTTGTCGCCCACCGAGCAGGAGCCGTCCGAGTGGAGGATGATCTTGATACTGTCGCAGAAGCCGCCCATGGCCTCGTCCACCGAGTTGTCGACGACCTCGTAGACGAGGTGATGGAGACCGTAGGCCCCCGTGTCGCCGATGTACATGGCCGGCCGCTTGCGAACGGCCTCGAGACCCTCGAGGACCTTGATGTCGCTCGCCGTGTAGGTCTCTGCGCTCACACCGTGACCCCGACTCGGGCGCCCGTGGTCTCGGCCACCGTGCCTCCCTTGACTTCCCAGCACGTGCCACCGCTGCTTTCGGCCACTCCCGGCTCGGCCGTCGTCAGGAAGACCTGTCCCTGCTTGTGGATGTGCCGGAGCACGAGCTGCTGGACGTCGGGATCGAGCTCGGACAGGGCGTCATCGAGCAGCAGCACCGGAGGACTCCCCACCGCGCTCTCCACGGGCCCCGCCTCGGCGAGCCGGAGGGCCAGGACGAGGAGCCGCTGCTGGCCGCGGGAGCCGAAGCTTCGCATGTCACGGCCATCGAGCTCAACCATGAGGTCGTCGCGATGGGGACCAACCAGGGTGAGCTTCCGACGCCGCTCGTCGTGCCGGCGCCGCTCCAGGGCCTCGAGGAACGCTGCCTCGGTCGCGTCCGTCGGGAGCGCGGAACGATATTCCAGACGTACCTCGTGAGCCGAGCCCGCCATCTCGGGATAGAGCCTGGCCACCTCGGTTTCCAGAGCTGCCACGGCCTGCCGGCGGCGCGTGAGGATCTCCACGCCGCTCTTGGCCAGCTGTTCGTCCCACGGCGGAAGCTGATCCAGCTGACCGATCTGCAGGAGGTGATTGCGCCTCCCGAGCACCTGCCGATACCGACTGTGCGCGGCCAGATGCGCGGGCTGGATCTTCGCCGCGAACCCGTCGATGAAGTTCCGCCGCGCCTGTGGCCCGCCGGTCAAGATGGCCAGGTCCTGCCACCCAAACGGAATGGCGCGGGCCCACGCGCACCCCTCTCCGGTCACAACCCATCGACCATCTTCCGACTGGGTGATGCCGCGACGGAGCTCTCGCACGACGTCGCCACGCATCACAGAGCCACTCAGGACCGCCGCCGAGGACCCCCAAGAGGGCAGATCTACCGCCTTGGCACCTCGAAACGAGCGTCCAACCAGCAGGAGTCCCAGCGCCTCCAGGAGGTTGGTTTTCCCCTGGGCATTGGGCCCGCTCAGGACGTTGAGACCGCGATCAGGTTGGAAGGAAAGGGAACGATAATTACGGAATTCAGCGACCGTCATCCATTGGATGAGCACCCGATGTTCGCCCCCATGAGAACCTCAAATTCTCATAGGCATGATAACACAGAGCGAACCTTCCTCCTCGAAGCTTTTGACGATTCCGGGGCTCAATCCGTCCTTCAATTCGAGCACGACTTGCTCGCTGTCCTGCGCGCCGAGCGCATCGAGCACGTATCGCGAATTGAAGCCGATGGTCATCTCATCGCCGGTGTACTGCACCTCGATTTGCTCCTCCGCCTCGCCGAAATCCGGACTGTACGCGGTCAGTTTCAGGAGCCCGGGAGAGAGCGTGAACTTCACCGGCTTGGTCCGCTCTTCCGAAAGCACCGAGACACGACGCAGGGCCGCCGTCAGCGCTCCTCGCGAGACGACGATCTTGTGTGGATGCGCCTTGGGCACCACCTGCTCATAGTTCGGGAACGTCCCCTCGATGAGTCGCGCCATCAGGAGGACGTTGGGCATCTGGAGGATGAACTGATTGTCGCTGATGGCGACCTGGACGTCTTCTCCTGAGCCCACGATGCGGGCGATCTCCTGGACGGCCTTGCGTGGAACGATCCCCGACACCGCGCCCGTGCTACTCGCCAAGGGACGGATGACCAGAGCCAGCCGGTGTCCGTCCGTGGCCACGAGCCGGATCTCCCGCTCGTGCACGACAAAGAGAACCCCGTTGAGGGCATAGCGGCTCTCATCGTGGGAGACGGCGAAGATCGTCTGCGCCAGCATGTCCCGAAGGACCTTCCCGTCGAGGGTGATCCACCCTGAGGCCGCTCCCGTGGAGACAGCGGGAAAATCCGAAGCGCTCAGGCCCACCAGCTTGTAGGAGGCGCCGCCACAGCGCATGGCCACCCACGAGTTCTCCTGCACTCTGAGGGTGAGTCCCGCGGCGGGGAGCTCTTTGACGATCTCGAGGAGCTTGCGGGCCGACAGGGTGATGGAGCCGCCCGTAGCGATCTTCGCCGGTACCGAGACTCGAGCACCGACTTCCAGGTCGGTGGCGGTCAGCCGCAGGGTGTCCTGATCAGTCTCCAGCAACACGTTGGCCAGGATCGGAAGCGTTTGCCGTGGCTCGACGACGTTGTGAACCATCTGGAGACCCTTGAGGAAGGCATCCCGGTCCACATGGACTTCCATATCACTCTCCCTTAGTTGGAAAAGAAGAGGAGAAAAGCGTCGTCGTAGTGTACGTCGTGGCGGTGGACGATGTGGAGGACGTGCAAGCCGCCGGGAAGACGGACCTGCAGCATCTCCAAGGTTCGTGGACAAGGTGCGGGACGGGCTGGGGATGGCGGTGGATCACAGGGTTATCCCCTGGGTCAGCGTGTCGATAGTCTGCTTGAACTTGGCGTCCTCCTGGATCATCGACTGGAGCTTGGTGACGGCGTGAAGCACGGTGGTGTGGTCCTTGCCGCCGAAGGAGCGGCCGATATCGCTGAGGGAGGCATGGGTGAGCTGGCGCGAGAGATACATGGCGACCTGCCGAGGGAAGGCCACCGACTTGGTCCGGTTCTTGGCGCGCATGTCGGAGAGCTTGATGCCGAAGAACTCGGCCGCCTTGCGCTGGATGTGCTCGATGGTGATGATCCGCTCTTCCTCGCCCCACAGGTCGGACAGCACATCCTGGGCCAGCTCGATGCTCATCTCACGCCCGGACAGGGAGCAGTAGGCGATCATCCGCGTGAGTGAGCCCTCGATCTCGCGGATGTTGGCCTTGATGCGGCTGGCGATCAGGTAGGCGACGTCGTCGGGGAGGAGAACACGCTCGATCTCCGCCTTCTTCTTGAGGATGGCCACGCGGGTCTCGAAGTCCGGGGGCTGGATGTCGGCGATCAAGCCCCACTCGAACCGGGAGCGGAGACGCTCCTCGAGATCGGGGATCTCCTTGGGGGCGGCGTCGGACGAGACCACGATCTGCTTCCGCGCGTCGTAGAGATCGTTGAAGGTGTGGAAGAACTCCTCCTGGGTGCGCTCCTTGCCCGAGATGAACTGGATGTCGTCGATGAGGAGGAGGTCGATCGTCCGGTACTTGGCGCGGAACTCCGACGTGCGGTCGTAACGGATGGCGTTGATCAGATCGTTGGTGAAGCGTTCGGACGAGAGATAGAGCAGGCGAAGCTGCGGATACAGCCGGCCGATCTGATGTCCCACCGCGTGGAGGAGGTGGGTCTTGCCGAGACCGACTCCCCCGTAGATGAAGAGCGGATTGTAGGCGCGCGAGGGCAGCTCGGCCACGGCCTGGCAGGCGGCCTGCGCGAACTGATTGGAGTTGCCGACGACGAACGAGTCGAAGGTGTAGCGGACGGAGAGGCCGGAGGCGGTGACGGGCGGCTCCGCTTCGGGAGTGGTCGGTACGGGCATGCCCGCTTCGCGGTCCACGTCGAGGGAGATGCGGGGATTGCCGCCGAGCACGTCGCGCGCCGCCGCCTGCAGGGACTCCGTGTGGTGTTGATGGAGCCAGTCCCGCGTGTACGGATTCGGCGCGGTGATCTTGATGTGATCACCCTCGACGGCGGTGAGGCGACAGGGACGAAGCCAGGAGTCGAGCGCGGCGGGGGGAACCCGGGTACCCAGGGCGACCAACATACGGCTCCACAGAGAATCAAGCATTGCTAAGACCGCTCCATTGCAGGGGGGAGTCCAGTTACACACAGAGTTATCCACACGTGTGGATAACCTTGGTGGCTCTTTGGATCGTCGTGTAAGGCGAGCGAAGCGAGCGGTGCCGGCTGCCGGTGTTCCATCGAGCTCCGACGATTCGCAGCGGCGATCGTCTATTGGCGACGCATCCGCGGCGTGTCTCCGGCCAGTTCCGAAAACCGCAGGGGAAGCGTGAGGACGGCACCGTACCACACCGTGAAATGCGCTCGCAAGAGGGTTGCGTATCTTGACTTGAGAAAACGTCATCAGTAGACTACGTAGGTTCGACCACCGACGGAAGGAGTTTCCCGATGAGGCGGACGTTCCAGCCAAACACGCGCCGACGGAAGAAGACGCACGGCTTCCGGGAGCGGATGAAGACGCAAGGTGGACGGAAGGTCCTCAAGCGACGGCGCGCGAAGGGACGCAAGCGGCTCACCGTCTAAGGGCACGGAGGCGAGCCGGCCGGTCGCAGCGTTCGGCCTCTCCCGCACCGCCCGCCTCAGGCAGGCCAACGACATTCAGGCGGTATTCCAAACGGGGCGACGAGAGGAGCGGCGCGCCTTCGTGCTTCTCTGGGTGCCTCGGCGCGGCTCTGGGCGCGCGGGCTTCGCGGTGAGCCGACAGATTCGCGGCGCCGTGCGACGCAACCGGGCGCGCCGGCGACTGCGCGCGGCCTACCGGACGCTTGGGTCTGGGCGTGCCCTCGGTATCGATGCGGTCTTCGTGGCGCGCGCCTTGGCGTTGCAGGCGCCGATGGCAGACTTGCAAGCGGACATGCTGCAGGCGCTCGAGCGAGCGCACCGGAGCGCGGGAGCGTGAGAACAGGCGCGCGGGTCGCGAGCGCTCTCATTCGCGGTTACCAGCTCGTGCTGCGGCCGATCCTGCCCGCGGCATGTCGATTCGAGCCGAGCTGCTCGGAGTATGCTCGGGAGGCACTGGCAGGCCACGGCCTACTTCGCGGCGGCTGGCTCGCGTTGCGGCGAATAGGCCGCTGCCATCCCTTTCACCCGGGCGGGTACGATCCACCGCCCGCTGTGTCGTCACGCCGAAACGAGGGGCGTCTATCTTGATGGAGCCGCGGAGCTGATGGAAAAGCGAGCGATCATCGCGGCCCTCCTGATGGCGGGCCTCCTCATCCTGTATCAGACGCTCTTCTTTCATTCACCAGAGAACCCTCCCGCCCCGCCCAAGACCGAGACGCCCGCCGCCGGGAAGGCGGCTGCACCTGCGGCGCCTGCACCCGTGGGGTCCTCTCCGGCAGCAGCGGCTCCCCTGCCCGTTCCCCTGGCCCCGGTACCGCTCAAGACCGCTCCGGTACTCGGGCCGCTGTTCAAGGCCCAAGTGACGAGCCGCGGGGGCGATCTGGAGACCTGGGATCTCGATTTTCGGGGCACCAAGGCGATGATCGTGCCCAATCTGCTCGGGCCGAGGGGAGTCACGGTGGAACGGGCTGGGCAGCCTCCGCGCGTCGTGGATTTCTCAATCACGCCGGATTCCGTGGACCTGGCGGGAACGGGACGCGGCGAGATCACGCTCGTTGGCGAGGACGGCTTCGGTCTCCGGATCACCCAGATCCTGAGCTTCCGCGGTGATGACTACAGCATGGATCGGCGGATTCGCGTCGAGAACCACGGGCGGACGCCGCAGGAAGCCACGATCGTGATTTCGTGGACCGCCCCTGTGACCTGGCCGAAGGACGTCCACGAGCGCTTTCAAGGTCAGCATCCGACTCGCGTCGTTCGATTGGTTGACGGCAGCGTGCGCCACGAAGAGCTCGGCAAGATGACGGACTTCGTGAGCGACGGCAAGTGGATCGGCTTCGAGAGCGAGTGGTATCTCAGCGCACTGGTTGCGCAATCGCCCGGCTTTCGCCTCGCCGAGGGCAAGGTCGGCGACGCGGCTCATGCTGGATTGCGCGCTGCCTTGCCTGTCCTCGAGCCAGGCCAGTCGTGGGACGGCCGCGTTCTCGGATACTTGGGTCCGAAGGAATACGATCGGCTCAAGGCGTATGGTGTAAGCCTAGAAAAGTCTATATATTTCGGTGGCTTCCCGATACCACAGGCCTACGGCGGCTTCCCAATGGAATGGATCGCCGTGCCCATTCTGTGGGTGCTGGGATGGTTCCATCGATACACACACAACTACGGCGTCGCGATCATCCTCCTCACCGTGCTGACCAAGGTGCTGTTCTTCCCGTTAACCCTGAAGAGCATGCGCTCGATGAAGGCGATGCAGGCGCTCCAGCCCCAGATCAACGCGCTCCGCTCCAAGTACAAGAGCGATTCGCAGCGCGTCCAGCGGGAGACGATGGAGCTCTATCGGGAGCATCGTGTGAATCCGCTCGGCGGATGCCTTCCGATGATCGTGCAGATCCCCGTCTTCTACGCCCTGTACGTCGCCCTCTCCGTGTCGGTGGAGATGCAGAACGCTCCATTCATCTGCTTTGGTCAGCTCTTCGGGATGCACCTCTGGGTGTGCGACCTTGCCGCCGCTGACCCGACGTACATCCTGCCGATCTTGATGGGTATCTCCATGTTCGTGCAACAGAAGATGACGCCGACCATGGGTGATCCGCGCCAGGCGAAGATGATGCTCTTCATGCCGGTGGTCTTCACCTTCATGTTCTTGCATCTGCCGTCGGGGCTGGTCCTCTACTGGACCGTCTCCAACGTCCTCCAGATCGCCCAGCAGCTCTACATGGAGCGCAGCGCCGCGCCCGCGAAGTCGCTGGCTCGGGCGCCCAAGAAAACGTGAGGCGGATCCTTGGCGCGCGCTCGCCCCGCTAGCCGCACGGCGCGCGCCAGGGACGATTCGCTCGAGGAGTTTTTCTCACGTCTCCCTGCCCTTCTGGGGCGCGCCGCGACCCCCTCCGAACAGGCGGCCTTCGAGCATTACGCCGATCTCCTGCTGCTCTGGAATCGAACGCACCACCTCACTGCGGTCCGGACACGCGCGGCCGTCGGAACCGGGCTCTTCCTGGATTCACTCCTCTTCAAGGCGTTCTTCCCCCCGGATCCTCTCCGCGTTGCGGACGTCGGCGCAGGCGCTGGTATACCCGGCTTACCGATCCGGATCGTCGATCCTGCGGTCAGGGTTACGCTGATCGAGTCTCGCAGGAAGCCGATCTCTTTCCTTCACGCGCTGACGAGAGAGCTGAGACTCGAGGATGTGGATGTTCAGCACGGGCGTGTCGAGGAGCTCATCGAGCGAGTGGGTGGGCTCCGTGGCGAGTTCGATCTTGTGCTCACGCGCTCCGTCCGCCTGGATCCATCCTTCATGCGCTCGGCGATGCGCCTCCTGAAGCCCGGCGGAAAGCTGGTGGCTTCCGGCCCCCCAGCCGATAAAGCGACGCCGAAGGTGGAATGGGGTGGTAAGGCTGAGTGGAATGCTATTAGGTCCGACGCGTTAGGAGTGGTGCGCAGATTCTTCGTCGCCACCCAGGAGGCTTGATCCAAGCCCGGTCCTCAGGTATCGTTCCACGTGAAACATCATCGGTCTGGATGTTCCACGTGGAACACTCTAGGAGCAGGATTGGCGAAGATCCTTGCGGTAGCAAATCAAAAGGGCGGCGTCGGGAAGACGACCACGGCTATCAACCTGGCTGCGGGACTCGCCCTTGCTGAACGACGAATCCTGCTGATGGACTTGGACCCCCAGGGCAACGCGACGACCGGATTGGGCGTAGACAAGGCGAACCTACAGCGGACCATCTATCACGTCCTGCTTGAGGATTTGCCAATCAAGGAGGCTGTGGTCAAGACCGAGCTACCCTCCCTGGATCTCGTCCCTGCAGACATCGATCTGGTCGGGGCCGAGATCGAGCTGGTCACGACGGCTGATCGGGAGCGTCGGCTCAAGAGCGGCCTGGAAACTGTGGCATCGAGCTACGACTTCGTCATCATCGACTGTCCCCCTTCCCTCGGATTGCTCACGCTCAACGCCCTCACGGCAGCCAAGGCTGCCCTAGTGCCGCTACAGTGCGAGTACTACTCGATGGAGGGCCTCGCGCACATCCTCCGGACGGTCGGCCTGGTGAAGGAAAAGCTCAACCCCGCTCTGGCCGTCGAGGGCGTGGTACTCACGATGTTCGACGGGCGCACCAGCCTCGCCGCCCAGGTCAAGAGCGAGGTTCAGGGGCATCTGGGCAGCCAGGTGCTCCATACCATCATCCCGAGGAACGTGAGGATCACCGAAGCTCCGAGTCATGGAAAGCCGATCATGCTCTATGACCTCAAGTCACCTGGATCGGTCGCATATCTCGAGCTGACAAAGGAGGTGCTTGCCCATGAATCCTAAGCACGGGCTAGGTCGCGGCCTCGGAGCTCTGCTCGGCACAACGACCGCTACGTCGCTCGAAGTAGCGCAATCACCGGCCCAGGAGCTTCCAATAGAGAGCATCGTCGCCAATCCTCAGCAGCCAAGGAAGAGCTTTGATTACAATAGCTTACAAGATTTATCCGATTCGCTGAAACGAACCGGCCTGCTGCAACCCGTCCTGGTAAGGCGCCACGGCCAGCAGTACCAGATCGTGGTCGGAGAGCGGCGCTGGCGTGCCGCGCAGATGGCCGGGCTGACCCACATACCCGCGATCGTGCGCGAGGCGACGGAGGCGCAGAGCTTGGAGCTCGCCCTCGTCGAGAACCTGCTTCGCGAGGACCTGAACCCGATGGAGGAGGCGGAAGCCTATCAGCGCCTGCTCACCGAATTCTCGTGGACGCAGGAGGAGCTGGGCGAGCGCGTGGGCAAGGACCGAAGCAGCATCGCCAACTTCCTCCGGCTGCTGAAGCTTCCTGACGTCATCCAGGCTGACCTGCGAGCAGGGCGCCTCACCATGGGCCATGCCCGCGCGCTGATTTCCCTCACCTCCCCGGCCGATCAGCTGAAGCTTCGCGAGCAGATCCTCGCCCATTCGTGGTCCGTGCGGACGACCGAGGAGAGCGTGCAGACGAAGCGGCGTCCCCTGCCCCGTCGCCTCGGCCGGCGCTCGGCCGACCTCACGGCGCTCGAGGATTCGCTGCGCCAGGCGCTGGCGACCCGGGTTCGCCTCATCGGCAACGAGCGCGCCGGCCGTATCGAGATCGTCTACACATCGGCCGAGGACCTCGAGCGCCTGACCGAGCTCATCGTCGGCCGACCGGCATAGATCGCGTAGACTCGAAGCATGGCCGAGCGCGTCGTGGTGGGCCTCTCCGGTGGCGTCGACTCTTCGGTCGCCGCCGCGCTCCTCGTCGAGCAGGGCTTCGACGTGGTTGGCGTCACCCTGCGCGTCTGGCCCTGGCAGGAATCACGGGATGCCGCCAAGCGATTCGGGAGCTGCTGCTCTCCTGCCACGGTAGACGACGCGCGCCAGGTCGCGAGGCGGCTCGGCATTCCGTACTACCTCCTCAACAGCGCGGAGGAGTTCGAGCGCGCGGTCATCGAGGACTTCGCGCGCGAGTATGCGGCAGGACGCACGCCGGTGCCGTGCACGGTCTGCAACCGCGACCTGAAGTTCGGCTCGCTGCTGGCCCGTGCGCGCGCCTGGGACGCGGCCGCCGTGGCCACCGGGCACTATGCGCGGATCACGCAAGATGCGGCCACGGGCCGATTTCTCCTGTGGCGTGGCGCCGACGCTCAGAAGGACCAGTCGGATTTTCTCTGGCCGCTGACCCAGGCCCAGCTCGCGGCGGCTCGGTTTCCCGTCGGCGCGCTGACCAAGACGGAGGTGCGGGACCGCGCGCGCTCTCTCGGGCTCGTGACGGCGGACAAGCCCGAGAGCCAAGAGATCTGCTTCATTCCGGACAACAACTACCGCGGCTTCCTCCGCGAGCGCATCCCGGAGGCCTTCAGACCTGGGCCGATCGTAGACGGCGACGGCCAGGTCCTCGGAGAGCACGCGGGACTGGCCGCATACACCGTGGGTCAGCGCCGCGGCCTCGGGCTCAGCACGGGCCGGACCCTCTACGTCACGAAGCTCGACCCGGCCCGGAATGCCGTCGTGGTGGGCGGCTCGCGCGAGGTTGAGATCGACACGCTCCTGGCCCAGCAGGTGAACTGGATCAGCATCGACGAGCTGACCGAGCCGCTCAGAGTGCGGGCGCAGATCCGCCATCGCCACGAGCCGGCCGCGGCAACCATCAGCCCTCGAGGGCAGAGGGTCGAGGTGGTCTTCGATAATCCCCAGTGGGCACCGGCGCCTGGTCAGTCCGTCGTCTTCTACGACGGGGACCTGGTGGTGGGCGGGGGAGTGATCGCGTCTTCAGGGGGCGAAGCCGCTTGACAGGTTTCCCTTCGGCGTGATAAACGTTTAGCGTTTGTCCCTAATTTCACAACGTCTCGCAGCCGGAGAACTCACGATGCGTCGTGTATTCGCCATCGCATGCTTTCTGACCGTCCTTCTTCCGGCGCTGGCCTTCGCCTCCGAGGGGGGAGAGGGCGGGTTCATCAGCCTCGACAAGTCGCTGATCATCCAGGCCGTCAACTTCGTGATCCTCCTCGTCCTCCTGACCAAGCTCCTCTACAAGCCGCTGATGGCCAAGATGGACGAGCGGACCAAGGCGATCCAGCGCTCGCTCGACGAGGCGCAGGAAGCGCGGGCGCAGGCCCAGAAGGAACGCGACGAGTTCGCCGCGAAGATCCAGGCCGCCAATGCCGAGGCGCAGCGCATTCGCGCTGAGGCTCTCAAGGAAGCGGCGGACGAGCAGCGCCGGCTCGTGGACGCGGCGAAGGCCGAGGCAGCCCGCCTCGTGGCCAGCGCGCGGCAGGAGCTCGATCAGGATGTTCGCCGCGCGCGCCAGGATCTCCGCCGTGAGGTGGCGGATCTCGCCATTGCCGTCTCGGAGCGCCTGGTCAAGAAGAGCCTCAACGACGCGGACCATCGCCGCATCGTCGACGACGCC
>Ga0075425_100006543_pt1 | contig 12222 bp, 7 predicted proteins | sample SoiMethybrSBSTD4_FD_75300 | JGI IMG/M metagenome (GOLD analysis project Ga0075425, IMG submission 75300) | Bulk soil microbial communities from a Populus tree surrounding site in Tennessee, USA - Soil MetaG P. TD hybrid SBSTD4 | ecosystem: Environmental > Terrestrial > Soil > Tree plantation...
TGAAATCTGGCGACGCCGACAGCGCCGGCGCGAGCGTGTCCAGGTGCTCCGGCATGTTGTGACCGGGAATGCCGAAGTTGAACACCTCGTATCCATCGCCGAGCCGCGACCGCAACAGGTTCGAGTAGCGCTCCGCCTCGGACAACCCGACACCCCACGTAATCGAATCGCCGATGACGATGATGCGGTAGCGCGCGCTCTTCGCGGGGACCGCGATGTCGCGATACCCGAAGTTGTTCAAGGGATCGGGTTCAGTCGCGCGCGTCGCGAAAAACGTGCGCGCGTCGCCGCTCGACCGCACGGTCCTGAAGATCAGCCGTGCGACGCCTTCGGCGAGCAGCAGCGCAAATGCGAGCGACACGATCGGCGGCAACACCCGGCGCAAGAGCGTCGATCGCCACTGCCGCCTGGCCGCCGCGCGGCGGCCGGCGCCGGCGCTCCACCATCGGCGCGTGGCCGCGATCGTCTCGGGGCCTCTCGCCTGCCAGGCTTGGCGGAGCCCGACAGCGGCCGTCGTGACGAGCAGCACAAAGAGGAGGGGATCGAGCACGCGGGCCGCAAGCGCGCGCGCGTAGCTCGTGCGCTTCGTCCACAGCGCCCATGACGGCACTGCAGCCAGCGAAGATTGTTCCCGCGCCCACGACCACTCCAGCGCGTAGAGTCCGCCGGCTTGTGTGAACGACACCAGGACGAGGTGCGAGCCCCGCGCCAGCCGCATCGAGCCGCTGCGCGTCACCAGGCCATGCTCGCCGCTGTTGTCGACGACGCGATCCCCGTCGATGACCACGACGGACCCATCGTCGGAGGTCGTCGCGAACGTGTACGTGCCCGCCTGCCCGACGACCAGATACCCGCTCCACTCCGCGCGAAATCGCTCGGGCGGCGAGCCTCGCCACGCGCGGGTGACGGCGTCGGTCGATGGTGTGGAATCGACGAGACTCGTCGTGCCGCCGCCGACCGCGGCGTCGGCGATGTATTGTGCGCGAAGCCCCTGCGGCGCCTCGACGACCGCGCGCAGGAGTCCGGCGGTCGCACACAGAGCCACCAGGATGACGAAGAGCGAGCGCTTCAAGGCGAACGGGGATCCGTCGCCTATAATATGGCCTTCATCACAACGTGCGCACCCGCGCGGACGCCGAGCCGCGAGACCTGCATCCGATCCCCGTGCGATGGATCGTCAGCTCGCTGCTGTTCTTCGCCGGCATGACGATCGTGCACACGTGGCCGCTCGCGGCGCATCCCGCCACCTGGTCGAGGCACGACAACGGCGACGCGATGTTGAACGAGTGGATCATCGCGTGGATCGCCCACCAGCTGCCGCGCGCGCCGCTGCACCTGTTCGACGCCAACATCTTTTTTCCCGAACCGAACACGCTCGCCTTCTCCGAGCATATGTTCGTGCAGGCGCTGATGGGCGCGCCGCTGCTGTGGAACGGGCTGCCGACGCTGCTCGTCTACAACCTGCTCATCATGGCCGGACTGACGCTCACCGGCTGGACGATGAGCCTGGTCGTGCGCCGTTGGACCGGGGACGGGTGGGCGGCGATTGTCGCCGGCCTGCTGATGGCATTCAACGCGCACTCGCTGACGCGGCTGGCGAACCTGCAGGCCATGCACGCCGAGTTTCTGCCGCTCGCGGTGTACGCGCTCGATCGGCTGCTGGTCCGGCCCAGCGGTCGCGCCGCCGCCGCGCTGGGCGCCGCCGTCGCGCTGCAGGCGCTCACGTCGAACTACCTGCTCGTGATGACGGCGTTCGCCATGACGGCGGCCGCGCTGGTGCGCGCGCCCGAGTGGCTGGGCTCCGGCCGCGCGCGAACCCTGCTGTCGCTCGCGGGCGCCGCGCTGCTGGCGTCCGTCATCCTCGTTCCCTTCCTGCTGCCGTACTTCCACGCTTCACGCGAGCAGGGTCTCGTGCGATCGCTGCAGGCCGTCGCCGTGTATCAAGGCTCATGGCGCGACTACCTGACGACGGGCAGCCGGCTGCACTACGAGGCGTGGAGCGCGCGGTTCTGGACCGAAATGCGCGCGGCGCTGTTTCCCGGGTTCGTCGGCGTCGCGCTCACCGGCGTCACGCTCGTCACCGGCATCGCGTGGCGCGATCGTCGCCTGCGGCTCTGGCTTGCCGTGGGTGTCGTCGGACTGCTGCTGTCGTTCGGGACAAAGACGCCGGGCTATGTGCTGCTCTATCACCTCGTGCCGCTGCTGCAGGGTATCCGGGCGCCGGTCCGCTTCGGGTATCTCGTGCTGGCGGCCGTGGCGGCGCTCGGCGGCTGCGGCCTCGCGCGTCTCAATCAGACCCGGTGGATGGCGACGGGTTCGCGCCGCGCGCTCATCGGATCGATCGCGGCGGTGCTCGTCACTCTCGAAGCCGCGCGGCTGCCGATCGGTTGGGTGCCGCGTTACGAAGTCCCGGACGTGTATCGGATGCTGGCTTTCGAACGCTCGCACGGTGTCGTGGAGCTGCCGCTGCCGCCGCCCGCGGCCTTCGGCCTCAACGCCCCGTACATGCTGAACTCGACGATCGGCTGGTGGCCGCTCGTGAACGGCTACAGCGGCTTCCTGCCGGACAGCTATCTGCAGCGGCGGATCGACCTGGCGCTCTTCCCCGCTGACGAGGCGATCGCTGCACTGCGGCGGATCGGCGTGGAACACGTCGTCGTTCACCGCGAGGAGTTCTCGAATCGCTGGCCGGACGCGCTGCACCGGCTGGAGGTGGCTCCTGCACTCCGGCCGGTCGCGCAGGCCGGCGATATCGCGATCTACCGGATCGCGAGCGACGGACGGTGATGGGGTCGGCGCGCGCGAAGCTGCTCCTCGCGATCGTGCTGGTTCTCGCGCTCGCCGTTCGGCTGCGCGGCCTCTGGTTCGGCCTGCCGTTCGTGTACGCGCGGCCCGACGAGCTGCTCATCATCGGCACGGCGCTCGGGTTCTTCACCAAGACGCTTCATCCGGGATTCTTCGACTACCCGGGACTCTTTCTATATCTCGTCGGCGGCGTGCTCGCCGTCTATTACGCGTACGGGCGGGCGATCGGCTGGTTCACGAGTCGCGCGCAGTTCGTCGCCGGCCCGCACGATCACTGGCAGGCATTTTACGTCCTCGGCCGCGGCATCAGCGTGGTGTGCGGGACGCTGACCACGCTATGGGTCTATCGCCTCGGCGTCGAGCTGTTCGACGAAGCGGTCGGCCTAATCGCAGCATTCTTTTTGTCGCTCGCGTTTCTGCACGTTCGCGATTCCCATTACGCGACGACCGACATCACGATGACGTTCTTCGTCACGTGCGCCGTACTGGCGCTGGTGCGTTTGCACCGCGACCGGCGGCGCGCGCACGCGTGGACGGCGGCGGTCTGCGCGGGTCTGGCGATGGGAACGAAGTACAACGGAGTCCTGCTGGCCGTGCCGATGGTCGTCGTCGAGGCGCTCCACGCGTGGCCACGCCGCGGCGACGGGCGCGCGACCGTGCGCCGGTCCTACTTGCCGCTCATGGCGGCGATCATGCTTGTGACGTTTGTCATCACGAGCCCCTATGTCGTCCTCGACTACCCCAAGGCGATCCACGATCTCCGCTCGCTGCAGCACTCGATGCGGGCCGGCATGACGCCGCCCGGCATGCTGCCGCCAGGGTGGATTTACCACTTCGTCTTCTCGCTGCGGTACGGCCTCGGTCTTCCGCTGCTCGCCGCATCCATGCTCGGCCTCGTCCTGATGGCCTGGCGACAGCCGGCCGCCGCGCTGGTTCTCGGGTCCTTCCCCGCCACGTACTACGTCGTCGCCGGCACCAGCGCGAACGTGTTCGTGCGGTACATGATTCCGATCCTTCCCTTTCTGTGCGTATTCGCTGCGTTCTTCGTCGACGCCGCCTCCGGCGCGCTGGCCGCACGCGTCGGCCTTCGGCGGTGGATGTGGGCCACTGCACTGTCGCTCGTCATCATCGAACCGTCGGCGTGGAGTGTGGCGCAGTTCGACACGATTCTTGCGCGGGAAGACAGCCGCATGATCGCCGCGGACTGGGTGCAGGAGCACGTGCCGCGCGGCGCCACCATCTTCGAGGGCGGAAACATGTACGGGCATCCGCCGCTCGAGGATCGCGCGAACCCGAAGTACCGATTGCTCGGCTACGATTACCGCGCCGACAATTTCATCGAGGGGAATCGCCGGTTCGAGGGTGAGCCGGACTGGATCATCGTGCAGCGGTCAGGCATTCCGTACAGTCACCTGCCGCCCTCGGTCGCGACCATGCTCGATGCACGCTACACGCTCGTGCAGGTGATCCGCGCGACCGATCTGGACGAGCCAGGGAATGTCTACGACATGCAGGACGGGTTTTACGTGCCGTACGGCGGGTTCAGGGGTGTGAGGCGTCCCGGACCGAACCTGGAGATCTACCAGCGGAAAGCGGCTTCGTGACGCTCCGCGCGGCTTCCGCCGCCCGGCGCCGCGACCGCCGCTTCTCCTGCGTCGCGCGGACGACGAAGCGGGCGTAGGGCCCGATCTGCTTGATGGCGGCGACGTTCATCTGGCACGGGCTCAGGCACGTCGGACACTTGTCGGCACGGATCATGTCGCGGTGGGCCTGGCTCTCCGCGTTGAAGTAGATGTCGTACGGGTCGGTATCGCGGACGTTCCCCATGACCTCGCTGTTCTCGCAGAAGAACAGGCCGCCATCGGGATTGAGCATCACGCCCTGCGTCTGGAATGGACATGGCGCCAGGCGATGGTAGCCGTTCGCGATCATGTCGGCATAGTGCAGGTAGACGAGGTTCTGTCCGTCGAGCATCGAATCGCCGCGCACGCGGTCGAGGAAGAACTGGCGCATGCGCTCTTCCTCGTCGCCATGCGGCGTGCATGTCTCGGCGAGATTCGCGTTGCCGAGCATCGGCTCGGTGAACCGGACCATGTTGAACACGACGTCGAGCTTCTCTTTTTTCGCCCAGGCGTGGATGTTGTCCGCGTCGTCGAGGTTCATCGAGAAGATCGTGGTCGAGATGCCGAAATTGAACGAGTACTCCTGCTGGAGCGCCTGCATCGCGCGAATCGTTTCGACCGCCTTGTCGAACCCGCGCTTCACCTGGCGCACCTGGTTGTGCATCTCGCCGACGCCGTCGATCGAGACGCGCGTGCTGAAAATCACGCCGCGCTCGTGGCACAGCTTCACGATCTCGGTGAGCATCGGGATCGCGCGGTGCGGCGTCAGGCCGGTGGTGTTCAGCCCGAGCTTGCGCAGGCGCGGGAATTTGTCGAGCATCAGCCGCGCGATGTCGACCAGATCGTTGCGCGTGGTCGGCTCGCCGCCGGAGATGTTCGCGTTCTCGACGCGGGACCAGAGCCGCGAGCTGAACGCCTTCTCGATGTCGGCGAGCGTCATGTCGACGGATCGATCCCCGCGCTTCCAGTTGTGGCACATTTCGCAGCGGGCGTCGCAGACGAACGTGCAGTGGAAGATGAGGACGGTCGGACGAATCGGCTTCAGCCGCGCGACGTAGCTGTTGACGATATCGCGCGGAGCGCTGAACGCGGCCTTGGCGAGATACCTCAACGCATAGACTTGCGCCACTAGAGCTTCATTGTACCATCTGCCGCAGTGATCCCGAGATTCGGGCGGACGGCGGCCGCCTATGCGTGCGCGGTGCTGCTCGCCGGCGGATCCTTCTACACCTACGCCACACGGTATCAGACGGCGGGCCGCTGGCAGGCCGCCGATTTCGATCCTGCCGACTACCGCATTATCGCCGAGCACTTCTGGGGTGTGCCCGTCGCGCTCGACACGTATCGCATCGATCCCGGCTGGCTCGAGTTCCTCCAGCACGTCCCGTTTCGCGGCATCGGGCTCGGCACGTTTTACCTCCTCGCCGGCGCCACGGCGATCGGCCATGCGCCGTCAACGAACGCCGAAGTCGTTGCCGCCGGTGCGCGCGTCGCCGTGGTGGAAAAGATCCTGCTCGCCGTCGCGCTGCTGATGCTGTTCGAGGTCGCGCGGCGATCCTGGGGCGCCGCGGCGGCCGTTGGCGCGATTGCCGCGACGGCGCTGCCGCCGCGATTCTGGCGCCTCACGGACGACTTCCTGGCGGAGCCGCTGCTGCGCGTCTGCTTCCTGCTGTTGTTCGCATGCGCGATCGCGTTCAGCCGCCGCAAATCCACGACGCTCGCGATCGCGATGCTGACGTTGATGTTCATTGCGGCGCACCTCAAGGCCGACTGGGTCCTCGGGACGTTTCTGCTGCTGCCGGTGCTGTTCCTCGAACCGTCCATGCGGCGCGCCCCGGTTGGGGCGCGCATCGCTGTGTGCGCACTGGCGATCGCGACACCGATCAGCATCGCCGCAGTCAACTGGATCGGCTGGCATACGGCATCGATGCGCCCGGGACTCGGCGTGCACGTGAATCTCAAATACAACGACACGCTGCGGCCCCAGTACTGCGCGAACCTCTCCGCCGGCGAACCGCCGCCGCCGTTCTGCGATGAACACCGGCCGAAGCGGTCGTGGTGGCGGATGTATCTGGGCGGCGACGTCAGCCTTGCCGAGATCGAGGCGTTCGATCAGTACGCGCGCGGCATCCTGGTAGCCACCCCGGCGCGCGACGTCCGCGAATTCGCGGCGGGCCTCGCGCTCGCATCGAGCGTGCCGGGGATCGCCGTCGACACCGGGCCGGGTCTGTTTCGTGTGGTGCCGCTCGCCAATCCGTGGGCCGCGATCGTGCGCGTCCTCGACGTCGGAGTGTGGGTGCTCCTCTTCATCGGATTGCGTGATCCGGAGTTGCGGGCGCCGTGCGCGATCGCGCTCGTACTGTGGATCGTACCGTCCGCGGGCAACATGGTATCGCTCTACGAGCTTCGGTACCACATGCCGATGGCGGGCATCGGCCTTGTGTGTGCGTGCCAGGTCCTCGCGCGAGTCGCCGCTCGTCATTATCCAAAGAATATTTGTCGCAGCCGGAACCGCGCCGGGCGTTCGTCAGCGTGAACGGCAGTGGTCAATGAAGTCGGCGGCCGCCACGTCGGCGACTGTTGCCGACCTCTGTTCTTCGGCCGCTTCAAGACCGTGCACGACGAACGTCAATGGGACGTCGTTTACGCTTCCGGGAACGTACTCCTCTGTGGTCCGACCGGGAATCCGAACAACAGATTCGGACGGACGGTGAATCTCGGCACCTTCGGCGGGCCTTGGCAATGGGTGTCCGTTGGCGGCTCGACGTGCGAGGGCCGTAGCTGTTAGGTAACCGCGCTATCGCTCGGTCGGCATCTCCTGGCGCGCGCCGATCCCGCGCCGCAACACTCCGCGCTTACGAACATTGAACGCACGCGCACCGGGACGTCTCTTACACTCGGAAACCGACTTGAGATCGGTGCTCCGCATGGCCGTCGTCGTATGGTCGGGTGTGGTTGCGCTGTGCGCCGGCGAGCTGGGGCTGCGCGCGTACGACGCGTACGTGCTCGCGGACAGCGGGGTTGGATCGGATCCGAACCCGCTCTACGTGCTGACGTCGGAGCCGCATCGCTACGAGCTTCGCCCCGGCGTGCGCCGCTACCGCGGCCGCATCGATATCAACGCGAAAGGTCTGCGCGGTCCGGAGATTTCCGACGTTCGGGATCCCGGTGAGTTCCGTATCCTGTTGGTCGGCGATTCGGTGACGTTCGGCGGCGAAGTACCGTACGACGCGACGTTTGCTGCACGCGTTCAGGACAGGCTGCGCCAGTCGGATGACCGCCGGTTCGTGGCGGCGCGTTCGCTGAACGGCGGCGTTCCGGGTTACGGTCCGTACAATGAGCGCTACTGGCTGCGCGAGAAAGGTCCGCAGCTCCATCCCGACGCAATCGTCATTCAGTTTTGTCTCAATGACGTCGTCGATCCGCTGCCGCAATGGGATCTGGCCGTCGGATCGACGCTGTCCTCCGACGGCATATCCGCAGACGCGATTCCCAACGCGGCAACGCACCACCACGTGCTGTGGCTGAGGACGCTTCGGCACGTCCGCCTGGTTACGCGCGTTGAATCGCTAGTGACCCGTCCGGCGACCGTACAGGGATTTCCGGCGTATCTGACAGCCGAGCAGCCGCTGTCGATCGAAGTGTACTCGAATCGCCGGTCGCCGGAGATTCGCTGGCTGCGGCGAACGTACATGGATTTGATTGCCGAGGCCAAGCGCCTGACACCGAACGTGCTCATCCTCGTGGTCCCGCTCGCATACCAGCTCGACCCCGGTTATCCGATCTTCAGTCCGCAGGAAGTGATGGCTGGGATCGCGCGCGACAACGATGTGCCGTCCCTCGATCTCATTCCCGCGCTTCGGCCGCTCGGCCCGGTCGGCGCCTTCCGCCCCGGCCGTCCCGGGCATCCCGATGTCTGGCATTTGAGCGCGGCGGGACACGACGCCGCCGCACGGGCGATCGTGGACACGCTCACTCGAACAGCGAGCGCGACCTCGAGTGCGGCTCAGTCGGCGACGCCGGCCAGGTCACTGACGAGGATGAATGCGGTGGATGCCGCGACGAATGCGCCGGTGAGCGCCATTCCGCAGGCGAAGAGATAGCGGCGTCCGGCCGTTCGATACGACGACATGGCCATCCCATGAAGCGCGGCCATCGCGATCACCACGGAGTAGACGAATCGGAAGTCCTGGTTGCGGACATGCGGATACACGAGGCGGTACGCCACGAGCGCGAGCACGTGACTGGCTGCGAACAACATCAACGGCCAACCGCGAGCGAAGAACGAGCGGTCGCGAACGGCAAATAGCACTGCCGACAACAGCACGTAGGCGAACAGCGACCACTGGAGTGCGGTAAGGACGAACGCAAGACGAACAGGTCTCCAGACGACAAAGCCGAACAACGACGTCTTCATCACGTAGTTGACGAAATATCGCAACTCCGGGTGCATCGCTCCCTGGCCTAGAAATGGGCTCGCCGCATAGTCGCTGACGTGCGGGGCCAGGAAATACTCGATTCTGTCGTTCGACACTCCCATCGACTGCACCAGGCCCGGCACCGTCGGCACCAGCAGCGGCACCGACGTTTTGTTCTCGACGCGGAAGTACGAATACGTTCGGACGATCGTCGGCACGACCAGCATCGCCGCCACGGATAGCGCAATCAGCACCGGCCTGGCGAAAATCTGTCTCGCGCGCAGAGGCCTTCGATACCACTCGACGCCAATGACGGTCGCCGCGAATCCGACGCTGATCACAGCCGTGTACTTGACCGCGAATCCGATCGCGCACCACAGCACAGCCATTCCGAGACTCCGCGGCTGTTGATCGCGCTGCCAGCGCAAGATGTAGTAGAGCATCCCGGCATCTGCGAGGTAGAACGCCGGGTCGTTGCCGATGCGGCTCGCCAGGACCGCTTGCAGTGGCCAGAAGGTCAGCAGGCACAAGGCGACGACGTAAGCCGACGGTCGCGTAATCTCCATCCGGAGCAGTCGCTCGGCAAAGATCAGGAAACAGACTGCGATGCCGACCGACAACACGCGTACGGCGGCCATCGGGTCGATCGAAGGGAAGGCCGAGGCGATTCGATAGGCAGTACCCGCGAACAGGTAGTACAGCGGCGGCTGATGACATTCCCAGCAGTCTCCCGGCGACGGGATCCGGGATCGCCGTGCGATGCGCCGAATATAAGCCTCGTGGCCGTACCCATCGATCACCCAGTTGCAGCGGGGACAGTCCGCCGGAAGCGTGACGAAGCCGGTCATGTTCGACTGCCGCAGATGCAGCAGGTACACGCACAGGCCCGCTGCAATGATGAGATGCGGCGTCCGGCCGGAGCCGGTTACCATCCGAGGTTGAGTCGGCCGATCGCGCGCCAGCGCGCGCGCGTCCAGAGTCGGCCCTGGGTAATCGTCTTCAGCTGTTCGTACAACGCCGCCACCTGTGGATCGGTGATGCGGTTCGTTCCAGTCTCGATCGATCGCTCGTAGCCGTCGGGTACGCCGCGCTCGAAATGACCGATGCGCCACGGCTGCAGCGCTGGCAGCCGTGCGATGAGCGGGTCCGCAAGACCGTACGCGTCGATGACGTGCAGCGTCGGTCCCGCGTAGTACCCGAACAGACCAATGTTCGCCCTGACGACGACCCGCGACTGACCGCGGAGCGCGTGGCCGTACGCTACCCACTCGCCCACCGGCAGCGGCCGCTCGCGCGTCCACCGCAGCAGGCCGGCATTCGGATAATCGAACGATCGCTCGTCGGCGACGCCGCTCACGCCGAACTTCGGTCCGTCGGCAAACGTCTCCGCTCCGCTCGTCATTGGCGGATGCGTCGTCGCCGCGAGTCCAATGAGTGCGATCGACGCGATGCTCCATGCAGCGGCGCTCGATGCCGAGGGCCAGCGCACGCGCCCGAGCGCCGCGACGGCGCAGAACAACGGCGCGACGAGGAACCGCCCGCTCATGAAGTCCCCGCCCGCGCGGACTACGAAGGCGAGGTACAGGACGACGCCGGCTGCGATGGGCCAACTCCTGGCGCGATCAACCCGCACAGCCGTGACCAGCGCTGTCGCCGCGACTAGCAGGGTCACCGGATCCTGCGCGATGGAGTCGACGAGATACAGGAGACCCTGGCCGATCAGCGCCGGCGCCAGGACTCCGGTCTGCAGCTTCGCGTACGCCGTGTTCGGCACAGGGAAACCGTAGTAGACGACCGAGAAGACTTCCCACGCTGCAAACGGCAGCAGCCCGATCGCGGCGGATGCGATCGTCGTCCGCCACGGCTTCGCCCATGCGTCGCCGATCACGATCGGCAGCACGAGGACGCCCGTGTCGAGGCGATTCACCATCAGCAGTCCGACGACGATCCACAGCATCTGCTCGCGCCGCGGGCCGCCTCGCCAGTACACAACGAAGAAGACCGCGAGCAGAAACGTGGTCAGCGGATTCTCGAGGCCTGACGTGGAGAACTCGACGAATGCTTTCGAGAACACGAACGTGGCGAGGCCGATCAGGATCCCCTCGAGCGACGCCGCAATGCGCGTCACGAACAGATAGACGGCGCCGACCGCCAGCGCCACCGAGATCGCGACCGTCGTGAAGAAGGCTTCGTGCGTCAGGGCGTACGGTCCGGACAGCAGCAGAAGCCACAGCGGATGTGTGTACGACTGCACCCGCTCGTCGACGTTCCAGCGCAGGCCGTATCCGTGCACGAAGTTGTCGACCGTGCGCAGCGTGATGTAGGCGTCGTCGCACACCCAGGCGGTGCGCAGGACGAGTATTGCAAACAGTCCGAGACCCGCCGCTATCGCGAGCGAGCGCAGGTCCAGATCCGGTCGGACGCGATCGAGCCGTGCGCGATGGGCAACAAGCGGCTCGATACCTGCACGCACAGACCGGAGGTTACAACAGCATTATTAAGTGAATATTAGCCAGATGACAGAAAGCTATAAGAAATTCACTGGCGATCCGTGAACGTGCCGATGAGCAGCAGCCCGTACGCCCACGCTACATACGTCCCCGACGGCTGGATCTTGATCATCGACGCCGCGAGTGCGATCGCGGCAGACAACAACGCCAGGCCACCCGCTGACCCGCCGCGCGCCAGGAAGAATGCTGCGCCCACCAGCGCGAAGAACACGGCATAGGTCGGTGTCGTCAGACCCGATTGACCGATGAGCGGCGTCGTGAGCCACTTGCGCAGCCCCTCGCGCTGGCCCCAGAACCCGAATGGACTCCGGCCGTACCCCTGGGGATCCGTGTGATGGCCGAAGGTATCCTGCAACACCGTGCCGACCAGACCGCGGCCGTCGGCCGGCCGTGACAACAGCAGCGTCGACCCGCCAATGACCGCTGCGGCGACGGCAAAGCCGGCCACAAAGCGCACCAGACGCGGCCGGTCGCGCCAGAAGTAGCCCGCCCACGCGGGAAACATGAAGGCGGGATAGAACCCGGCCCCGGTGCTCACCGCCAGCAGCGCGCCCGCGAGCGCCGGCCGCGGCAGACACGCGAAGGCGATGAGCGTCAGCGCGGCGGGGCCGATGTGCGAGATGAACGTCATGCCCCCGATGAATTCCTCATCGCCGCCGATGCCGAGCACGAATGCGCTCCCGGCGTAGAGCGCCACGAGCCCCCAGCCGACGTCCGCTTCTCCGCTCAAGCGCCGGCCGGCGATGAAGAGCGCGAGCACGCCGGCCAGATGCAGCGTGATCGTGCACAACTTCGAGCCGAGCGGCGACGGCAAGTAGTACGTCGCGCTCTCGCCGAGGGGCGGATGCGCGTTCGACGTCCCGTTCG
>Ga0075425_100006545_pt1 | contig 12222 bp, 10 predicted proteins | sample SoiMethybrSBSTD4_FD_75300 | JGI IMG/M metagenome (GOLD analysis project Ga0075425, IMG submission 75300) | Bulk soil microbial communities from a Populus tree surrounding site in Tennessee, USA - Soil MetaG P. TD hybrid SBSTD4 | ecosystem: Environmental > Terrestrial > Soil > Tree plantation...
GTCGTCAGAACAACGGGTGGACATTCGTGAAGAGCGCGAGGCACAACGTGTAGAGCATCGCGAACACGACGATGACGCCGTCGAACACCAACCGCGATCGGATCGTCGCCAGCCAGATGAACACCGGGAACAAGACGGCGCAATACCGGCCCAGACCCTCGAATTGCCCTGACGACAACGGCAGCCACAGGTTGGCGAGCATGAACAGCCCGTAGCCGGCGCCGAACCGCTGCCAGACAAACGGGATCATCGCGAGGCACGCCAGCGCCGCGATGCCGTTGAGCGTGTCGTACGGCGCCATGCGGCTCTCGCTGAGGAACACATAGGGGTGGGTGAACAACGCGTGCACCAGGTCGACCGGCACCGTCCACGGCCTCCCACCGGGGTAGTACCCCCATCGCTGCAGCGCCTGTGCCCACAGCAGGAGATCGCCGGTCTCGCGATAAATGAACACGCAGTAGGCCGCGAACCCGGTGGCGGCCAACGCGACGCCGCTGGCGGCCTGCAGTCGGTCGCGCTGTGTCGGCGCCGCAGCTTTCCACGCCACCCATGCCAGCGCCGGCAGCATGAAGATGCCGTTTACGCGCGTGGCGGTTGCGACCGCGCCGCACAACCCGGCGGCGATCCATCGCCGCGTCCGAAAAAAATAGAACGTTGCGACGGTGAAGAGGAGGAACGTGCTCTCGCTGTAGGCGACGCCGAGAAAGAACCCGAACGGAAACACCATGGCGGCCAACCCGGCGCGTGCGGCACGCGGAGCGGGTAGATCGAGCCGCGCGAGATAGTAGAGCGCGATCATCGCCAGCACGAACGAGACCCACGCGACGACGATGCCTCCGAGGTACACGTCGCCAGGCGCGCGGCCGAACAGCCGGCCGACGTAGCGCATCAGCAGCGGGTAGACCGGGAAGAACGCGATGTTGGCGCGGCCGCCGGCCATCGCCGGGCCCACGTCGTAGCCGCTGCGCGCAATGCCGAAGTACCAGCCAGAGTCGAAGCGCGTGAAGCTGTCCCAGAACAGATTCGGCGGGCCCCACATCGTGAACGGCGCGCGCTGATAATCGGGAAAGACAACGTTGGCGAGGAAGGCAAGCAGCGCCGAAAAGACCCGGAACCCGAGCGCCGCCATCGCGATCCGCACGGCAGGATGGGCGCGGCGGGACAACCAGGACAACGTCGAAACAATAGATCGACAGTTACTCGATCGACAAATCGCGCCGCTGCGGTCGCCGCCTGACGCGGCGGAGCAGGAAGAACGCGCCGGCCGCCGCGGCGACGCCAGCGCCGATCAGCGCGACGCCGGCGTAGGTGATCGGACCGGGCGGCGGCGGAATCGCGCGCAGCGCCGCATCGGACGTCGCCCGGCGCCGTGCGAGCTCGAGCTTCAAACTCTCCTCGCCCTGCGCCATCGCCCACCGATGGTTGGCTTCGAAGAGCGGCTTCAGCGCCGCCGAGAGGTTGCGGAGCAACGCTTTTTCGGCGCTGATCCGCCAGTCGTAGCTGACGTCGACGAATGGTCCATCCTGGACAAATGTCCAGACGCCGCGTCCTTCGAAGTCGCCGGTCGCGACGAGCGTGAGGCCGTACGGGTAGCGCGACTCGACCACTTCGAAGTCCCACCGCAGCGTGTACGGCAGCCAGCCCCTGGTGTGCAGCCGCACCCGCCGTCCAGTCCCATCGGCACGTGGCGGCGCAATCTCCTCCACCCCGAGGTACACGGCCGGCCACCACCGCGCCAGCGCCAGCGGGTCGCCGATCACATCGGCCACCTCGCCGCACGTTCCAGCGACGCGCCATCGGGTCAGAAACTGGTATTCGTTGCTCTGCTTCACGTTCGAGACAACACAATTAAGAATTATTCTTAATTCCCAATTCTTAATTGCTACGGCTGCGGCGCAGTTCCCGTCTTCCCGTCGACGTCCACGAAGGTGATGTCCTTGAATGCGCCGAGCTGGTCCTTGACCTTGGCCCAGTCGCCGACGATGGCGATCACCGAGTTGTCGGTGCCGAACAGCGACTGCGACGCGCGCTTCACCTGGTCGGCGGTGACCGCGGCGATCTTCTCGCGGAAGGTTTCCGGGTAGTCCTTCGGCAAGCCGAAGACGTAGATGTTATTGAGCAGCGCCGCCAGGCCGGTCTGGGTCGCGGTCTGGATCGGGAACAGGCCGCGGAGATACGCCTTCGCGCCCTGCAGTTCCGGCGCCTCGACGTCCTGCGCGCGCATGCCCTCGAATTCCTTGAACACCTCGCTGATCGCCGGGCCGGTCACTTCATTGCGCACGTCGGCGTTGAAGCGGTAGAAACCGGCGTTGGCAAATCCAGTCATCGCCGAGCCGGGCGAGTAGGTGTAGCCCTTCTCCTCGCGGATGTTGCGCACGATGCGCGAGTTGAAGGCACCGCCGTAGATCGTGTTCGCGACGGTGAGCTCGTACCAGCGCGGATCGCTGCGCTTGACGGCCATGTTGCCAATCGAGATGGACGACTGGATGCTGTTCGGCCGCTGCACGAAGTAGACGTGCCGCCCGGTCAACGGCGGCGGCGCCGGGAAGGATGGCTGCGGGACGTCGCCTTTCGCCCAGCCGCCGAACGTTTTCTCGGCCGCCTCGAGGATCTTTGGCGGATCGACGTCGCCGACGACCAGCAGGAACGCGTTGTTCGGCCGGTAGTGGTCGCGGTGGAACGCCTCGATCTTCGCGCGATCGATCGCCTGCACCGAGGCCTCGGTTTCGCTCGTGCGCGCGTAGGGATGGTCGCCGAACAGCGCACGCCGGAACTGCCGATTGGACAGGAACTGCGGCGACGCCTTCTGCTGCGCGACCGTCTGCAAGTGCTGCTGTTTCAGGATCGCGAGTTCGTCGGCCGGCAGCGTGGGATTCATCACGACGTCGCCAACGAGCGCCATCAGCTGCGGCGTGAATTCCGATAGCCCGCGCGTCGACAGGGACGAGTAATCCTGCGACACCGTTGCCGTCAGCGACCCGCCCATCCCGAACACGTCGTGGCGGATCTGCCGGCTGTTCCGCGTCTTGGTCCCTTCCTGAACGATGTCGGCCGTCATCTGCGCGAGTCCGGTGAGATCGGCGGGATCGCTGGCGTAGCCCGAAAGCACCGTCAGCATGACGCTGACTTTCGGCACGGCCGTCTGCCGCGTCACGATCACCCGCAGCCCGTTCGCCAGCGTCTTTTCGACCCGCGGCGCCAGCTGAAACGGCCGCTCCGGGCCCACCGGCGGCCGCTCCTGCGCGGACGCAGGCGCAAAGGACGCAAAGACAGCAAAGACAGCAAAGACCGCAAAGAAGCTTGAGGCTTGAGGCTTGAGGCTCATTTGGCACCTCCTTCAGGTCTTCGATCGATCGAGGTGCGGTTGGCTGGCACCAAATACTTTTTCGCCGCCTGCTGAACGTCCGACGAGGTCACTTTCTCCAACTCGCCGAGGATCGTGTTGATCCGGTTCGGGTCGTCGTCATAGAGCGCCAGTGCCGCCAGCAGGTCGGCGCGGCCGAATCCGCCGGTCGTCTCGAGGCTCTCGAGGAACGACGAGCGCAGGTTCGTCTTGGCCTGCTTCAGTTCCTCGTCGCTGATGCCGTGCTCCTGCACCGCGGCAATCACTTTGTCGACCACCTTCAGGACATCGGGTCCCTTCAGGTCGGGACGATAGTCGACCCGGAACGTGTAGAGCATCGGCCCGTTGTAATCGAAGTTGTTGCCGAGAGCGTAGTTGAACCCGCCGGTGACATTCGACGCGATCTGGTTTTCCTTGACCAGCGCCTGATACAGCTTCGCGCTCTCGTCGCTCACCAGCAGCGGATCGAGGAGCGTCAGCGCGAAGAAATCCTTCGTCATCCGATCCGGCAGGTGATAACCGAACGCGAGCGCCGGTGTGCGCGCCAGCTTGTCGCTTTCGGTGAAGCTCTTCTCCGCAGTCTGCGCCGGCTCCTTGATGTCCGGCCGCGGCGGCGCCGCCCGCGACGGGATGGCGCCGAAATGTTTCTCGGCCAGCTTCATCACTTCATCGGGCGTGGTATCGCCCGACACCACCAGCACCGCATTGTTCGGCGCGTAATAGCTGTCGAAGAACTGCTTCACGTCGTCGAGCGTCGCCGCCTGGAGATCGGAGAGATCGCCGTAGAAGTTGTGGGCGTTGTACCAGTTGGTGTTCGCCTTCTGCGGCAGGCCGAGCCATTCGAACGCGCCGTACGGCTGGTTCAGCACGTTGACACGCACTTCCTCGCTGACCACGTCCTGCTGGTTCTTCAGGTTCTCCGGCGTGATCTTCAGCGACTTCATGCGATCGGCCTCGAGCCACATCGCGAGCTCGAGCGCGTTGGACGGCATCACCTCGAAATAGTTCGTGTGGTCGAACCGCGTCGAGCCGTTCAGAATGCCGCCGTTTTCGCTGACGATGCGGACGTGCTCGAACTTGTTGACGTGTTCGGAGCCCTGGAACATCAGGTGCTCGAACAGGTGCGCGAAGCCGGTGCGGTTGCGCGGCTCGATCCGGAACCCGATCCGGTACATCACCTCGACCACCACCACCGGCGCGGCGTGATTCTCACTGACGACGACTCGCAGCCCGTTGGGCAGCTTGCGGTAGACGACCGGCACCGAGAAGCTCTGGGCCGACGCCGCGGTCGCGCAGGCGACGAGCGACAACGCGAGAGCGAAACTGCGCATGGCGCGTGAATGTAGCATAAGAGTTTTAGACGACAATTCAGGCGTAAGGTTTGATGCCGCGGCCGACGAACGCGCCCATCAGACGGCGCCGCAGCTCGTTGGCGACCTTGCCCTGGTTGAGCGGCAGGGTCTTGAATTTGGCGCGGACCGTCGCAACGCCGTCGGCCAGCGATTCGACGCCGGTGACCTCGAGCGGCGCCTGCACCACCGCCTGCCATTTCGGATCGCTCTCCATCGACGCGCCGACCTCGCGCATCGTGCCAATCACCCGGTCGATGTTCTCGGCGTAACTGACGCGCATGTCGACAATCGCGTAGGCATATTGCTTGCTGAGGTTGGCGAGTGTCGTAATCGTCCCATTTGGGAACACCTGCACGGCGCCTTCGCCGTCCCGCAGAACGATTGTCCGCAGGTTGATCTGCTCGACCGTCCCGCCCACCCCATTGATCCGCGCGATGTCGCCGATCCGCACCTGGTCCTCGAGAATCAGAAAGAAACCGGAGATGACGTCGCGCACCAGGTTCTGCGCCCCGAACCCGATCGCGAGGCCGGCAATCCCCGCACCGGTCAAGATCGGCAGCACGTCGATCGACAACTCGCGCAGGAGCATCAGGATGACGACGAAGCCGAGGACGGCCGTGACCAGGCTCGTCAGGAGTCCGGCCAGGGTCGCCGCGCGGCGCTGCCACTCGAGGTCGGTCGTGGCGTGACGGCGGGCGAGCTTGAACTGCAGGTGTTCGATCGCGAGATTCGACGCGCGCGTCACGATGAACGCGCCGACGATGATCACCGTGATGTTCACGCCGTGGACCAGCAGCCAGCGGCCGAACAACCGCGGATCCCAGGTCGGCTCGCTGACGCCGAAGCGCTCGAGCGCGAGCGAGATGCTCGCCAGTGTCGCCACGCTGTAGGCGAGCACGGTCAGTGCGCGCATCAACTGGCGCGCCCGCGCATGGACCGCCTCCCGGTTGTCGGCGCCGACGATGTCCAGCGTCTTCAACAGGCGGCGCACGAGCGAGTGCGCCATGCGCACGACGACGTAGGCGACGATGAACGCCGCCGCGGCGGCGACAATCCGCGAGTACTCCAGAGACGACATCACAGGCGCTTGAGCTTCAGGTAGTTCGCATCGTCGCGGGTGAGATCGGGGCTGATGCTGACGAGGACGACGGCAGCACCGGACGGGACGAGGCCGCGGGCGACCAACTGCTCGCCGATCAAGCTACCGGCCGAGTCGACGTTCTCGCCGATGTCGGTGCAGACCGGGATGACGCCCCAGTAAATCGCCAGCTTGCGCGCGGTCTCGTCGCGATCGGTGGTCGCGAAGATCGGCGCGCGCGGGCGCAGCGCCGAGAGGCGGCGCGCGGTGCCGCCGCCCCGGGTGACGGCGACAATCGCGTCGGCGTCGCCGCGGTTGGCAAGCGTCACCGACGCCTCGCACAGCGCCTGCGCGTGGTCGTCCGGCACTTCGCCGCGGCGGCGCATGCGCACCGGCAGGTCGGCCTCGTAGCAGGCCTCGGCGTCGCGGATGATCGCGTCGAGCGTCAACACGGCGCGGGCCGGGTACGCGCCCGCCGCCGTTTCGCCGGCGAGCATGATCGCGTCGACGCCGTCTTCGACCGCGTTGGCGGCGTCGTTCGCCTCGGCGCGCGTCGGACGCGCTTCGCTGGTCATCGACTCGAGCACCTGCGTGGCGACGATCACCGGCGTGCCGGCCCGCCGCGCGGCGCGGGTGATCTCTTTCTGCGCGCGCGGGACGCGCTCGAGCGGCATCTCGAGGCCGAGATCACCGCGCGCTACCATCACCGCGTCGCTGGCCGCGATGATCTCGTCGAGATGATCGAGCGCCTGCGGCCGTTCCAGCTTGGCGACGATCGGAAGGTCACCGCCGCCGCCTTCGGCGATCAAGTGCCGGGCCTGGCGAAGGTCGGCCGCCGTCTGCACGAAGCTGACGGCGATCATGTCGACGCCGAGCGACAGGCCGAAGCGAAGATCGTCGGCGTCCTTGGCGGTGATGGCCGACGCGGGCAGCGGCACGCCCGGCGCGTTGATCCCCTTGTGCTCGCCAATCTCTCCGCCTTCGACGACCGTCGTCGCGATTTCGCTGCCGTTGGTCGAGTCGACGCGCAGTTCGATCACGCCGTCGGCAAGCAGCAGCCGATCGCCGGGCCGCACGCTGTGCGCGAGGCCGGCGAATGTGGTCGACAGGCGGCCGCGCTGGCCGAGAAAGTCACCGGTGGCGATCGTCAGCGGCTCGCCTCGCTCGACCGGAATCGGCTTGCCGCTCTGGTTCCGACCGGTCCGGATTTTTGGGCCGGCAAGATCCTGCAGGATTGCGACCTGGCGGCGCGCCCGCACCGCCGCGGCGCGCACGCGCGCGAAGGTCTCGCCCTGGGTCTGCTGGGTGCCGTGCGAGAAGTTGAGGCGGAAGATGTCGGTCCCGGCGGCAATCAGCGCGTCGAGCATCTCGTCGGACCCGCTCGCCGGACCCACGGTGGCAATGATTTTCGTATGTCGCATCAGATGACCGCGTCTACCGACTGACTTGTGACTTGCGACGACTTGTGACCGACTTGTGACTTGCGACTGACTTGCGACTTGCGACGTGCGACTGACTTGCGACTTGGAACCTGCGACTTGTGACTAGAATATCCCGCCTATGGGCCTCATCGTGCCGGATGCAATCGAGCGCTACCTCGCCGGCCTCAACCGGTTCGGCGGCGGCGTGCTGGATGAGATTGCCCGCGGCAACGAGCCGCGCGGCCTGCCGCTGGTCGACGCCGAGGTCGGTGCGCTGCTGCGCGTCCTGGCGATCGCAGCCAATGCGTCGCAAATCCTTGAGATCGGGACGGCCATCGGCTACTCGGGGATCTGGCTCGCGGGCGCGCTCCCGCCGGGCGGCATGCTGATGACGCTGGAGATGAGCGAGGAGCGTGCGCGCGAGGCGCGCGAGAATTTCGCGCGCGCCGGCGTTTCCGATCGCGTGTCGGTGATCGTCGGCGACGCGAACCTGAAGCTCGCGAAGGTGTCCGGCCCATTCGATCTGATTTTCCAGGACGGCGACAAGCAGCTCTATTCGCCCATGCTCGATCGGCTGGTGGCGCTGCTGCGGCCGCGAGGCCTTCTCGTCACCGACAACGTGTTGTGGGACGGCGAAGTCGCGCCCGGCTTCGTCGACGCGCCGAAGCGGCCGGCCGCCGACACGCGGGCGATCGTCGAATACAACGAGCGCGTCGCCTCGCATCCGGACCTGATCACGACGATCGTCCCGCTCCGCGACGGCGTATCTATCTCGGTGAAGAAGCCATGACCATCGACGCGTGGTTGACCGCCGCGATCGCCGACGCCGAACGGCGCGGCCTGCCCGAACTGAAACCGCTCCTGGAAACCCTCGCGCGCGCGACCACAGCGCTCCGCGCGGCCGATTTCAACGATCACGCCAATGCTGACTCGCCCGGGCGTTCCGGCTCGCCGTCGGGGCTGGGGGCTGGGGGCTCGCTCCGGTAGCGACGCGAACGCGACGACGATTACATCATGCTGACCATCGAAGAATTCGGCAGCCGGCTGCGCGCGCGTGAGGTGACGTCGGCGCAGGTCACACACGAGTGTCTGCAGCGCATCGAAGCCGACAACAGCCGGTTGAACGCCTTCATTCGCGTAACCGCTGACGACGCGCGCCGGCAGGCGGAAGAAGCCGACCGCGAGCTGGCTGCCGGGCGCGATCGCGGTCCGTTGCACGGCGTCCCGATTTCGATCAAGGACCTGCTCGACGTCCGCGGCCTGCCGACGACGGCCGCCTCGCACGTTCGCGACGGCCACGTCGCGTCGCGCGACGCGACCTCGATTGCGCACCTTCGCCAGGCCGGCGCCGTATTCGTCGGCAAGACGAACCTGCACGAGTTCGCGTTCGGCACCACGAACGAGGATTCTGCGTTCGGCGTCGCGCGCAATCCGCACGATCCATCGCGATCGCCAGGCGGATCGAGCGGTGGGTCGGCGGCGAGCGTCGCCGCCGGGATGGCGTTGGCGACGATCGGCACGGATACCGGCGGCTCGATCCGCATTCCGGCGGCTGCGTGCGGCATCGTCGGCTTGAAACCGTCACTCGGCGAAGTGTCGATCGACGGCTGCGTGCCGCTGTCGGGGACGCTCGATCATATCGGACCGCTCACGCAGACCGTTGCCGACGCGAGCCTCGTGTATCACGCGCTGCTCGGCGACGGTCACGTCACGCCGCCGGTGCCTTTGCCACTGCACGGTGTCCGGCTCGCCATCCCGCGCGGCTACTTCTTCGACGTCCTGGACGACGAGGTGAAGGCGCGCTTCGAGGAAGCGGTCGGCCGGCTGCACGGAGCCGGCGTGCGCTTCGACGAGATCGAGATTCACCACACCGCCGACATCGCGCCGGTATACCTGCACATCGTGCTCGCCGACGCGGCGGCATATCACGCCAGCGCGCTCGAGATGATGCCCGAGCGCTACACGGCGAACGTGCGGATCCGGCTCGAGATGGGACGGTATGTGCTCGCGGAAGATTACGTGCGGGCGCTCGCCGGACGCGACGTCCTGCGCCGTGAAGTGGACGCGGCGCTCGCGCAGCACGACGCGCTGATGCTGCCGACGCTCCCGATTCCGGCGCCGACGATCGGCGCCGCAACGGTCGCGGTCGGATCAAAGAGCGAACCGGTGCGGAACGTGATGCTGCGATTGACGCAGCCGTTCAACGTCACCGGGCATCCGGCGATCTCGATCCCGTCCGGGCTGACCGCGGCTGGCCTGCCGTGCGCGGTCCAGCTCGTCGGCTGCCGCATGCAGACCGACGCGCTCCTGAAGGTCGCGCTGGCCTGCGAGCCTCAGATTGCGGCCGGTCCGTTCCCGCGCTCGGGGAACGTCGGCGGCTGAACGTCGGGCGCGCTCGGCACCGGGATATCAGGCGGCGGCACCGGCTTGATGTCCGGCGGCGGCTTGTCGATCGGATCCGGTGGCCGCGGGAAGTCCGGCTTCGATGGTTGCTCGATCATGCCGTGATCAAGTGCAACGCCCATTCCCCCTTTTACCCCAGCTGGGTATTAAACGCAGAGCACGGAAAGAACGCAGAGACTTATCCTCATCGGTTATCTGACGGCGCTCACGTAAACCCCTACCGCTGTCAGTGGTTACCCCGACGGTGGGGCGATTTGATGAAAGAAGTCTTTGCGCTCTTTGCGTTTCAGCGTGCGTTGAGGTTTACACATCGAGACCCACGGCTCGCATCAGGGCGAGGGCATTGCTGTGTTCGACCACCCCTGGGCGCAGGTGGTAGTCGAAGGTCATCCGTCCGTTTTCGAGGCGATCCTCGAAGTGCATGTTGATCGCCTTCGCGCCGAGCGTCGTCGGCAGCTCGGCGAGCGCGAGGTCGTGCGTGGTGATCAGGCCAATCGCGCCGAAGTTGACCAGCGCGCGGACGATGCCTTCGGCGCCGATCCGCCGATCGTAGGAGTTGGTGCCGTGCAGGATCTCGTCGAGCAGGAACAGCAGCGGCACCGGGCCGCGCGCCGCGTCGACAATGGTGCGGATCCGCAGGATCTCGGCATAGAACCGCGAGTGCCCGGCCTGCAGCGAGTCCTCGACGTGCAGCGTCGCGCCCAGGACCAGCGGCGACAGCCGCAGCCGCCGCGCCGCCACCGGCGCGCCGGCAAGCGCCAGCACGACGTTGACGCCAATGGTCCGCAGGAACGTGCTCTTGCCCGACATGTTCGATCCGCTCAACACGATCACGCGCGGTCCGTCACCGCCGAGCCGCGCGTCGTTGCGGACCGCGGCCGCTTGCGGCAGCAGTGGATGCGCCAGCGCCTCGGCGTCCAAGAGTGCCTCGTCGCCGACGATCTCTGGAAACGGATCGTCCGGCCGTTCGTAGGCGTAGGTCGCGAAGGCGGCAAACGCCTCCGCTTCGCCGATCGCGCGCAACCACTCGGCGATCGCCGGCCCGTAGGCTGCGTGCCAGCGAGCGATGACAATCGCCAGTTGTGGCCGCAGCAGCAGCGCGTACGCGATCGGCGCGAACAGCAGGTTGTGTGTCGAGTCGAGCCATGACACGAGCGAGCGCAGGCGTGCAATGCGGCGCGACGGTGGAACGCCGGCGGTGATCAGCGCATCGTGCAGCGCGACCAGCCGCGCCGACGTGAACTGCTGCGCCTCGAGCCGCGCGAGTAGTTCGGCGACCAGGCCGAGATCGCGATCCGGCGTGTCGATCGCATGGAGAACATGGTGCAGCGGCTTGCGCCAGATCGCGGCGACGCCGACTGAGGCCGCGATCCACAGCACGAGGAGATCCGGCATGACGATGTCCTGGTAGGTGCCGACAGACAGCGCCACCGTGATCGCGGCCAGCGCGGCAAACAAGAACGGCAGCATCGCCGGGAATCGTGTCGGCGGCCGCTCGCTCCACGCGGCGAGCAGGCCGGTTCGCCCGATTGGCGATTCGGAGGCGAGCACCGCGACGTCCTCGCGAAAGTCGAGCATCGGTCGCAGCTCGTCGATCGCGCGCTGCCGCGCCAGCACTTCGTCGGTCGGCGCCGGCCCGGCGAGCCACCCGGCGAGGGTGGTCTCTCCTGCTTCGGTGCGCGTCGTATTGAGCCGCTCGAACAGCGAGCCGGGGCCGAACAGATCGAGGTCGCGAGCGTACGGATGATCGCCGGCGAACCCCGCGCCGTCGCGTCCGGTGCCCGCCCAGCGATCGGCAAGCCGCTCGAGGCCGCGCACGTAGACGCGCTCGGCCGCCTGCGCGCGCTCGAAGCGGTTCAACTGCCGTGCGTGCACGAACGCCAGCAGGCCGAACGTAACGAGGATCGCAATCGGCCACGCCGGCGAGATCGTCGCGCGCACGAACGCCATCCACAGCAACACGGCGCCGAGGGCGGCAAGCGCCAGGCGTGTATTCGAGATGCGCAGGTTGACGCGATCGAGGGCGGCGATTCGCTTGCGCCGCTCCGTCAGACGCCGTTCGTACTCCGCGCGGGGCGTGTCCACTGGAAAGTGAGAAGTGAGAAGTTCGAAGTTAGAAGTTAGAAGTACGGGCGGCGCCTTTGTTGCGGGGCCTTGAGTACGTCGTTGCACCTCCCCACATTCGACATTCGACAATACTTCTAACTTCTAACTTCTGACTTCTAACTTTTCGCCCGTCAGCAGCGCCCGGGCGAGCGTGACGTAACACTCAGCAGCGGCGTGCAGCTCGGCGACCGAGACGTATTCGTCCGCGGTGTGCGCGACGTGAATCGATCCGGGGCCGAACAGCAGCGGCGCGCCCCATCGCGGAAGGAACGGAATGTCAGTCGTGTAGGGGAACACCGCCGCATCGAAGCCCGGCACCGTCGTCAGCCTGACCGGCGGCACGTCGAGGACGTGCTCGACCGCGACCCGCCGCTCGAGGGCCGCGACGGCGCGGCGGACGCCAGCCGCATCGCTCACCGTGCGGAACATCACTTCGGCTTCGGCCGACGGCGAGACGACGTTCGGTGCGACGCCGCCGGTGATCAGCCCGACGGTGTAATGCGTGCGGCCGAGCACCGG
>Ga0075425_100006546_pt1 | contig 12222 bp, 16 predicted proteins | sample SoiMethybrSBSTD4_FD_75300 | JGI IMG/M metagenome (GOLD analysis project Ga0075425, IMG submission 75300) | Bulk soil microbial communities from a Populus tree surrounding site in Tennessee, USA - Soil MetaG P. TD hybrid SBSTD4 | ecosystem: Environmental > Terrestrial > Soil > Tree plantation...
CCCATGATGAGGACGTTCGGATCGCGATCCATCTCTTCCATCATCGCGTCGCGGATCGCGTCGCGGTACGACTTCTCACTCATAGTCACTCTCGCGCACCGGACGCGGTCCATGCTCGGCGATCACGTCGTCGAACAGCTCCGAACCGTCCGCCAGCGGGCTCTCCTCGGCGAATTTCAACGCCTTCGCCACCTGCTCCAGGGCTTCGTCTTCCATCGGCTTCACGTCGTCGTCGGTGAGGCCGCAGACCTCGCCGAGGCGATTGCGGAGGATGGTGATCGGATCGCGATTCTTGTGGCGCTCCACTTCATCCTTCGAGCGATACGGCTGGAGGATGTCCGCCGCGCCGTGACCCGAGAAGCGATACGTGACGGCCTCGATGCAGTACGGCTTGCCGGTCTCGCGCACCTGACGCACGACGCGATCGGCGACGCCGCGCACCGCGAAGACGTCCTGACCGTCGACCTTTTCCGTAGGGATGTCGTACGCGCGAACGCGCGCGGAGAGATCGGTCAGCGCCGAGTGACGCTCGACCGAGGTGCCCATCGCGTAGCCGTTGTTCTCGATCACGAAGATGATCGGACACATGCCCGAATGGCCCCAGAGCCCGGCCATGTTCATCGCCTCGTGGAACGAGCCGATGTTCATCGCGCCGTCGCCGAAGTAGCAGACGACGACCGAGTCGCCGCCCTGGTAGCGCTTCGCGTACGCGGCGCCGGCGGCGAGCGTGAGATGTCCGCCGACGATGCCGTAGCCGCCGTACAGGCCGTGCTCGACGTCGAAGAGATGCATCGAGCCGCCCTTGCCCTTCGACACGCCGGTGCCTTTGCCGAAGAGCTCCGCCATGATCTTTGCGGGATCGGATCCGAGGCAGAGGGCCTGGGCGTGATCGCGATAGCCGCAGAACACGGCGTCGCCGGGCGCGAGCGCGCCGACGATGCCCGAAGCGACCGCTTCCTGACCGATGTAGACGTGGAGGTAGCCGCCGATTTTCCCTTTGCGGAACTCGCGCTCCGTCGCCTCTTCGAAGCGGCGGATGAAGATCATCTGACGGAGGATCGCGGTCCACTCGGGAGCGCAGGCCGGATCGATGACGGTGGAACCTTCTTGTTGTGCTTTCGACTTCGCCATTGTTTCAGGGTCGCGGCGATGCACGTTGTGCGCCGCGGTGGAGGCGGATTCTACATGCAGACGAATGAGCGTCCACAGACACCTGACGACGTCGGGTTCCGATCGGTCAGCAGCGTTGTTTCACGATCGCCGCTGCCTGCTGCTCGAGAGCTTCGCAGCAGGTGGTCCACGTCGAATCGAACCAGCCGTTCTCCTGGCCGTGAATCGTCACGGCGATGATCGGCTGATCGTGATCGGCGCAGCGCAGCGCGGCCGCGAGAGCGAGACGCTCGCGAAGCCGTTCGCGAAGGGAAGGACCGCGATCGCGGATGGTGATCTTCATGACCTCCGCCGCTGCGCTCATCCGGCGCTCGCCACCTGCGGCGGGAGTGTGACCGGCGGCACGTCGAGCCGGGAGATTTCCGGCCCGCGACGCGGCGGCATGATCATGTGCCAGCGCGCGACGTCCGCCTCGGCCAGAACGAATTCGAAGGTCTGACTGTTGGAGCGCAGGCGCAGGACCTTTCCCGCCGGCGGCGTCGTGCCGGTGGCGAGCTCGGTGTCGTATTCGATCTCCCGCATCCAGTGCAGATCGAGCGAGGCCTGCATGTCGGAGTTCTCATAGATGAGCGTCGTTCCCGTCAGCGACAGCACGACGGCGAGGTGACGGTTTCCGTCGACGAGCTCCGCGCGGCTGACCATGCGCGAAGTGGAACGCCTCTTTTGACTGAACGCGTCGAGACGATCGACCGCGAACCGTTGATAAAGGTTCCACGCCAGAAACGCGACAATGACAACGGCCCCGAGCGATAGCCACATCAACATGAGTGTCTCCTTCCAAAGAGCGGGAGAACGGCCGTTGCGGCCGCACTCCCGGAGTTGCGCTTCGATCAGAACGTGCGCGGTTTGGACTCGTTGACCTTGAGCGCCTGTCCGTTCACGTCGCGGCCATTGAGACCGCTGATCGCGGCTTTGGCCTCGGCGTCGGTCGCGTATTCGATGAACCCGAACCCCTTCGACTCGCCGCTGTTGCGCTCCGCGGCCACATTCACCGAAACGAGCTTGCCGTACGGCACGGCGAGATCCCTGAGGGTGGTGTCGGTGATCTGTTTGGAGAGATTCCCTACATAAACTTTCATTGAAGCTCCTGACCGGCCATGCCGGCGGATCTCCCTTTGCAGCCCTCGCCATTGCGGCGCGTGAGGAGATGGGACACTAAGAGAAGTGAGCCCAGAGGATCCGACTTAGCTCGGACCGGACTGAAGGGGCGAGGAGATTTCCTCGACGGATTTCCACCATACACCCTTTATGCATCAATGTCACATCACGACCCAGCGATTCTGCACGTTCAATTGTGAAACGTCCACGGGCCACGAATTCAGAGGCAGATAGAAGCAACCATCTCCGGCCGAGCGCACTTTGCGGTGCAATTCAGTCAGACTGCTGCAATAACCGGCACTGCGGCGAACGTCCGCCCAGTCGAACTGCACACCAGTCCGCTCCGCCATGCCGTCATAGACACGAATCTCGTCAAACGATCGATTTACAAGCATGCGCCTCTCTCCTGCAAGATCGCGGCCCTTAAATGCAATGGCCTTCAGTTAAGGCATCGTCGCCCGGGCGGTGGCATTTGGACTGCGGCGACCGCAGTCGCCGCTTTGCCTTGCCGCGACCGCAGTCGCGGCAGCTGCGGCTGCCGCACGGCAAAGCGCTGACTGCGGTCAGCGCACTCCAAAGACCTGGGCCACCCGATTCCGTCCCGCGTTCACTGTGCGCATGATCGCGCGCGGCGACACGCGATTCACCATGACAGTCATCAAAACCTGATCTCCTGGCTGATTGCACGCACGTCGCACGGCTCACAGCGCCATCCGCGCGGGGTGGTCCTGGAAAACGGGCCGTCGTTCTCATCGTTGAATAACGTGCGGGTCTCGTGGCACCAGTCGCAGCGGACGACGTGCGGAAACCCGAGATCGGGATTCGCGAGGAGGATGCCGGAAGCGACGGCTTTCTCATCCCCCACCAGGTTGTCGCTGCGAAGAATCTTCGTTGCCGTGACTCGAACGACCTGTCTCATGAAATGTCCTTCGTGCGGCGTTTTTTCCCCGTGCGGCGCTTTTTCCCCGAGCGGCGTCCTCCGGCCGGCGCGGCGTCGATCGGCGACGGGATCTCGATCAGTGGAAGCGTAACGACGAATGTCGATCCGCGCCCGGGGCCCGCACTCGCGGCGCTCGCCGTTCCGCCGTGAAGCTTCACGATCTGCGCGACGATGGCCAGACCGATTCCCAGTCCGGGCATGGTCATCGCCGCCGTTTCTCCCTGCCGATACAGCTCGAAGACGTGAGGCACGAAGTCGCCGCTGATGCCGGCGCCCGTATCGGTGACCGACAGACGGGCATCGCTGCCCTGAAGGTCGAGCGTGACGTCGATCGTTCCCTGCGGCGGCGTGAACTTGATCGCGTTGCTCAGCAGGTTCCAGACGATCTGCAGCAACCGCACGCGATCGCCGCGCACGACAGCCTTCGCCAGGGTCATGTCCAGTCGGAGCTGAATCTCCCTGGCGCTCGCGCTGAGCGCGGTCATGTCGAGCGCTGCCTGCACCACGGACGCGAAGTCGACCTCGTCGGACGCCAGTCTCATCTTCTGCTCGCGAATGCGGGTCACGTCGAGGAGGTCGTCGATGAAGATCCGCAGCAGACTGGCGCTCTCGTCGATGTGAACCATGGCCTCGCCGGCCATGTCCGCATTCAGCCGCCCCAGTTGCACCCATCCGATGATCGACGTGAGCGGCGTGCGCAGTTCGTGCGCGACCGTGCCGAGGAACGCCTCCTTGTAGCGGTTCGCGCTCTCCGCCTCGCGAAACAGCATGGCCGTATCGATGGCCACCGCCGCGCGTTGCGACAGGTCCTCCGCCAGTTTCAGGTCGACCGGCTCGTAGTGCCGGCGCGAGGAGGAGAACGTCGTCGTGCCGAGGACCTTGTCGCGCACGATGAGCGGCACGCTGATGAGTGACCGCACGCCGAGGGCGCCGATCAACTGCGTGATCTTCGCCTCCGGATGCACGCCGGTCAGCTCCCACTCGGCGATGTCGGAAAGCAGAACGGACTTGCGAAGGCGCAGCGCCTGAGGCGCTCCCGGTGCGCGCTCCGGCTCGCTGAACGCGACCTTCTGGAACTCGAGGGCGAGATCGCGCAGCACGGGATTCGCGTGCGAGACCGTGAGGTGACGGATCGATCCGTCGTCGTTGACGAGATCGACCGCGCACCAGTCCGCGAATGCCGCGGTGGAGAGGCGGGTCAGCGACTCGAGCGTCGTCTCGTAGTCGAGCGACGCGGCCAGTAGCGTGCTCGCCTCGGACTGCATCGTCGCGGCGCGCGTCGCCTCCTCGGCAATGAGGACGCTTCGCTTCAATTCGTTGATGTCGAGAACGGCCACGATCGCGCCGCCGATCGCGCCGCTGGAGGAGCGATACGCGCGGATCCGCAGCAACCGCCAGTCCCCCGCCGCGTCGCGCACCTCGACATCGATCGGAGCGGCCGTCGTCATCACCACACCGACGAGCTTCTGCAAATTCGGGACGTCGATGTTCGTCGACTTCGCGTCGAGCAGCGGTTTTCCGACCGCATCGGGATGCAGGTTCAGGAGCAGGCCGGCGGTGACGTTGAAGCGCACCACGGTGAGGTCGAGGCCGACGAACAGGATCGGGATCTCCACGGCGCCGAGGAGGTTCTCGATGTCGTCGTTCATCCGCACGAGCGCCGTGTTGCGCAGGCGGAGCTCGTCGTTGAGCGTGCTCAGCTCCTCGTTGGCGGACTGCAATTCTTCCTTGGCGGTCTCCAGCTCCTCGTTCGCGCTGCGCAGCTCTTCATCGCTGGATCGCGCTTCCTCCGCCGCGGCCGCGGCGTCTTCCGCCAGTTGTTCGCGATCGTCGACGGCAGCCGTCAGAGCATGGCGAAGACTCTCGATCTCCGTCCGTTTGACGGGCGACCTGGCCTTTCCGGCGCCGGTGCTCGCGATGGCGCTGTGGAACACGATCCAGCAGCAACCATGATCCGGCGTCATCGTGCCCTCCGGAATGATGGTGAATCCCACGAGGCGGCGGTCATCGCCCTTCACGACGAGGATGTCGTCCTTCGCGATGATGACCCGCTCCCGGAATGCGCGGCGGATCGCAGGCCGGAGGACCGCCAGAACTTCGTGATGCCTCACGAGCCCGAACAGATTGAGCGAAGCCTCGCCCGGCTCCAGCGCGATGAACGGGCTGATGTCGCCGCGAACGCGCGCGATCTCCATCCTGTCATTGATGAGCACTCCGCACGGCGCGAAATGAGCGGCCAGAAAAGTGTCGTCCTGATCGCGAACGGCGGCCCCGAGTCGTCGCGCGCCGCGCGCGGGCGAAGCGGCCGCTGGATCGGTGTGCGTCCGCGGTGCGAGATCGAAGCTGCCCATCGCGGCCGGCACTTCGCGCTTGCGGTAGATGAGCGGCTTCACCGAGACGGGAGTGATCTGACCGCTCGCGGCGCGGAGGTTCTCGGAGCTGCCGAGCATGAGGAATCCGCGCGCGGCGAGCGCATACAGGAGCAGCGCGACGGCCTTCTTCTGCAGCTCCGCATCGAAGTAGATCAGCACGTTGCAGCACATGACGAGGTCGATCCGCGAGTAGGGCGGATCGCGCGACACGTCGTGAGCGGCGAACACGCAGAGGTCGCGCACTGCCTTGGCGACTTTGTGACCGCCCGGCGCGGCCGTGAAGAATCGCGCCAGACGCTGCGGCGACATGCCCTCGAGAGTCTGCTTCGGATAGAAGGCCGCCCTCGCCTTCGCGAGCGACTGGTCGTTGATGTCGGTGCCGTAGATCGAGATCCGCGGCGCATCGGGCCGTCCATCGAAGAACTCGAGCAGCGCGATCGCGAGCGAGTAGACCTCTTCGCCCGTCGAACATCCGGCCACCCAGACGCGCACGTTGTCCTCGGCGTGGCGATTCTCCACGATCGCGGGGAAGACGATGGTTTTCAGCGCTTCGAAACGATCCGGCTCACGGAAGAACGACGTCACGCCGATCAGCAGATCCTGATAGAGCACGTCGACCGCGGCGGCGTCCTTTTCGAGAGTGTCGGCGTAGTCGGCCAGCCCGTCGTGGTTGCCGAGAAGCACGCGCCGCAGGATGCGCCGCTCGACGCTGGCGCGTTTGAAGTGGCTGAAGTCGACCGAATGATGCGCGCCCAGGAGTTGAAGGACGCGATCGAAGTCGGCGGCGGCGTGCACGACGGCCGGATTCTCCGCTGCGGTCGTCTCGCGGCGCGCGAGGTTCACGAGACGCTCGGCGATGCCGGCAGCCGGCAGAACGAAGTCGGCGAAAGGCGCCGCGGCGCGCGGCATGACGTCGAACTTCGCGCTCTCCGGACTCTGCACGAACGTGACGCCGCCCGCGTCGTGAATGGCCTGCAGTCCCATCGCTCCATCCGCATCGTTCCCGGAAAGCACGACGCCGATCGCCTCGCCCTTCCGATCCTCGGCCAGCGAGCGAAAGAAACTGTCGAGCGGACGATGCGGCACCGAGGAGGTGCGCGGACCGAGTCGAAGGACGTCATCGTCGATCGTCATCTGCCGGTCGGGCGGGATCACGTAGACGTGGTTGCTAACGATCCGCATCCCGTCGGTCACTTCGCGCACGGGGATCGCCGCCGAACCGGTGAGGATGTCGACGAGCATGCTCTCGTGGTGCGGATCGAGGTGCTGGATCACGACGAAAGCCAGACCGGTCCCGATCGGGATGGCGGACAGGAGATCGAGGAACGCATCGAGACCGCCCGCCGACGCGCCAATTCCCACGACGCGCACGACGGAGGTCGAGCGTGCCTCTGGCTGTTGTTTTGTCATGAGATCGCATCCTTTCGGGGATACGCGTCTGAGGAAGAGAGGTGGCGGAACGCGCACGCGGCATCGCCACGGTGGCTGCCGGCTCGAGCGCGCCTGTCGCAACAGCTGATCAGGCGTGTCCTGAATTAACGAATTCATGATACCCGCTTATTGCCAATTTGGCAATTTCTTTCTGATTCATTTCCTAATTGGCAAGGGTCGTGCTATACGTTTTTCGCGTGTACGGAAAGATCCTCAGGCAGCTCCGCGAGGCGAAGGGACGCAGCCAGGCTGAAGTGGCGCGGAGCGTCGCCATCTCCCCCGCTCACCTCGCCAGACTGGAAGCGAGTCAGCGCGGCCTCTACCTCGAGGACTTCATTCGCATCGCCGAGGCTCTGGGCGAAAAGCCCGGCAATCTCCTCCCGAACGACATCGGCGAGATCGGCCAGCTGAAACCGCTCATCGATCGTCTCGCAGCGGTTCCGCTCGAGCTTCTCCCGCGCATCGGCGCGATCCTCGAGAAGATCATTCTCCTCACCGAGCACGTCCGGCCGGAGACCACACCGCAACGAAAATCAAAATCGGCGGCAGGCTCCCGAGCCCGTCGCTGAATCGACTTCTGAATCGCCGCGATCGCGATTCAGCCCGGCAGCAAGCGTCTTCCGCTCCATTGGCGGCCGGATCGTCGAACCCCCGAACCGCACCAGAAAGGCATTCCAAATGAAGAAGACCCTTCTCGCTTTCTCCGTCGCCGCCCTCGCGCTCACCGGCTGCACGTCGATCATGAACACGACGCTTCCTCCGGGCCGGATGAGCGAAGCGGGCGCGATCCGCCCCTGCCACAACGACCATCGCGACGCGCAAGCCTGCGGCAACGCCATCTTCAATGAAGGCGTGATCGCGCAGATTCACACGGGCCAGACCCTGACCGACGTGCGCGCGATCATGCGTCACGAGGCGGAGCGCCGGACCGTCGAAGGCTCGAACGAGTCGTGGGGCTACATCACCAGCTACGGCGACAAAGTGATGACGTGGATCGCGTTCACGGACCAGAAGGTCAGCTCGGTCACGCAGCAGCCGTGGGTCCGCGACTAGGTCTCACGCCTCTTCATTAAAACTTCCAGGGAAAGAAGGACAACATGGAACTGCTCCTCTTCGTCGTGATCGGCGCCATCGCCGGCTGGCTCGCCGGTCAATTCATGCGCGGCAACGGCTTCGGCCTCCTCGGCGACATCGTTGTCGGCATCATCGGCGCGTTCATCGGCTCGTACCTCTTTCGCGCGGCGGGCGTCGAGCTCGGCGGCGGGATGATCGGCCGGGTGATCGTCGCCTTCATCGGGGCGGTGCTGCTGTTGTTCGTCGTCCGTCTCTTCACCGGCCGCCGGAGTGGGCGTAGGCTCTGGTCATGAGCGCCATCAAAATCATCGCCATCATCCTCATCGTGGCCGGCATCGCCGGACTGGTCTTCGGAAAACTGTCGTACACGAAGACGACGCACGAAGCGCAGCTCGGCCCGCTCGATCTCTCGGTGAAGGAAAAGAAGAGCGTCAACATCCCGCTCTGGGCAGGCATCGGCGCAATCGTCGCCGGTGCCCTGCTCCTCATCGTTCCGAAGCGGTCGTAGGTTGCTGCCGGAGCGCCGGCTGACGCTCTTTTCGACTGCTGAACAAGGCATCAGGCCTGCGTGAACGGGCCGCAACTGGATCGGAATGAGATCCCAACTCCTTCCGAAGGAGTTCGCATCTCATTCGATGGAGATCGCAGCCCTTCGCTAATAGATCCCATCTCCTTCCGAAAGAGATGGCAACCCCTTTCGAAGGAGATGGCAACTCCTTCCGAAGGAGATGGCAACTCCTTCCGAAAGAGATGGCAACTCCTTTCGAAGGAGATTGCATCTCCTTTCGAAGGGGATTGCATCTCCTTTCGAAGGGGATTGCATCTCCTTTCGAAGGGGATCGCATCTCCTTCGGAAGAAGTTGCCATCTCTTTCGCATGGAGTTGCCATCTCTTTCGATCGCGACGACGAGCTTGTCGTCACCGCGTCCTGATCAGTGGACAAAGATCCCGTCTCTATCTTCGGCGCTCCGATCGAGATCAATGACGCGATCCACGAAAGCCTCGGAGCTGTCGGTCGATTCCGATGACGCCGTGAACCCCTTTTGGAGTGCGGCGACCGCAGTCGCCGCTTTGCTTTGCGGCAGCCGCAGCTGCCGCGACTGCGGTCGCGGCAAGGCAAAGCGGCGACTGCGGTCGCCGCACTCCAAAACGCGCCGTCAACCGTCATCCAACTGCGTCCCTCGCAAAATGAACGTCACCGCGACGACGGCGAGGATCGATCCGTTCACGGCCAGCGCGGTGCTGATCGACCAGCGCTGCGCGACCCAGCCTGCGATCAGATTGCCGAGCGGCATGCCGCCGCGGAACGCGAGCATGAAGATCGACATCACGCGGCCGCGCATGGCATCGCTCGTCGTCAGCTGCACGAGGGAGCTGTAGAGCGCGATCACGCCGACGATGCACGTGCCGGCGAAGAACGCGAGGACGAGGCTGAGCGGCAGCGATCGCGACGCCGCGAACGCGACGAGAAGACACGCGAACGCGAGCTGCAGGTGCAGCGCGACCTTCCCCTTCTTCGCGATGTGCGCTGTCGCCGCGATGACCAGCGCGCCGGCGACGGAGCCGAGGCCGTACGTCGTCACCATCCACGCATAGCCTTTCGCGGCGAGATGGAACGCGCGCGCGACGACCGGCATGAACGTCACGATCGGCATCCCGAGGAATGTGCCGGCGAAGGCGAGAAACGTCAGCGTGAGGAGCGTGCGCCGCTGCGCGACGAAGCGGAATCCGTCGCGCATCTCGTCGACGATCCCGCCCTGCTTCTCCTTCGGCGTGACCTGCGGCGTGCGGATGAATTGCAGCGCGATGATCACCGCAAGGAACGACAGTCCGTTGAGCGCGAAGCAGGCCGCCGGACCGACCGTCGACATGGCGATGCCGGCGAGCAGCGGTCCGATCACGCGCGCGAGATTGAACTGCATCGAGTTCATGGCGATGGCGTTCGGCACGTCCTCGCGCTTCACCAGCAGCGGCAGCAGCGAGATGTACGCCGGCCCGCTGAACGACTGCGCGCTGCCGGTGAGGAACGAGAGCACGAAGATGTGCCACACCTGCACCTGCCCGAAGTAGATGAGCAGCGCCAGCACGAACGCGAAGGTCATCTGCAGGTACTGCGAGAGCAGCATGATCTTGCGCCGTTCGATGCGGTCCGCGAGCGCGCCGCCGAAGAGCGAGAAGATCAGCATCGGACCGGTGGAGAGGAATCCGTCCACGCCGAGCAGCAGCGGTGAGTTCGTCATCTGCAGGACGACCCAGCCCTGCGCGACGGTCTGCATCCACGTCCCGATCGTCGACGTGAACGCGCCGATCCACAGCAGACGGAACTCGCGATACGAAAGCGCGCTGAACGTGCGCGCGAGCGCGCCCCGCGGATGCGGTGGCGGCGCCTGCGCCTGGGACTCGAGTGTCTGTTCCTGCGGGAGCGATGAGCTCATGGATCGATGGTTCGCCTGCGGCTCATGCCCTGATTTTGAAACGCGTCATCGTTCCGGCCGTGTGCGCGTGGCAGATCGCGAGCGCGAGCGCGTCGGCGGCGTCGACCGACATCTTCATCGACCCGCAACCCGGTAGCAGCATCCGCACCATCTTCGCCACCTGCTCCTTCTCCGCGCCGCCGTAGCCGACGACCGCGCTCTTGACCGAGCGCGGTGAGTATTCGAAGACATCGACTGCCGCCGTCCGCGCCGCGAGCAGGATGACACCACGCGCATGCGCGAGTTGAATCAGACTCTTGACGTTCCGGCCAGCAAACGGTGTCTCGACCGCCGCCGCGACGGGCTGCGTCCGCGCGATGACCTCGATGATCCGCGCGTGAATCTCCGCGAGCCGCTCCGCGAGCTCCGCGCCGCGCCGCGTGCCGATCGATCCCTGCTCGACGAGCGCGAGACGGCCCCGCTCGTAGTCGACGACGCCGAAGCCTGTGGTCACGGAACCGGGATCGATGCCGAGGATGCGCACGGAAGGATTATGAGGGCAGAGGGCAGAGCGCAGAGTGCAGAGTTGAGGAACTCTTCACTCTGCCTTCTGCACTCTGCACTCTGAGCTCTTCCAGAACCGCACCTCATAAATCGGCCGCCCTTCCTCGCGATATTTCGCCTCGTAGTTCGTGCGAGGGGGATCGTCCGGGCCGGGGATGCGCCGCTCCGCGCGGAACATCGTCTCGATCAGCGGCGCCGCCTTTTCGAAGTAGTCGCGATGATCGGTGACGTAGATGCCGAGGCCACCGTCGACGAGCGTGCGCCGGAACTCGGCGAGCACTTCCGGACGGATGATCCGCCGCTTCTGCTCCTTCGGCCGCGGCCACGGATCCGGAAAGTAAACATGTACCTCGGTCAGCGACGCATCCGCGATCATCTTCTGCAGCACGACAAACGCGTCGTGATTGATGAGCCGCACGTTCGTGATGCCGCGCTTTTCGACGCGCGCCGCGATCACGCGGTGATAGTGCAGCGACTTTTCGATGCCGACGAAGTTCCGATCGGGCTGCTCCATCGCGCTGCCGATCAGGAAACGCCCCTTCCCCGATCCGATCTCGAGCACGACCGGACGATCGTTGCCGAACACCTCGCGCCAGTCGAGCGGCGCGAATCCCGTTTCGCGCGGGTTGATGGTGATGCTCGTTGGTCCGTTGGTCCGTTGGTCGGTTGGTCCATTGGTCATGCGCGGCGCGAACTTACATGATCCACCGACTAACGGACCAACGGACTAACCGACCAACGATCATCCATTCGCCACGTCCCAGAAGTGCGTTGTGTCGACCATCTCCCGGATCGCGGCGAGCATCGACGGATCGTTGCGCAGCCGCGTGCGCATCCAGCGCAGAAATCGCACGTCCGCCTCCTCGGGATGCGCGGCGAGCCACGCCTCGGGATCGCCGCCGTACACGCGCACGAGCACATGAAATCGGATGAACTGCGCGACGACCGATGTGTCGCCGTTCGGCATGCGCACGACGTTCGCCGGCTGCGGCGCGGATCGCGATTGCGTGATCACTTCGGTGACGTGCTCGATCACATCGCCGCGTCGTTCGATGCGCGTCAGGACGTCGATCACACGCACGCGGCGGCGTCCGTCGCGAACGAGATCGCCGCACGCGATCGGCGCGAATGGACGGCGCGAAACGAAGCGTCTTCCGAA
>Ga0075425_100006547_pt1 | contig 12222 bp, 11 predicted proteins | sample SoiMethybrSBSTD4_FD_75300 | JGI IMG/M metagenome (GOLD analysis project Ga0075425, IMG submission 75300) | Bulk soil microbial communities from a Populus tree surrounding site in Tennessee, USA - Soil MetaG P. TD hybrid SBSTD4 | ecosystem: Environmental > Terrestrial > Soil > Tree plantation...
CCGGGCGTTGCCAAGCATGCCGAAGGCTCGTGCCTGGTCAAATTCGGCCATACGCATGTGCTGTGCACCGCCAGTCTCGAGGAAACCTCGCCGGCCTTCCTGCGCGGAACGGGCAAGGGCTGGGTGACGGCGGAGTACGGCATGCTGCCGCGCTCGACCCATGAGCGCATGCGGCGCGAAGCCGCGCAGGGCAAGCAGTCGGGCCGTTCGCTCGAGATCCAGCGCCTCATCGGGCGCAGCCTCAGATCGGTGGTGGAGCTGAACGCTCTGGGCGAGCGCCAGATCGTCATCGATTGCGACGTCATCCAGGCTGATGGCGGAACGCGAACGGCATCGATCACCGGTGGCTTCGTGGCGCTGCATCAATGCGTTGGATTCATGAAGAAGACCGGCATGGTGACCAAGGCCGCGATCAAGGATCACGTGGCGGCGGTATCCTGCGGCGTGTGGAAGGGCGAGACCGTGCTCGATCTCGACTATGACGAGGATTCGACAGCCGAGACCGATGCGAACTTCGTGCTGACGGGCAGCGGCGGTCTGGTAGAGCTGCAAGGCACGGCCGAAGGCGCGCCGTTCAGCGACGAGCAGTTTGCCCAGATGCTCAAGCTGGCGCGCAAAGGCATCGCCGAGCTCGTCGCACTGCAAAAGGGAGTCATCGCTCAATGAGCACGGACACTTCCGCCGCGCGCGAGGAACAGGCGAAAAAATTCGACGCCATTGTCGAGGAAGTAACCAAGGGCGCCGAACATGCGCGTATCGCGGCGGCGCACTTTCGTGCTGGTGAGGTCCCGCGTGCAGGCGCCCACGCGCTCGCGCTGGAGGGACATCTGATTTCAGCCCGCCGTCTGCTTGAACTCGTTGCCGTCGAGCATGCGGCGCGGGCCAGGACCATCCTGTGAAGCTTCGCGCCGGCGACACGTTGGTGGTGGCAAGCCACAATGCCGGCAAGGTCGGCGAAATCCGCGAACTCCTGATGCCCTTTCGCCTACATGTCGTGGGCGCGAATGAGCTCGAGCTCGAGGAGCCTGAAGAAAACGAGACGACCTTCGCCGGCAATGCCGCCCTGAAGGCGCGCGCGGCGGCGTTTGCGACCGGTCATCCGGCGCTGGCCGACGATTCCGGACTCATGGTGAGCGCGCTCGGCGGTGCGCCGGGCATCTACTCCGCGCGCTGGGCGGGACCCGACAAGGATTTCGCGCGGGCAATCAAACGCGTTGAGACAGAACTGCGTGCCTCCGGTACCAAGGACCGTTCGGCCAAATTCGTTTGCGTGCTCGCACTGGCGGCGCCGCACGAGGATGTCGAGGTCTTCGAAGGCGAAGTCCTAGGCACGCTCGTCTTTCCGCCGCGAGGGGTGCACGGCTTCGGATATGATCCGATCTTCCTGGCGGACGGCATGTCCGAAACGTTCGGCGAGATAGAACCGCGGACAAAGCACGGCATGAGCCATCGCGCGCGGGCGTTCGAGAAACTGGTCGGGAGCGCGGTCTTCGCGCCATGAGCGGGTTTGGCATCTATGTCCACTGGCCGTTCTGCACGGCCAAGTGTCCCTATTGCGACTTCAATTCGCATGTTCGCAGCCGCATCGACGAAACCGGTTGGGTCGACGCCATTGTGCGCGAGCTCGAATGGGTCGCTGAGCAGCACGGCGCCGACCGCCCCACCGTCGAAACCATCTTTTTCGGTGGTGGAACGCCCTCACTGATGCAAGGCACGAGCGTGCAGCGCACGCTGGATACGATTGCGCGCTTGTGGCGCACCACCAACGATATCGAAGTCACTCTCGAGGCGAATCCTGCGAGCGCAGATGCGGCGCGCTTTCGCGATTATCGCACAGCCGGCGTCAACCGGCTGTCGCTGGGCATGCAGGCCCTCAATGATCGCGATCTGAAGGCGCTGGGCAGATTGCACGATGTCGCCGAAGCGCGAACGGCGCTCAAGCTGGCACTGGCCAATTTCGAGCGGGTGTCGCTCGACTTGATCTATGCGCGCCCCGATCAGACGCTGAATGCGTGGCGCGATGAATTGCGCGAGGCGCTTGCCTTCGGCACCGAACATCTTTCGCTCTACCAACTCACGATCGAACCGGCGACGCCATTTTATCAATTGCACAAGTACGGTACTTTGAAGATTCCCGACGAAGGCCTTGCCGCCGATCTCTTCGAACTGACGCAGGAGCTGACGGCGGCAGCCGGCCGTCCGGCGTACGAGATTTCCAACCATGCGCGACCGGGCGCGGAAGCGCGGCACAATCTTCTTTATTGGCGTTATGGCGCTTACGCCGGCGTCGGGCCCGGCGCGCACGGCAGGCTCGACGTCAATGGCAAGCGGATCGCGACCCAGACGGAGAGGCTGCCCGAACGCTGGCGTGAGTTGGTCGCCCGCCATGGTCATGGCTTGATTGAATTGGCGCCCATCGCGGCCAAAGACGCAGCGCGCGAGCAGCTCCTGATGAACCTGCGCTTGCGCGAAGGGATTGATCTTTCCACCTATCGCGCCCGTTGGGATGTGTGCATCGACGAAGAACGCATTGCGGCACTGGTCGCGCAAGGCTTGCTTCGCCTGGACGGCCAAAGGTTGAGCGCCACACCGCGCGGCCGCCTCTTGCTCAACAGTGTGATCGCCGCACTCGCCGACTAGTGTCGTGGTTTCAAAGTTCGCCAGCGCACGATGTCACACACTTGCGAACTTCGATACCGAAACGACACTAGGAATCAATAAGTTGCTAGTGTCCTCTCGATTCCGAAATTCGCATAATGCCGGATATCAAGAGCGAGCGAATTATGGAATCGGGACACTAGGAGCCCGATTTCACGAAGGTCCTCGGCGCCGGATCGACTTCGCGAAATCCTTGCGGCGTGACGGCCATGACGGCCAGTCCGCGTTCGGCGGTGCCATCCGGCTTGAAGCGGAAGATGCCGTCGACGCCTTCGAAACCGTTGGGGTCGAGCAACGCGGCGCGCGTGAAGCGCTTGTACGGTTGGCCCTTTGCCAGGAGAGCGATGAGCGCGATCGCGTCGTACGAAAGTGCCGCAAGTTGCGGCGGGCTCGCGCCGAACGCTGCCTTGTATTTGGCAATGAAGGCGGCGTCGTCGCTTGCAGAGGGAGCGGCGAACCAGCCACCCGTCAGCGTCGGTTCCGAAAGGTTGGCCTGATCCGTCCACAAGCTGGTGCCGAGTAGCTTGACCTTCTTGGGATCGAGACCGCTAGCACCCAGTGTCGGCGCAATCGCGCGCAGGACTTGCCCGCCGACAGGTATGAACACCGCATCCGCGTCGCTTTTGGCGATGTCTTCTGCTGGCTTCAACGCGGCATCGGCATTGTTGGGAAAGCGTTCGACGTCGATGACGCGACCTCTGCCCTCGGAGACGGCGTCGTTGAATGCTTCGAGCGTGACGTCGCCATAAGCGGTGTTCGACGAGAGTGCCGCAAAATTCCTATAGCCCTGCGACGTCGCATAGGAGATCACGCGCCTGACGTCGTTCTCGGGCAGGAAGCCGAGCAGGAATATGCCGTCGCCGGCGACACTTCGATCGGTGGAAAAAGCGAGAACAGGCACACCGCGGTCGCGCGCCTCGTGCGATACGGCCTTCACCGATTGCGAAAAGAGCGGCCCGACGATGATCTCGGCTCCCTGATCGAGGAGGCGGGCGACCGCGCTCTGCGAGCTCTCGGCCGTCGTGCCTTCGTCGGACGTCATTAGGATGATGTCTCGGTTGCCGGCGTCGTAAAGTGACAACTCGGCCGCCTTCATCATCGCGTTGGCGAGCGCCTTGACGCTGGGCGTGGTGCTGGCGAACGGGAGCAATATACCGACGCGTACCGGCGTACGCTCGCCTGAGGTGTTGGGCAGTCTGAGAAAACCCGATCGGTTTTCTGTCAGAGGGTGCATCGGCACCGTGCCGTTCACTGCTTCGGAGGAAAGCGGCGGCGGAACGGGCAATTTGGGCTGGCACGCGGCAACCGCTATCGCCGCGGCTCCGGCAATGGCAAAAAGGCGCGCGGCTAAGACCAATCTGGCAGAGCGAAATGGAACGGGCATCAAAAGCTCCTCCGGGTAACGACCCTAAGGCTTTGGGCGCATTCCGTAAATCCGGCTCGGGACGGGAACTCTCGCCAGGCCTCTATGTGACCGCGACGCCCATCGGAAACGCACGCGACATTACGCTCAGGGCGCTGGATGTACTGGCCGAGTGTGACCTTGTTGCGGCGGAAGACACGCGCGTCAGTGCCAAACTCCTTGCGCTGCACGGACTGTCGCGGCCGTTGACTCCCTACAACGATCACAATGGCGCACGCGAGCGCCCCAAACTGCTCGCCCGCCTCAAACACGGCGCACGTATCGCGCTCATCAGCGATGCGGGAACGCCTTTGATATCCGACCCGGGCTTCAAGCTGGTGCGCGACGCGGTGGCGGAAGGTATCGCCGTGCACGCCATCCCCGGCGCGTCGGCGACACTGACGGCGCTGGCGCTTGGCGGCTTGCCGACCGACCGATTTTTCTTTGCCGGATTTCTTCCGCCGAAGCCGGGCGAGCGGGAAAGCGCGCTCGCCGATCTTTCGAACATTTCCGCGACGCTCATCTTTTTCGAATCGGCGAACCGACTGGCGGCAAGCCTGGCTCAGATGGCCGAGGTGCTCGGCGATCGTCCGGCGGCGGTGACGCGCGAACTGACCAAGCTGCACGAGGAGGTTCGACGCAGCACGCTTGCCCGGCTTGCCGCCCAATATGCTCAAGAACCCGCACCGAAAGGCGAGGTGACGATATTGGTCGGGCCGCCGCGTGCGCGCGCGGCCGACACAAGGCGACTCGATCTCCTGCTCGACAAGGCCCTGCCGTTCATGCCGGTGCGCGCCGCTGCAGAGCTCATTGCCGAGGCACTCGGCTTGCCGCGCAAGGACGTTTACCGGCGCGCCCTGGACATGAAGAACGATGACGCTTGAACGCATCACACAGTCGCGGCGCGCCGCCGAGTCGCGCGGACGACAGAGCGAGAGTCTCGCCACCTTGCTGCTCCGCCTCAAATTCTATCGCATCCTCGGACGCAGGGTTCGCACGCATGCTGGCGAGATTGACCTGGTGGCGCGCGCGCCGTCCGGCGTTCTCTGTTTCATCGAGGTCAAGGCGCGCAGCGACGATCGCATGGCGCTCGAGTCGGTGACGCCGCGCCAGCGCGAACGCATCGCCCGCGCCGCCACCTTGTTCGTTTCGGCAAGGACAGACGTTGCACGCAAGGGCATGCGCTTCGACATCATCACCGTGGCGCCATATCCGCGCCACTTTCGGGATGCCTGGCGGCCATGACGAACGAGCCTGTCGAATTTTTGCAGCGGCTGGGCCAGAGCGGCGACGGTCCGCACGATATCGCGCGCGCGGCTCTGATGCTGGCGGCGCTCGACCGTCCGAAGCGCTCGCTCGCGCCCTATCTCGCCCATCTCGACGAGATCGAAGCAGCGATGCGTGCCGAAGCGAGAATGCTCCTGCGCGTCGGCGATGGCGCACGCTCGCTGGTCGAGCTCCTGGTCGGACGCCTGGGCTATGACGGCGACCGGATGCAATATGACGACCCGCGCAACGCGGACATGATGGCGGTGATCGACCGCCGCCGCGGACTACCGGTCGCCCTCGGCATACTCTACATGCACGCCGCGCGCGCCGGAGGCATGCTGGCCAATGGCCTCAACACGCAAAGTCATTTCGTGCTCAGGCTCAGCCATCGCGGCGATGACCTGACGCTCGATCCGTTCCACGGGGGGCAGTCCGTCGACCGCGAGCATTTGCCGGTCGAGCTCAGGCCGGACGATGCGGGTCTTGCGCAACTCGTCAGCGATACCGATGTCTTGTTGCGCTTGCAGAACAATCTCAAGATGCGCGCGCTCGGCGCCGGCGACGGCGAACGCGCCCTGGAATTGAGCCGCCGCATGGTGCTGGTGGCACCGGCGCGGCCGGAGCTGTGGTTCGATCTGGCGCGATTGAACGAGGCCGGCGGCATACTCGGAGCCGCGCGCAACGCGTATGAAATGTGCCTGGAACGGGCGCCATCGGGCCAGGCATTGCACAACGAGGCTGCTATCGCTCTTGCGCAGCTCAAACGACGACTGAACTAGGGGACCCTCATGCTCACCGTCGCCATTCAGATGGACCCGATCGACAAAATCGACATCGCAGGCGATTCGACGTTCGCGATGGCGCTCGAAGCGCAAAGCCGGGGACATGCGTTGATCTACTATGGCCCACGCGATCTGACGTTTCGCGAAGGCAAGGTTACGGCACGCGTTCGTCCACTGTCAGTGCGCTCAGTGAAGGGCGACCACTTCACGCTCGGCGAGGCGAAGGTTTTGGACCTGTCGCAAGCCGATGTCGTCTTGATGCGTCAGGATCCGCCCTTCGACATGGCCTACATCACGGCGACGCACATCCTCGAGCACATTCATCCCAAGACTTTGGTCGTCAACGATCCGGCGCATGTCCGCAACGCGCCGGAAAAAATCTTCGTCACCCAGTTTCGCGATCTCATGCCGCCGACCCTGATCACCTCCGACCGGCGCGAGATCAACGAGTTTCGCGCCGCGCACAAGGACATCATCCTGAAGCCGCTCTACGGCAATGGCGGCGCCGGCGTATTCCGCGTCAAGCCGGACGACGAAAACCTTGGCGCCTTGCTCGAGATGTTCACGCAGTTCTACCGCGAACCGGTGATCGTGCAGCGCTATCTCCCCGAGGTGCGCAAGGGCGACAAGCGCATCATCCTGATCGATGGCGCATTCGCCGGTGCGATCAATCGCGTACCGGCAGCGGGCGAGGCGCGCTCGAACATGCATGTCGGCGGCAAGCCGGAAGCAACGAAACTGACCAAGCGCGAGCAGGACATTTGCGCAGCGCTTGGTCCGGAGCTGAAGAAGCGCGGCCTCATCTTCACCGGCATCGACGTGATCGGCGACTACCTGACCGAGATCAACGTCACGTCGCCGACGGGAATCCTTGAAGTGCGTCGCTTCGGTGGGCCTGACATCGCCAAGCTGATCTGGGACGCGATCGAACGCCGCAAGCAGGTATAATGGCTGTGCCTTTAAGGGCCGAGTTTGCTGTCCTATATCGGCGCTGCAACCGTTAGCCCTGACAAAACATGATCACCTTTCGCAAATCCGAAGAACGCGGCCAGACCAAGATCGACTGGCTCGATTCGCGACATTCCTTTTCCTTCGGCGATTATTACGATCCCAGCCATGTGAACTTCGGACCGCTGCGCGTCATCAACGAGGATTGGATCGCGGGCGGTGGCGGCTTTCAGCCACACGGCCATCGCGACATGGAAATCGTCACCTACCTCGTCGACGGCGCGCTCCAGCATAAGGATTCCGTCGGCGGTGGCGGCATCATTCGCCCCGGCGAGATCCAGCGCATGAGCGCCGGCGTCGGCATCGTCCATTCCGAGTTCAACGCGTCGCGCGATCAACCGGCGCATCTGCTGCAGATATGGATCACACCGGCGAAGAACGGTCTCGAGCCATCCTATGAGCAGAAAGCGATCGCGCCCGAGGCCGTGCACAACAGGCTCGCACGCATTGCCGCGCCCGATCCCAGGGACGGCGAGGTCCGTCTCGTTCAAGACGCCGAAATCTGGGCCGCCAAGCTCGACAAGGATGTGACTGTTATACATCCCCTGGCTCCAGGCCGGCGTGGCTGGGTGCAGCTCGTCAGTGGTGGAATCGAACTCGGTGGAAAGATTCTCAAGCCCGGCGATGCCGCCGCCATCACCGGCGAGCGCGAGGTCCGGGGGCGCGCATTGGCACCCAGCGAAGTTCTCTTGTTCGATCTGGGTTAGGTGGCGAGGCCGAAGCGGCTCTTGTAGCGCGCATCGATGTGCGACAGCGGGAAATAGATGAAGACGTCGATGGTCGCGAATTGGCGGTCGATGACGGCGCCCTCGCCGATGAAAGCACCGGCCCTGAGATAGCCCTTCAACAGCGGCGGACAGGCGCGCAGGCCCTCCTTGGGGTCGATCGTGTCTTTGGCCATGCGGTTCATCGGAACGAAAATTTCGGGGCGCGCCCGCACCGCGACATTCGCTGGCATGGCATGGAAATGATGCATGTAGGACAGCGGCAGCGCGATGGCGTCGGGATCGGTCCCTGCGAACGAGGCGCAGCCGAACATCAGGTCGATGGAAAAGCGTGCCACGAAAGCCATCAGCCCCTTCCACAACAGCTGCATGGTCGTGGTTCGGTTGCGATAGGATTTGAGCACACAGGAGCGGCCGAGCTCGAGGACGCGCATGCCCGCATTGCCCTCCAGCATTTTCGAGATGTCGAATTCGCCAGAGGTGTAGAAGCCGCCGACGCGCCTGGCGTCGACATCGCGCATCAGACGATAGGTGCCGACGACGAGCGGCTGGCCGTCATCCGAGTGCGCCGAACGGTCGACGACGAGAAGGTGGTCGCAGACCTCATCGAACTTGTCGAAATCGCGTCGTTGCTCGCGCATCTTGGGCGAAGGCACGGCGGACATTTCTTCGTAGAAGATGTGATAGCGCAGGCGCTGCGCCTGTTCGACCTCGGCTTCGGTTTCGGCAAGCCGCACTTCGAGGGCGCCGGCCACTGCCAGAACGGGCCACTGCGCAAGTCTTGCCTCAAGCGGGCCAGGCTCGTGAATGTTGACCAAGCAACCGGATCCTTTTGGGATGGCGCCGACTCTTCAAGCCAGCTGGCCGGTTCCCGAGACCGTGCAATTTTACCGGAGCAACCCCTGTCAGGCAAACCACTTTGGCATCGTCTCAGCCAGTCGGAGCGTGCGCTTTGCGGTTGTGCTGTCGGATCAATATTGCGAACAGAAGCAGAGCCGGCACGCCGATCGCGCCGGCACCCATGAAGAAGAAGGCGTAAGCTTTCATCAGCCCCATGGTGGCGCTCAGGCTCTCGACGACTGTGCCGGATAGTCCCTTCAGTATTTTCCCGAGCCAAACATAGGCGGACGCAAGAAGGGCATATTGCGTGGCTGTGTAGCCCAGGCTTGTCAGGCTCGACATGTAGGAGACAAGGGCAACGCCGGCAAAGCTTGTCGAAAAACTGTCAAATGCCATGATGCCAGCGAAAAGCGCAAAACTTGGGTGCGGCTGGGCGAGCAGCGCAAAGCAGGCGATCGAGACCGCCTGCAGGATCCCGCCCGCGATCAGCGCCCGCTCATAGCCGAAGCGCAGCGCGGCAAAACCTCCGGTCGCGATACCGGCAAGCGACGCGACAAGTCCGAACGAGGCGCGAACGGCGCCGACCAGATCCTTTGTCATTCCGATGTCGTGGTAGAACGGATTGGCCATCGGTCCCATGACGAAATCGGGCAGGCGGTAAAGGCTGATGGCGGCGAGCATGAGCACCGCGAGTACGCCATGCGTCTTGAAAAACATGATGAAGGGTCCAGCGATGGCGTCGTAGAGACCGCGCGGATCGGTGAGCGGCAGCGCCGCCGATTTGGCGTTCATGACCTCATCGGCACGATGAGGTTCCGGAGCAAGGAATGTCGCGCCCAGGCCGATTCCCATCAGGGCGCCGTACAGGGCATAGGAAACCGCCCAACTCGTATGTTCGGCCACGACAAGAATGACGGCGTCGGTCGCCAGCAGCGCCATGCGATAACCGAACTGATAGGCTGATGACAGCAGTCCGAGCTCGTCATTGTCGCGCGCCGACTCGATGCGCCATGCATCGATGACGATGTCCTGCGTCGCGGCGCAGAAAGCGGCCAACAACGCAAATACACCGAGCAGTACGAGCCCATGAGCGGTACCGATCGCCGCCATGGCAATGAAGGACGCGCCGACCGCGATTTGCGCAATCGCCATCCAGCCGCGCCGGCGGCCCAACGCGCCGAAACCCGGCGCGCTCACCCGATCGATGATCGGGGCCCACAGGATTTTCAGCGAATAAGCGATGCCGACCCAGGAGAGAAATCCGATCGCGGCGAGCGACGTTCCTTCATCGCGCAGCCAATAGCCAAGCGTGTTGCCCACCAAAAGAAACGGCAGGCCCGAGGAAAAGCCCAGCACCAGCATCAACAGTGTCTTGGGCTCGAGGTAAGCGGCCAGTGTTCTACGCGTGGGGATCGCGGTGCCGCGTGAACTCATGCGGCGGCGGTGCGCGCACGACTCGCTTCGGCAATGAGAGTGTTGAACATGGCATCCAATTGCGAGGGATCGACGGGCTTGGTGAGGAAACCATCCATCCCGGCGTCTTTGCAAGCCTGCATTCCGGTCTCCAGCGCATCGGCCGTCAGGGCGACGATCGGGGTGCGGCGACGGCCCCATTGTGATTCGCGCGCCCGAATTGCGAGCGACGCCTCGATCCCGTCCATGCCGGGCATGTGAATGTCGGTCAGCAGTATGTCGAAGGACTGGGATTCCATCGCCTTCAACGCGGCTTCGCCCGAGGTGACTTCGGTCACATGATGGCCGCGGCGGCGCAACAGTTCGCGCGTCAAAAGCGCGTTGATCGGATTGTCTTCGGCCAGCAGGATCTTGAGACCCCTGGCCGCACGCCGCTCGGGCGTCGTCTCGACGCCACGCTGAGCGCCGGGGCGTCGTTGTTCGGTCGCGACATCGGGCTTCGGCCGCGGCACGCCCGACAAGGGCCGATGCATGAGCTGTTCGATCAGGCTCGCTTGCCGCAATGGCTTTACGAGATAGCCGGCGAAGCCCATTCCCATCAGCTGGGCGGAGCGCGTCGCCGACGTCACCAGGACGAAGGTGGGGACGTTGGGCTCGGGCACAGGCGTCGCAGTGCGGCCGCTCGTTCCGGCGTCCGCCAATATCACATCGGCGCGCTCGCCAACGGCGCCGACCGCGATGACATTGCCGCCCGCCGCCTCGATCTGCGACGCGAGACCGGCGCGCAGGACGGGATTGCGCGTCACGATGCCGACGCGCATGCCGCTCAACGGCAGGTTCGGCGCCATCGCCGGGCGCACGACGAGTTGCGGAATCGTGAACCAGAAGCGGCTGCCGCCGCCCGACGCGCCCTCGATACCGATTTCGCCACCCATCGCCTCGACGAGCTTGCGCGAAATGGCCAAACCGAGCCCTGTGCCGCCGAATTTCCGTGCATGTGTCGAGTCGGCCTGGACGAATTCGTTGAAGATTTCGTCGCGCTTGGCGATCGGCACGCCGACGCCCGTGTCGCTGACCTCGAAGCGGAGGAAGTGTCGTTCGCTCGTTGCGATGACCCGCACATCGACACGAACGCCGCCCTTCTCGGTGAATTTGACGGCGTTTCCGACCAGATTGGTCAAGACCTGGCGCAAGCGCACGCCGTCGCAACGCACGGCGCTTGGAACCTGCGCTTGCGTAACCGCGACGAGTTCGATGTCCTTGTCGTGCGCGCGCGGGCACGCCAGCTCGACGACGCCCTCGACCAGTTGGCGCAGTTCGACTTCGTCGTCATCCAGCGTGAAAGTGCCCGACTCGATCTTGGAAAAGTCCAGAATGTCTCCGATCAAGGCCAGCAGCGACTCGCCCGACTGGCTGATGGCTTCCACATACGTGCGCTGCTCGGGGCGCAAGTCGGTCTCGAGCAGCAATCGCGCCATGCCAAGAACGCCGTTCATCGGCGTGCGGATCTCGTGACTCATGACGGCGAGAAAGCCGGACTTGGCCCGGCTACCGGCTTCAGCCTTGTCGCGCGCGATGGCGATCGCGTCTTCCAGCGCCTTGCGTTCGGTGATGTCGCGTCCGACGCTCTGCACTTCGGTGATGTTGCCGCGTGCGTCGCGAACGGCGAAATCTTCCCAGGAAATCCAGCGCCAGCCGAAAACCGTGCGTACATGTTGGTCATGGCGCACGCACGCCTCCCCCGCCTCGAGCGCGGCGAAGCTGCCCAACTCGGAGGCTTTCGCATCGGGCGGCGATTCAGGCGCAAAGATCTGCCCAACGCTATGTTGCGCTTTCAGGCCGAACATCTTGTAGAAGACGTCGTTGCCATAGGTCAGTTTGCCGTCCGGCGTCCGGCGGAAGATCGCATCACTCTGCGCGTCGACCAGTCCCTTGTAGCGCGCTTCGCTCTGGTTGAGCTTGACGTTCATCGCCGCCGCCGCGTCCAGCGATTGCTGCAACCGTGTCGCGGCGGATTTCATCTCGGCAGCCTGTCGACGCAGCAGCTCGATGTGCACACGAACACCGACAAATTCGTGCAACAGAAACAACAGGACGACGAAGAGAAGCGCTTCGAAAACCCAGG
>Ga0075425_100006548_pt1 | contig 12221 bp, 13 predicted proteins | sample SoiMethybrSBSTD4_FD_75300 | JGI IMG/M metagenome (GOLD analysis project Ga0075425, IMG submission 75300) | Bulk soil microbial communities from a Populus tree surrounding site in Tennessee, USA - Soil MetaG P. TD hybrid SBSTD4 | ecosystem: Environmental > Terrestrial > Soil > Tree plantation...
CATGCTATTGTTGCACTGGTTTTTTAGCGACAGGGTGGGTACTTCGATCTTGATCCGCAAATCAAAAACCCCACCCTCCCGCAAAAACCGCGGGAAGGGCGGGGCAACCTTCACTCGGCACGATCCAGAATGAGGGAATTGGGAAGATTTGAACATCCCCACTCAAGCCAAAACCGGGCTTGAGTGGGCCAGCCGTTTACTGTTTGAGATTTTCTAAAATCCCCGCCGCGCCCATCCCTCCACCGACGCACATCGTCACCAATCCGTATCGTGAATTTCGCCGTTTCATTTCACGAATGATGGTCGCGGTCAGTTTCGCGCCTGTGCATCCCAGGGGATGTCCCAAGGCAATCGCGCCACCGTTGGGATTCACGCGTTTGGGATCGAGGCGAGCTTCCTGAATCACCGCGAGCGACTGCGCTGCGAACGCTTCGTTCAATTCGATCACGTCGATATCCGAGAGCTTCAATCCAGCCAGCTTGAGCGCTTTCGGAATTGCGAACACCGGACCGAGTCCCATTTCTTCGGGCTTGTAACCAGCAGTTGCAAACGAAACGAAACGTGCCAGCGGCTTGAGTCCCAGCGTGCTCGCTCGCTCCCCCGACATGACCACTGCGGCGGCTGCGCCATCTGACATTTGCGATGAATTGCCGGCAGTCACTGTGCCTTTGACGTGGAAGGCGGGCTTGAGCGCGGCCAGAGCTTCGAGCGAAGTATCGGCGCGCGGGCCTTCGTCGGTTTTGAATAATAGTTCTTGCTTGTGGATAGTGGTGTGCGGGCCGCTGGCTCGCACCGGACGGGCGTGGTCGCCCGTCCCCACATGGCCATTGCCACTTGTGAAGCTCACAGGCACGGACACGGTCTCCTCGTCGAATTTGCCTGCCTGAATCGCTGCCATCGCTTTCTGATGACTTCGCAACGAGAATTCGTCAGCCGCCTCGCGCGAAATTCCGAATTTGTTTGCCAGCCGTTCCGCAGTGAGCCCCATCGATAAGTACGCGTCCGGATAATTGTCGACCAGCCACGGATTTGGGGAAATTTTGTTTCCGCCCATTGGAATCATGCTCATCGATTCCGTCCCGCCAGCGACAATGACGTCGGCCCCGCCTGAAATAATTCGCTCCGCCGCCATCGCGATCGCCTGCAGGCCCGAGGCGCAGAAGCGATTAATGGTCACCGCAGAAACTTCGACCGGCAACCCCGCCCGCAGCGACGCGATCCGGGCCACGTTCATGCCTTGCTCTGCTTCCGGCATAGCGCAGCCAAGAATTACATCTTCAATCTCCTTGGGATCAAGCTGCGGTACGCTTTCCAGCGCGCCTTTGATCGCGATGGCGCCCAGTTCATCAGGACGCGTGGCCCGCAGCGTGCCTTTAAATGCGCGGCCAACCGGAGTTCGGATAGAAGAAACAATTACAGCTTCACGCATATGCCCCTTTGCTCCAGTCCTGCCAGACCAGTTCCTTCACCCGGGAAAACTCCGACGTATTGGCCGTTACCAATGTCAGCTTGCGATTGATTGCTTGCCCAGCGAGGAGAACATCGTAGCTGCCGATTGGCTTCCCTCGTTGTTTGAGCGCGGCATGTACGGATCCTGCAGCCCGGGCATCATCTTCGTCAAACGAGAGCAAAGCTATCGGTCCTTCGAGAAACGCTTCTAAGCGCTCGGTATTGAATTGAGGACGGGAACTCTTAAAAATCCCGTACCACAACTCAAACATTGCAACTGAAGAGACAAACAGCTGATCGCCTGCCGACACCGACCGACTGAATCGCTTGCGTAACGGGTCGGAACTTCCGTTGATAAGCGTGATACAGGCGTTTGTATCGAGCAAGTAATTCATTCGAATGTTTCGCGCTCTTGCGCCGCTGGCTGCTCCCTGCCTTCCGGCATGAATGGCTCACTAGCGAAACTATCCAATTTCTCGAACCACTTTTTTGTGTCAGTAACTAACGGTTCGAGTAAAACCCCCTGAGGGACCTTGCGAATGCGGACCGCGTCACCCTCAAAGCGGAACTCTTTTGGCAGGCGGACTGCCTGGCTGCGCCCATTGCGGAATAGCTTTGCTGTGATTTTCACCGCTTTAGTATATACCAAAGGTCTATACTAGTCAATCCCCGTTCCCATACGTCGGAATGCCTTGCTGCACCTTGTAGAGCAGCACCTGAGCGCGACTGCCCCAATCGTTTTGACCTTGCGAAATGGCCCGCTGCAAAGTTGCCACTGCCTTGCCCTTTGCCTCTTCCGATTTTTTCAAATTGTCTTCCTGCTTGTAGATCTCGATCAACGCCGACCAGCGATATCCAGCTTGAAACAGCGCCTCAGCCACGGCGGGCGACTGCCCATATTCCGCAGCATACTTCTCATAAATTTCCGCTTCCTTGGTTGGACACTTCGACTGTCCCTGCCAGTCTCCGCACAATTTGTTGTCGATCAAGTGAAATGCCGAAAGATAGGCCCACTTGGTCCCAGGAAACTTCTTCATCACTTTCCTGAAATAATCTTCATTCATTCCGCGTCGAAGATATGCATCCTGCTCCTTAGCGGACGGCAGGGACATGACGTCAGTTTTTTCGATCTGCCATCGGATGTCGGCCGAGCGATACATCCCTTCGGCGGCCAAAGGAGATTGCGGGAATAGTTCCGCCACTTCCCCATACAGCCTCATGGCATCCTGCGCGGCATGACGGCGTCCGTTGCGCTGGCTGGCTTGATCTTCGGAGTCGACTGCCTCACCAAAAATGATTTTGTCTCCATTCGCAGTGGACGCCTGAACCAGGCCTTTGTTCTGCATCCATCCGGTCACTATGCGCTCCTCGGTGAGGTTTGCCTCGACGTGGACCCAGTTTTCACCGCTGGTCTCGAGCCAAATCACTTCGCGCCCACGGTCGACGTCGGCAAGTTTGTTCGAAGAAGTATCGGGCGAAAGATAAATGGGTGCCACGCGAATGGTGGTCGCTCGCAGCGCGTCTGCCAGCGCAGACGGCGCTAAGAAGACAAATACAAGTATAAGAAGCGCAAAACCGCGAAGCTGCATGCTCACATTATCGTACAAGCAGCGCAGATACGTTCCACCCGGGGACCCGGGAGCGTGGGGCGTGAGTGAGGACTTGGCAATCTGCTAACCGGCCCGAACTTGCTTCAGCAGCGCGGGATCAATATTGCCGCCGCTGATGACGGCGACCGTGTGGTTCGACTTCGGAAGGGAGCCTGGGTGGAACAGCCATGCCGCAGGCGCAACCGCGCCGCTGGGCTCCGCAATCGTCTGCGGATTTTCCGCGAGAATTCGCACCGCCTGCATGATTTCATCTTCGCTCACGGTGAGGACATCATCCACGTAGCGACGAATATGCTCGAAGGTGAGCGTACCGACATATTGGGAGCGTAAGCCGTCGGCAATGGTTGAGAGTACCTTTTCAGGTGGAAACTTCACGATATGGCCGGCTCGAAAACTGGCTTGGGCATCACCTGCAACTTCGGGTTCGACTCCAATCACCTTCGCGTTGGGTCTTAGAGACTTGATTGCGGTCGCAATGCCGCTGATCAGCCCGCCTCCGCCAATCGGGACCAGAACCAGGTCGACATCAGGGAGATCCTCCACGATCTCGAGCCCAGCGGTTCCTTGTCCTGCGATGATTTTCTCGTCGTCGTAAGGTGGAATGATTACGTATCCGTGCTCCGCGGCAAGTTCTTCAGCTTTGATCTGGCGTTCCACTCCGCTGGGGCCAACCAGAACAACTTCCGCTCCCAGCGCCGCTGTGGCATCGAGCTTGATCTTCGGCGCATTACGCGGCATGACGATTACCGCCTTGGTGTTCAGCGCCCGTGCCGCGTATGCCACTCCTTGAGCGTGATTGCCGCTGGAGTAAGTGATGACTCCGCGTGCGCGTTCTTTTTCTGTCAGCGAGGCAATCTTGTTGTAAGCTCCTCGAAGTTTGAACGCGCCAATGGGCTGCTGATTTTCAGGCTTGAGATACAGCGTGCGATCTTGGTGTTGAAGCGGAACCAGTTTGGTGCGGATAGTGACGCCAGCGATGCGCGATTGTGCTTCACGAATATCGCTCAGGGACACGAGTCGTTCTGCGGCTGGGCTGATTTCGTGTTCCCTGGTGGTTGAAACCTGCAATCTACATCTCCAATATTACCGGCATGATCACGCCGTAGTCCGCGCACTCTTCCTCGATCGAGTGTCCCAGCGTCTTCGCCACAATCTGCCGGAAGTAGGTCACAATAACGTCCGCGTCTTGAGAAGCCGCTTTACATCGCGTTTGCCGTGCAAGACGGCAACGATCTCTAGCAACGTCGCTCGCCGATATACGATCATGTACTGATATACGGTGAAAAACAGCACATCGCTGCTGGTAAGGTCGGAACGCTTGTGGCCTTTGCCGGGAACGGCGGCCAGGTTCTCGAAAGCGTCTACCAGTTCGCCTTGAATCCGATCGGCAATCGCCGGGCTCGCCTCTCTGCGCAGATAACGCCAAATCTGCCGGAGATCATTTTCGGCCTCCGGAGCGACAAGGTAGCGCTTCACGAATCGGAGCTGTCCTTGAGCCACGCCGCCTTATCGGCTGCCAGACGGGTACGCAGCTCGTCTCCGGGTATACCCTCTCCGCGGTCGAGCTGGGCCAATCCGCGCTCAATCTTGGCGCTGATAGCCTCTTTGTTCTCGTGAATCCAGGCTTCGCGCTCGCGCTGCATCTCCAGCGCATCGAAGAGCACATCGTCCACACTCTCGAATCCGCCGCTGTGCAACCGCTGCTGAATGAGCGCCTCAATTTCCGGACGTTTTATTTCGATGGTCATGCACCACTCTCAAAATCTGTCCTTCCCCAACCCTAACGCTGCGCTGGGCCTTGGTCAACCTGGAACAGCGAACTGAAACAACTAAATCTCCAATATCACCGGCATGATCAGCGGCCGTTTTTGCGTCTGCTTGGATATAAAGCGTTTCAAGTCCGCGCGAATTTTTTCCTTTATCACGCCGTAGTCGGCGCGCTCTTCCTCGCTCGATTGTCCCAGCGTCTGCACCACAACCTGGCGGACTTCCTCCATGAATCCATTCTCGCCCCCGGAGAATCCGCGCGTCACAATCTCTGGCGAAACCTCGACCTTGCCGGTCAGCTTATTAATTGCGATGATCGGCAGCACGAATCCGTCTTCGCTCAAATGCCTGCGATCTTTGATGACCAGATCCTCGACTACATCGGTGCGCGAGCCGGAATCGATGCAAATTCGCCCTACATTGACGCGACCGGTTTTGCGAGCGCCTAACTCGTCGATTTCCAGAACGTCGCCGCTTTCAATCAGCATCACGTTTCCCACCGACCCATGCATCGAGCCGGCAAGTTCAGCGTGCAGCTTGAGCTGGCGATACTCGCCGTGAATGGGAATGAAATACTTCGGCTTTACAAGGTTAATAATGAGCTTCAGCTCTTCCTGGCTGGCATGGCCACTGACGTGGACCGGCGGGGTTGAGTTGTCGTCGTAAATGACGTGGGCTTCGCGCCGAAACAAGTGATCGATCATGCGATAGATCGCCTTCTCGTTCCCGGGAATAATGCGCGACGAGAGCACGACCGTATCGCCTTTTTCGATTTTTGCGTGCTTATGATTGTCCACTGCTGCACGAGACAGTGCGCTCATCGGCTCGCCCTGCGTCCCACTGATCATCATGCATACTTTTTGAGGAGGGTAGTTCTTTACTTCTCCTGGATGAATCAGCAAGCCTTCGGGAATATCGAGATAGCCGAGGTCCTCGGCGATTTCTGACGAACTGATCATCGACCGGCCAACGAAAGCGACCTTCCTCCCGTGCTCCGAAGCAAGCTCGACCGCCAGCTTGATGCGATGGATGGACGAAGAGAAACAAGAGATGAAGAGCCGCCGTTCTGTGCGCGCAAATACTTCGTCGAACTTCCGCCGCACGGCCCGCTCACTTGGCGTATACCCGCGCCGCTCGACGTTGGTCGAATCCTGCAGCAAAACGAGAACCCCTTCTTTGCCATATTCGGCAAAGGCGTGCAAATCGAAAAGGCGGTTGTCGGTAGGAGTGGGATCTACTTTGAAATCCCCAGTGTGGATCACGACCCCGAGTGGCGTGTGGATGGCCAGTGAGACGCAGTCCACCAGGCTATGCGTGACCTGGATGGGATGGATGGTGAACTGCCCAACCTTGAAGCGCTCGCCGGGGCGAATCTCGCGCAGGTCTGCATTGTCAAGCAATCCGTGCTCGTCCAGTTTGTCCTCGACGTACGCCAGCGTGAACTCCGTACCCCAGACTGGAACGTTCAAGTCGGATAGAATCCAGGGCAGAGCGCCGATATGGTCTTCATGGCCATGGGTGAGCACGATTGCCCGCACGTATTGACGATTTTCCGTCAGGTAGGAAATGTCTGGCACAACGATGTCTACACCGAGAAGTTCGGCTTCCGGGAACATCATGCCCGCGTCAATGACGATGATGTCATCGCCCCAGCGCACGGCCATGCAGTTCATCCCGAACTCGCCGAGGCCGCCGAGAGGTACTATTTGGAGCTTTCCGGAGGGCATGAAGGAATCCCTGATCGTAGCACAGGGGGCAGGACTGGCTGTTTAACTCGGGCCAGCACAGGATGCGGAAAAATTTGACAAATTCAACCTTCTTTTACGCATCATAATTGGGCTAGAATTCTCCGGGCATCTAGTCTCAGGAGGTGTTCAATGAGACGATCTGTTCTATGTGCCGCAATCTTGGTGTTGCTCTCCGCTTTCAGCTTCGCAGACGACCAGGAGAAAGCTGAAAAGCAGATTCGAATGATGACGGCCATGTCCCGTGATGACACTGCGCGTTCGATCGTGAGCCGCACATTTGCCGATACCTTCAAAATTGACCGGGCGCAATTAGTGGCCGAACGTAAGTCTCTGGGATTGAACTATGGCGGCCTATTTCTTGCGCACCAATTGACGACGCCAGGCACCCGTATCCAGGAGATCGCGGTGCAGCTTCGCGGGCGCAAGAGTTTCCGAGACATCGGAGGGGCAGACTGGAAGCGCATCGCCGCTGAAGCGAAGAAGATGAACAATCGCATCAACGACTCCATTTATAAGCATTTCCTGCACAGCAAACCGGATGAAGAGCGGGACAAGCTTGAACATTACAATCCATCGGCTGACCTGATCCGCGCCGACGGGGACGCAACCTCCGAAGAAATCTTGAACGCTCAGAAGCAGTACGTGTTCTGGCGAAATCTGGCTGCGCCCATGTCCGACAATCCGGCAGACCGCTCAACTCCCACAGCCCACGGTTACGAGCAAACGCGGGAGGATATCGCAATAACTCACGGCGACATGCCCAACGGTCCTAGATAAAATTGACCACAGCAGTGACTCGTGCCATGTCGCAAAAATCCTGGCTCCGGCGCCGTCTCGAAAAATCCCTTTCGAATGCACTATGGCGCGCCTATAAAACTGTCAGGGTGGATCCCGACCGTTTTCTGATGGAATTACGCGCCGGGTATGGCTTGCCCGTCAGCAGCTTTGCGGGAATGTACTCCCTCGACCCCCCTGTGCTCGACAGTGTCGCCGAGCGCATCATTCATGGCTCCATGAAACTCGCGGCAGCTGAAGGCGCGGGATTCGGGTTCGGGGGCTTGCTCACCATCATTCCTGATTTCAGCATTCTCGCTGGCATTACTCTTCGCACTATTCAGAAGCTCAGCCTGGTATACGGTTTCGAGTTCAACACTGACGAGGAAATGGCCGAACTGTGGATTGCAGCAGCCAGCGCCGCAGGTGTCGATTTGGGGCGCGATTTGCTGGAGAAAAGTGTCGTGAACCGGTTCATCCCACGTATTATTCAGCGCATTGCCGCTAAAGCCAGCGCGGAATTTGTGGAAAAGTGGGCGGGCCGAATGATCCCGGTCGTGAGTTCCGTAATTGGCGCAACTTTGAACTATTATTTCGTTCGCGGCTGGGGTGAGCGTGCCCACGCCCACTTCCGGGCGAAGTATTTAGTGCAGCGCGATCGGATGTTGCTGGATGCGGTCCCGGTTGCGCGCTCGATGACCTGATCAATGCGGCTTCTTTAGTGACCGTGGTTTTTCCTTCCCGCGTTCTGAAGGCTCGCTGCCCACAGGAAACGACAATTGTCCGGCTGCCAACCTCCACTCGCGTATAATTTCACCTTTTCGGCTAAATGAACCCAGGCACCGTGCCTGATTTTACTGGGCAAGGGGAGCGCGTCCACGATGAAGGTACGTCCAGGGCTTGAGATTGCGAGCGTGAGCGACGTCGGTTGCCAGCGCGATAATAATGAGGACAGCTATGCCTACTGGGAATCGGGAGACGATGCTGTTTTTCAGCGCTCGGGCCGGCTGGCAGTCGTGGCAGACGGGATGGGCGGCTGTGAAGGCGGCCAATTCGCCAGCCAAATTGCCGTTGAAACCGTGCTCGAATTATATGGCGGCGCAAACTCGAGTGCCGACCCACAGCAACGGCTGATAACTGCCTTTGCGGAAGCGAACAATCGCGTTCAACAAACCGCTCGTCAAACTCCTACCCTCCGCGGGATGGGTACCACACTTACAGCCTTCGCCCTAATCGCTGATCACCTTTATTACGCCCACGTCGGTGACAGTCGCTTGTACATGCTGCGCGCCCGCAAGTTGAGCCTACTTACTCATGATCATTCCCTGGTGGCTCGACTGGTACAGAACGGCATGGTTCGGCCCGAAGACGCTGAGAATCATCCCCAGAAGCATGTACTCACCGCTGCAGTTGGAGTCAGCGAGGCTGTCCAGCCTGATACTCCTGTTGAACCTGTTCCGGTCAACTCTGGCGACGTCCTGCTACTGTGCACGGACGGCTTGTGGGGACAACTAAATGAAGGCGAGATTACTTCACTCCTCGTATCCAAAGCCCCGGCTGAGGCATGCCAGGCATTGGTTGACCTGGCTAAGAAACATGGTGGCCCCGACAACATCACTCTGCAGGTGGCGAAAGTCGCGTAGCACATCGCACTTCAGTTGACGTCTGAGGCGAGCGTGGACGTAGCAACCTCTTCGCTCTGTCTGCAAAAAACTGCACAATCCAAGCCCCTACCAGACATTAAATTCAACCCATCTGCTTTATCTGCAATAGGTTACGGCGTCCACCAGAATGGCAAGCCAGATGCTAGTCTTCTAAGTCTATTAAACAAATAGACATTATGGTAAACTGACCGACATGAAAATCTCCCAGAAAGGCCTTTACGCGCTGCAAGCCCTGATGATGCTGGCGCGGCATTACAACCAAGGCGCCATTCGCATCCGCGACATCGCCTACGAAGAAGAGCTGCCGGAGAAATTCCTGGAACTCATCCTTCTCGAATTAAAAAACGCCCGCATCGTGGAGAGTGCGCGCGGGGCCAAGGGCGGATATCAGTTGCGCCGAGCGCCCGCGGAAATTCACCTCAGCGAGATCATTCGCCTGATTGACGGCCCCTTGGCGCCTTTTGGGGACGCCGAGCAGTTGCGGATATTGATTGATGGCGACGCCGAGCACCGTGCACTTTACCAGGTGTTCTTAGATGTGCGTAATGCAGCGGCAAAAATTCTCGAAAGCACCTCGCTAGAAGACATAGCCAACCCAAAGCCCTCGCCGCGAAAGAGCAAGAAGAAGAGTGACGCCAGTGTCTTGCCCATGGTCGTCCGCTCAAGTGCTGTCCGCGAGAAATGAAATGAAACTGGCAACGCGCATTCCCGTAGCGAAGGCGATCTGCAGACTGACTGTGTGCCTGGTCATCGGCGTTTCAGCCTTGCTGCAGGCGCAAACATCGGTCGTTCGCGTAGGCGCGTTTCCGAACATCACGCATCCCCAGGCGATGATTGGCAAGGCGAATGGCTGGTTTGAAAAAGCCATGGGCCCAAACGTCAAGATTGAGTGGAAAAGCTTCAATGCTGGACCGTCTGCAATCGAAGCCTTATTCGCCGGTGCGATCGATATCACTTACGTTGGCCCGAATCCAGCGATCAACGGTTATGTCCGCTCGAATGGCGAAGCCCTGCGCGTAATCGCCGGCGCCACCAGCGGCGGAGCGGCATTAGTTGTGCGGAACGATTCGGGAATCAACAAGCCGGAAGACTTCCATGGCAAGCGCGTGGCGTCACCTCAAATGGGCAATACTCAGGACGTCGCGCTCCGAGCCTGGCTCAAGTCGCAAGGTCTAAAGACCCGAGACAAAGGTGGCGACGTGCAAGTGATGCCGATCGCCAATCCCGATCAGCTCACATTGTTTTTGAAAAAAGAAATCGACGCCGCCTGGGCACCGGAGCCATGGGCTTCCCGCCTGGTGCACGAAGCCAACGGCCGAATTTTTCTGGATGAGCGGAATCTCTGGCCAAACGGCCTGTTTCTGACAACAGAACTGGTAGTGAGCACAAAATTTTTGCAATCGCATCCTGATTTGGTGAAGAAATGGCTGCGTGCCCACGTTGACCTGACTGCGTGGATCAACGGCCACGTACCCGAGGCCAAGCAGATTTTGAATCAGCAAATCCAGAAGGAAACGGGCAAAGCGCTTGCGGCGGGCGTCCTGGACGACTCGTTCAGCCACCTGCAAGTCACTTACGACCCATTGCGCGGGCCGCTTATGAGGGCCGCACAGTCGGCATTCGACGCCGGGTTTCTCGGGCGGCAGATGCCCGACTTGTCACGCCTGTATGACCTGACAGCGCTGAACCAGGTTCTAGCCGAGGAAGGGAAGAAGGCAGTCCAATGACGCACCCGCTTCGTAAACCTGTCACCGGAATTCCAGCGGAACACCGCACTCTGCATCGTCCGCTTATTGCACGGAGAGCGGACTTCGCGTTGACAGCGACCGTCGAACCAGAGCCCCAGATTCCCAAGCTATCGCTAAGCAATGTTTCGCTGAGTTATGCGACAAACTCCAGCGGGCACCTGGTTGCACTGAAGAATATTAACCTGCAGGTCCAGCCGGGCGAGTTCCTCTGCATCGTCGGCCCATCGGGTTGCGGAAAGTCCACGTTGCTTCATCTCATAGCGGGTCTGCATCAGCAGACCTCCGGCGAGGTGTTAGTCGACAATGCGCCGGTTCAGGGTCCAGGTACGGATCGCATTTTAATTTTTCAGGAGCTGGGACTTTTTCCCTGGTTGACTGTCGCGCAGAACGTGGAATTCGGAATGCGAATGAAGGGCGTTCCGAAATCCGAGCGTGACGCCAAGATCCGCGACTACCTGCGCCTGGTTCACCTGCAACAATTTAAGGACAGCTACATTCACCAGCTTTCAGGCGGCATGCGCCAACGCGTGGCCTTGGCACGGGCGCTCGCAACTGAACCCGACGTTCTGCTCATGGATGAACCATTCGCCGCGCTGGATGCACAGACGCGCGATCTGCTGCATGACGAACTGGAGCGCATCTGGGCGGAGACCCGCCGCACCATTGTCTTCGTGACCCATAACGTGCGGGAAGCAGTGCGGCTCGGGGATCGAGTTCTCCTGATGACGTTCCGTCCTGGTCAGGTCAAGCGCGAATACCAGATCGATCTGCCGCGTCCTCGTCATCTGGAAGATGTACATGTTGCCGGAAGCGCACGTGAAATTCTGGACGACCTGCGCGAGGAAATTAACAAGTCTTTGGCGGAGGAGTACGGACTTGAAGCGAGCGCTTAGATACATCCTGTTCTACTCCGCCCTCATAGGCGTGTGGGCTCTGCTTGCAAAGCTGCGGGTTTGGCCGCCTTATATCTTTCCAACTCCGTGGGGCGTGGCCGAGACGTTGTGGGCAGGTTTCGCCGATCACAGTTTCTGGATCGCGATTGGCGTCAGCATGAGGCGGATGCTGATCGGCTACGGGATCTCGGTCGTACTTGGTTTGATTCTCGGCCTGGGCGTGGCCAGCAACAAGTTCCTCGAGCAGACCATCGGCGGTCTGTTGGTGAGCCTTCAAAGTCTTCCCAGTATCTGCTGGCTGCCCATCGCGGTGTTGTGGTTTGGACTGACTGAGAAAGCTATCCTCTTCGTCGTAGTCATGGGGTCGTTGCTGTCGGTGACCATCAGCATGGAGACTGGCCGCAAGCAGCTCCCAAAGATCTACAGCATGGCGGGAAGAAATCTGGGCGCGCGAGGAATCCAGTTGTTCTGGCACGTGACCCTGCCAGCCAGTCTGCCATACATTGTGACCGGCTTGAAACAAGGATGGGCTTTCGCCTGGCGCTCGTTGATTTCCGGAGAAATGATT
>Ga0075425_100006549_pt1 | contig 12220 bp, 12 predicted proteins | sample SoiMethybrSBSTD4_FD_75300 | JGI IMG/M metagenome (GOLD analysis project Ga0075425, IMG submission 75300) | Bulk soil microbial communities from a Populus tree surrounding site in Tennessee, USA - Soil MetaG P. TD hybrid SBSTD4 | ecosystem: Environmental > Terrestrial > Soil > Tree plantation...
GGCTTCCAAGGGCAGGCGACCGACATCGAGATCCACGCGCGCGAGACGATTGCGCTCAAGCGCACGCTCGAGGAGATCATGTCGGAGCACACCGGGCAGCCCCTCGATCGGGTATCCAAGGACATGGAACGCGACTACTTCATGACGCCCCAAGAAGCCCAGGAGTACGGCATCATCGACAACGTCATCGTCCACCGCGACGGGGCCAGGCCCTAGCGCACAAGGCGATTACGGAGTAAAAGGAGAACCGTGGCCCGAGCGACAGACGGCAACGAGCAACTGCTTTGCAGCTTCTGCGGCAAGTCCCAGCGCCAGGTCAAGAAGCTGATCGCCGGGCCTGGTGTCTACATCTGCGACGAGTGCATCGATCTCTGCAACGAGATCATCGACGAGGAGCTGACGGCTCCGGCCCAGCTCGACCTCGACAACCTGCCGAAGCCGAAGGACATCTACGACGTCCTTAACGACTACGTCGTCTCGCAGGAAGAGGCGAAGCGGACGCTTTCGGTGGCGGTCTACAACCACTACAAGCGCGTCCAGATGGCGACCGAAGACGGCGAGGTCGAGCTGCAGAAATCGAACATCCTGCTCCTTGGGCCGACCGGCTGTGGGAAGACGCTGCTCGCACAGACCCTCGCGCGGATCCTGAACGTCCCCTTCGCGATCGCCGACGCGACGGCGCTGACCGAGGCCGGCTACGTCGGGGAGGACGTCGAGAACATCCTCTTGAAGCTGATCCAGGCCGCGGACTTCGACATCAAGAAGGCCGAGACCGGGATCATCTACATCGACGAGGTCGACAAGATCGCGCGCAAGGCGGACAACCCGTCGATCACGCGGGACGTCTCCGGCGAGGGGGTCCAGCAGGCGCTGCTCAAGATCCTCGAGGGGACGGTGGCCTCGGTGCCGCCGCAGGGCGGCCGCAAGCATCCGCACCAGGAGTTCCTCTCGATCGATACGACGAACATCCTCTTCATCTGCGGCGGCGCGTTCGCCGACCTCGACAAGATCATCGCCAAGCGGATCGGCAAGAACGCCGTCGGCTTCGGCGCCGACATCCGGTCGAAGAACTCGACCGAGGCTGCGGAGCTGCTCTCGGAAGTGATGCCCGAGGACCTGCTCTCGTACGGCCTGATCCCGGAGTTCATCGGGCGCCTGCCGGTCGTCTCGGCGGTCCACCAGCTCCAGCGCGAAGACCTGGTCCAGATCCTGACCGAGCCCAAGAACGCTCTCACCAAGCAGTACCAGCGCTTCTTCGGCTACGACAACATCGAGCTCGTATTCACCGAGGACGCCCTCTGGGAGATCTCGGACAAGGCGCTGGCGCGGGAGACCGGCGCGCGGGGTCTCCGCTCGATTATCGAGTCCGCTCTGCTCGACGTCATGTTCGAGCTGCCGTCGCGGAACGACGTCGTCAAGTGCGCGATCACGAAGGAGACGATCGCGAAGGAGCTCAAGCCGACGCTCGTCACGAGCGGGGCCGCAGCCGAAGACGACGAGCCCGAAGAGCTCGCCGAAGAGTCTGCCTAGAGCTCCGCTTCAAAAGACTCGGAGCCCCAGGCGGACCGGGGTCTGATGTTCACAACGCGTCCCGAGCTGCGCGGAACGTTCGGGATGGTCGCCTCGACCCACTGGCTGGCCTCGGCGGCCGGGATGGCGGCCCTCGAACAGGGCGGCAACGCATTCGACGCAGCCGTGGCTGCCGGGCTGACACTTCAGGTCGTCGAGCCGCACCTGAACGGATTGGGTGGCGACGTGCCGATCGTCTTCTACAGCGCTGAGCGCGACGAGACGCTCGTCGTCTGCGGGCAGGGACCGGCTCCGGCCGCGGCAACGATTCCGCACTTCCGTGAGCTCGAGCTCGATCTCATTCCCGGTAACGGTCTGCTCGCGGCTTGCGTTCCGGGCGCATTCGGCGCGTGGATGCTGCTCCTGCGAGAGTTCGGGACGCTCAGGCTGGCGGACGTCTGCAGCTATGCGATCCGGTACGCGGAAACGGGCTACCCGCTCGTCCCGGGGATCGCCGCGACGATCGCAGGCGTCGCCGACCTGTTTCGCAAGGACTGGACCGATTCCGCGGAGCTCTACCTGCCGGGCGGGGCGATTCCGGAGCCGGGCAGGCTCTTCCGCAACCGGGGGCTGGCGGCGACGTACCGGCGCCTGGTCGCGGAGGCAGAGCGGGCATCGTCGGACCGCGAGGGACAGATCGAGGCCGCGCGCGAGGCGTTCTATTCGGGGTTCGTCGCCGAGGCGATCGCCGCCTACCTGGAGCGTGCGACGGCTCTCGACAGCTCGGGCCGGCGCCATCGGGGATTGCTCTCGGGCGACGATCTCGCCTCCTGGCGCGCGAGGATCGAGCCGCCCGTCACGCTCGACTACGCGGACTATCGGGTCTATAAGACGGGGCCGTGGGGCCAGGGCCCCGTCTTTCTCCAGCAGCTCGCACTGCTCTCGGGGTTCGAGCTCGAGTCCATGGATCGCGAGGGCGCCGAGTTCGTGCACACGATCGTCGAGTGCGCAAAGCTTGCGTTCGCCGATCGCGAAGCCTGGTACGGGGACCCGGAGTTCGTCGATGTCCCGCTCGCGGCACTTTTGAACGCGCGGCTCGCCGATGAGCGGCGCGCCCTCGTCGACGCAAGCGCGTCCGGCGAGCTCAGGCCCTCCGCGGTCGGTGGGCGGGTGCCGCGGCTTCCCAGGGCGGTTCCCACCCCCGAGACGGCGCCGGGGATCGGGGAGCCGACGTTCGCATCCGCCACCTCGAGGAGCGGAGACACCTGCCAGGTCGACGTTGCGGACGCAGCCGGGAATCTCGTCGCTGCGACACCGAGCGGCGGCTGGCTGGACGGATCGCCTGTGATCCCCGAGCTCGGTTTCTGTCTCGGCACGCGGGCCCAGATGTTCTGGCTCGAGGAGGGTCTGCCGAGCTCGCTCGAGGGGAGGAAGCGTCCGCGCACGACGCTCTCGCCGACGCTTGCTTTCCGAGCCGGCGAGCCGTACCTCGCGTTCGGAACTCCAGGGGGAGACCAGCAGGACCAGTGGTCACTCGTCTTCTTCGTCTCCCACGCCTGCTTCGGGCTGAACCTGCAGGAAGCGATCGACGCGCCGACGTTCCACACCAACCACTTTCCAGCTTCGTTCTACCCGCGTGCGGCGCGGCCGCGAGAGCTGGTGATCGAAGGGCGCTTCGGCCGATCCGCGGTCGCCGAGCTGCGGCGACGCGGCCACGACGTGATCGTCAGCGACGCTTGGTCACTCGGTCGCCTTTGTGCCGTGGGGAGGGAGCCGGGGGGAGTCCTCAAGGGGGCGGCAAATCCCCGCGGCGCCCAGGCCTACGCGGCCGGTCGCTAAGCGAGCCAGAGCTCAGCTTTTCCTGTTCTACGATGGCGGCATGGAGGCGCTCTACAACCCGGAAGGAGTCGAGGAGCGCTGGCAGCGGACGTGGGAGGCGGAGGGCCTCTACAACGCCGAGGCCGACGACCCGCGCGAGAGCTTCGCGATCGCCCATCCGCCGCCAAACGTGACGGGCGACCTACACCTCGGCCACGCGCTGCAGCTCTCGCTTGCGGACACGATCGTGCGGACGCGCCGAATGCAGGGCTACAACGTGCTCTTCCAGCCGGGTTACGACCACGCCGGCATCTCGACCCAAAACGCGGTCGAGAAGCACCTCGCCGAGCAGGGCAAGACCCGTCAGGACCTGGGCCGCGAGGCCTTCGTTGCGCTCGTCTGGGAGTGGCTTCGCGAGTACGGCGGCAAGATCATGATCCAGTTCCGGCGCATCGGCGCTTCGCTCGACTACCGGCGGGAACGCTTCACGATGGACGACGCCTACGTCCGGGCCGTCAACCGGTTCTTCGTCCACCTCTGGAAAAAGGGGTGGATCTACCGCGCGAACCGGATCGTGAACTGGTGCCCGTTCCACCTCACCTCGCTCTCGGATCTCGAGCTCGCCCACGTCGAGGTCGACGACGCGCTCACGTACGTGCGCTACCCGCTCGCCGACGGTGGCGGCTACATCACGATCGCGACGGTGCGGCCGCCGACGATCCTCGCCGACGTCGCCGTCGCCGTGCACCCCGACGACGAGCGCTACCGCGACCTCGTCGGCAAGGACGTCGTCGTGCCGTTCGTCGAACGCGTGGTTCCAGTTATCGCCGACGAGCGCGTGGAGATGGACTTCGGCACGGGCGCGCTGAAGATCACGCCCGGTCATGATCCGAAGGACTACGAGATCGGCCGCGACCACGGCCTCCCGGAGCTGACCGTGATCGGCCCCGACGGGCGGATGAACGAGGAGGCCGACGGGCTGGCGGGGCTGACCCAGGAGGAGGCCGAGGAAAGGATCCTGGAGTGGCTGCGCGAGCACGACCAGCTCGAGAAGCGCGAGTCGTACCGGCACACGGTCGCGCTGTGCGACCGCTGCAAGTCTCGGATCGAGCCGCGGATCTCGATGCAGTGGTGGTGCGAGATGAAGGAGCTGAAACAGCCGGCGCTCGAGGCGTTGCGCGACGGCCGCGTCCGCTTCCATCCGGAGTCCCAGCATCGCTTTGCGATCTCCTCTCTGGATGAGGCGCCCGACTGGAACATCTCGCGGCAGATCTGGTGGGGGCACCAGCTGCCGCTGTGGGAATGTCCGGACGGCCACGTGATCGTGCAGGAGATCGAGCCCGAGGCGTGCCCCGAGTGCGACTCGCGTGAGCTGAACCGGAGCGAGGACGTGCTCGATACCTGGTTTTCGTCAGCGCTCTGGCCGTTCGCGACCCTCGGCTGGCCTGAAGACACGCCGGATCTACGCGCGTTCTATCCGGGCGACCTCAACACGACTGCCCGCGACATCATCCGCCTCTGGGAGAACCGGATGATCTTCTCCGGGCTCGAGTTGATGGGCGAGGTGCCGTTTCGCGACGTCGTCATCCACTCACTGCTTCATGCCCCCGCCGGCGGGCGGATGTCGAAGAGCCTCGGCACCGGAATGGACCCGATGGTGAACATCGAGGCCCACGGCGCTGACGCGACGCGCTACGGGTTGATGAAGATGGCGTCCTCGCAGGACGTGACCTTCTCCGAGGGCGCGATCCTGGAGGGCCGCAAGCTTGCGAACAAGCTCTGGAACGCCAGCCGGCTTTTGCTCCAGGCAGGTGTGACGGAGGTCGCCGAGCGCCCATCGTCGCTCGAGGAGCGCTGGATCCTCGCCCGGCTCTCGCAGACCCAGCGCGTCGTCGAGGCGAACCTGGACGCTTTCGACTTCTCGCACCTGGTGCAGGAGCTCTACCACCTCACCTTCGACGACTTCTGCGACTGGTATCTCGAAGCGATCAAGCCGCGACTCTACGAGGGTGACGCCGATGCGCTGGCGACCGCGGGCGCAGCGCTCGAGCGCCTCCTGAAGCTGCTCCATCCGGCGATGCCGCACGTGACCGAGGAGATCTGGTCGAACCTGCCCGGCCGCGAGACACGCCTGATCGTCGCTCCTTGGCCCGAGGCGGGGGACGAGTCAGAAGCCGGAGCACTCGAGGACGTGCAGGAAGCGGCCGAGCGGTTCCGCCGCAGCGGGGTGCCGACGCCCCTGGCCGGCGAGAAAGCGCGGATCTTCGCCGCCGTCGTCAAGCCGGAGCGGGTGAAGGCCGACGGCGGAAGCGCCGCCGCAGAGATCGATCGACTGCGCAAGGAGGTCGAACGGGCGGAGAAGATGCTTGGGAATGAACGCTTCGTCGAGAACGCCGCGCCCGACGTCGTCGAGGCCGAGCGCGAGAAGCTCGCCAAGTACCGGCGCGAGCTCGATGCCCTCAGCGGTTGACTGGATCGAATCGCTTTCGCCCTGGCCGGAGGAGTTCGGCCTGGGGCGGATGCACGCTCTCCTCGCGGAGCTGGGCGAGCCGCAGCGCGCGTATCCCTCGATCCACGTCGTCGGCACGAACGGGAAGTCGACGGCGACGCGGCGCGCGGCGGCGTTTCTCGCTCGGGAGGGCATGGCGGTTGGCGCCTCCACCTCGCCGCACGTCTCCGGCTGGAGCGAGCGGATCCAGGTCGACGGTGATGACGCCGACTTCGGGGCGGCGATCGCCCGTGTGCGGGCGGCCGCGGAACGGGTCGGCGCGACGCAGTTCGAGACGCTGACGGCCGCAGCGCTCGCGGAGTTCGCCGCTGCCGAGGTCGACGTCGCCGTCGTCGAGGCGGGCCTCGGCGGGCGGCTCGACGCGACGAACGTTCTCGACGCCGGCGTCGTCGTGCTCACCAACGTCTCGCTCGATCACACCGATGTCCTCGGCGACACCCGTGAGCAGATCGCGCGCGAGAAGCTCGCGGTGGTCGCGCCGGGCGTCGCCGTTGTCCTCGGCGAGCCGGAATGGGAGGAGCTTGCGCGGGAACGCGGCGCCGCCCGGGTCGTCCATGCGGGCGACGTCGGCCGCGCCGCCGCCGAAACCTTTCTCGGCCGGGAGCTCGAGGGCGAGGTCGAGGCCCCTCTGCCGGGCCGGCTCGAGTTCTTCGGCGACGACGTCTTCGCGGGCGCGCACAACCCCGCAGGTGTCGAGTGGCTGGTCGCCCGCCTTCCGCGCGACGACTACGTGATCTGCGCCGCGATCCTGGGCGACAAGGACGCCCGCGCGATGCTCGCGGGGCTCGCACGAGTGGGCAACAGTTTCATCGCGACCGAGACGGAAACCGAACGGACACTTGCGGCAGACGAGCTGGCGCAATTCGCGAGGGAGTTTTTCGCCGACGTCGAATCGGTTCCAGATGCGACAACTGCACTCGACCGGGCATGGGAGCGCGCTCGACCGGGCGGCGCCGTGCTCGTCACCGGATCGCTCTATCTCCTCCGCGACCTCTTCGGTCGGCTGGAAACCGTACGATGAGCGGGCTCGGCGAGCGGCTGAGCGTGTTCGCGGTCGCCCTGATCGTGATCGTGATGGTCGTGGGCCTCGCGTTCGGCGCCGGCTATCTCGTCGGCAAGCTCCTTCTCTGATCGGGGCGTGAACGTGATCCACAACCAGCTCACCGCCAGCGGCGCCGTCGGGTTCTTCAGCGCTGGCACGTGGACGATCGTCCGCAACCTCGCGATCCTGTTCGTCGCCGTCTTCTGGCTGGCCGTGGCGGTGTGGGTGTACAAGGACGCCCGGCGGCGGATCGAGGATCCGTGGCTCGTGGCGATGGCGACCCTGATCGGACTGGTGCCGCCCTTCCTCGGTGCGCTCGTCTACCTGCTTCTGCGGCCACCCGAGTATCTCGAGGAGGTGCGGGAGCGGGAGCTCGAGATCCGGGCGATGGAGGACCGGCTCGCGAACCGCAACCTCCACTGTCCCGTCTGCAGGGCGCAGGTCGAGGCCACCTTCCTCGTCTGTCCGGTCTGCACGACGAAGCTGAAGCAGGCGTGCGCGAACTGCAAGGCGCCGCTGGAGGCGCTCTGGCAGGTTTGTCCGTTCTGCGAGACGCCGGTCGAGACGGCGCCGCAGCTCGGCAAGACGCAGTGGCTCGAGTCCTCGCGGCCGCGGAGAGAACGACGACGCGCTGAGTAGACTGCCCCGGCTTGGCCGCGGAGTCGACACTTGTCCTGATCAAGCCCGACGCCGTCGAGCGCAAGCTCGCCGGGGAGATCCTCGCGCGGTTCGAGCAGCGCGGGCTCGAGCTGCGTGCGGCGAAGCTGCTGACTGTCGATCGGGCGCTGGCGGAAGAGCATTACGCCGAGCACAAGGAGAAGCCGTTCTTCGGCGAGCTCGTCGAGTTCATCACCTCGGCGCCGACGCTCGCCCTCGTCCTCGAGGGTGAGTCGGCGATCTCGGTCGTGCGGACGACGATGGGCGCCACGAACCCGACGGACGCGGCGCCCGGGACGATCCGCGGTGACCTCGCTCTAGCAATGCCGAACAACCTCGTCCACGGATCGGACTCGCCGGAGTCGGCGCAGCGCGAGATCGGGCTCTGGTTCGGTGACTGAGCCCGACTACGTCGCGGTCAACCGCGAGGGCTGGACGCGCGCCAACACGGAGTACACCGATGCTCGAGCTCGGGAGGCGTGGGGCCAGGAAGAAATCACCTGGGGGAAGTGGAGCCTTCCGGAGAGCGAGGTCCGGGGGCTCCCGGACCTGAGCGGCAAGGAGGTCGTCGAGCTCGGCTGCGGCACCGGATACTTCGGCGCCTGGCTGAAGCGCCACGGAGCGAGCCGCGTTGTCGGCGTCGACGTAACGCCTGCCCAGCTCGAGACCGCCCGCCGTATGAACGAAGAGTTCGCGCTCGGCCTTGAGTTTCTACTCGAGAACGCCGAGCACACGAGCCTTCCGGACGAGTCCTTCGACATCGTCTTCTCGGAGTACGGCGCGTCGATCTGGTGTGACCCGAAGCTGTGGCTCGCCGAGGCTGCCCGGCTGCTCCGTCCCGGCGGCGAGCTGATCTTCTTGCGCGGTTCGACGCTGCAGATGCTCTGCGTCCCCGACAAGGGACCGGTCGGCGAACGGCTAGTGCGTCCGCAAAGAGGCCTGTACCGACTCGAGTGGTTCGACGACGACCCGGCCGTCGAGTTCCACCCGAGCACGAGCGAAATGTTCGCGCTGCTGCAGCAAAACAGGTTCGAGCTGCTCGACTTCCGGGAGCTGTTCGCTCCCGAGCAAGCGGTCGACCATGAGTACTACGACACGGTCCCGGCTGACTGGGCAAAGCGCTGGCCGGACGAGGAGCTCTGGCACGCGCGTCTGCGCGCGTGAGCGCGCCGCCCGCCCCGCCGCTGTTGCTCGCCTCACGGTCGCCGCAGCGCCGCGCGATCCTGGAGCAGCTCGCGATCCCGTTCGAGGTTGTAGTCCCGACCTACGAGGAGCACGAACAGCCCGGCTCGGAGCCGGCGGCCGAGGTCGAGCGCCGGGCGCAGGGGAAGGCGCGGTCGGTCGCGGGTGCCGCCGGCGACCTGCCGGTGCTCGGCGTCGATACGGAGGTCGTACTCGACGGGCGTGTGTGGGGGAAGCCGGCCGATGCCGCAGAGGCGGAGGCGATGCTCGAGGCGCTGTCCGGCCGCACGCACGAGGTCTTCTCCGGCCTGTGCCTGCTCACGCGGGCGTGGGAGGAACTGCGCCACGCCGTCACGCGGGTCAGCTTTCGGTCGCTGACGCCGCGTGAGCTCGGCCTCTACGTTGCGAGCGAGGAATGGCGAGGGCGAGCGGGCGGGTATGCGATCCAGGGCCTCGGCGCCGCCCTCGTAGACCGCATCGAGGGCGACTACTTGAACGTCGTCGGGCTACCGGCCTCTGTCCTCGTCGAACTGCTCGCGGAGCGTTTCCCGGGTACCTACGGGTATGGCTAATCGGGGCGTGTCCTGGTGCCAGGCACAGGGACACGCCCCAAGTGGCGGTATTCCGCTGCGCGTGCGTCGACGAATTCCGAATACAACTGACGGGCGCGATCCGGATTCTCGCTGAACAGCGAGAGCACCCAGTTCGTGGTCAGGAAAGCCGGCCGCGGCGAGTTGTCGATCGTCGCGTTGTAGCTACTCCAGCGCCACGCGCCTGGATGACTCCTGAGCCCTGCTCGAACTGGGTTGAGAACGATGTACCGGGTCAGCTCGAGGAGATGCGCGTGCCCCTCGACCAACTCGTCGTGAAACCGGCGCTCGAAGAGATGCCCGCCATAGTTGTGGCGCCAGTTGAACCATTTCGCGTACACCCCGTTCAGCCGGTGCATACCACGTGAGATGTCTGCGTCGGGCGTCTGGACGAGGAGGTGATAGTGATTCGTCATCAGGCAATACGCATGGCAATCCCATCCCAGGAGCGCCACAACCTCCTGGACCAACTGAAGAAAGCGGACGCGGTCGCGGGTGTCGATGAAAATTTCTTGCCGGCGGTTCCCACGCGTCGTGACGTGATACGTGGCGCCAGGAGTCTGGAGGCGAGGCGGGCGGGGCATTTGCCGACCGTAGCCGCCGCCGGAGCCGTCAGCTGTGCCTGGCACCAGGTTGGCGCACAGACGGCACGCTTTCGACTCTCCTGGACCTGTCCTCGTGCCAGGCATGAAGGTTTTGGTTAGAGGCCTGCGGCTCGTGCTTGCCTGCTCGGCCGCACTGGCCGCGGGGTGCGGTTCAGCCGGAAATTCAATGCTCGTCAGGCAACGCTTCGAGGCCGTTCAGGTTCCGCATCGCATCGCGGGCTCCACGATCCGCGACTCGCAAGTCGTGCGGAACGACTGCAAGATCTCGGCCGTCTACAAGGTCCGCGAGGCAACCGGGTCGGCTTTCCTGATCCAGAGCGAGCTCGTGCACCTCCGCATGCGAGTGCCGACGAAAGCAACGCCATACGAGCTCGAGTGCCTCGGGCCATTGGTCGCGGAGCTTCCGGCCCGCGCGTCGAAGGCTCAGGCAACGGCGCAGGACTTGTCCGGCGGAGGAAAGCGCTCGCTGCAGGTACGCACAGGGGCGGCCTCCGTACGCCTTCCGCCGGGCCGTCCGGTGCCGGCGGCGCTGCACAAACAACTCGTCGTGGTCGAGCTGCCGCGCCGGCCGGGTTCTGCGTACGACAACTACCGGGTCGAGCTGGCCTTCCGCCTCCCGAAAGCTCCGCTCGTCCGCGAGCGGGTCGTGTATACGGCCAGGATCTCCTGCGGAGGAGCGAGCTACCTGCAACCAATGGTGCCTCTGACCAACGACCTCGGTTTCGTCAACGCGTTCACGGTGCCCCGCGACGGCAAGCCGTTCGACTTCATCCTGCCGCACATCGCGACCGGCATCAGCAGCCATGACGAGACGACACAAACCCTCGCGTGCGGCCGATGAGCGACCTCGTCAAAGGCGAAGACGGCAAGGCCCGCTGCCGCTGGGGCTCGACCGACGCGCTCTACCGCGCCTACCACGACAACGAATGGGGCCGGCCTGTCACCGACGAGCGCGGCCTGTACGAGAAGCTCTCCCTCGAGTGCCTGCAGAGTGGGCTCTCCTGGGCGCTGATCCTTCGTAAGCGCGACGGGATCAGGGACGCCTTCGCCGACTTCGAGCCGGACGCGGTCGCCGTGTTCGGGAGTAAGGAGATCGAGGCCCTCCTGAACGACCCCCGCGTGATCCGCAACCGCCGCAAGCTCGAAGCGATCGTCCGGAACGCCCAGGCCACCGTCGCGATGCGTGACCACACACCGTTGCCCGACCTCGTCTGGAGCTTTCGCCAGAAGCGGGGCCGCGCGCCCCGCTCCTACGCCGACATGGCCTCGCTCACCGACGAGTCGAAGCAACTGGCCAAGGAGCTGAAGCGGGAAGGGTTCGCCTTTGTCGGCCCGACGACGGTCTACTCGACCATGCAGGCAGTGGGTCTCGTCAACGATCACCTCGCCGGCTGCTTCGTCCGCAAGGAGGTCGAGGCGGCCCAGCGTAACGTGCAGCGACTTTTCCCCAGCGGGTAGCTAGACTCGGCGCGGGGCAATGGGGATTTTCACCTCGATGACCGGGTTCGGGGGCCGCGACATGGCGGTCGATCTCGGCACCGCAAATACGCTGGTCTACGTCAGAGGCCGAGGCATCGTTCTGAGCGAGCCTTCAGTCGTCGCGATCGACCAGCGCTCGGGCGAGGTACACGCCGTCGGCGTCGAGGCGAAGCGGATGCTCGGCCGTACGCCGGGCACGATCTCCGCGATCCGCCCGCTGAAAGACGGCGTCATCGCCGACTTCGACGTCACCGAGCAGATGCTCCGGCACTTCATCGAGAAGGTGCACCAGCATCGGTTCGCGCACCCTCGGGTGGTCGTCTGCGTGCCGAGCGGCGTCACGGGCGTCGAGAAGCGCGCCGTCGAGGAGGCGACGCTCTCCGCGGGCGCGAGACAGGCCTATCTGATCGAGGAGCCGATGGCGGCCGCGATCGGAGCCGGGCTGCCCGTCTCGGAGCCGACCGGGAACATGATCGTCGACATCGGCGGCGGCACGACCGAGGTGGCGATCATCTCGCTCGGCGGAATCGTCGTCAGCCAGAGCATGCGCGTCGGGGGCGACGAGATGGACGAGGCGATCATCCAGCACATCAAGACCGAGTACAAACTGCTCGTCGGCCAGCAGACCGCCGAGGAGATCAAGCTCGAGGTCGGCTCCGCCTTCGACCTCCGCGACGAGGTGCAGGCTGAAGTTCGCGGCCGCGACATGCTCACCGGCCTGCCAAAGACGGTGATCCTCAGCTCCGAGGAAGTCCGCAGGGCGCTCGACGGCCCCGTCACTCAGATCGTCGACGCGATCAAGTCGACGCTCGACAAGACCCCGCCCGAG
>Ga0075425_100006551_pt1 | contig 12218 bp, 8 predicted proteins | sample SoiMethybrSBSTD4_FD_75300 | JGI IMG/M metagenome (GOLD analysis project Ga0075425, IMG submission 75300) | Bulk soil microbial communities from a Populus tree surrounding site in Tennessee, USA - Soil MetaG P. TD hybrid SBSTD4 | ecosystem: Environmental > Terrestrial > Soil > Tree plantation...
GCTCGCCGTGGCGCGTCCCGATGGATCCGGCGCGAAGTTCCTTGCTGAGATGACCGGCACCAACGCGCCATTGCCCGGCAGCGGGAACACGATCGCGTGGTCACCGGACAGCAAGCGCATCGCGTTCGTCTCGTCGGTTCCCGGTCCGGAAACCGCCGACGCAACCGGCGACCCCATCGTCATCACGCGTTACCTCTACAAACCGGACGCGAGCGAGGGCATGACGCATTTCAACGACAATCGCCGCCTGCACCTGTTCGTCGTCGACGTCGCGTCCGGCCGCGTCGAACAACTGACCGACGGTCCACACTACGAGCATTCGATCGACTGGTCGCCGAACGGTCAGGAGCTGTTGTTCCTGACGAACCGGGATGCCGACGCGGACGAATTCTTCAACTACGACATCTACGCGCTGAAGCTGTCCGACAAATCCATGCGCCGTATCAGCGCGACCGAGAGCAATGAATATCGTCCGACGTGGTCCCCCGACGGCACGCTGATCGCATTCGAAGCCACGAAGCGCGGCCTCACCGATCGCGAGACGACGATGGAGGACACGCATGTGTGGGTGATGAACGCCGACGGGACGGGGCGGAGAGAGATTGGCGTCATCGACAACCGTCAGGGACCGCCGGCATGGACGCGCGACGGCAGCGCGGTCATGTTCACCGTGCAGGAGCGCGGCAGCGTGCGGTTGTATCGTGCGTCCATCGCGTGCGGTGGGGGCGAGCCGGCGTGCAGGCCCGAAGTGGTGGTGAACGAGCGCGGCGCCGTCGGATCCTTTTCGACGGCGAAGGACGTGCTCGCGTATACGCTCGCGACGCCGTCCGATCAAGCGGAGCTGTACGTTCGCGTCGGCTCCGGCGCGGCGAAGCGAGTGACCGACGTCAACGCGTCGCTGCTCGCGGGAAAACGCCTCGCGGAGGTGGAGTCGTTCACGTTCGTGTCGAACGACAACAAGTTCGAGGTCGAGGCATTCCTCACCAGGCCGCTCGCGCTGAACCCGTCGGCGAAATATCCGCTCATCGTCAACATCCACGGCGGCCCGCACGGACAGCAGGGCCCGGCGTTCAACTTCAAGAACCAGGTGTATGCCGCGCGGGGGTGGGCGACGCTGATGATCAACTACCGCGGATCGACTGGTTACGGCCAGGCATTTGCCGACGCCGTGTTCGCCGATCAGAACGGCAACGAAGGGCAGGACGTGCTTTACGGCGTCAGCGCGGCGCTGCGCAGGTACCCGTGGCTCGACCGCGATCGCCTTGGCGTCGAGGGCACGAGCTACGGTGGCCAGCTCTCAACGTGGCTGATCACGCAGACGAACATCTTCAAGGCGGCGATTCCGACGGCGGCGATCACGAACATCGTCAGCTACAACTACATGACCTACTACAACCAGTACGAAGCGATGGAGTGGGGAACGTACCCGCATCAGGGCAACCTGATGGACACGCTCCTGCAGCGATCGGCGCTGCGCCACGTTGCGAACGCGCACACGCCGACGCTGCTGATGCACGGCGAGAACGACAACGACGTGCCGATTGCCGAGGCGGAGCAGTTCTACATCGCGCTGAAAGACGTCGGAACCGAGGCCGTGATGGTTCGTTATCCGCGCGAAGGCCACGGCATCCGCGAATCGAAGCACGTCGTCGATCAGACGGATCGGAGCATCAAGTGGTACGAGAAGCACTTTCCTCAAGCGAAAAGCCCGTCGGACCACTGATCGCTTGAAGGTGCCGGCGGCATGCTTTCGCCGACTGCGTTCGGATCCTTACGGGCACTGTCGTCGTTGGTCTGCTCGTGCTTCGAACGAAAAGGGAAGAGGAGAGGCTGCTCGCTCGTTTCGGCGAAGAGTATCGAGATTACATGACGCACACCGGACGGTTCCTGCCGCGTCTGCGATCGACTCGACTTCGGCACGCGGATCCGGTGTAGACGTTTAAGGGCGACGGCTCGGCTGATTCTATTGTTGCTCGACGGCGTAGCCTTTCGATTTCAACATCGCGATCAGTCCGTCTGGTCCAACCAGATGCGCCGCGCCGACGACGACGAAGGCGGGGCCGCGGCGGGCGAAGAAGGATTCGAGCTGCGGCATCCAGTTCCTGTTGCGCTCGACGAGCAGCCGCTGGTAAAGCTGCGGTTCCTGCTGCAGATCTTTCAGCACGATCCGTTCGACGGCCGCCGCGTCGCCGATGCGCCATGATTCCATCAGCTTGCTCATGTTCGCCTGCTCGGTGTCGATGCCCTTGATGGTTTCCGCGAGCAGATGGTCCTGCAGCTCCATGGGCATTTCGTCGAACCGGGCGATCTGATAGTCGACGGTCTCCAGTCCTTTCACCGTCTTCCCATCGGCCTGCGCGCGATCGTAGAAGTGCTTGTCAAGCCCGAGGTCGGCGTCGAAGCCGGCCTTCTGCCATTCCATTGCCTCGATCGTCAGCGCGATCATCCACGGCTTCATGCGCCGGAGCGCCTCGACCGGCATTCCGATGTCGGTCGCGCGCTTGCTGAAGAGCGCGTAGGTTGAGGGCGAGAGCACCTTATCGAGCGACTGATCGCCGGACATCAACCCGCGCGACAGCACCTGCATCTGCGATCCCGGCGCGAGCAGCTCGCCCATGTCGACCTCTTCGACGAGCAGATCCGATTCCTTGTACGCGCCTTCAATCGCGCCGTTCAGCGGGTAGAAGTCCTTCGTGAGCAGATGCACCGACCCGACGAGATACACGACGCCGCCCTTGCCGGTCGCCTTCCAAATGAAATTGCGTGCACCCGCAGCAACCTGCAGCTGGCCCGAGAGCAGCATCACCGCGGCCGCGATTACGATGCCTGTTCTACGAAATCGCATTTGTGCAACTACTCCCTATGCCCTAATCCCTACTAATCCCTAATCCCTAATCCCTGATCCCTGATCCCTAATCCCCACTAATCCCTAATCCCTAATCCCTAATCCCCAATCCCCACTAATCCCTAGTCCCTACTCCCTGACCCCTGCGCGTCCCTGCGCGCGCACGCACGCGCGCGCTACACAGCGATCATCTTCCCAGGATTCATCCGGCCGTCTGGGTCGAGCGCGCGCTTGATGGTGCGCATCGTCTCGAGCGCAGGGCCGTGCTCGGCCTCGAGATACTTCATCTTGCCGAAGCCGACGCCATGCTCACCGCTGCACGTGCCGCCCATCGCGAGCGCGCGGCGCACCATCCGATCGTTCAGCCGGCGCGCCTCCTCGATCTCTATCGGACTCTCGGGATCGATCACGTAGAGCAGGTGAAAATTTCCATCGCCGGCGTGACCGACCAGGCAGATGGGAAACGAGACGCCGGCGTTGTCCTTCTTCGTCTCGAGCACGCACTCGGCGAGCCTGGAGATTGGGACGCAGACGTCAGTGGTCCACGCGCGCGCGCCGGGGCGCAGCGCCAGCGCGGCATAGAGCGCGTCGTGACGCGCGTGCCACAGCCGCTCGCGATCCTCGAGCTTCGTCGCCCATTGGAATCCGCGGCCGCCGCGGTCCATGGCGAGCGCCTGCACTGCTTCAGCCTGATCGCTCACGTGGCGTGCGCTGTCGCTGTGGAACTCGAAGAACAGCGTCGGCGCCGCATCGTAGCTCGTCTTCGAGTGACGATTCACGGCATCCATCTGCACTTCGTCGAGCAGCTCGATCCGCGCGACCGGCGTGCCGAGTTGAATCGTGGCGATGACGGTCTCGACCGCGCCCTCTATCGTGTCGAACGCGCACACCGCTGCCGAGACAGCCTCAGGCAGCGGATGGAGGCGAAGCGTGATCTCGGTGATGACGCCGAGCGTGCCTTCGGATCCGACGAACAGTCGCGTCAGGTCGTAGCCGGCCGCCGACTTGCGCGCGCGCGTGCCCGTGCGGATGACGCCGCCGTCGGCGAGCACCACCGTCAGGCCAAGCACGTTCTCGCGCATGGTTCCGTAGCGGACCGCCGTGGTGCCCGACGCACGCGTCGCGGTCATGCCGCCGATCGTGGCGTCGGCGCCCGGATCGATTTGAAACGTCAGGCCGGTGTTGGCAAGCGCCTTGTTCAATTGCAGTCGCGTGACGCCCGCTTCCACGGTTGCATCGAGATCGTCGACGCCAATCCGGACGATCCGGTTCATGTCGCGCAGGTCGATCGTGATGCCGCCACGCACCGCGTGAACGTGGCCTTCGAGCGATGTGCCGGCGCCGAACGGGACGATCGGCAATCCATACGTCGCGCTTATGCGCACGACGGCGGCCACTTCGTCCGTCGTGCGCGGGAAACACACGAGGTCCGGCGCTGCGGCGACGTGATAGGACTCGCCTCGACTGTGATGCTCGCGGACGCTCGCCGCGTCGGTCGCGCGCGATCCGAGCAGCCGCTTCAACTCCGCAAACGCCGCGCCAATCGCAGCGCCCGTGGATGTGGAGGTGTTGGTGGACATCCGCATGCCCAGTGTACGGGCAGCGCGGTATGATCACAATCCGTGATCATTTCCAGACGGCGATTCATCCGGACCGCTGCCGGCGCAGGCATGGCCGCATACGCCGCGCCCGCGTTCGCCGGCATCGCGCAACGTCCACCCGTCGATCGCGAGCAACGGCCATCGATCGATCGCGATCGGCCGGCGCTCGGCGATCCGCAGCGCGAGGGGCAGCGCGCCGAGCGCACGCTCAACGAGCGCTTCGCGGATCTGCGGCGCCACTTCGTGTTCGAGTACTACCCGTGGTACGCCGCGTCGCCGTACATCCACTGGAACCAGGACGGCCGCGTGCCGCCGATCGATGTGGCGTCGAACTATATGCCGCTCCTCGGCCCGTACGATTCGCGCGATACGCGCGTCATCGAACAGCACGCGAAGTGGATCGCGGACGTCGGCGTCGGCGCCATCAACGTCAGCTGGTGGGGACCCGGCGATTTCACCGATCGCGTCGTGCCGACGCTGATGGACGTCATGGCCGATCACGACATCCACGTCACGTTTCATCTCGAGCCGTATACGAACGCGCGCGCGTTCAACTACGCACGCGACATTCAATACTTGATCACGCAGTACGGCGATCGCCGGCACTGGGACTGCTTTCTCCTGGTGCAGCATGCAGACGGCACCGTCGGGCCGGTGTTCAAGTCGTTCGCCACGATCGTGCCGCCGACGAGTACCGACTGCCGCGGCGTTGTGTCGAACATTCCGATCTATGCGCCGACCGATGTGTGGCGCCGCCAGACCGATACCGTGCGTCAGACGTTCGTGCGCGCGTTCGATCGCATCACGCTGCTGGCCGATTCGCTCGCCGTCGACACGACGCGTGCGGCCGGATTCGACGGCATCGCCATCTATGACAACTACGTCGAGCCGGATTCGTGGACGGCTCACGCCAACGGCTCTTCGTCGCGCGACCTCGTGTTCTCGTTCAACACCAACCCGGGTTTCGATGGCCTGACGAATCGCGATCCGAATCCCGGTCCCTGCTTCAGTCCACAAACGTTCGAGCCGGGCCGCGTCGTCTATGACTGGACGCGTCCTGGTGCGCGCGAAGCGGCGGCAACCCTGGCCGAGGCACGCATTCGCGAATCGTTCCGGACGACGCTGCGGCTGCAGCTCGATCCGCATCTCGCGAATGTGAAGCACGGCTTCTTTCTCACCTACATCAACTCGTTCAACGAGTGGCACGAGGGACATCAGTTCGAGCCGATGAAAAGCGCCTCGGCGCTCAGCCCGCAGGAACGCGCGATCGCCTACCACAATCCCGAGGACGGAATGTACAGGCTGCGCGCGCTGCAGCGGCTGTTAGGAGAGCTGGATCTCTGAGCCGGCGGCTCGATCGGTGTCGACGCGATCGTCGGCCGTCGCGCACGGCAGCCACACGCGGAAGGTAGCGCCGCGGTTCGGACCCTCGCTCTCCGCCGTCACCCTGCCCCCGTGCAGCTCGACGAGATGACGGACGATCGCGAGGCCGAGCCCGAGTCCGCCGTGCTGGCGCTGCGTGCCGGCGTCCTGCTGACGGAAGCGCTCGAACACGTGCGGCAGGAAGGCCGGGGTGATGCCGACGCCGGTGTCGGACACGACGATCACGAGCGCGTCGATGTCCTGTTCGATGCGCACCTCCACGCGTCCGCCCGGCGGCGTGAACTTGATCGCGTTCGACAGAAGATTCCACACCACCTGCTGCAGCCGCTCGGGGTCGCACAGGATCGCGCATACCGTCGGATCGATGTGCGTCTCGATGGCGATCCGCTTCGCGTCGGCCGCGGGCAGCACGGTCTCAATGGCGTCGCGGATGACTTCGGCGGGTTCGGCCGGCCGCAGATCGAGGCGCAGCTTTCCGCCGACGATCCGGGACACGTCGAGCAGATCGTCGATGAGCTTCGTCAGCGTACGCGCATTGCGCTCGATCGTCTGCAGCGCCGCGTCCTTCTTCTCTTCGCGCAGCGTGTTGGTCTGCAGCAGGCGCGCCCATCCGCGAATGGCGGTCAGCGGCGTGCGGAGCTCGTGCGAGATCGTCATCAGGAACTCGTCCTTCAGACGGTTCGCCTGCTCGAGGCGCGCATTGACTTCTTTCAGATGCTGCGATTCGTGATTCTGCGCGTCGATGAGCGCCCGCTCGGCAGCGGTCTTCGCGCTCATCTGCCGGAACAGGATGAGCGCCGTCAATGCCAGCATCAGGGTCAGCACGGCGTACGCGACAATCGATCCGAGCGCCTGATGGCGCCACTCCGTCAGCACTTCGTCGCGATCCAATGAAACCGCGACGATCACGTTCGGTTCGGCCATCGTGCGATACGCCGTGAGAAGTATTGCGCCTCCCGAGGTTGCCGGCGACTCGATTAACCCGCTGCCGCCGTCGCGTGCCTTGTGCGCCGCGACGAAGACCGGATCCTGGGCCGCCGATTCTCCCGCAGGATTACTCGCCGACGGCTCGCGAAACAGCACGATGGCGTCTGGATGAAACACCGACACGACGCCGCGGGTTCCGACGTCGACCGTGCGGAACATCGCGCGCCGCGCGGCCGGGATGATGACGGCGACGACCGCACCGGCGAACGCGCCGTTCTTGTCGGTGAGACGGCGGCTGACCGGCAGCACGTACTGCGGCGGCTGCACGACGGTGAGGATCGGATCGTCGACGAGCAGATCGTCTCTGGTTGCTGCCGCGAGGCGGCGGAACACCGGCCGGTCGGCGCGCGACTGACCGAGGATGGCCCGCTGCGTCGTGTGTCGAATGATGCCGTGCGCATCGACGACGGAAATCGATCCGACGCCGGTGAGCCCCGCGCGCGCGGAGGCGAGCGTCGGCGCCCATTCGCTATCCGGCGCATCCGGACCGCCGATGCGCTGGCTGTGAAGCGCCAGCTGGCGCAGCGATGCATCCGTCGCGGCGAAGGTCTCGTGGATGTATTCTGCGAGGATGTACGCCAGATTCGACGCGCGCGCGTTCGCGATCTCGATTGTGCTCGCCCGCCACCACCACAGGTCGGCTGCCCGGATGGCCCCCAGCGTCAGCAGCACGACGATCATCGCTCCCGCGATGCTCCCTTTGAACACCGGCGTCAGTATATCGGACCGTGCCGATCAGAACGGCCCGGTCTGAAAATCGGCGAACGATCGCTGCATGCGATGCTGGAACGCCTCCTCGAACGGTACGCCCTCGCCGAGGTCGCGCAAGAGGTTGGCGACGGCGAAGCCGCCGGCTTCGTCGAGCATCCGCCGCACGGCAAGCGCGCTCGTCGCATAGGCGACGACCGCCTGCGGGCCGGAGAACCGCGAGAATCCCGCTCGCAGCGCGGAGAGCGGTGCAGCGCCGCCCGCGTCACGTACGACGCGGTCGGCCCAGTCGAGCTCTCCCGACTCGAGTGCGGTCGCAAGACCCTCGTTGATCCACGTCGGCACGTTCCGCGGCGCGAGCATGCGGACGAGCGCGTGCGTGAACTCGTGCGCGAGCACGCGATCGAGCTCCTTCGGGTTCTCGGTCGCGCCGAGCATCGGCACGCGAATCTTGCCGTCGTACGTCGCGGCCGCCCACGCGGGCGATCGCGTGATGTCGCGGAACTGCTCCGACGTGTACAACACGACCGGAATCGGATCGCTCGGATAGGCGCCGAGCAGCTGACCGATCCGCCAATACGCGCGATCGAGCGATTCGAGCGCTTCGGTGGCGATCGCGGCGTCTTTGGGACCTTCGAACGAGACGGTGAAATGCGAGCCGACGGCCTGCTGCATCCGCTCGTGAAGGTCCAGTTCGCGCCGCCAGCGCGCGAGCGTCGCCTGCGCGTCGCGATCGGCAGGAGCTTCCGCCGTGAGCGTCTCGTACTCACGGATCGCGCCGGTCACGTCGCCCATCCGATACAGCACCTGACCGAGCAGCGCGCGCGCCTGGGTGAGCTTCGGATCGAGCGCGAGCGCGCGCTCGAACTCGTCGCGCGCGTCGCTGTCGCGCCGCTCGAGCGTCGCCGCCATGCCGGCGCCAAGATGCAGACGTGGATTTTTCGGATCGGCGCCGAGTGCCTGCGTGAATGCCTCGGCCGCATCGTGCGCGCGTCCCGCGGCAAGCGCTTCGAATCCCGCGCGCTCGAGCAGAGCGGACCGCGGATCGATCTGCGCGCTCGACAGCGCAAAGAGGCAGGCGAAGAGCAGCCCGCCCATCGCGCGCCGAATCGAAATGTTTCGCACCACAACCATTGTAGGCTGCCGACAGCTGTTATTGTTTCCTCACTGGCAAATGCTATTCTTACGGCCGTCATTCGCCTGTCCATGCCAGAGCCTGCCTCCGACGCCCTTGTCGACGGAGTAATCGATGTGCTCAAGAACGTGAGCCGGCGCCCCATCGAGCCGGCGCTCGACAGCGATCTCGTTGCCGATCTCGGGTTCGATTCGCTGCAGGTGCTCGAAGTCATCGCGGAGCTCGAGGACCGGTTCGACATCTCGATTCCGCTCAACGACGTGCCGTCCACGCGAACCGTCGCGCAGGTCGTCGAGCAGGTCGCTGCTCTCGTGTCCGAGCGATCGAACGCTCGATGAAGATCGCGCGCACGCTGCACGACGCGCTCGCGCAGGCAGCGCGCGCCGATGCCGGCTACTGGTTCGTCGCCCCTTCGAACGCCGACAACGCCGGCTCACACGTCTATCGATCGTACGCCGATCTGCGTGAGCGATCGCTGCGCGTGGCAAGCGCGCTTCGTGGCGCCGGCGTGCGCACCGGCGATCTCGTCGCGCTCGTCCTGCCGGATGCGGAACAATTTCTCACCGCGTTGTTTGGCGCGTCGTTCGCCGGGGCGACTCCCGCGTCGCTCTATCCGCCGGTCACTGTTGCCGATGTTCCTCGCTACGTCGAGCTGACCGGCTCGATCCTCCGCGCCGCGGCGGCGCGCGCGGTCGTCACGACGCCGGCGCTCGCCACTGAATTCGAGAGCGCGCGCAGTTCGTGTCCCGATCTGATGTTCGTGCTGTCCTTCGACGCGCTCGATGCTCCGCCGCTCCACGATGTACCGCCCTGTTCGCTCGACGCGATCGCGTTCGTGCAGTTCACCTCGGGATCGACGTCGGCGCCGAAAGGCGTCGCCTTGTCGCATCGAAACGTTGCCGCGAACGTCGACGCCATCAACGGTCCCGCCGGCCTCGGCACCGGCGCGGACGATGTGGCCGTGAGCTGGCTGCCGCTCAATCACGACATGGGCTTCGTCGGCATGGCGCTCGGACCGTTGTACTCGACGCGTCCCGGCGTGCTGCTGACGCCGCAGGCATTCGTGAAGCGGCCGGTCGAATGGCTGCGCGCCATCACGCGCTACCGCGGCACGATCAGCTTCGCGCCGAACTTCGCGTACGACTTGTGCGTGCGCCGCGTGAAGGATCGCGATCTCGACGGCCTGGATCTGTCGTCATGGCGCATCGCGGGCTGCGGCGCCGAACCGATTCACGGACCGACGCTCGCCGCGTTCGCGGAGAAGTTCGCGCCGGTCGGCTTTCACTCGTCGAGCTTTCTGCCCTGCTATGGTCTCGCCGAGCACGTCCTCGCGGCGACGCTGCCCCGCCGCGGCCGGCCGACGCGCACGAACGTCGTCTCGGCCGACGCCTTGACGTCGCAGCGCATCGCAGTGCCCGCGAACGGATGTGATCGGGCGATGACGCTCGTCGCCTGCGGCACCGCGCTCCCGGATCATCAGCTCCGCATCGTCGACAACGACGGTCGCGACGTCGCCGACCGACACGTCGGCGAAATCGTTCTGGCCGGCCCATCCGTGATGCTGGGCTACTATAGGCAGCCCGCATTGACCGCCGATGCGATCCGCGACGGATGGCTGCATACAGGCGACCTCGGGTACGTCGACGGTGGCGAGCTGTTCGTCTGCGGGCGATCGAAGGACGTGATCATCGCGAACGGGCGGAAGTACCACCCGCAGGATCTCGAATGGGCGGTCGACGATCTCGCGGGTGCACGGCGCGGACGCTCGGTCGCGTTCGCCGTGTCGGAGGCCGGGCGTCCCGATCGCGTTGTCGTCGTCGTCGAGTCGAGCGGGACGTCGGCATCGGAAGCGCTCACGACCGCTGTGCGCCGACGCGTTGGTGATCTCTTCGGGTTGTATGTCGACGAGGTCGCAATCGTGCCGAGCGGAACGGTGGCGCGCACGACGAGCGGGAAGGTGCAGCGCGCGTTGACGCGGGAGCGTTATCAGCAGCTGGTAGAGTCGGGGTTCAGCTGTGATTGATTTGCTGCACAAGCTGCGGGCCGCCGAAACTCGCGCGGCGATGTTTGCCGACGGCCGCGCGCTGCCGGGTCAGACCGTCATCGAACGCGTCATCGGCCCGTGTGAGGTCGTCGTTCAGGGACGGCCGACGCTGATGTTCGGGTCGAACAACTACCTCGGGCTGACGCTGCATCCCGACGTCATCGACGCCGCGCGCGACGCGCTGGCGGACTACGGGACCGGCACCACCGGATCGCGGACCGCGAACGGCACGTTTGCGCTCCACGAGCAGCTCGAGCAGCAGTTCGCCGACTGGTTCAGCAAGCGTCACGCGATCATCTTCAGCACCGGATACCAGGCGAACCTCTCCGTAATCGGCGGCCTGTGCGGTCCGGGTGACGTGATCCTGATCGACAGCGACAGCCACGCGAGCATCTACGACGCGACGCGGCAGACTGCGTCGCAGGTGATCGGCTTCCGCCATAATTCGCCCGACAGCCTGCGCAAGAAGCTCGAGCGGCTTCCCGGTCGCGACTTGCGCAACCGGCTGGTGGTCGTCGAGGGTTTGTATTCAATCCGCGGCGATGTCGCGCCGCTCGGCGACATCGTCGAGATCTGCCGCGAGTACGGCGCGTACCTGCTCGTCGATGAAGCGCACTCGCTCGGCACGTTCGGCGAGAAGGGATGCGGCTGCGCGGAAGCGCAGGGCGTGCTCGATCGCGTCGACTTCGTGGTCGGCACGTTTTCGAAGTCGCTCGCGGGCATCGGCGGCGTGTGCGTATCCGATCATCCCGAGCTGCGCGCGCTGCATTTCCTCGCGCGCGCGTATGTGTTCACCGCGTCCGGATCACCGTCGAACATCGCCGGCGTCGCCGCGGCAGTGCGCGTGGTCCGCGAACATCCGGAGCTGCGCGATCGGCTGTGGGCGAACGTCCGCACGCTGCGGAGCGGCCTGCAGGCGCTCGGCTACGCGATCGGCGAGACCGAATCGCCCATCGTCCCGATCCTCACGCGCGATGAGGAGCGGACCGTCACGCTGTGGCAGTACCTGCTGACGTCAGGGTTGTACGTCAACCTGATCGTTCCACCTGGTTGTCCTGTGGACGAGTGCGTGCTGCGTGCGAGCTGCTCGGCGGCGCACACGTCCGAACAGCTCGCGCGCGCCCTGGAGATCTTCGCCGCCGCGGAGGCGAACGTCGGCGTTGCCACGCGTTAGCGCGTTTTCGTCTTGACGTCGCGCGGGGCTTTCAGCCCCGTTCGAGACGCGGCCCTGAAAGGGCCGCGCTACACGCATCTGGAAACTGCACTAGACCGTCGTCACGCGACGCGCTCTTAGATCCAACCAGCACGACGGTACCAATCAGCAAGCGCCGCGAAACCTTCGCGTAGATCGATCGCCGCCACGACGCCCAGACGATCGCGCAGTCGATCGACGCGGCATGTGAATCCATTCGACGTCATCTCAACGTAGCGCCATCGGTCGAGCGGAAGCGGTCGTCCGGCGATCGTCGCGGCGAACTCGCACGCACCGACGGCGAACGGCATGAGCTGCTGTGG
>Ga0075425_100006554_pt1 | contig 12216 bp, 9 predicted proteins | sample SoiMethybrSBSTD4_FD_75300 | JGI IMG/M metagenome (GOLD analysis project Ga0075425, IMG submission 75300) | Bulk soil microbial communities from a Populus tree surrounding site in Tennessee, USA - Soil MetaG P. TD hybrid SBSTD4 | ecosystem: Environmental > Terrestrial > Soil > Tree plantation...
TGGAGCGCAGCGAGTCGACCCGCAGCCCATCGAGGCGCAGGCCGACCGCCAGTGGCGTGGGAGCGCCGCCGGTGTCCTCCGGGTGCTCGAGCAGCGCGGTCAGCCGCTCCAGGCTGGCGCGAAGCTTGCCGGTGCGGACCAGCTGGCGGCCGAGCGAGATGAGCCGGCGGTGGACCATGAGGGCGTAGGCGATGAAGAGAAAGAGCTCGCCGGCGTCCAGCGCGCCGGTGCGCACCTCGTGGACCCCGACCGCCAGCGCCCCGGCGACGGTGACGGCGAGCGCGACGTGGGTCAGCAGGCTGGAGCCGGTGACCAGGCGCGCCAGGCCGGCCTCCTTGCGCCCCTCCTGCTTGCGGTGATGTGGGATCGCCTCGCCGCTGTCGAGCCCCGCGACGAGCGAGGTGGCGAACTCACCCTCGCGGGTGCGGGCGGCGTCGGCCAGGCGCGCGACGTGGCGAGCGGCGGCGAACCCGATCCAGATGGTGGCGGCGCCGCCGACCAGCAGGAACAGCGCCATGAAGGGCGACATGAACAGGAGGAGGACACAGATGGAAACGAACAGGAGCCCGTTCTGCGAGGCGTGGACCAGGATGCCCTTGAGGTCGTTCTTGACGCGGGCGACGTCGGCGACCAGTCGGACGACCAGCTCGCCCTGCGCGATCGAGGCGCCCGACGCGTTGACCGACTGGCTGGCGGCGGCGCGGAGGTCGCGCGTGGTGCGGCTGGCGAACTCGCTCATGAACAGGCGTTGCACCATCTCGGAGATGCCGAGGCCGGCGATGATGGCGACGTACGCACCGAGTAGCCAGAGCAACGGCGAGCCGGCATGCGGCAGCGAATGGAGCACGGTGTGGTGGTGATGCTTGCCGCCCGCGTCGGCGAACACCAGCTCGACCACGCCGCGCAGCGGCCACGGCATGGCGAGGCGGCAGGCCACCCAGCCGGCCGATCCGATGACCCCGAGCACGAGCGCCCGCCGGTGCGGCCGGCCGAAGCGAGCCAGCGTGCGGAACGACGGGTGACGAGGGCGCGATGACATCGTCAGGCGCTGGGCAAGATCGCTTCGGCGTCCGCAGGCGGCTCGGCGAGGCCGGCGGCAAAGCGCACGATCCCGGCGACCCGCTGGGTGGCGCCGCCAGGGCGATAGAAGATGTGCTCGGCGGCGGCGCGACGGATCGCCCCTTCGCGATCCGGGTGGGCGAGGCTGTCGTCGATGGCATCCACCAGCTGATCGGCCCCGGCGACCACCACGCCGATCTTTCGACCGTAGGTCTCGAGGTCGAGGGACGGCGCCCGCTTCTGAACCTTCTCGAGCAGCCGGGGAACGTCGAGAAACACGATCGGCCGGTCGAGCAGCGTGTACTCGAACGCGACCGACGAGGCGTCGGTGATGAGGAGGTCGGCGGCCTTCAGGTATGGCACCACGTCGAGCGCGCGCACCAGGCGAGTCCGGTCGTCCTCGAGGTCGGCCAGCTCGGCGAGCCAGTCGATCTTGCGCTTGGGGTGGTCGTGCGGCTTGATGAGCAGGTTGAAGCGACGGGTCTTCTTGATGGCGCGGATCGCATCGACCCCGTGGACCTCGAGCGCGTTTCGCTTCTCGCCGGTCGGGGCGAACAGGATGGTCGGCCGCGATGGATCGAGCTCGAGAGCGCGCAGCACGCCCGGGTCCTTGTCGCGCTGGGCAAGCGGATCGGTCTTGGCGTAGCCGGTCAGGAAGCAGCGCGCCCCGCCCTCGCGCACGAGGCCCTGGCGCTGATACAGCTCGGCGTGATAGCGCCCCGGAAGGCACAGGGTGTCGAAGCGGAGTGCGCGATCGCGCACCAGGAGGTTCTTGAACGAGACGCCGTGGAAGATCTGCACGGTGCGGGCCGCCGCGCCGGGGAACAGCGAGTCGGACAGGTGGGCGCACACCAGGACGTCGAACGACTCCTCGCGCGCGCGCTCGATCGGGATGACGCGCTGGTGATCGACCGGGAACGGATCGTAGAAGCCGTCGAGCACGAACTCGACCCGCTCGTCGTCGACGTCGCGCTTGAAGCCGCCCGACAGCCACAGCTCGACCGACGGATCGTCGAGCAGGCGCCTGTAGACCGGCAGGAAGCAAACGAAGTGCACCGGCGCGTAGCCGGTGAAGAGAACTCGCTTTCGATCGGACACGTTCTCGGTTCCTCCCGTTCAGAACTTCGCCTTGCCGCCGACCCCGAAGACGAGCTCGGTGTAGCCGACGTCGTCGGCGTCGATGGTCGGGTCGTCGCGGTTCGACTTGACCACCGTGAAACCGCCCAGCCCCGTGAGGTACCAGGTGTGCGTCATCCGCTTCTCCACCTCCGCGTCGAGGTAGATCGCCTCGTCGTGGCGCTGGTAGTGGGAGTCGTCGAGCGGATCGTCGCTGCCGTACGCCTTGTGCTTGTACTCGACCTCAAGCTCGCCGGCCCAGCCGTGGCGGGCGTTGACCTCGAGGTCGCCGACCGCGCCGACGTCGCGGTGCGAGCGATCGACGTCGGCGCCGAACTCCATGTGGTGATCGACGTGGGCGAACGCCACTTCGGGCCCGAGCTTTACGGTGACCCGGTCGGACAGCTTGCGGCCGAGCAGCAGCTCGATGGTGTGGGTGGTGGTGTCGCGGTGCGGGAAGGGATCCTCGAACTTCCTCAGCGACAGCTCGTAGGTGAGCTCGGTGAACCAGTGATGGCCCCAGCCGCGCCGGTAGCCGAGCTCCGGCGTCACCTCCATGTAGTACGCGCGGTCGAAGACCTTGTTGCCGCCGACGTCGTCGAAGTAGTTCTCCTTGAAGCGGCGCGGGATGAGCTCGACCTCCAGCGACACGTGATCGCGCTCGGTCAGGTCGTACGCACCTCCGACCTCGAGGGTCGCGTAGTCGCCGATCGTGTTCCGCGCGTAGGCGACGAACTCGGCGTCGGCCGACAGCTTGACGCGCCGCTTGGGAGCGATCGTTCGCGACCAGGCGATCCCGACGGCAGGGAGCGCGTAGACGTCGGCCGGCCCTTCCATGTCCTCGAAGCGCTCGCCCGGATCGCTCTTGCTGTCGAAGTCGTCGAGCCGTCGCGACTGCTCGCGCCAGATGTTCGACGTGTAGACCAGCGACAGGTCCGCCTCGACGAGGACGCCGCCCTTCTTGTCCAGCTCCGATTCCTTCTTCTCGGCCTGGGCAGACGGAGGCGAGGTCGGCTGGACGCCGTCCCCGGCCGCTTCTTCATCGGCGCGAGCGACCCCCATCGCCGCGACAAGCGCCGCGGCGATCAACCATGTCCCCCTCACGGCGCCCGCAACCGGTGCACGTGATGGGCCAGGTGATTGCCGGCTCAAGCCGCGATTGTTTCAGACCTGCGATGTCCGCGTCACGGACAGCGCGCAACGAACGAACACGTTGTGCGCACACGGCCTCGGTTGAACGCCCCACTTGTCGAGCGCTTCGCCGCGTGCAGAGCCGGCACGCGGTTTGGTACATGTGGAGCGATGCGCGCGATCCGCGAATCCTTCTTTCTGTGCGCCGTCTCGCTCGCCGCCTGCGGCCTGACCGGAGGTGGGAGCGGCTCCGACAGCGGTGGCGGGGGCGGTGGCGGGGAGGATCACGCCGTCTACGATCCAGCCAAGGCGCTCTACGACGCCGGTGACTGCGCGGGGGCGCTGGCCGGCTTCGACCAGGTCTGGGAGGAGTTCCCGGATTCCGCCAAGCACGACAACGCCGGTTACTACCGCGGCTACTGCCGCTACGCGCTCGGCGACTTCGAGGGCGCCATCGGCAACCTCGTCGAGCTGCTCGAAGTCCACCCCGACACCGAGTTCATCGACAAGGCGATCTACTACACCGGCCGCTCGCGCTTCGAGCTCGAGGACTTCGCCGGGGCCCGCGACGACCTTGACCTCGTGTGGAATGACTACCCCGACTCGGTCAAGCGCGACAACGCCGGCTACTACCGCGGCCGCGCGCGCTACAAGCTCGACGACTTCCAGGGTGCCATCGACACGCTGGTCGAGATGCGAGAGGCCTACCCGGATTCGGAGTACATCGACGACGCAGCCTACTACACCGGGCGCGCGCGCTACGAGCTGGGCGACTACGCCGGGGCCGTCGACGACTTCCTCGCCTCGCTGGCGGCGGATCCGATGGGGGATCAGGCCGACAAGGCGCAGTACCGGCTCGGCCGCAGCCACTACGAGCTGGCGGATCTCGAGAGCGCGGTCACCGACTTCGAGACCCTCATCTCCGATTACGCCTCGAGCGCGTACGTCGACGACTCTTACTACTACGAGGTGCGCGGCTACGTCGACCTCGGGCAGTGCGCCAACGCCCAAAGCACGCTCAATGAGTTCGCGGCGGCGCTACCCGACAGCAGCAAGCTGCCGGCGGCCAGGACCTACTACAACGGCACCTGCGGCATGAACATGTAGCATCCCTGTCGGCGCGTCCTAATCGACGCCGGGGCCGTCGAGGTGGGGCGGGACGACGAACCAGACGTCGCGGCTGTCGAGCAGTGTGACGCCGCCGCCGTAGACGTCGACCCTCGCGCGGAAGAGCTGGGGATCGGCGGTGGCCGGCACCGTGGTGTTGGGCTGTGCCACCAGCTTCCAGCAGACCGGAGTGCCGGGCAGGACGTCGCGGTAGAGATCGTCGAAGCCGTCGCCGTCGCTGTCGGAGTCGGTCAGGCCGCCAGCGCATGCGGAGGTGCCGAGCTGGAGCGTCTCGAGGTGATCGACGAATGCGGACACGGCGTCCACCGCGTCGCCGCCCTGATCGACCGGCTGAGCCGACACGTCGAGCGGCACGTTGTTGGCCAGCGTCCGGATGGCGTTCTCGATGGCGCCGGAGGCGCCGGCGCCGGCGCCGTCGAACACCAGGGCGGTGCCGCCGCTGGTCACCGCCCCGGTCCCCTCGGCCAGCGTCTCCAGCTGATCCCGGGTGGTCGCCGCCACCGACGATCCGAGGATGCCGATGATCTTGGCGCCGATCGAGTTGGCCCGGTTGATGACCGTCGTGGCCGACGGACACGTGTACTGCGACGGCTCGTCGGTGGCCAGCAGCAGGACCGGCAGCGCGCCCGGACGGAAGCACGGGTAGCCGATCGCTCCAGGCCCGGCCGGTGAGCTCGCGCAGCTGCCGGCGGCCGGGAAGCTGTCGGCGCTGGAGCAGCCGCTCGACGCGAAGCCGAGCCCGGTCACGGTGGCCCAGGCGGCCAGCCGGTGCGGCTCGGCGCAGGCGGAGCAGCTGGCGTTGTCGACCGCAGGGATGGCCGGTCCGGTGGCATCCGGATCCGGCTGGATGCGGAGGCGGTTCACGTACGGGTTGCGCTCGGCGTAGGTGAAGGTGCCGACGCCCGACCAGAGCTCGCGGATGCAGTCGTCCGGATCCCCCGAGCCGAGCGGCGGACAGGTGAGCTGGCGGACCACCGTGCTCATGTTGTTGCGCACCGCGGTCGCCTCGTCGTTCATCGAGCCGCTGAGATCCATGAGGACGTAGAGGTCGACCTTCTTGAGCGAGGTCGAGAAGTCGAGGTCGTCCTGATCCGGATCCGGGTCGCCCTCGTAGGGCACCACGAACACGAAGTCGCCGTTCTGCTGCGGGTTGTCGCCCGGATCGGTCGGGTCGGTGCCGGCCGCCACCTCGACCAGATCGCTCACCCCGTCGCCGTCGGTGTCGCCGTCCACCGGCGAGGTCTCGCCCTGATCGACCAGGCCGTCGCAGTCGGCGTCCTCGCGCTCGTCGCCCAGGCCGTCGCCGTCGGCGTCGACGTCGGTGAAGCTCGGCGCGCCGTCGCCGTCCGGATCGCCGTCACCTTCCAGGGCGTCCGGAACGCAGTCGCCGTCCGAGTCGTCGTCGAGGTAGTTCGGTATCTCGTCGTCGTCGAGGTCGCTCGAGCCCTCGATCGCGTCGGCGATGCCGTCGTCGTCGGAGTCGTCGTCGCGGAAGTCTGGCGCGCCGTCGCCGTCGCTGTCGGCCGGCGCCTGCGGCACTCCGCCGATCTCGTAGGCGTCGTCCATGAAGTCGTTGTCGTCATCGGTGTCGGCCCAGTCGCCGGTGCCGTCGCCGTCGAGGTCGTCGGCGGTCTCGCTCCCGGTGCCGTCCGCCAGGCCGTTGCCGTCCGAATCGAGGTCGCGGAAATCGGGCAGGCCGTCGCGATCGTGGTCGAGCGGCGGCGTCGCGACGTCGTCGTCACCGGCCTCGAGCTCGTCGGACAGGCCGTCGCCGTCGGAGTCGTCGTCGAGGTAGTCGGGCGTGCCGTCGTCGTCGGTGTCGGTGGCGGCCGGCCGGTCCTCGTCGACGTCCGAGATGCCGTCGCCGTCCTCGTCGTCGACCGGGATGGAGCCGTCGTCGTCGCCGCCGCCGCCCGACGGACCGCACGCCAGGACGGCGAGCAGCAGGACCGACAGAGAGCGAAGCGCGAACCGGGTCAGTGGCCACCTCCCCCGCGGGGATTGTACTGAGACGTCGGGAGGGCCACCGCAATTTCACACCGCCCCTCGTGCAGTGGTACTCACACGTACATGGCCGCACCCACCGCGTCCCCGCTCCACTTCCGCGGCGCGCGCCTCCTGTTCGTCACGGCGGCGCTGGTGCTGGTCGTCGCCGGGCTGAAGGCGGCGCAGCCGGTGTTCCTGCCGGTCCTGATGGCGCTCTTCCTTACCATCCTTTGCCTGCCACCGATGCGCTGGCTGGAGCGGCGCGGCGTCCCGATCGGCATCGCGGCGCTGCTGGTGATCGTCGGAGCGATCCTCACCGTGCTGGCGGTGGCGATCATCATCGGCGGCTCGCTGCAGCGCTTCTACGTCGAGCTGCCGTTCTACCGGGCGCGGCTCGACGGCATGGTGCAGACCGCGCTGTCGTGGCTGAGCGGGCACGGCATCGACATCTCGGTGCAGGAGCTGACCCGCGAGATCAACACCGGCGCGGTCATGGATCTGGCGGCGGCGACCGCGAGCAGCCTGCTCGCCGCCTTCTCGAACGTGGTCCTGGTGCTCCTGCTCATGGCGTTCATGCTGCTCGAGCTGCACGGCGCCTCGAAGAAGATCCGGCTCGCGCTCGGCGATCCCGAGGCCGACATCAGCGACATCGGGCGCAGCGCCGAGGTGGTGCAGCGCTACCTGGCGGTCAAGACCATCATGGGCCTGGTCAACGCGGCGATCGCGGCCGGCATCTGCTTCGCGTTCGGCATCGACTTCGCGCTCCTCTGGGGGCTCTTCGGCTTCCTCTTCAACTTCGTGCCCAACGTCGGGTCGGTGCTGGCCGGCATCCCGCCGGTCCTGCTCGCCCTCATCCAGTACGGACCGGCGCGCGCCGCGCTGGTCGCCGCGCTCTACTTCGTCCTCGACTTCACGACCTCGAACTGGATGGAGCCGCGCATGATGGGACGGCGGCTCGGGCTCTCCGCGCTGGTCATCATGCTGTCGCTCGTCTTCTGGGGCTGGCTCTGGGGCCCGGTCGGAATGTTGCTGTCGGTGCCGCTGACCGCGGCGACCAAGCTCCTGTGCGAGCACAGCGAGGACATGCGCTGGCTGGCCATCCTGCTCGGCACCGGCGACGAGCCGCCCGCGAAGCGGTGATACAGTGCCGCCGGCTTGAGCTCTCTTCTCCTCGTACGGCACGGCCAGGCATCCTTCGGCGCCGACGACTACGACGTCCTGTCGGCGCGCGGCGCCGAGCAGTCGCGCGCGCTGGGGCGGCACCTGGCGACAGCGGCGCGCATCGACGCGGTCTACAGCGGCCCGCGGCGTCGCCACCTCGACACAGCCCGCCACCTGCGCGAGGCGGCCGCCGAGGCAGGCGCGGCGCTGCCCGAGCCGGCGGTCATCGCCGAGCTCGACGAGTTCCCGGCCATCGAGATGCTGCGGCTCTGGCTGCCGAAGCTGGCGGCCGAGGAACCGGAGCTCGCCGCCGCCATCAGGTCCGGAGACGCCGGGCGCGCAGCGCTGGTCGCGTTCGACAGGGTGACCCGCGCGTGGGCGACCGGCGCGCTCGAGGTCGGCGAGCTCGAGAGCTTCGTCGCGTTCGCCGCGCGGGTCGATCGCGGGCTCGACCAGGTGATGAGCCGCGAGGGGCGCGGCCGGCGCGTGCTGGTGGTGACCTCCGGCGGCCCGATCTCGATCGCGGTGAAGGGCTGCCTGGCGCTGGGCGAGGAATCGACGCTCAAGGTCGCGCTCGCGCTGGCCAACGGATCGACCACCGAGATCAAGTGGCGCGCCGGCGAGACGACCCTGTTCGGCTACAACCACATCCACTACCTGCCGCCCGAGCTCGTCACCTATCGATAGAAGGAGCGACCGATGGACTTCGACATCCCCGAGCCGACCCGCGAGCTGCTCGCCCGCGTCCGCCAGGTGATCGACGAGCACGTCATCCCGGCCGAGCCGGAGGTGATGGCGGCCGGGCCCAGCGATGACCTGCCTGAAATCAAGGCGCTGCGCGCGCGCGTCAAGGCGGCCGGTCTGTGGGGCCCGCAGATCCCGCGCGAGCTCGGCGGCATGGGCCTCGCCCTCCTCGAGCACGGCATGGTGAGCGAGGAGCTCGGACGTTCGCCGATCGGCCACCTGGTGTTCGGCTGCCAGGCGCCGGACGCCGGCAACTTCGAGATCCTCCACAAGTACGGCAGCGCCGAGCAGAAGCGGCGCTGGCTCGAGCCGCTGGCCGCGGGCGAGATCAGGAGCTGCTTCGCGATGACCGAGCCGGAGCTGGCCGGCTCCAACCCGACCGAGCTCAGGACGTCGGCGCGGCGCGACGGCGGTGAGTACGTGATCGACGGCCACAAGTGGTTCACCAGCGGCGCCGACGGCGCGGCCTTCGCGATCGTGATGGCGGTGACCAACCCGGACGCGCCGCCGCACGCGCGCGCCAGCCAGATCGTGGTGCCGACCGACACGCCGGGATACCAGCTGGTGCGCAACGTGCCGGTCATGGGGCACGCCGGCCGCGGCTGGGGCAGCCACGGCGAGGTGCGCTTCACGGACTGCCGGGTGCCGGTGGCCAATCGGCTCGGCGAGGAGGGCTCCGGCTTTCTCATCGCGCAGGAGCGGCTCGGCCCCGGGCGCATCCACCACTGCATGCGGTGGATCGGCATCTGCGAGCGCTCGTTCGAGCTGATGTGCCGGCGGGCCGCCGCGCGCGAGATCGCGCCCGGCAAGCCGCTCGCGTCGCGGCAGATCGTGCAGGCCTGGATCGCCGAGAGCCGGGCAGCGATCAACGCGGCGCGCCTCATGGTGCTGGACGCCGCCTGGAAGATCGATCGCCGCGGGTTCGCCGCCGCGCGCGAGGAGGTCTCGCTCATCAAGTTCTTCGTCGCCGACGTCCTCATGCAGGTGGTGGATCGCGCCATCCAGGTGCATGGCGCGCTCGGCGTCTCGAGCGACACCGTGCTGGCTTTCTTCTACGCGCACGAGCGCGGCGCGCGCATCTACGACGGTCCGGACGAGGTGCACAAGATGGTGGTCGCCAGGCGGATCACCGAGAGGTACGCGCGGTGACAGCGGGCACGATCGACGGCGCACGCGCTCCGCGCGCCGGCGAGGAGCTCGACACCGCCGCGCTCGCCGCCTGGCTGGCGGACCACGTCGACGGCGCGCGCGGCCAGCCCATCGACGTGCAGCAGTTCCCCGGCGGGCACTCGAACCTCACCTATCTGGTGACCGTCGGCGAGCGCGAGCTGGTGCTGCGCCGACCGCCGGTCGGCTCGAAGGTGAAGAGCGCGCACGACATGGGGCGCGAGGTGCGCGTCCTGTCGCGGCTGGCGCCCGCCTGGCCGCCGGCGCCGCGGCCCATCGCGTCGTGCGAGGACCCGTCGGTCATCGGCAGCCCGTTCTACCTCATGGAGCGAAAGCGCGGCGTCATCCTGCGCCGCGAGCCACCCGCCGGGCTTGTGATCGACGCCAAGGCGGCGCGCCGCCTAAGCGAGCTCCTGGTGGACGGGCTCGCCGAGCTGCACGCGATCGACTACGCGGCCATCGGGCTCGGCGATCTCGGCAAGCCGGATGGCTACGTGGAGCGCCAGGTGCGAGGCTGGACCGAGCGCTATGCCGGTTCGCGAACCGACGACATAGCGGTGGTGGACCACGTGGCCGGCTGGCTGGCCGCGAACATGCCTTCCTCGCCGGCGCCGGCGCTCATCCACAACGACTACAAGTACGACAACATCGTTCTCGACGGCGGCGATCTCACCCGCATCGTCGGCGTCCTCGACTGGGAGATGGCGACCGTCGGCGATCCGCTGATGGACCTCGGCACCTCGCTCGCCTACTGGGTCGAGGCGACGGATCCGCCCGGGATGATCGCCATGCGCTTCGGTCCCACGACCCTGCCCGGCATGATGACGCGCGCCGAGATCGCCGCGCGCTACGCCGAGCGCACCGGCCGCGCGGTCGACCGCATCGTCTTCTACCATGCCTTCGGCCTGTTCAAGACCGCCGTCGTGGCCCAGCAGATCTACTGGCGCTGGAAGCAGGGACTGACCCGGGATCCGCGCTTCGAGCCCTTCCTCATGGCGGTCGGCGCCCTCTGCCAGCAGGCCGCCGCCGCCATCGACCGCGAACGAATCTGACGCTACGCTGACCGAGTGGGAGGTGCAGCTCGTGGCAGGCGCGTCCTGCTGTTTCTGCTCGCCGTGCCCGCGTGCGGCCGCCTCGGCTTCGAGACCCACGACCCGGCCGGCACCGGAGACGGCGGCGCGGCGGACGGCGGAGACGGCGACGGCGGCGGCGGCGAGATCGACGCCGGGCTGACCGATCTGTGCGAGGACCCCGCGACGCTGCTCGTCGTCACGACCGACGTGGACGAGGACGATGCCGGAGAGGTGGCGCAACCCCCGCACCTGGGCAGCGGCCTCTCGCTCCGCGAGGCGATCGGCATCGCCAACCAGCGCGCCGGGCGCGACTGCATCCGGTTCGATCGACCGATGACCATCTCGATCGATCCGGCTGCGCTGCCCGCCCTCACCGATGACGCCGGGACCGTCATCGACGGCGGCGGCGTGGTGCACGTCACCGGCGTCCCGGTCGCGCCGCAGCTGGCGACCGGGATCGACGTGGCGGCCGGTCCGAGCGCGGTGCTCGGTCTACGCGTCTCGAACTTCGCCACCGGCATCAACGCTGGCTCGGCCGACGGCGTTCTCGGACCCGGGGACAACGTCCATGGCTGCGCCAACGGGGTCCGGGTCGCTGGCGCGGGAACCTCGATCCGCGCCCTGCGCAGCCACGACAACAGCGAGCACGGGATCCGCATCGAGGCCGCGATCACCGGCACCGACGTCGCCCAGACGATCCTGCACCACAACGGCCAGGACGGCATCCGGGCGAACGGACCGGATGTGAGCGTCCGCCATGCGACCATTGCGCTCAACGGGACCGGCATCGCCGGCAGCGGCGACGCAGCCATCTCCGTCGTCAATTCCATCTTCTACCAGAACACCGGCGCCGGGGTGTCCGTCGAGAACGAGGCGAGCATCGACTTCTGCGACTTCTTCCAGGACGGCTGCAACAACTGCTTCATCGGAGGCAGCTCGATCACCGACGACCCACAGTTCACCAGCGTGGTCGACAGCGACTACAGCCTGGCAGCGGGTAGCCCGGCGATCGACAAGGGGTCCGACACCGGCCTCGACGTCAACGGCGATGCGGCGGGCCTGTTCAACGACCTCGCCCCCGACATGGGCGCTCTCGAATCCGAGTAGTCCTTCCGATCACGGGCAGGCGCCGTTGATGTGCACCAGCTTGAGGGTGCCCGTCCGCCTGCCCGACTGCACGTAGGCCCATCCGACCGAGCCGTCCGGGTAGCCGACGAAGTCCTCGTGGTGGGTCACGTCCATGCCGGTGGAGTCGCCGGTGCCCGGGAACGGCGCCGGGCTCACCTCCGTCGGGCCGAGGGCGGCCCCGGAGGCGTCGAGCGCGGTCAGGTAGTAGGCCGATCCTCCGGCCCACCCGGCCAGCAAGCCGCCGCGGTACGCGCCGAGCGTCACGACGTCCTCCTCCACAGAGGGCGTGTCGGTCAGCCAGACAGGCTCGTTCACCAGCGCGCGGTACGCAGTCATGCTCCAGCTCGAGTAATAGGAGTTCCATATGCCAGGCTGCCAGCCGTTGCCGACGTGGATCACGGCGACGTCGCGGGACGCGCGATGGCGTCGGGTCGCGAAGCTCATCCAGTAGCCGTCGGCGACGCCCACCAGGCCGCCGAGCCGCGAACCGCTGATGAAGCCGCCGCTGTACGGTCCGGTCTCC
>Ga0075425_100006556_pt1 | contig 12215 bp, 9 predicted proteins | sample SoiMethybrSBSTD4_FD_75300 | JGI IMG/M metagenome (GOLD analysis project Ga0075425, IMG submission 75300) | Bulk soil microbial communities from a Populus tree surrounding site in Tennessee, USA - Soil MetaG P. TD hybrid SBSTD4 | ecosystem: Environmental > Terrestrial > Soil > Tree plantation...
TGGTCCGATCGGGATCTGATCGCGCACAACTACGCGACGCGGGTTCGGACACCAGCGCCGCCGCTTGCGCTGGAGATTCTCGATTTCTGCGGCGACTGGCGCACGCTCGAAGACGTGTTCGCCGCGTTTCCGAACTATCCTCGCGCTCCGCTGCGACGTCTCGTTCGCCTCCTGACCGAGCGAACGCTGCTCGAGCGGACTCTCGAAACCGCGCCATCTGCAGACACCGCGATGCATGCGTGGCGTCCATGGATGCCGGAAGCCGCCTTCTTTCATTTTGCGACCAAGGACGTCCGATACGGGCTGCAGCGCGCGATGGACGAGCAGCTCGCGCGGAAGGCGGCGACCGATCCAGCTCCGCCGCCGGCGAAGACGTACGCGGACCTTCCCCGCATCGGCTTGCCGGCGGAAGCGGACCTCACCACACTTGCCGACGTGCTGCGCGCGCGGCGCACATGGCGGCGCTTCGACGCGCGGCCGATCGAGCTTCGCGACATCTCTACTCTCGTCGGCCTCACGTGGCGCGTGCAGCGCTGGGTCGGGACCGGCGTGGGCCGATGCGCGCTCAAGACGTCACCATCCGGCGGCGCGCGCCACCCGATCGAAGCCTATCTACTCGCGCGCCACGTAAACGGTCTCGCGCAGGGTTGCTACCACTACGATTCGGACGCGCATGCGCTCGTTCTGCTGAAACGCGGGTTGACGGCCGGGCGGCTCGACCGGTACCTCGCCGGTCAGTCGTGCTACGCGGACGCGGGCGCCGTCGTCGTCATGACCGCCGTGTTCGCCCGCGCGCAATGGCGCTACGAATTCCCGCGCGCCTATCGCGTCGTGCTGCTCGACGCCGGTCACCTGTGTCAGACCTTCTGCCTCGTCGCGACCGCACTCGGCCTTGCACCGTTTTGTACCGCGGCGCTTGCCGATTCGCTCATCGAACGGGATCTCGGTCTCGACGGCGTCACTGAATCGGTGATTTACGCATGCGGCGTCGGAACGCGCCCTCCGGGCGTCGACTGGGCACCCTGGCCAACTGCATTCCAAATTCCAAATTCCACATTCTGAATTACAGTGTTCCCAGTGAAAGCGGTCCTCTGCAAAGCGTACGGTCCGCCCGAGTCGCTCGTCGTCGAGGAAATCGAGTCGCCGTCGCCCGGCGCCGGCGAAGTCGTCATTTCGGTCAAAGCGGCGAGCGTGAATTTTCCGGACGTTCTCATCATCCAGAACAAATATCAGTTCAAGCCGTCGCTGCCGTTTTCTCCGGGAAGTGAAGTGGCGGGCGTGCTGAAGGCGGTCGGTGAAGGCGTCAGCGGATTCACACCCGGCGACCGCGTCATGGCGTTCACCACCTACGGCGCGTTCGCCGAAGAAGTCAGGACCGAGGCGCGCCGGATTCTCACCATTCCGGACGGCATGACCTTCACGCAGGCGGCGGCGTTCGGGCTCACCTACGCGACGTCGGATTTTGCGCTGCGCGATCGTGGCGCGCTCAAACCCGATGAGACGCTGCTCGTGCTCGGCGCCGCCGGCGGCGTCGGCATCGCAGCCATCGAGATCGGCAAGGCGCTTGGCGCGCGCGTCATCGCATGCGCCTCCACCGAGGAGAAGCTGGCGGTCTGCCGCGAGCACGGCGCCGACGAGACGATCAACTATGCAACCGAAGATCTGCGCGAGCGGATCAAACAGCTCACGAGCGGCAACGGCGTGGATGTCGTCTACGATCCCGTCGGCGGACCGTACACCGAGCCGGCGCTGCGATCGCTCGCGTGGCGGGGCCGGTTGCTCGTCGTCGGTTTTGCGGCCGGCGACATCCCGAAGATTCCCCTCAACCTGACGCTGCTCAAAGGCTGCTCCATCGTCGGCGTGTTCTGGGGCGAGTTCACGCGGCGCGAGCCGGATCGTTTTGCCGAAGCGATGCGACAGCTCGGCCGGTGGTTTGCCGAAGGCCGGATCAGGCCGCATGTGTCCGAGACGTTTCCGCTCGAGCGCGCCGCCGAGGCGCTCACGATGATGGCAAACCGTCGAGTCACCGGGAAAGTCGTGCTGACGACTGGAGGCGTTTAATGGCGCGCCGCGTTCTCTGTGCTGTCGTTCTTGCGCTCGTGCCCACGATGTTCCTGGCGGCGGCCGCTCCCGGCGCCGCGACCGGAACCGCATGCTCCAGTCTTGCGGCGCTCACCATTCCCGGCGTCAGCATCCGCGAAGCCACCGCCGTGCCCGCGGGTCCGTTCACGCCGCCCGGTTCGCGGCAGGATCTGATGCTGCCGGCGTTCTGCCGCGTCGAAGCGGTCGCGCGGCCGACGTCCGATTCGGAAATCAAGTTCGAAGTCTGGATACCGGAAGCGTGGAACGGAAAATTCGAAGGCGTGGGCAACGGCGGATATTCGGGCGCGATCGGCTATGCGGCGATGGCTGCCGGCCTGCGCCGCGGCTACGCGGCCGCGAGCACGGATACCGGTCACACCGGCGACGACATGAAGTTCGGTCAGGGCCATCCGGAGAAAGTCGTCGACTGGGCGTATCGATCGATTCACGTGATGACCGATGCGGCCAAACTCATCGTTCGCGATCACACCGGACGCTTCGCCGAGCATGCGTACTTCAGCGGCTGCTCGAGCGGCGGACATCAGGCGCTCTCCGAGGCGCAGCGATATCCCGACGACTACGACGGCATCATCGCCGGCGATCCGGCGAACAATCGCATCCGTCAGACGTTCGCGTTCCTCAACTCGTGGGTCGCGACGCACGCCAAAGACGGCACGCCGATCATCCCGGCCGCGAAGCTGCCGCTGCTGACGAAGGCGGCGATCGAAACGTGCGACGCGATCGATGGTTTGAAGGACGGCATCATCGACGATCCGCGGAAGTGTCACTTCGATCCCGGCAAGCTTCAGTGCGGGACGAACGGTACGGGACAAAATCCGTCGGCGAGCTCACCGTTGAAGGACGACGCATCGTGTCTGACCGCCGCGCAGGTGGATGCCGCGCGGAGGATGTACGAAGGGACGAAGAGCCCGCGCACCGGCGAGCTCATCTTCACCGGATGGCCGCGCGGCAGCGAAAGCTTCGGAGACAATCCGATTGAGAGCTGGCGGCAATACGTGATGGATCCCCCGGAGCCGATGCGCGTCGGCTTCTTCCGCTATTTTCTGTTTCACGATCCGAACTGGGATTACAGGACGATTGACGTCGATCGGGATCTCGCGTACGCCGAGCAGAGGCTCCCGTTCATGGCCGCGGTGGAGCACGATCTGACGCCGTTCAAGAAACGCGGCGGCAGGCTGCTGATGTACACCGGCTGGGCCGATCCGGTCGTGCCGCCGCAGGACACGGTCGCGTACTACGATGCGGTCGTGAAGGCGATGGGCGGCATCGAGAAGACGCGCGAGTTCAACCGCCTCTTCATCGCGCCGGGAATGGGCCACTGCAGCGGCGGCCCAGGCCCGAACCAGTTCGACATGCTCACCGCGCTCGAGAACTGGGTCGAGAAAGGCATCGCGCCCGACAGGATCGTCGCCTCGCACAGCACGAACGGCAAGATCGATCGCACGCGGCCGCTGTGCCTCTATCCGCAGGTCGCGAGATGGAAAGGCACCGGCAGCTCGGACGATGCGGCGAACTTCGTGTGCACGGACGCGGCGCCGAACCTGGGCGTGAAGAAAACGACAGGCGCGAAGTGAGTTACGCCGGCGCAACCACCAACGCCGTGCCGTAACACAGCACCTCGGTCACGCCTTGCATCACTTCCGTCGCATCGTAGCGGATGCCGACGACGGCGTTTGCGCCGAGCGCCCGCGCGTGATCGAGCATCAGGTCGAACGCTTCGGCGCGCGTCTTCTCGCAGAGCTCGGAAAACAGCGTGATGTTGCCGCCCACCAGCGTCTGCAGCGAGGCGCCGAGCGTGCCGAAAACCGATCGCGATCGCACGGTGACGCCGCGCACGACGCCGAGGGTCCGCTCGGTCCGGAATCCCTCGAGCGCGAACGCCGTCGTCGTCATCGCGTGATTGATGTCGCCTGCCATCGGTCTCTCCTACTGTGACGTCTGACGGCGGTTCTGCATCTGCTCCAGGAAATCGAGTTGCGCCTTGAGCAGGTGATGCTTCAGCTGCACGCTGTCACCGAGATCGAGATACGGCTCGTTCGTCACGTCGTAGGGAGTCCATTTCGGAAGCGTGCCGCCGTTCGGATCGCCAGTCTTCGCGAAGTTCGTCCAGTATCCGGCCATCTGCTCCGACAGCGTGAAGTCGGCGTCGGTGAAGGGCCAGTCGCGATTGCGAAGCGTGCCGAACACGTACGGGATTTCGGCGGCGTGATACGCGCCCCACGTCTTCGCATTCGGGCTCGGCGGGACGTGCGTGAACTGATAGAGGAACGCCTTTTGTCCCGCGGCGGTGACCATGCGGGCCCACGTGCGCATCTCGAGCGTGAACGTCGTATCGCGTCCGACCGCGAGCAACGCCTCCGGGATGTCGGCATCGCCCTTCACCGGATAGACCGCGTCGTAGTCCCGCACCGCCGATCCGTACTGCGACTCGACGCGCCTCCGATATTCGTCCAGCGTCTTCGGAAACTGCGCGGGGTTGCTCAGCGTCGTCCACTCGTTCGCGTTCGAGCCGACGAGAACCGGCGCGTCGTTCTGCTTTTTCGCGGCAAAGATTGAACGCACCGATTCGGGGAGCACGTAGCCGTCGACGTTCACACCGGTGCGGAACGTCTGAATCGCGAGCAGCTTGTCGGCCGGCACGGCGCGCAACGCCTGGAGCGAAGCGGCGTCCGCGGCCCTGGCCAGTGCGGCGCCGGCCTGCTCCGCTTCAGCGAGCGAGATCGTGCGCGCGAACTGACCGCCGCTCTCTCCAATCGCGCGATGGAACAGTCCTTTCGCGAGCGGCGTCGCCTGCACGACGTTCACGCTCCATGAGCCGGCCGACTCACCGAAGATGGTGACGCGCGAGGGATCGCCGCCGAACGCCGCGATGTTCTTCTGTACCCACTTCAGCGCCGCAACGTGATCGAGGATGGCGTAGTTGCCCGACGCGTGCTGCGGCGACTCGGCCGTCAGCTCCGCGTGCGCGAGAAATCCGAATACGCCGAGCCGATAATTCGTGGTGACGACGACGACTCCCTTCTTCGCGAGCGAAGTACCGTCGTAGGTCGGGAGCGATCCGGATCCGCGCGTCCATGCTCCGCCGTGTATCCAGACCATCACCGGACGCTTGTCGCCGGCGTTCGCGGCGGTCCACACGTTCAAGTACAGACAGTCCTCGCTCGTCGGCTGCGGCGCAGTCACGTACGCCGATCCCGGCGGATATGGCTGCTGCATGCACACCGGCGAGAACGTGTCCGCCGCCTTAACGCCGTTCCACTCGATAACCGGCTGCGGCGGTTTCCACCGCAAGCGCCCGACCGGCGGTGCGGCGAACGGAATCCCCTTGAACACACGAACACCGTTCGCCGTCGTGCCGGACACCTGTCCGCCGTCCACCTTCACGACATCCGACGCGCCGCGCGCAACGAGAGAAACGCAAGCCGCCGCCGACAACGCAAGCACGATCTTTCGCAGCATCAGCGATCTCCTTCTGAACTCACATTTGCAGTTGTTAGCGCGAGCCTTTCGGGCGAGCGCGACCCTTTCAGGCGAACGGTTTGCGCAGGATCACCAGCGAATGATGCCACGGGCGCCGTCACTCGCGGCGAGGGAATCGAGCGCGTCGTTGATCCCGCTGAGCGGATAGGTGCGCGACACGAGCTCGCGAAGCTTCAACCGTCCCTGCTGATAGAGCGAGACAAGGTTCGGGATGTCGCGCGTCGGCTGACCCGATCCGTAAACCGATCCGATGAGCCGCTTCTCCTGCATCACGAACGGAAACATCGGGAACGCCGCCTGCGTGTCGCCGCGCGCGAGGCCGGTCAACACGACGGTTCCGCCTTTGCGCGTATATGCGAGCGCCGACGTCAGCGTCTGCGGCGCGCCGACCGTATCGAACACGAAGTCTGCGCCGCGGCCGCCGGTGATTTCGCGAATCGCATCGGTCGACGTCTCGCCGGACTGAATCGTATGGGTGGCGCCGAACCTGCGTGCGATGTCGAGCGGCGCAGGACGAAGATCGACGGCGACGATGGCCTCGCAGTCGGAGATGACCGCGCCTTGCACGACGTTCAAACCAACGCCGCCCACACCGATGACGACGACTCGCGATCCCGGCGCAACGCGCGCCGCGTTCGTGACGGCGCCGACGCCGGTCACGACCGCGCAGCCGACTGTGGCGAGCGCGTCGAACGGAACGTCCGGAGGAACGCGCACGGCGGCCTCGGCTGGAACGACGACGAAATCGGAGAAACACGCAGTGCCGAGAAAAGGCGCAACGTTCTGATCGCGCGCGCGAAGACGCGACGCACCCGACGGCAGACGGTTTCGATACGTCACCTTCTCGACGCGGTCGCACAACACCGCGCGCCCCTCGCGGCACGGCGGACAGTCGCCGCACGGCGGCGCCCAGCAGAACACGACGTGATCGTCGCGCGCGATCATCGTGACGCCTGAACCCACCTCGCGCACCACGCCTGCGCCTTCGTGACCGAGCACGACCGGCGTCTTCATTGGCCAGTCGCCTCGCGCCGGATGCAGATCGCTGTGGCACACGCCGGCGGCCTTCACCTCGACGAGCACTTCACCCGGTCCCGGCGCATCGAGCTCGACGGGCTCGACCGACAGCGGTTGTCCCTGCTCCCACAAAATCGCGGCGTGCATGCGCATGGAATCTGTTCGGCTCGCTTATACTGCCACACCACGATGAGATTGCGGATTGCGGATTGCGGAGTGCGGAGTGATTGGGGATTGCGTGATTGGAGATTGCGGATTGATTGGAGATTGCGGATTGATTGGGGATTGCGGATTGATTGGGGATTGAGCTTCGCAGCGATCGCTCTCGTCCTCGTCTGCTCGGACCGCGTCTCCGCACAGAGCAATCCGTCGTATATCCAGTTCTCCCCCGCCGCTGTCAAGGGCGCGTTGTACAAACCGGACAACGGTCCCGCGCCGCATGTCGCGGTGCTGCTGATCCATCGGACGAGCAATTTCCTGTCGCACATCGCGACCACGGAGCTCGCGAAGCGCGGCTTCGTCGTGCTTGCGATGAACCCGCGATCCGACAACAACGAATCGGCCGTTCACTTCGAGGAGAACGCGCTCGACGTGAAATCGGGCGTCGAGTTCCTCCGCCGTCAGCCCGGCATCACGAAGGTCGTGCTGCTCGGGCACAGCGGCGGCGGTCCGGCGATGAGCTTCTATGAAGCCGTCGCCGAAAAAGGCACGTCCTACTGCAAGGGACCGAACAAGCTGGTCGAGTGCAGCGACGATCTCGCGAACCTTCCGCGCGCCGATGGCCTCGTGCTCGTCGACGCTCACCCGGGCGTGTCGGTGAACGGATTGCGCAGCCTGAACCCCGCCGTGCACAGCGAGAGCGATCCCCGGCAGATCGATCCCGAGCTCGATCCGTTCGATCCGAAGAACGGCTACAACGCGAACGGACCATCGGCGTACTCGGATGCGTTCAAGGCAAAGTACTTCAGAGCGCAGGCCGACCGGATGAATCGGTTGATCGCCGGCGCGAAGAGCAAGCTGCAGCGGATGCACGACGGCAGCGAACCATATCGCGACGACGACGTATATCTCGTCATCAGGGGCGAGGGCGCGCGGCTGATGGAGCTCGACCCGACGATTCATCACAGCACCGTGAAGCCGCAGAAGCTGTTGAAGAACGACGGCACGATTGCAACCGGGATCGTCGCGAGCGTGCGGCCGGCGCCGATGAACCGCGGATCGGCCGCGCAGAACGCGAGCTTCACCAACGGCACGCGTCTGCTGACGCTCAGGTCCTTCCTCAGCGCGAACGCGATTCGCGCGAAGGATTCGATGGACGACATCGACTGGTGCTCGAGTAACAACTCGACGCCGTGCGCGCTGAAGAGTGTCACGGCGCCGATTCTGATTACGGCCATGGGCGCGCACTACTTCGTCCGCGACAACGAAATTCATTTCGAGGCCGCCGCCAGCGCCGACAAGGACTTCATCGTCGTCGAAGGCGCGACGCACGGCATCCGGCCGTGCACTGCCTGCGAGACGACGCCGGGTCAGTATTCGAACAGCGCCGCGAACTTCTTCAACTACGTCGCGAAGTGGATTAACGCGAGATTCTGACGGGACCTTGCCATGAAACGAACGCTCGTTGCCGATCGCCGATCGTCGATTGATTGTGGACTGCGCGTTGTGGGCGCCGTGCTCGTTGCATGCGCGCTCGCCGTCGCGGGCGCGGCGGCGCAAAATGCGGATGCCGAGTCGCACGTCGCCGCCGCGAAAGCCGCGGCCGGCCAGGAGCACACCGAGCTCTTCACGTCGCTCTGCTCCGAGACGCCGACCGGACCCGGAACGCGAGGACGCGGAACGACAACGGCCGGTGCGACTGCGACGGCCGGCACGACAGGCGCGGGTCAGCGGCAGGACGGCCCGCCGCCTCCGCCCGCGCGCTCGGAGTGGCACGCCGAGCCGATGAAGGTGTTCGACAACCTGTACTTCGTCGGGATGAAGGACGTCTCGGCGTGGGCGGTGAACACGACGGGCGGCATCATCGTGCTCGACGCGTTGTACGACTACTCGGTCGACGATGAGATTGCCGAAGGGCTCAGGAAGGTCGGACTCGATCCGGCGAACATCAAGTACGTCGTCGTCAGTCATGGTCACGGGGATCATTCGGCGGGCGCGAAGTACCTGCAGGATCGGTTCAAGGCGCACGTCGTGCTGTCCTCCGAGGATTGGGATCTCCTGGATCGCGGCCGTGGTCCCAAGCCGACGCGCGATCAGGTCGCGGCCGACGGCCAGAAGCTGACGCTCGGCGATACGACCATCACGATGTACCTGACGCCGGGCCACACGCCGGGTACCCTGTCGTATCTGATTCCGGTGAAGGATCGCGGCACGCCGCATCTGGTCGCCGAGTGGGGCGGCACCGCGTTCAACTTTCCGCGAACCGCCGAGAACTTCCGCGTCTACGCCGCATCCGCCGAGCGCTTCGGCGACATCGCCGCGAAAGCCGGCGCCGACGCAGTCATCTCGAATCACTCGGCGTACGACGGCTCGGCTCAGAAGCTGCGAGCGCTCGCCGTCCGCGGACCGGACGACAAGAATCCGTATGTGATCGGAACCGATGCCGTTGCGCGTTATATGAAGGTGGCGGGCGAGTGCGCGAAGGCGCACCTGGCCTGGGTCACCGCGGCAAAGCCGCACTGAAGGATCGCAGCCCTGATGGATGCAGCGTCGTGGCAGCAGGCGAAGGACGTCATCGCCGAGGCGTTGCGGCGCACGCCATCCGACCGCGAGACGTTCGTGCGATCGCGATGCACGAACCCCGAGGTCGCCGATGAAATCCTGACGCTGCTCGCCGGCATGACCGGCCCTCATGAGCTCGACGCGCTCGATGCGGTCGGGGCGACCGACGACGGACCGCTCGAGCCGCCGGACGGCGACGCCGACGATCTCGCGCCTGGCACGCGCGTCGGACCGTACGTCATCGTCGAGCCGATCGGCCGCGGCGGCATGGGTCGGGTGTTTCTCGGCAGCGACCCGCGGCTGCGGCGCAAGGTGGCGCTGAAGTGCGTGCTGCGAACGCTCGCCGACGATCGCAACGCGCGCATCCTGCACGAAGCGCGCGCGGCCGCGCGCGTCACCCATCCGAACGTCGCCACCATTCACGACGTCATCGAACACGAGAACCGCGCCTTCATCGTCATGGAGTACGTGGAAGGCGAGAGCCTGGCGGCGCGGCTCAAGCGCGAGCGCATTCCGGTGGAGCGCGTGCTGGCGATCGGGCGCCAGCTCGCGTCCGCGTTGAGCGCCGCGCACGCGAAAGGCGTCATCCACCGCGATCTCAAACCGGCGAACATTCAGCTGACGCCCGACGGCGGCGTCAAGGTGCTCGACTTCGGCATCGCCAACGCGCCGCGCGTGGCCACGTCGGTCGCGTCGACGATCTCGACGCACCGAGCGCCAACGCCCGAGGTGGCGCGCGCGCCGCAGCCGGGGACGCCGCCCTACATGGCGCCCGAGCAGCTGCTCGGCCGCTCGGCCGACGAGCGCTCCGACATTTTCAGCCTCGGCGTCGTGTTGTACGAGATGGCGACCGGCCGTCGGCCGTTCACGCAGACGGAGACGGCGGATCTCGTGATGGCGCACGCCAAAGGCGCGCCGCGCGCCGATCGCATCGATCGCGCGGTGCCGCGGCCGCTGGCGGACATTCTCGCGCGCGCGCTCTCGTTCGATCCGAAAGCGCGATTTCAGACGGCTGCGGATCTCGGTGCTGCTCTCGAATCAATAGAGCGAACGCACTATCACGCTCGACTGAGGTCGCGACAGAAAGTCCGAAGAGCAGCACTGTCGAGCATCGGGGCGGTACTCGGAATTACGTTTCTTGGCGTCGTGAATTCTGCTGTGTACAATCTGGTACTTGGTCGCACAGGAACCTTCGCCAACGACTCGCTTTTGACGTACCTGCGATGGGGAGCACTCTCCTTGACGGGCCCATGTCTGTTGCTTCTCGCCTCAACGCTTCTTGGATGGGTGCTCTTTGCTGCTGCGAAGCTTGCGTCGACTTGGAGACCTTTGTCGCGCACCGTCAATTCCATAACGGATAAGTTAAGTCGTTCCGGACTGCAAACGCTCACCTCGTCTTCGGTGCTCGTACCAGTTATTGCAATAGGCGGAACGTTAACGCTGGCATTTGTCTTTTGGGACTACGGCGCGCTCATTCAAAGCTGGTTCAGTTATATCGACAGTTCACCGCACGAACGCTTTTCACCGCTGAACCCGGAGATGCGACTCGCCCCGCGCTTCCGATTCTCGGTCGCGGTCCTGACTGTGGCGATGGCTGCCCTGCTCGTCTCCCTCCTTCGATTGCGAGCACGCGAAGGCGTAACAGATGGTCGACCAGGCGTCTATGCTGTTGCGGCGCTCGTTGCCATCTACGTTCTTCTGAACAGCGCACCATATCGCGTCTTTTACAACACGACCGTGGAACGAATCGAACGCGCTGGACAGCGCTGCTACATGATCGGGGAAGATCAGAATCGGCTGCTGCTCAACTGTCCTGATCTCGACCCGCCGCGCAATCGGATCGTTTCGAAATCCGACGCGTCGTTACACTTCGTGGGAGTCAAAGAGAGCATCTTTTCGCAACGACGCGACACAACGCGCCCGTGACAGGAGCGCACGGAGGACATGTGGTCAGAATCAGGCTTGCTGGTTTGATTCTCTTGACGACACTGTGGCCGGCAACCGCGCGGGCCGACTGGTTGGATATTTGGGGATTTCTCGATCAGTTGAGCGGTCCGGGGCCGTATAAATCGCGATTCTGGATAAACCCCGAATTCAGAATCCCGACTCCGTGGCACACGTCGTCAACCGCTGAGGGGGATAGAGCTAATCCGTTCATCGAGAAGCCAAAGGTTGCGGTCGCAGCGAATGTCCCGCGATTGAGCGCGGTTTACCCAGCAGTCCGGCTTAGCTGGTTCCGCAGCCACGAGGATCGCAACAGTCAGGGCCAGGCCTTTCGGTTCCTTGATTCAACGTCGCCGTTCAATACCAAACCTGTCGACGTGGTCGCGATTGATCCCTCACTGATGTTCCATGTCGGCAAAGCCGTCGACGTCGGAGTCGGTGTGTCATTCATGCAGTTCTCCGGGGAAGGATTTGCGACATTCTGGAAAGCCGGTCTGATTCTTCCGAAAACGACCGTCAGCCCAATTGCGTTCTTCGGAAACCCGGACCTTCCGTGGAAACACTTCCTGAACGTGTCACTGGATGCCGTGCTGATCGGCGGTGTCAGCGGCAAGAACGATTTCGAAGATCCAACGACGAAATACGATACGACTGGACATTACGAATACTTGCTGCGCGCTGGCGTTCAGGTCGATGTGGAGGCGTTGATCGTGTGCGCTGTCCATCGAAGTCTGTGCTTTCCGTAATCACAATAGCCCTGAACCGTCGCCGTTGGAGAGCGCGTTATTCGAGGAACGCAACCTCGCAACGCGAGCTCGCTGAGATCCTCACCATTCACGCGTCGAATCGTGCGCGTAACTTCTGCATCCCGCGCAGCCAGCGATCGTAGTCGCCGGCCTTGCGCCGGAAGTACTCCGCGACCTCGGGATGCGGCAGGATGAGGAATCGTT
>Ga0075425_100006558_pt1 | contig 12214 bp, 12 predicted proteins | sample SoiMethybrSBSTD4_FD_75300 | JGI IMG/M metagenome (GOLD analysis project Ga0075425, IMG submission 75300) | Bulk soil microbial communities from a Populus tree surrounding site in Tennessee, USA - Soil MetaG P. TD hybrid SBSTD4 | ecosystem: Environmental > Terrestrial > Soil > Tree plantation...
CCGAGGTCCGCCTGTATGCCTCCCAGGGCGGGCACGCGGTCGGCATGTCGACGGTCATGGAGTGCATCGCCGCACGCTGGGCCGGGCTCGAGGTCTGCGGCGTCTCGCTCGTTACCAACCCGGGAGCGGGCTACACCGGCGAGCCGCTCAGCCACGAGGAGGTTCTCGCCGCCGGCGCCGAGGCGGGGCCCCGCCTGGCGCGCGTGATCCGGCGCTTCATCGCCGAGCTCTGAGGGCCCGACCTCCGGTCAGGTCGGACTGACCGTGAGCTCGCTGGCGCTGCCGAGGACCTCGATCTCGTAGCGATCCGGGGCCTTCTCGAAGCCGGGGGAGACGAAGCGATGCCGGCCGCCGACCTGCCGCTGCTGCTGCCCGTCGAGTCGCAGGTGCGCGATCCCGCCATCGACGGTGAGCGCGACGGGGACGCGTGCGGGCCGCTTGAACGTGACGCTGCTCGCGACGCCGCCAAGGCGGATGGGGACGGAGCCGGAGGGTTGGGGTAGCTCGAGCGAGACGTGATTCGCCCCGCCGTTGACCTCGACCGCGGCCAGCGAGATGGCACCCAGGGCGCCGGTCAGGTCCGTGATGCCGCCATCGAGCTCGATCGTCCACGGGATGCCCGCCGCCAGCGACACGCGCGCCTGGCGACCGGCGAATGCGGCGAGCGCCTGGCGCTTGTAGCGAACCGAGACGACGCCGCCTGAGGTTCGGACGTCCGGCAGCGGCCCGTCGAAGGTCGCGCGCACCAGCTCGCCGGCGGGCGCGGCGCCGTCAAAGCGGAGGCGGGACGCGGCTGTCTCCATGATCACGCGGGCGGTGGCGCGCGGCCCGAGGGGCGCGAAGTTGAGCGCCACCCTTGGTGCGCCGCTCGTGAACACGAGGCGGCCCCGGGTCACGTCGCCGAGGGGCGCGGAGTAGGCACTGCCCACGAACCCGCCTCGAGCCCGCGCGCGCAGGCGCTCGGTCTCGCCGTGCACGGCCGCGACCGCCGTGTCGAGGAAGCCGAGCACGGCGCGCCGCTCGCCGGCCGACAGCTCGCCGAGGGCGCCGCCAACTGCCTTTGCCAAGGGAGCGAGCGCATCCCGCACCTCACCGGCCCGCGCCTCGACCGGGGCGATCGTGACGCTCCGTCGGTCGGCGGGGTCGGGTGTCCGCCGGACGAAGCCGGCACGTTCCAGGCGATCGAGGACGCCGGTGACGGCACCGGTGGTCAGGTCGGCGCGTTCGGCGAGGCGGCCCGCGGTGATGGCGGGCTGGGCGATGACGAGCTCCAGACAACGGAGGTCCGTCGTGTTGAGCCCGAGCCGGTCGGCGACGGCCTCGTCATAGGCCGCCGTGCGGATGGCTTGACAGGCGCGGTCGATGTCGTTCATGCTGTCGATATCTTAGCACACAAGATACTTAGGAGTGGATGATGATGATCGATCATACACGGGCGATCGAGGCGCGAGACCTCGTCAAGACCTATCCCGGCGACGTCCGCGCGCTCGACGGCATCAGCCTGTCGGTGCAGGCCGGCGCGATCTTCGGCCTGCTCGGTCCGAACGGCGCCGGCAAGTCGACGACGGTCAAGGTCCTGACGACCCTGTCCCGCCCCGACTCGGGGAGCGCGGTGGTCGCCGGGCACGACGTCCTTCGTCAGCCGGACCGGGTCCGGCGCTCGATCGGCGTCGTCGGCCAGAAGGCGGCGGTCGACCCGAGCGCGACCGGTCGCGAGAACCTGCGGCTGCAGGGCCAGATCTACGGCCTTGGTGGTCGCGGGCTCGCCCAGCGGATCGGCGAGCTGCTCGACCAGTTCGAACTGACCGACGCCGGCGACCGAATCGTCCAGGGGTGGTCCGGCGGCATGCAGCGCAAGCTCGACGTCGCGATGGGTCTTATCCATCGACCGTCGGTGCTGTTCCTCGACGAGCCGTCGACCGGCCTCGACCCGGACGCACGCGCGACGTTGTGGCAGGAGATCTCGCGCCTCGCCCACCAGGATGGCCTGACGATCCTGCTGACGACCCACTACCTCGACGAGGCGGACCGCCTCGCGAGCAGGCTGGCGATCGTCGACCGCGGCCGGATCGTCGCCGAGGGCGCGCCCGAGGCGCTGAAGGCGGAGCTGCGCGGCGACGCGATCAACGTCGTCGTCGGCTCGGCCGAATTCGCGCCGAGCGCGGCGCGCGTTCTCGAGCGAATCGATGGCCTCGGCGCGCCGAGGCTCGACGGCGCCCTCGTCTCGGCCCGCGCCGACCACGCCGCGACGACCGTTCCCGTCGTCCTGTCCGCGCTCGATGCCGCCGGCGTCGCGGTCGCGGCCATCACCATTGCCCGGCCCTCGCTGGACGACGTCTACCTGCGACATACCGGCCGCGCCTTCCGCGCGACCGCCATGGAGGTGCCCGCGTGACTGCCCTTGCCCAGACCGGCTACATCGCCGGCCGACACCTGCGCTTCTTCCTGCGCCAGCCCTGGTTCGTGGTGATGGCGCTGATCCAGCCCGTCATCTGGCTGCTTCTGTTCGGGGCGCTGTTCAAGAGCGTGACCGAGATCCCGGGCTTCGCCTCGGGCGGTTCGTACCTCGACTACCTCGTCCCCGGCGTGCTCGTGATGACCGCCCTGTTCTCGTGCGGCTGGAGCGGCATGTCGATCATCGAGGACATCGACCGGTCCATCGTCGACCGGTTCCTGACCACGCCCATCCATCGCAGCGCGATCATCGCCGGGCTCAACGTCTACGAGCTCGTGGCCCTGCTCATCCAGGCCGCGATCATCGGTGGCCTGGCCTTCGTCCTCGGTGCGAGGTTCGAGGGCGGGATCCTTGGCTACGGCGCGCTGACGCTGTGCGCGATGCTCGTCGGCGCCACGGTGGCCGCCTTCTCGGACGCCATGGCACTGCTCCTTCGGCAGCGGGAGTCCGTGATCGGGATCAACACGATCCTGACCCTGCCCCTGACGTTCCTGTCGGCGGCGTTCATGCCCCTCGCGCTCGTGCCCGACTGGATCGCGACAGCCGCGAAGTTCAACCCGGTCAACTGGGCCGTCGAGGCCGGCCGCGAGGCGCTGACCGCCTCACCGGACTGGTCGATGATCGTGCCCCGGATCGTCGCGCTCCTCGCCCTGACGATCCTGACCACCGCCTGGGCGACCCGCACGTTCCGGGCCTATCAGAAGTCAATCTGAGCTGCAGCCCGTCCACCTCCGGACGGGCTGCTTCGTTGCCCCGGCGGTCGTAGACTCGGTGGCATGACGACCGAGGTCGAGGCTCCCGAGCAGGCGACTGCGCCGGCCATCGGCGCGGGCGACAGGATCGAGCTCCTTGACCATGGTTTCGTTCGCCTCGATGCATCCATGGCCGACGACCTCTCCGTCGCGAATGCGGCCCGCGTCAGCTTCGCGCGCCGCAAGGAGGAGCTCGACGACGCCGACCGCGGTCTGATCCGGTTCCTGATGCGGGACCGGCACGGGACACCGTTCGAGCACAACAGCTTCCGCTTCCACATCCGCTGCCCGATCTTCGTCGCCAGGGAGTGGATGCGTCACCGCATCGGCTCGTTCAACGAGTTCAGCCTGCGCTATGCGAAGGCGACCGACGACTTCTATGTGCCCGAGCTCGAGGACGTGCGGACGCAGGTCGGGAAGCCCGGTGCCTACACGTTCGAGCCGGTCGACGGCGAGCTCGCGGAGCGCACGCTGGAGGAGCTCCGGAAGGTCTACGCCACCGCATACGAGACGTACACCTCGCTCGTTGAGCAAGGGGTTGCGCGTGAGCTGGCGCGGTCCGTGTTGCCGGTCGGTGCGTACACCGAGTTCTACTGGACCGTGAACGCCCGCTCGATCATGAACTTCGTCTCGCTCCGCGCCGCAGAGACGGCGCAGCGCGAGATCCGGCGCTACGCCTTCGCGATCGAGTCGTTCCTCGCGCGCGAGATGCCGATCACCCACGCGGCGTTCGTCGCGAACGATCGAGTCGCGCCCTAGCGGCGGGCTCCGTCGGGCCCGTCGCTGTCGGTGGCGAGCTTCGCGAGCTCCTCGACAGTGACGCCGAGCGCGTAGGCGACCGCCTCGTTGAGGCTGAGCGCCGCACCCTCGGCGGCCCACCGCTCCAGGTCCTCCGGCGCGACCGCGTTGCGGACGTTCGGTCGCAGCTGGGCCTCGATCCAGCCATCCGTGTACGAGGCGAGCGTCGCGCCCGTGGCCTTGGCGAGGGCGCGACCGGCGCCCCACAGCCGTGCGGCCCGCTCGGGCTTGTCGTCCGCCAGGGCCTCGGCAGAGAGGTCGTCGATGATCATGGTCATGCCCGCGGCGTCGCCCGCGACGAGGAAGTGCCGGAGGGCCTCCCGCAGGAGCGGCCGTGCCTCGTCGATGCGCCGCTGGCGCAGGAGCGCCCCGCCGACCATGTGCAGTGACCACGCCTCCATGGTGCGATCGCCGGCGCGCCGGAACTTCTCGAGCGCGTCGCGGAAATCCTGGATGCCGGCGTCGGTCTGCTCGCTGAAGTACTTGGTGTTCCCGCGGCCCCACAGGACGTTGCCCTGCCCGTGCTCGTCGCCGAGCTCCTCGTACAAGGCAAAGGCCTCTTCCGAGGCGCGCCCGCCCTCGCCGTCGGGGTCGAGGTTCTCGGGGGGCTGGGTCGGGTCTTCCGGCACGCTGAACACGAACGTGTAGTTGTAGAGCGCGTTCGCCAGCTCGGCCTTGTCGTCGAGACCGCGCCAGAGCTTGACGGCCTCGCGGTACGCCGCACGCATGCCCCGGATGTCCGCCTGCCACCAGCACACCCCGCCGAGCGCTTCCATGAGCCGGGCGCGCAGGCGCGGATCCGAGCGCGACCACGGCTCGGCAGCCATCGCGTCGAGGCGGCGCCGAGCCTGGTAGAGGTGGCCGCGCTTCTGCCAGAACCGCCAGACGGCGTGGGCGAGCCCGATCGCGGTTGCGGCGTCGCCCTCGGCCGATGCCCGATCGAGGACGGCCCGGATGTTGTCCTGCTCGAGCTCGAGCTGGTCGAGCAGGCGCCGCTGGTCGGCGCCGGCGAGCTCCGGCGCGATTCGCTGGGCGAGCGCGAGAAACCAGGCCGCGTGGCGGTGCGTGATCTCCGCCGCCTCGCCGCGAGCCGCGAGCTGTTCGGCCGCGTAGGCCTTGATGGTGTCCAGCACCGCGAACCGCGGCTCGCCGCTCGTCTCGACGGTGCGAATCAGGCTCTGGTCCGCGAGCGCGACGAGCCCGTCGACGACGTCGACCCCGAGCTCGGAGGTCGGCCCGCACACGGTCTCGGCGGCCCCGAGGTCGATGCCGCCCTCGAACACGGATAGCCGGTCGAGGAGCCGGCGGTGGCCCTCGTCGAGGAGGTCGTAGCTCCACGCGATCGCGCCGCGTAGCGTCTGCTGGCGCTCGGGCAGGTCACGGGCGCCCGAAGACAGCAGTCCCAGCTGGTCCTCGAGGCGCGTGCGCAGCGCCTCCGGCGAGAAGAGCTTGATCCGCGCCGCGGCGAGCTCGATCGCCAGGGGCATCCCGTGCAGGCGGGCGGCGATGGCCGCCACCGCGGGCGCGTTCTCGTTCGTGACGCGGAAGTCGGGCCGCACGGCGGTCGCCCGGGCGATGAACAGCCGGACCGATTCGTACGTCGAGAGCGATGCGGCATCCACGGTTCGCGCCTCCGCAGGGAGGCTCGCCAGCTCCAGGCTCGTGAGCAGGCTCAGGTCCGGCGGGGTCGGCAGGCCCGGCACGGGGTACTCCTGCTCGCCGCTGATGTGGAGCGCGGCCCGCGACGTGATCAGCGCCGAGAGCCCGGGCGCGTCGCGCAGGAGGTCGGCCACGATCGGCCCGGCGGCGACGACCTGCTCGAAGTTGTCGAGGACGAAGAGCACGTGCTTCGACCCCAACCACTCGCGGAGAACGACGTCGGCCGGACGGTTGCCCGACTCGGACAGGCCGATGGCGCTGGCGATGCGCGAGGCGACGAGGGCAGGCTCGCGTACCGTCTCCAGCGCGACGAAGAAGATGCCGTCGGGGTACCGCTCCGCGGCGTTCGCCGCGACCTGGAGCGACAACCGGGTCTTGCCGGTGCCACCCGGGCCCGTGAGCGTCACCAGCCGGTTGGTCTCGAGCAACGCGCCGGCCTCGGTGAGCTCGCGCTCACGACCGACGAACGAGGTGAGTTGCGTGGGCAGGTTGTTCGGCCGCGCATCGAGTGAGCGGAGCGGCGGGAAGTCCATGCGCAGGCCGTCGGCCACGACCTGGCTCAGCGGCTGGGGCTCGCGCAGGTCCTTGAGCCGGTGGCTGCCGAGGCCGCGCAGGGAGATGCCGGCGTCGAGGCCGGGGCTGACCAGTCCGCGGACAGCTTCCGAGACGACGATCTGACCGCCATGCGCTGCGGCGGCGATTCGTGCCGCCCGGTTCACATCGATCCCGACCAGGCCCGCCGCCGAGCTCGACGCCTCGCCCGCGTGCAGGCCCATCCGGACGTTGACCGCGACGCCGGGCGGCCAGGGCTCGGCCGCCAGGGCCCGCTGTGCCTCGACCGCCGCGGTCAATGCCTCGACCGCGCTGTCGAAGACGACGAAGAACGAGTCGCCCTCGGTGCCTTCCTCGTGGCCGCCATGCGCCGCGATCGCGGCGCGCAGCAGCGCCGCATGGCGCTCGAGCACGGTCGTGTACGCCTCGCGGCCGAGCTCGTCGAGCAGCCGCGTCGAGCCCTCGATGTCCGAGAACAGGAACGTCCGGGTCCCGGCCGTCCCGGTCGTGGCGTGCGTGGGGACCGCGTCGGCTCCGGGCGCGGCGGCCCCGAGCGTGCTGGCTCCACGCGTCGTGGCGTCGGTCATGTCGGGCCGGCGCCTAGTGCCGGGCGGACTCGGTGACCTCGCGCAGGCGCATCGCCACGCCGCGCAGGATCGCCAGCGTGAGCGCGGGCTCCTCGAGCAGCACGTTCTCGAAATCCCACGAGGCGAGGGCCAGGCAGCTCGTCGGCTCCTCCGCGGCGACGGTGGCGTTGCGCGGCATGCGATCGAGGACGGAGAGCTCGCCGAAGAATTCGCCCGGGCCCAGCCGCGCGACGACCGTCCCGTCCCGCACGACGCGCACGGCCCCGGAGACGATCACGAAGAAGCCCGTGCCGATCTCGCCCTGCCGGGCGATCACATGCCCGGCCGGGAAGTCGACCGACGTCGCCAACGCGGCGAGCTTGGCGAGCCCGTCGGCGTCGATGCCCCTGAACAAGGGGCAGCCGGCGAGGAGCTCCGCGCGGCGATCCTGGGTCAGCGTCAACAGTTCCTCCGTGCTCGATGCGCGGGCACGATGCTGCCCGCGCGCCCGCATCGCGTCAACTGATGCACAATCGAGGCAAGTCTGCACCGCTCCGCGGACGTGGAGGGCCCCATGGCGACCCGTGACGAGATCGCCGACGCGATCGCAGGGATGGCGATCTTCGTCGACCTGGCACGCCCCCAGCTGATCGGCGTCGCGTCGCGCTTCGAGGAGGCGTTCTTCCCGAAGGACGCGCGCGTGCTCCGACAGGGCCTCACCGGGTCCGGGTTCTACGTGATCCTCGACGGCGAGGCGGACGTGGTCGCCGACGGCCAGAAGCTTGCGACCCTCGCCCGCGGCGACTTCTTCGGCGAGGTGAGCGTGCTCCTGGGCGAGCCGCCGACGGCCGACATCGTCGCGACGCGACCGATGCGCTGCATCGTCCTCGGCGGCCCCGACGTCGAGGGCTTCCTGGTGGACCACCCGCGGGTCATGTTCCGGATGCTCCAGGCGTCGGCGCGACGGCTGCGCAACGCGAACCGGCGACTGACTGCGAGCCAGTGATGGCCAGCGGGTCCCCGCCGTCGGCCCAGCCCGCGTCCTCCGGCCATCCCTACCCGCCGGGCGAGTACCCGATCGTCATCGTCGGCTCCGGCCCGGGTGCCCTCCAGGCGTCGTACTTCCTCAGCCGGCTCGGCATCGAGCACGCGGTGATCTCGGGCGACGCCGGGGCCGGTGGGATGTTCCGCAAGTGGCCGTTCTTCCAGCGGCTCCTGTCCTGGACGAAGCCGTATGCGCCGCCGGAGCGCGACTCGCGCGAGTTCGAGCGGTGGGACTGGAACAGCCTGTTGGCGCTGGAGCCGGAGTGGCGCGGGATCGCGACCGAGTTCATGGACGGCACCTCCGACTTCCCGTCGCGGCCCCTGATGCAGGCGAACCTGGAGGCGTTCGCCGAGCGCACCGGCGTCGCGGTCCGGTACGGCTGCCGCTGGGAGTCGACGCGGCACGAGGACACGCCAGATGGCGAGCGGTTCGTCCTGGTGACGTCGGACGGCGAGTACCGCTGCCGCTTCCCGATCTTCGCGGTCGGGGTCGCGGAGCCATACAGCCCGGCGACGCCCGGCATCGAGCTCGCCGTCCACTACGCCGACACCCGCGACGCCGAGACCTACGCCGGCAAGCGCCTGTTCATCATCGGCAAGCAGAACTCCGGGTTCGAGCTCGCGACCGGCCTGCTCCAGTGGGCGAGCCGGATCTCCCTGTCGTCCCCATCGCCGGCGAAGACGTCGATCGAGACCCGGTCGCTCGTCGGGGTCCGGGCGCGCTACGTGCAGCCCTTCGAGGACTCGATCCTCGGCGGTGGCGTCGACATCCTCTCGGCGAGCACGAAGGGCATCCGGAAGCTCGAGTCGGGCGCGTTCGAGGTCCAGCTCGAGCGCAGCGACAACGCGATGCCGATGACGGTCGAGGCAGACGAGGTCATCGCCGCGACCGGCTTCGTGTGTCCCCTCCGCGACCTCCCCGCACTCGGGGTGGCGACGTTCGGGCAGTCGAAGCTGCCGGCGCAGACCGAGTTCTGGGAGAGCGCGTCGGTGCCGGGCATCTACTTCGCCGGCACGATCACCCAGGGCTCGGCAGGGCTGAAGAAGCACGGCATCCCGTCGAACAGCGGCGCCCTGCACGGGTACCGCTACAACGCGCGCGTGCTCGTTCGCGAGCTTGCCCGGCGCCACTTCGGCATCCAGCCCGAGCGGCCGACGATCGACGTCGGGGACCTGCGCGACCATCTGCTGGCCGAGGCGACCCGCGCGCCCGAGCTCTGGCACCAGAAGGCGTACCTCGCCAGCGTGGTCAGCCTCGATCCCGATGAGGGCGTCCGCGACGAGGGCATCCTGCCCCTGACGCACTTCCTGGATGCGGGTGGCGGCGACGCCGTGGCGATGACGATCGAATCGGACGGCGCTTCGATCTACCCGGTCGTCTATGTCCGGCGCGGCGGGCGGCAGGAGGAGCACGCGCTCGATCCGGACCCGCTCCACGATTTCGAGGGGCTGCCCTACCGGCGCGCCCTCGGGCAGATCCTGGACCGGCTCACGGCAGGGGCGGCGAGCACCGCGGCCTGACCCCGGGCGCCCCGCGTTGGGTCAGGCGGGCTCGAGGTCGTCGTCGAGGTCGTCATCCTCGAGGTCGTCGTCGTACTCGTCCTCTTCGTCCTCGTCGCCCGACGCGCTGAGCAGGCGGAACAGCCCCCAGCCGATGATCGCGCCGAGGAACGGGGCGGACAGGTAGACCCACAGGCCGTCGTAGTCGCCGGACACGACCGCGGGCGCGAGGGAGCGGATCGGGTTGACCGACGCGCCGCTGATCGGGACGCCGGCAAAGTGGATCGCCACGAGCGTCAACGGGATCACGAAGATGGCGTGCGTCGGCGTCCTGCTCGTGACGGTCAGGATCACCGCCACGAAGATCGCAGTGAGGACGATCTCGACGGCAAAGGCGTGGAACTGGTTCGTCAAGGCGTCCTGCGCGATCGTCCCGGGGTGGTTGACCGTGGCACCGACGAACTCCTTGGCCAGAACGAGGAGGATGAACAGCGAGGCCGCGAAGGCGCCGATCGCCTGGGCCGCCGCATAGGCCAGCCCGGTCGTCCAGCGCGTGCGGCCGTCGAGCACCGCCGCGAGGGTCACGGCCGGGTTGAAGTGGCCCCCGGACGCCTCGCCGCCGATCGCGATCGCGGCCATCAGCCCGAGGCCGAAGGCAAACGGCACCACGATCATGAGCACGAAGCTCTGGCCGCTGCTCATCAGGAAGGCCGTGCCGACGCCGAGCGACCCCATGGCGATCAGCACGAACGTGCCGACTGCCTCGGCGACGAGTGCGCGGACGTTCATCCCTGCCTCCTGGCTGTCTCCTCGGGCCAGGGCGCCCACGCGGCGCCCGGCGGCCGAAGAATAGCCCGCGCATCGACCGCGCTGTGGCGGTCCCGGCGAGGGTCAGGCAGCGACGGGCAGGGCCTCGATTGCGGGTTCGTCCAGCTCCAGGACGACGCCACAGGTCTCGCAGCCGACGGCGTCCGTCAGCTCCTCGATCAGTGTCGGGGTCCCGCAGCAGGGCATCTGGATCTCGATCATGGCCCGAAGCCTGGGCCCACGTCGTGCCACCTTGTCTGTCACGATGATTCGCATGCCGCGCGTCACGCTCGACCTGCCGGCGATCGAGGTCACGGACCTGCGCAAGCGCTACGGCCCGGTCGAGGCGCTGGCCGGGCTCACGATGACCGTGGGCCGCGGCGAGGTGTTCGGCTTCCTCGGGCCCAACGGCGCCGGCAAGACGACGACGGTCAAGCTGCTGCTCGGCCTGGCGCGGCCGACGTCCGGCAGCGGCAAGGTCCTCGGCGCCCAGCTGGGCGACCTCGCGACGCGGCGCAGGATCGGCTACCTGCCCGAGCTGTTCCGCTACCAGCCATGGCTCAAGGCGCGCGAGGTGCTCACGCTCCATGGTGAGCTCATGGGCCTGGCCCGGAGCCGGCGACGTCCAGCCGCCGACGAGGCGCTCCAGATCGTTGGGCTCGCCGATCGGGCCGGCGACATCGTCGGCCGGTTCTCGAAGGGCATGCAGCAGCGCCTCGGCCTCGGCGCGGCGCTCCTGGGCGAGCCGGCGCTGGTCATCCTCGACGAGCCGACCTCGGCGCTGGACCCGGTCGGTCGGGTCGACGTCCGCGGCATCGTGCGCGCGGCCGCCGATCGAGGCGCGGCGGTGTTCCTCAACTCGCACCTGCTGAGCGAGGTCGAGCAGGTCTGCAACCGGGTCGCGATCATCGACCATGGCCGGGTCGTCGCCAGCGGCGACCTCGACGCCGTCCTCGGCCAGGCCGAGACCGTGGTCCGGGTCAGCGGCCTCAGCGCCGCAGACCTGCCGGCGATCGAGCGGTTCGGGCCGCCGACGCTCGAAGGCGACCTGCTGACCATCCGGCCGATGGACGAGGCGGGCGTCCCGGATCTGGTGACCCAGCTCGTGTCGATGGGTGCGCGGATCCAGGAGGTCCATTCCGGGCGCAGCTCGTTGGAGCAACGTTTCCTCGAGCTGGTGGCCCGCGACCGGCCGCCGGCCGGCACGCCCAGCGCAGAGCGGCTGCGCTGATCGATGCTGACGATCGCGAAGCTGACGATCGGCGAGGCCGCGCGGCGGCGCGTCCTGTGGGTGCTCGTCATCCTCGCGGCGCTCGCTGTCTCGCTGACGGCGTGGGGCGTGGCCAGCCTCCTCGACGGTGCCCGGGAGCGCGGCCTGTCGGACCTCGAGATCAAGTTCGCCGTGTCGCAGGTCCTGATCCTGATCGCCTTCATGTTCGGCTTCGTGCTCGTCATGACTGCGGCGTTCTTCGGCAGTCCGGCGATCGCCACCGAGCTCGAGAACGGCATCGCCCAGGCGATGCTCGCCCGGCCGCTGCGGCGGTCGTCCTACCTCCTCGGGCGATGGCTGGGCCTGGGGACGGTGATCGTCGTCTACGCCGCCGTGTCGGGCCTCCTCGCGATCGGCGTGGTCGGCGTGGTCAGTGGCTATGTGCCCCCGGACCCGATCCTTCCGGTCGCATACCTCGCCGGTCAGGCGCTGGTGCTCCTGTCGCTGACCGTGCTGCTGTCCACGCGCCTCACCCCCATCGCCGGCGGCGCCATCGCGGTCGTGGCCTACGGCCTGGCCTGGATCGCCGGGGTGCTGGGCAAGATCGGATTGGCCCTGGATGCGCCGTCGCTCGTCAACGTGAGCGACGCTTCGCGCTTCCTCCTGCCCACGGACGCACTGTGGCAGGGCGTGGTGTACGGCCTCGAGCCGTCGTTCGTCATCAACGCGGCCGAAGGGCAGTTCGTTGCCCGGACGAGCCCGTTCTTCGCGGCGAGCGGACCATCCCCGGCGCTCCTCGCCTGGACGGTGATCTGGGTCGCGCTCGTCCTCGCGCTCGCGGTCGCCCAGCTGCGCCGGCGCGAGCTGTGAC
>Ga0075425_100006559_pt1 | contig 12214 bp, 12 predicted proteins | sample SoiMethybrSBSTD4_FD_75300 | JGI IMG/M metagenome (GOLD analysis project Ga0075425, IMG submission 75300) | Bulk soil microbial communities from a Populus tree surrounding site in Tennessee, USA - Soil MetaG P. TD hybrid SBSTD4 | ecosystem: Environmental > Terrestrial > Soil > Tree plantation...
GCACGTCGGCACGATGTCTCGTGCCACTCGTGCCGACGTGCCACTCGTGATCTTACGGTTTCGGAATCGCGTCTACGCGCACGTTGGCGGTGATGCCGCTCCCGATCACGAACTGATAACTCCCCGCCCGCACGGCTTTCAGCGTCAAGATCGCAACGGAGTCCGCCGGCTCGAGACTGACGAGCTGCAGGTCTTGCTGCCGGAAATTGAGGCGCGCACGGCCGGCCTTGAGCGCCTGCCCGAGCGCGTCGATCGACGTCTCATTCCCGTACAGGTCGCGCGCGTGTAAACGGAGCGCGAATGGAACGCCCACCTGCACGACAATCGCGCGCCCGTTCACGATTTCGCCATTGCGATCGAGGATCAGCGAGTCGATCGGTCCGGGCTCGGCGCGCAACGTCATCACGCGCTCCACCGAGTCGATGCTCGCGAAGACCGCGGACTCGCCGGCGCGAACGCCGAGGACGACGTCCAGCCGCACCTTTCCCGTGGAATCGAGCACGGCGACTTCCGGTGTCACGCGAGCATTCAGGGCCCTGAAGTGAACCGTACGCCCCACCGCCGCCGTGCCCTGCACCGTGCGCGCCCGGAAAAACAGCGGCTCGCTGAGTGGATTGCCGACGGGCGCGTACGCCGACGCGACCGCAAGGAAGCCGGTGTTGACGCCCGATAGCCCGGCCGGCGCCGCAACTTCCATATCGACCGGCGCGAGTCCGCGCACGCGGACCTGGATGCTGCCGCCGCGCGCGACGCTGTTCGCCAACACGGTGAACGTCGCGCGGCCGGTCGAGTCGGTCACCGCGCTGAGCGGCGCGCCAATACCGCCCGTGATGTCTACCGGTTCGGCAGACACCGCGTTGCCGAGCGAATCGGTCACCGCAGCGACGATCGTGGCGGTCGAGTCGCTGCCCCGGAACGCGATAAAATCGGGCGTCACGCGAACCCGATTTGGCCGCGCCGCGCGGACGGAATACAGCACGGTGGGCTGACCCGGCAGGGTTGATCCGGCGGCGTTCCGAATTTCGAACTGATGACTGCCCGCGCGCGCCACGGCGGGCAACCGGAAGACGGCGATCCCACTGTCGTCCGTAACTGCAGAGGCATCACGCGCCAAGCCGAGCGCGGTCGTTCCGCGAAGCGCGAGCGTCGTGCGGCGCAGCGGCGTACGGCCGCGGCTGAGTCGGACACGGACATTGGCGCCGGTCCCGACGGTCGTGACGATCTCGGCGGGCAGCGCGACCGCCGTAATCGGTTGCACGGTTTCATCGACCGGCGGACTTGCGGAGCCACCGCTGCTGCGCCGGTTGTCGCAGGCGGCGGCGCTCGCAATGACTTCGCCGCCGGCGCCCGCGTTACGGAGATCCGCCCAATCGCGCTCCGTGGGATGGAATGTGAGGCAGCTGCGACGCACGACATCCGCGACTTCGGTCTGAGCGAAGAGCGGATTCGTCAGCAGGCGAATCAGCTCGGTCTTGTCGAGCGGCGGCGGGGCCTGTGCGGCGGCCGTGGCGACCGCGCCGAGGAACGCGAGGACCAACGACAGGAGTATGCGCATGCTACGGCCGTGTGCAGGATGAGCGTTCAAATCGCGCCTCCACCGAGCGCACATCCGCATACAGACTCCTGTCGCGCGCATCCCGCACCGGATCGGCACCAGCCATCAAATCCTTGCGCGCGACGTTGTAGCCGAGCCAGGCGTCCTCGACCTGTGTGAGACCGCGTTGCAGGCCGCTGCAGGGCATGCGACGCGAATCGTACATCGCGGCGCGCATGTTGAATGCGGAGATCGCAAGCGCCAGCGTGTCGGCACGCCGGTCGAGGACGGCGGGATCGGTGATCGGCGTGACACCGGGAGCCGCGTCGGTCCCAGCGCGATTGCCGAACGAGGCAACGCGGGGTCCGAGCATGCCGTACAAGACCATGACCAGCAGCCCCCCGACGACGCCGGAAGCGACGTATGCGAGCGGGCGGACGAGACCACGGTACCCGTGAGGTTTCGGAGCAACGATCGTCGTAGGTGTCGGGCGCGGCGGGGGCGTGAGCGCGACATCGTCGTCGCCGTCTTCGTCCGGCAGCAGGACCGGGTGGTTGGGATGGCTGCCTCCCGGACCGGTGAGAGCTGGTGTCCCGAGTCGTACTGCCAAGGGCGGGGACGGGGGCAGGGGCAGGGGCGGCGGCGGCTCATATGGCGGCGCGCCAACGGCTCGCGGACTCGTGATTGGATGTGTTTCGGGCATCGACCCCTCCTTTCTACGGACTCGCAAGGGCAAGTCCCATACCCTGCACCGTTGTGCGTAAGCGTCGTAACAGCATCACGTTGGTTATCGCGTGCGGCGCGTTTGTAAGTACGATGACACACTTCCCGCAGCAGGTATGTTGGAGCCGTGAGTCCGATCCATCTGGCCTCGGTGACCCGTCGGGCGGGCGAGGACACCGCCTTTCCCTTCACCGTCCCGGCGATCCGGACGCTGAATGCGTTGCCGCTCGAGCGTCCGGTAACGTTCTTCGTCGGTGAAAACGGATCGGGTAAGTCGACTCTCCTCGAAGGCATTGCCGCGGCAGCGAAGCTCCCCGCCGTCGGCAGCGCCGACCTTCCGCGCGATGAATCGCTGGCGTCACAGCGCCGGCTCGGGAAGTCGTTGCGACTGAGCTGGGACAAGAAGGCGACACGCGGATTCTTTCTGCGGGCCGAGGATTTCTTCGGGTTCACCAAGCGGCTCGCGCGCGAGCGCGCGGAGTTGCTCACGCAGATGAGAGAAACGTCCGAGCAATATCGCGAGCAGAACCGCTCGCGATACGCCGAGGGCCTGGCGCAGGGACCCCTGCGGGCCTCGCTGGCAGCGATGGAGCACCGCTACGGCGTGGACCTCGATGCGAACTCGCACGGGCAGAGTTTCCTCAAGCTATTTCAGTCGCGGTTTGTCCCCGGCGGTTTGTATCTGCTCGACGAGCCCGAGGCGCCGCTCTCACCGCAAAGCCAGCTCGCGCTGCTTGCGATGATCGGCGACATGGTGGCGCAGGATGCGCAGTTCATCATCGCAACGCACTCGCCGATGCTGCTCGCCTTTCCCGATGCGCAGATCTACAGCTTCGATTCCATCCCGGTGCGTCCAGTGACGTACGAAGAGCTCGATCATGTGCGGATCACCCGTGACTTCCTGAACGCACCGGATCGCTATTTGAGTCAGGTCTTGGCTGCCCCGGAAAAAAAAGAGCCTGGCCCCAAGAGGCGGGGCCAGGTTAAGGGGTGAAGCTCGGAACGGCAGGGGAGGTTACCGAATGCCGATCGACACCCCGATCTGATACATGCGCATATCGACCTGTGTCGTGACCTGCTGCGCGCTATAGCTGCCGTCGGGATTCTGAGTCAAACCGTTCGCCGGAACGTAGGTGACTTTGTCATAGCGAAGGCCGCGGGCACCGGCGTCGATGTAGATCGGCGTCCGGCCGGCCGAAAGCGCGAGCATCACGCCGGCTCCCGCCGATGTCGTTACGGTGGAGCGGCCGTTCTTGTACCAATCCGCGCCGTAGCACCCACAGCCCTGATAGCTTGCCGTGTTCCAGAACATCGAGCCGCCGATCGTCGCAAAGCCGTAGGGACGCAGCGAGCCTTTGCCGAGGGTCAGCTGAGGTCCGGCGCCGAGTGAAGCGATCTGGGTAAGGGTGGTCACACCGTACGATTGGAAGCGCGCGTTGTACGTCATCCAGCTGCCTTCGACGCGGAGCGCGAGCGAACCTCCGCTGGTCAGACCGGAAATCGCGAGCCCCGCGCCCATGTCACCGTTGCGGCGATATGCGCCGAGGGGCTCCGCCGCGATAAAACTGGCGCCAATCATGCCGCGCTCGTCATCGCGCACCTCGCGAAGGGCCGAGCGCTGGCCAACGAGAGGAGTTGCCACAAGCGCCAGGCCCAGCACCGCTTTGCCGATTCTCCCCATAACGCCATCCTGTGAGAGTGAGATGTTCTGCGCTGTGGCGGAATGGCAATGCACGTGCCAACCTTTTCAGCCTTGGCTGACAGGAAACCGTGACCTCTAAAAGGGACATCAGGAGTCGAGATGGCTCAGATCAGCTACGATGACTTCGCGAAAGTGGACATCCGGGTGGGCCGGATCGTCCAGGCCGACGAATTCCCGCAGGCCAGGAAGCCTGCCTACAAGCTCCGGATCGACTTCGGCCCGGCCATTGGCGTGAAGAATTCGAGCGCGCAGATCACCAAGTACTACAATCCCAAGGATTTGGTCGGAAAACTCGTTCTCGGCGTCGTCAATTTTCCGCCGCGTCAGATTGCTACGTTTTTGTCGGACGTTTTGACGCTAGGCGTGATTCTTGGGGAGGGCGACATCTGCCTGGTTCATCCCGACCGCGACGTGCCCCTGGGATCCCCCATTGCCTGAGCCCCGGCCGTACCGCTTCGCGACGTAGTCTTCGAGAATCTTCAGGAAGTCGGGGACAATCGTGTCCCCTTTGAGGGTCACTTGCAGGGCGCCGTCCACGTACACCGGCGCCCGCGGCTCTTCGGCGGTACCCGGTAGCGAAATCCCGATGTTGGCGTGCTTCGATTCACCGGGACCGTTCACGACGCACCCCATCACAGCAACGCGCAGCTCTTCGGAACCCGGATAGCGCGCCTGCCAGGTGGCGCGCTGCTCACGCAGATATGTCTGGATCTGCTCGGCCATTTCCTGAAAGAACGTGGATGTCGTTCGTCCGCAACCCGGGCAGGCCGTGACCTGGGCGGTGAAGCTGCGCAATCCAAGTGACTGTAGCACCTGCTGCGCAACCTGGACTTCCTCCGTGCGATCGCCGCCGGGCCGGGGCGTCAGGGACACGCGAATGGTGTCGCCGATTCCTTCCTGCAGGAGGATCGACAGCCCGGCGGTGCTCGCCACGACGCCTTTCGTGCCCATCCCCGCTTCGGTAAGGCCGAGATGCAGCGGATAGTCGGAGCGCGCCGCGAGCTTTCGATAGACGTCGACCAGATCCTGCACGCCCGAGACCTTTGCGGACAGGATGATGCGGTCGTGTGGCAATCCGCTCGCCTCGGCGAGCTCCGCCGAACGCATCGCGCTTTCCACCATCGCGTCCATGGTGACGTCGCGCGCATCGTGAGGCTCCGAGACCTGAGCGTTCGCGTCCATCATTTCGGTCAGCAGCTGCTGATCGAGGCTGCCCCAGTTGACGCCGATGCGAACCGGTTTGCCCTCGGTGATGGCCACCTGGATGATCGTGCGGAAGTTGTCGTCGCGGCGCTTGGTGCCGACGTTGCCGGGATTGATGCGGTACTTCGCCAGTGCGCGCGCGCAGGCGGGATACTTAGTCAGCAGCAGATGGCCGTTGTAATGGAAGTCACCGATGACGGGAACGTCCACTTCGGCCACGATCGCCGGGACGGCGCGGGCTGCTTCATCGGTGTTGACCGTGACCCGCACGAGCTCGCTGCCCGCCGCGTGCAGCGCGCGCACCTGCGCGGCGGTCGCGGTGGGATCGGCGGTATCGGTATTCGTCATCGACTGCACGACGATCGGATAGGCGCTGCCTACCTTCACGCCCCCAACATCGACGACGACAGTGGGTCTACGCCGGGTATAGGTCACCCGACGAATATAACGGCGACTGTTCCGCTAGAAGGTGTAGCCGAGGCCGGCCGTCACCTCACCATTCCAGTAGATCGTGGAGGCATAACCGTAGCAATAGCCCCACACGTCGCAGTAGGACGTGGAGCCTGTCGCGTGATTCGTGGTTACGCCGCGATAGCGACCATCGATCCGGCCGGACAGCGTTTCAGTGAGCCGGAAAATCGCTCCCAAGCCGGCATTGAAGGCGAACCGCCAGTGCGCGTCTCCGTTGCCGGCGGATGTCGTGGCGCCGGGAATGTGCGGAGTGAAGATGGTCGTGCCGATCCCGAGGCTGACAAAGCCGGTGGTCCTTGCGCGGTAGCCGGTCCAGAGGCCGCTGAGGTCGATCTGGTCGACGCCGATGGTTCCCTTGTCGGTTCCCTGGCCAAAGGAGACTGTGTCGGAGCTGGTACTGACGGCTGATGATGCATGCATGTAGCTCAGCTCCACGCCGTACCGCTCCTGCGGCATCATCACCAGGCGGGCGCCGTAGGTCCAGGAATCGCCGAGATGGACTTTGTTCCGGACGTTCGCGCCGACGTAGAGATCGGTGCCAAAGTAGCCCCCCGCAATCGCGAACAGGGCTCCTCGCTTTTGCTGGGCCGCGCCCGGGCGCGCAACAGGGGGGGCCGCGACGACGACGAGTGCGATGCCAACGCTGACGAAAGCCTTGCGGTGAATACGGACCACGGACGCCGTCCTTTGTGAGAGTGCGCGTATCGACACGCCGAATGAATCGGCCCGGGCGGAGAGGCCAGCAAGTTGCCCCTTCGTATCATCGCTTGCGCTTCGTCTCCCCAAAGGATTACGCAAAATACCGGGACTGGCCGACGGCGGCCCAAAGCGTCATCGTAGTGCCCGATGCTGTCTGCTGTCCCCCAATCGGCGTGGACTCCCGCGCGCACACTCCGGGTCGTCATCAGCGTCGCCGTTGCGTACTACTTCGGCGTCCGGATCGGTCTTGCCCTGACGATGCCGGCGCAGACGATCTCGACGCTATGGCCGCCCAATGCCATTCTCCTCGCCGCACTCCTCCTGACGCCTGCGGAGATGTGGTGGCTGATCCTCGTCGCCGTCTTCCCTGCTCACCTGGCGGGCGAATGGCTGGAGGGGATTCCGCTACGGATGGTTCTGTGCTGGTTCATCAGCAACTGCAGCGAGGCGCTCATCGGGGCCTGCATCATACGGAGTGTGTACTCGTCGCCGCGCCTCGACAGCCTGAAACAACTCGTCGTGTTCGTCCTCGGCGGCGTGTTGATCGCGCCGTTCCTCTCGTCCTTCCTGGACGCCGCCTTCGTGACGTGGAATCGGTTCGGAACCATGTCCTATTGGGGCCTGTGGCGGACCCGAGTGTTCTCGAATGGGCTGGCGACCATGACGCTCGTGCCCGTGATCCTCCAGTTCTCCAAAGTCGAGCCACTCGTGTGGTGGCGGACGTCACGAGGTCGCTTTCTGGAGGCCGCTGCGCTTGCCGTGGGCTTGTTGATCACGTGCGTGCTCATTTTCACGCACGCGTTCCCCCTGTCCCACATGCCGGTGGTGTTGTTGTACGCCCCCTTCCCCTTCCTCCTGTGGGCGGCGGTGCGGTTCCGGCCCGGCGGCGCTGCCGCGACGCTCTTGGTTCTCGCGCTCTTCTCCGTCTGGGCGGCGATTCACGCTCAGCCTCCCTTCGACACGTCGTCGCCGCGGCAGAACGCGCTGCTGCTGCAAATGTTTCTGTTCTTTACCGAAATCCCGATGCTGGCGCTTGGGGCGGCGATGGCCGAACGGCGGCAGGGCGAGCAGGCGTTGCGGCGCTCCGAGGAGCGGTTTGCCGTCGCGTTTCGCGCCAGCCCCGACGCCCTGGCCATCGTGCGACGCAGCGACGGCACCATCGTCGACGTGAACGAGCGGTGGGCCCACCTGTTCGGCATCAATGGCTCGACCGCAATCGGTCACACGCCCATGGACTTGAGGTTGTTCCTGCATCCCGCGGACGGCCAGCGCGTCACCAATCACCTCGCCACGCGCGGCCATCTGCGCGACGTCGAGCTACAGCTGCGCACGCAGCATAACACCGTGATCCGCGCGGTCCTGACGGCCGAATCGGTATCGATGGGCGACGAGCACTGCTTCCTCATCGTGGTGCGGGACGTGACCGACCGGCGGCGCGCCGAGATGCAGCTGATGCAGCACCGCGCCGAGATCGCCCACCTCAGTCGCGTCGCCCTCCTGGGTGAGCTTTCGGCCGCTTTCGCGCACGAGCTGAATCAGCCGCTCGCCGCCATCATGGCGAATGCGCGTGCCGGCCAGCGGCTGATGTTACGCGAGCCGCCCGATTCCATCGAAGTCCGCAACATTCTCGAAGACATCGTCGCGGATGACCGACGCGCCAGCGAAGTAATCCATCGTCTTCAGGCTTTGCTCAAGCGCGGCGAGCTCCAGCTCCAACCCCTGGACATCAACGAAGTCGTCCGCGAGGTCGTCGACCTCGTGCACACCGAGCTCATCCGGCGCGAGGTGCTCTTGCATACCGTCCTCGCTCCCGACCTGCCGCGCGTGCCGGCCGATCGGGTGCAGATGCAGCAGGTCCTGATGAATCTCGTGTTCAATGCCTGCGAGGCCATGACCGAACAACCGCGCGAGGAGCGCAGGGTCACGATCATCACGCGCTCCACGGCCGGAGGGGAGGTGGCGGTCGCCGTCGCGGATCAGGGTGTCGGGATTCCGGAGGGGAAAGAGGAGCAAGTGTTCGAGCCGTTCTACACGTCCAAGCGGCACGGCCTCGGGCTGGGTCTGACGATCTGCCGCACCATCGTCACCGCCCACGGCGGCGCACTCTGGGCCGCCAACAATCCCGATCGCGGCGCGACGTTCCACATCGTGCTGCGCGGAAGCTCGCACGCCGCGTAGTTTCCCCTAGGTGCGATAGTCGCGCTTCCGGAGTGCCGCGAGACTGCTCCGCGTGCGACGCATGACGGTTCTCGGCTGCGTGTTGGCTGCGGTCCTGACCGTGGCGGCCGCAGCACAAGAGCCTAAGTCGTCGAGCCCGGATACCTCGGCGGTTTCGGTGCTGAAGCCCGTACCGGACAGCGGCAAGTTCAAGATCACCCCACTGCTTGCTCCCGCGTACAACCCGGAAATGCAGTACCTGATCGCCGGCGGCGTGCTCATGTCCTGGAAGGTCGGCGCCAATCCCCTCCGCGTGCAGCGCTCCACACTGTCGTCCACACTGTCGCTCTCGTCGACGGGCGCCGTCAACGTGAGCATGTCGCTGTCGTCGTTCTGGAATGAGGATCGTCTGCGAATCAACGCCGACTTCTCGCTCAAGGACATGCCCGACAACTACTGGGGAGTCGGCTATCACGCCGGGCTCAGTCCGACGAAAGGGGACTCCACCACGTCGTATCACCGCCAATGGATCAAGTTCAACCCGCGCATCGTGGTCGCCGTGGCCAAGAACCTCTTGGTAGGCGGGACGCTGGAGCTCAACCACACGATTGCGACCGAGGTCAACGTCGAGATGAACGCCGATCCCGCCTATCAGCAATACGGCAACGACATCTCCAACGCCGGGCTCGGCTTCGTCGTGCAATACGACAGTCGCGACGTCGCGGCCAACGCCTGGCACGGGATCTACGCCGCGATCACGGGGACGAACTACGGCGGCCTATTGGGTGGAGACACTAAATACAGCACGATCCTGCTCGACTACCGTCAGTATCAGCCGCTCGGGCGACCCGGTCGCACATTGACCTGGCAGCTGAAATCGCGCATCGGAATCCACGGCGTTCCCTGGCCCGAGCTCTCGATGCTCGGAACGGGTTACGATCTGCGCGGCTATGTCGAGGGACGGTTTCGCGATCGCTCGACGCTGCTAGGGCTTGTCGAGTATCGCGAGATGTTCACGCGTAGCAAGGGCCGGCTCTCGCGTCACGGCTTCGTGGTTTGGGCTGGCGGTGGGACGCTGGGATCGGAGCCAAGCCATTTCCATGGATTCCTGCCCAACGGCGGTGTCGGGTACCGGCTGGAGATTCAGCCGCGTGCCAACGGGCGCGTGGATGTCGGTGTGGGTGAGCGATCGTACGGAATCTATTTCAACTTCAACGAAGCATTCTGAGGGACACAATCATGCGTGCACGTCAGCGCTGTCTCGTCCTGCCGCTCCTGGTGGTCGGTCTGGTCGCGTCCCGTTCAGGCCTCCAGGCGCAGACATCCTCCAACGATACGTCCCTCGCGAACGCGGTGGCGATGCTCCGGACGAATGTGCGTGCAGACAAAGAGACCATCATCCGGCACGCGCTCGCGCTGCCCGATTCCCAGGCCAACATTTTCTGGCCGATGTACCGCGAGTACGCAGCCCAGGCGGCCAAGCTGAACGACGAGCGGGTACAGCTGATTCACGATTACGTGACCCAGTACGACCACCTCACCGACGCGCAAGCGAAGGGTCTCGTGCAGCGCGCCTTGGACCTCGATCAGCGTCGGGGAAAATTAGCGCGCGACGAGTTCAACCGGTTCACCAAGAAGCTTCCCGCCAAGACCGTCGCGCATTTCTTCCAACTCGAAGGATTTTTGAATCGCGTGATCGAGCTGAAAATACTCGCGGCGCTCCCCGAGATTCAGTAGAGAGCGCCGCTTGTCCCGCCGGTGTTGCTGCCCGCCGCTAGAAGCGACGCGTAGCGATGCCGACGTCGATCCCGATCCAGCTCTGATAGGGTGTGCCGCCGGAGGCGAAGGCGTAGTTATACCGGACCGCAGTATAGAACGCCTCGCCATCGACGGTGTGCCGCAACGGCACGGCGATCCCAAACTCCGGCGCCAGACCGAAGTGCCATGTGTTCTCGGTCGCGGTCCAGATGCCCACATCCACGCGACGATTGATGTAATAGGTGCCGGTCTTCAGACCGATGAACGCACGGGAATTCCCCTGGTTGCTGCCGAGGTACTTATGCCCCGCGAGGAGGATCGAGTACGCGTTGATGTAACGGAACTGAAGGCCTGTCACATCCACCTGCTTGATGCTCGACGTCTCGAACGTCTCCTCATTCATGACATTCCAGGCAAGGCTCAGCCCCACCGACGTGGAGGGGCCCTTGAACTGGCGCCATTCCATACCGAGGCCGCGGAAACTGTAGTCGTTCGCGAACTGCTTGGAGTTCGCGGTAGGGCTCGACATGATCCACGTCATTCCGAACCACTTATCTCCCGTCCGCTGCGCCGCGGCGGTCGCGGGAACCAGGAGCACGAGTGCTGCGATGAGCTTGATGCGCATGACATGCCTCACTGGGTGTGGAGATACGGGGATTGAGCGAAGGCTTGCGTGATGTTGTTGTCGAGCCGCGTCCCGATATTCGGCCCCTCGAGTAATCCGTTGATCGCAGCGAGCCAGATCGGCGTCGCCTGCGTGGAGTCGATCGGAACCACGTCCGGGTCGATCATCTGGATGAAGACCGAGCCCGTCGTGTAGCCCGTGACGGTGACCGGGTACCACGGATAGTAGTAGGTGGAGTTCGCGCCGTACGGCCAATAGCCACCCCAGCCGCCCCACCAGCCCCAATACGGCCACCACGGATAGGAGTACCACACGTCGTAGTTGTTGACCCGTATCGCGGACACCAAGACGACCATGTCCGGCTTGGTCGTGGTCGCATCCACACGTGTATAGCCCATCTGTGCCAGCTCGGCCGCCACTTTCGCCAAAACCTCGGCGTCGTGGGCGTGGTTGATCGTGCTCGTGTCGGCGAAGCCTGACGCCAAGCCGATGTCGACGACGGAGTCGGGCATGTCGTACGTGTGATTGGCAGTGAAGTCCGCGCCCTCCATGTGGAACGTGGCCACCAGGTCCGTTTGTGCGGCGGTGTCGATCTCGCCGGGATAGCAACCCGCCGAAAATGCACCGAAGAGTGCGCACAAAAGCGCATAGCGTTTCTGCATGGGCTGCTCCCTCAGCGTTGGATGGCGGCAATGTCGGCGGGGGTGCGAAGGGGTGGTATTAGACTTTCGACCAACCAGTTAGCGAAACCTGAACAATCCTGAACAATCCGTTCCTGAAATCTTGGGGCGATCCCCTATTGCACCAAAGACCAATCAGGTGCATCTAGTAGAACCATCGGGGATGGCTATATCTGCCCTTCGACGACCCAGTCCCGCTCAGGCTCACTCCTGAAGGTCCCTGCATGATCCCTTAACAAGCGGCTCGTCGGGCCGCGGCTAGGTTGGCGCAACGATCTATGCCGATGCTGCTCGAAGTAATCGTCGTTTCCGCGCAGGCGATCCTGATCATCGGGCTCGTGTTGGAGCGCCGCCGGCGCCGCCGCGCCGAAGGTCTCCTCGAGCAGCGTCTCGAATTCGAAACGCTCGTGTCCGAGCTGTCATCGTACCTCAATATGGCCGACCGCGCCGAACACGACGTGCTGATCACGCGCTGGCTGCAGCGGCTCGCCAACAGTCTCGATGTCGATCGCGCCAATCTGCTGCCCGCAACCAACGGCCGCGGGACGGCCGCACTGCAGGCGGTCCGCGCGAAAGTGTGGTGCCTGGCCTCCGCCTACCCCGTCACGGATTTCCCCGCGCTGACGAAGCTGGTGCAGGAGGGTGAGGTGGTCCGCTTCGAC
>Ga0075425_100006560_pt1 | contig 12214 bp, 13 predicted proteins | sample SoiMethybrSBSTD4_FD_75300 | JGI IMG/M metagenome (GOLD analysis project Ga0075425, IMG submission 75300) | Bulk soil microbial communities from a Populus tree surrounding site in Tennessee, USA - Soil MetaG P. TD hybrid SBSTD4 | ecosystem: Environmental > Terrestrial > Soil > Tree plantation...
GCTCATCTCGATCCTGTACGGATCGAGCACGAGCCAACCGTCCTGCCAGACCCCGACCGACTCGACGAACCCTTCGAGGACGTCGCCGAGCTCGGCCGTGACGAGCGGCTCGAGTTTCGCCAGGCGTGTTCGGGCTCGCTCTGTCGCCTGAGCTGGTTGCGCCGCCAGCACAGCGTCCTCACCGACCTTCTTGAGGTCGTCTTCGCCAAAGAGGAGGCTCCACGCGAACGGGACGAAGACCTTCGTCTCGTAGAGAACGATCTCGTTGCCTTCCTCCGAGCCGCCGTCGAGCGTCTTCCGCCACAGGAGATAGCCGGTCATGCCCATCCCGGCCACCTGAGCACGAACTTCCGAGTTTGTCGACGTCCTCTCGTGGGAAGCGGTTTCGACGGCGCTCCTAGGCCGGCAGGCCGGTGAAGAACGCGACCGCGCCGGTGGCGACGTCGAGCTCGGCGCCGACCACCGCCAGCTCGCCGCTCTCGGCCAGCCGCTCGAGGAGCTGCGAGCTGTGGCGGAGCTGGTTGACCGAGGCGCGGACGTTGGCGCGGATCGCCTCGCGCCGCAGGCGGTCCGGATCGCCTGCCAGATCGGTGGCGATGAGCGACTCGATGCTGGGGCGCACGCGGTCGACGATCGACAGGAGACCGCGCGAGACCGGACCGGCCTGGCTGGTCATCGCCTCGATGGTGGCGTCGATGGCGCCGCATCCGGTGTGCCCCATCACGACCACCAGGCGGGTGCCGAAGCGCTCGGCCGCGAACTCGACCGAGCCGACCTGCGACGACGCGACGATGTTGCCGGCCACCCGGATGACGAACAGGTCGCCGAGCCCCTGATCGAACACCACCTCGGCGGGGGCGCGCGAGTCGGAGCAGCCCAGCATGATGGTGTGCGGCCGCTGCACCGTGAGGTCGCGGTGGCTGTGGCTGAGCATCGAGTCGACGCTGCGGAGGTTCTGCGCGTAGCGCAGGTTGCCGTCGATCAGCCGGTCGAGCGCCTCGCGAGCGGTCAGGTTCGCCTGCGTCATGGAAGCGGCTGTATACCTCAGGACAGCTCGCGCGCGATGCGGTCGCGCAGCTTCTCGTCCGGCAGGCGGCCGCGCAGGGCGCCCAGGTTGTCCTCGACGTGCGAGGCCTTGTCGCTGGCGGGCAGCGGGCAGGTCACCGCCGGGTGGCCGAGCAGGAACTTGAGGAAGATCTGCGCCCAGCTGGTGCAGTCGATATCGGCCGCGTAAGCGGGCAGCGCCACGCCCTTGACCCGGCGGAACAGGGCGCCGCTCTCGAACGGCGACAGGACCAGGACGGCGACGCCGGCGTCGGCGGCGGCCGGCAGGAGGCGCTTCTCGGCCTCGCGATCGATCGCCGAGTACGGCAGCTGCACGCTGTCGATCTTCTCGCGGCGGATGATCTGCTCGAGCTCGGCGAACGCCGAGTGCTGGTAGTGGGTCACGCCGATGTAGCGGAAGGTGCCGGCTCGCTTCCACTCGCGCATGCGCGGCAGGTGGGTCTTCCAGTCGAGAAGGTTGTGGACCTGCATGAGGTCGATGGTCTTGACCCCGAAGCGCGCCGCCGATCGCTTCATCTGCTCGGCGCCTTCTGCCGCGCCCGAGGTCCACACCTTGGTGGCGAGGAAGGGGCGAACTGCTCCGTCGCCGCGCCGCTTCAGCATGGCGCCGACCGCGCTCTCGGCGTTGCCGTACATCGGCGAGGAATCGACCAGGCGGCCGCCCAGCTCGAGGAAGCGATCGAGCGCCGGCTGGACGGCGGCGATGCGATCGCCGGTGACGTCGAAGGTCTGCCAGGTGCCGAGTCCGAGGGCCGGGATCTTCTCGCCGGACGACGGGATCGCGCGGCGGAGGAGCGCAGGCTTCTTGCCGGCTCCTGCGCGGCCGGGGCCGCCGATGGCGACCGCGGTCAGCCCGGCGGCGGTGCCGGCGAGGAAGCTTCGCCTCTCGAGCATGGCGACAGTCTACGCGGCGCGCCGTCGGGCGACGACAAGAACGTCGACGGCGAGCAACAGCGCGAACAGCGCGGTGAGCGCGACGAGCGGGTAGGCGGCCTCGTGATAGAGGCTCACGTACTTCGATCGATCGTAGAAGCGGTCCTCCATGGCGAGGAGCAGGCGGTGCGCGGCGTACACCGCGGCCAGCGCGAGCGGGGCGGAAATCGCGGCGATGACCAGCGCCCAGGCCTTGCGCCTCCGGAGCAGGAAGACGAGCGCCAGTCCGACGGCGGCTGCGCCGCACAGCCAGATCGGCGCGCCGACCAGCAGGGTGGCCCGCAGGCCCTCGGCGCGCGCGGCCGCGAAGACGGCCGTGAAGCCGCCGCGGCTCGCGAAGAAGCGGAACATCCAGGTCGCGGCGCCGGCCGCGCCGATCGCGAGCACGCCGAGGTAGATCTGCGCCGACACCCAGCTGAGACGGGTCACGCGCGGCATGGGGGCATGGTCGTGCGGCGGCCGGGAGAGGGTCAAGCGCCGTGTTACGATGCGCGCGAACGTGCCTGGCGACCTCATCCTGGGCCTCGACGTCGGTGGCAGCAAGACCGCGGTCGTGATCGGAACCCGCGAGGGAGAGGTTCGACGCCGGCGAGCGTTCCCCTCGCAGGCGGCGCGCGGCTTCGAGGCGATGTGGCGCGACATCGCGACGGAGGTCGCGGCGGCGCTCGCGAAAGAGCCGCGGGTCGGCGCGATCGGCGTCTCGATCGGCGGGCCGATGGACCCCCACGACGGTGTCATCCTCGGGCCGCCACACCTGCCCGGCTGGGACCGTGTGCCGCTGCGCGCGCTCATCGAGGAGCGCTTCTCGCTGCCGGCCTACGTCGAGCACGACGCCAAGACCGGTGCGCTCGCCGAGTGGATGTTCGGGGCCGGCCGCGGCACCGAGAACATGGTGTTCCTGACCGCCGGGACCGGACTGGGCGGTGGGATCATCGCCGACGGGCGGCTCCTGCGCGGCGCCGGCTCGGCAGCCGGTGAGTGCGGCCACTGGCGGATCGCGGACGACGGGCCACTCATGTTCGGCAAGCGCGGCTCGTGGGAGAGCTACGCCAGCGGCGCGGGGATGGCGGCCCTCGCGCGCGAGCGGTTCCCGCATCGCTTCGACGAGGCGGTGACGGCGGCGGCGCTCGCCGACCAGGCGCGCTCCGGCGATGGCGATGCGCGCTCGGTGGTGGCGGAGAGCGCCGCGGCGCTCGGGCGCGGCCTGGCGCTGCTCGTCGATCTCCTGGCGCCCGAGGTGATCGCGCTCGGCACCCTGGCGCGTCACATGCGCGACATCTGGCTCGAGCCGGCCATCGAGGTGATGCAGGGCGAGGCGCTGGCGCAGAACGCGGCGCGCTGCCGGGTGGTCCCGGCCGCGCTCGGCGAGGCGCTGGGAGATGTCGCCGCGCTGTGCGCCGCCATCTACCGCCAGCGCGAGGAGGAGCAATGACGGTGAGCACGTTCGAGCAGCAGATCCGCGCCGCGCAGGAGACGTTCGGCCGGCTGCTCGCGCACGGCCCGGTCCTCGAGGAGGCGTCTCGCGCCATCGTCACGGCTCTGCGCGCCGGCGGCAAGGTCCTGGCCTGCGGCAACGGCGGCAGCGCGGCCGAGGCCCAGCACCTGGTGACCGAGCTGGTCGGGCGCTACCTGTCGAACCGGCGCAGCCTGCCGGCCCTGTTCCTCGGCGGCGACGGCGGCATGATGAGCTGCATCGGCAACGATTTCTCCTTCCACGACGTGTTCGCGCGGCCGCTCTCGTCGCTCGGCGCGCCCGGCGACGTGCTGATCTGCTTCACCACCAGCGGCAACCCGCAGAACGTGCTGCGCGCGCTCGAGCTGGCGCGCGAGAAGGCGATCGCCTCGCTGGCGCTGCTCGGCAAGGACGGCGGACGCGCCCGCGGGGTGGCCACCTGGGAGGTGATCGTCGATTCGCGCGACACCGCGCGCATCCAGGAGGCGCACCAGCTCATCCTCCACTGGCTGTGCGATCGGATCGAGGAAGCTTTCCCGCCGGCGTGAGACCCATGCGCGTCCTTTCCATCGGCGGCAACGGCTTCATCGGTCGGTTCGTGACCGCGCTCCTCCTCGAGGCCGGCCACGACGTGGTGGTTTTCCATCGCGGGACGACACCGCTCGATTCGTCGCGCGCGGGCGAGCTCATCGGCCGCCACGAGGATCTGCCGCTGTTCGGCGCCGACATCGCGCGCCTCGAGCCGGACGTGGTCATCGACTTCATCCTGGGGAGCGGGGCGCACGCCGCCACCCTGCTCGAGGCGCTGGCCGGGCGCGCCGGCCGGCTGGTCGTGCTCAGCAGCCAGGACGTGTACCGGGCGACCGGGATCCTGCACCGGCTCGAACCGGGCGATCCCGATCCGGTGCCGCTCGGCGAGGACGCGCCGCTCAGGACGCGCCTGCATCCCTACCCGCCGCCGGTGCTCGACGCCCTGCGCGGCGTGTTCGGCTGGGTCGATGCCGAGTACGACAAGATCCCGGTCGAGCGGGCGGTGCTCGAGCAGACCGAGATCCCGACGGTGGTGTTGCGGCTCCCGATGGTGTTCGGACCCGGCGATCCGCTGCACCGGCTCTTCCCGATCGTGAAGCGGGTGGACGACCGGCGCCCGTTCATCCTGCTCGATGAGCGGATGGCGGCCTGGCGCGCGACCCGCGGGTACGTCGAGAACGTGGCGGCCGCGGTCGCGCTGGCCGCCACTGCGCCGGAGGCTGCCGGCATCTACAACGTCGGCGAGGCGGTGACGAGCGAGCTCGAGTGGACCCGGGCGGTGGCGCGCGCCGCCGGCTTCTCCGGCGTGATCCGCGAGCTCGCCGGCGACCAGACGCCGGCGCATCTGCTTCCGCCCGGCAACGTGGCGCAGCACTGGGTCACCGACTCGAGCCGCCTCGCGCGCGAGCTCTCCTTCAAGCCGCCGGTGTCGCTCGCGGTCGGGCTCGAGCGCACCATCGCCTGGGAGCGCGCCCACCCGCCGGACGCCATCGACCCGGCCCAGTTCGACTACGCCGCCGAGGACCGGGTGGCCGTCGCGCGCTACCTGCCGCCCGAGGTGGCCGGCGAGGTCTCCGAGGTGCACTTCCTGTCGAGCGGACTGTCGGGTGCCGGCGTCTACGCGGTGACCAGCACGCGCGGCGATCTGGTGCTGCGGGTCCAGCCGGAGCCCGAGTTCGGCCGCTGGGAGCAGCAGGCGCTGGTGATGCGGCGCGCCGCCGAGCTCGGCGTCGCTCCCCGCGTCCTGTTCGTCGACCAGGAGGCGCGCGCGATCGTCTCGGCGCGGGCGCCCGGCCGACCCCTGGCGGCGGCGCTTGCCGACGCTGGAGAGCGCCGTCGCGCGCTCGGCGGCGTGGTGACCCAGTTGCGCGCTCTGCACGCGGTCGACGCGGACGGGGTCGGCGAGCGCGATCCGGTCGCCTGGCTGCGCGGCCTCCTGGTGACCCAGCGCGCTCGATCCGGCTTCCCTGCCTCCGCGGAGCGGATCGAGGCGATCGCAGCCGAGGTCGGTGGGGTGCTGGAGGCCGATCGCCGGCGAGTGGTCAGCCACAACGACCTCAACCCGGGCAACATCGTGTGGGACGGCGAGCGCGCCTGGCTGGTCGACTGGGAGGTCGCCGGCCTCGGCCACCCCTACTACGATCTCGCCGCGCTCGCCATGTTCCTCCAGCTCGACGAGGCGGTGGCGCTCGCGCTCCTGGCGGAGCAGGAGCAGACGCCGATCGACTCGGAGGAACGCGCCACCTTCGCCGCGCTCCGCCAGCTCGCCGCCGCGCTGTGCGGCCTCACGCTCCTCGCGATGGTGCCCGACCTGGCGGTCCAGCCGTCGCCCGCCCCCACGCTGACCGAGTTCTACGCCGGCCTGCGCAGCGGCGCACACGACCTCGGCTCGCCGCGCGGCCGCGCCGCCTTCGGCGTGGCGCTCCTTCGCTCGGCCGCCGGTTCCTAGTTGCAGTTGTGGCTTGTGTAGTAGCGCTCGCCCCAGTAGTGGATGGTGTTTCCGTTGAATCGGACCGAGATCGCGACGCCGTCGTGGCGCTCCTCGAAGTGAAGGTGGGGCCCGGTGGCGCCGCCACTCTCGCCGACCTCGCCGATCTTCTGCCCCTTGTGAACGTGCTGGCCGACGCTGACCGTGCGGCGCGACAGGTGGGCGTAGCGGGTCCGGTGGTCGCCGCCGTGTCCGATCTCGATCCACTTGCCGTAGCTGTCGGATCCGGTGTCGGCGACGACGGTCACCGTCCCGCTCGCGGCCGCCAGGACGTCGCGCCCGAAATCGCCGCCGTCGTGGTTGAGGTCGACCGCGCGCTGTGGGTTGTGCGTGGTGTAGGTGTTGCCGCGCCAGCGCTGGCCGCAGTGGAACGGCATCTGGTAGAAAGGCATGGTCTCCGCGGCGACCACGTCGAGGTCATCGTCGACATCGCCGGCACCGCCGTCGGGTGCGATCTGGTCGTCGTCGACCTCGGTCGCCAGATCGCAGGCGGTGGGAAGGAGAAATGCCAGGAACAGGACGGAGGTGTGGTGTCTGCGCATGGCGCGGGTGGGAGGCAACCCGTTCGCCAGCACTCGGCGCGAGCGATGTTCGTTTTGTCGGCGCGCGAGATGCGGGGGAGCACACCCCACGAGACAACGCCGGGTGGTCTTGGCGTGCCGATCAGTTGCAGTTGTGACTCGTGTAGTACCGCTCGCCGAAGTAGAAGACCTCGTTGCCGTTGAAGTGGATCGCGCGCGGCACGCCGTCGACGCGCTGCTCGAAGTGGAGGTGGGGCCCGGTCGCGCCGCCGCTCTCGCCGACCTCGCCGATCTTCTGGCCCTTGCCGACGTTCTGCCCGACGTGGACGGTACGCAGCGAGAGATGCGCGTAGCGGCTGCGGTGGCCGTTGCCGTGCGCGATCTCGATCCACTTGCCGTAGCTGTCGGCTCCAGTATCCGCCACGACGGTCACCGTACCGCCGGCGGCGGCCACCACGTCGCGGCCGAAGTCGATGCCGTCGTGGTTGAAGTCGATCGCCAGCTTCGGGCTGTGCGACGTGTACGTGTTGCCGCGCCAGACCGCGCCGCAGTGGAACGGCATCTGGTACGCAGGGGCGCCGCCGGCGAGGATGTCCTCGTAGCCGGCATCGGCTCCGCCGTCGACGTCGGTGCCGACCTCGCAGGCTGGAGCCATCAGGAGGAACATGGTGGTGACGATCGAGGGAGCGCGCATGAAGGCGGCTGGTGCAATTCGATTGCCACGCGGCCGGTCCGGACGGGGCTTGAATTGCCGCGCAGATCGTCGCGCGCGCGATGTACGGCTCGAGCACAGTACCGCGAGACCACACGCGCTGTCGTGAGCGCCGTCGGCGGGCTCACGGTCGCTGCGACGTATTCGGCGCGATCACACCGAGGGCCAGCCGCTCGAGCGCCTTGAGGACGAAGTCGGGGCCGCCGAAGCTGCCCGACTTGAGGACGACGAGGCGGGCGGGCTGCCCGACCGCCAGCGAGACCGGCAGGCCGGGCTCGAGCTCGTCGAGCACCAGCATCTCGTCGAGGTGGAGGCGATCGCACAGGGCAGCCGAGGTGTCGCCGCCGAGCGCGACGATGCTGGAGGTCGCGGACGCGGCGAGGGCACGCGCGGCCGCCTCGGCGAGAGAGTCGGAGATGGCGCGGCTGACCGCGACCGGCTCGAGCCCGCGCGCGGCGCCGAGCTCACAGGCGGCGGCCACCGCCTCCGGCGAGTTCTCGGAGCGGAGCACGGCTACCTTGCGGGCGGCCAGCGCGGTCGCGATGCGCACGGCGACGCGCGCGATGGTGCCGGCGGGATCCTCGAGGACCCCGGCGCTGTCGAGGATGGCGATCTCGGCGCCGCTCTCCTCGAGGGCGGCGATCTGGGCGCGCGTCTGCGGCATGGTCGAGCCGGCGACGATCAGCGCGCCGCCGGCCGCGACCCGGTCAATGCCCTCGAGCGGATCGAACGGCGGCGGAGGCGGCCACACGTTCGCCAGCTCGCCGGCCAGCGCCGAGGCGCCGCCGAGCGCGCGCACGTCGGCGGCCGCCCGCGCGATGGCTGCCAGATCCTCCTGGGTCTCGCTGTCGCACAGGTGGTAGCCGGCGCCGCCGAAGGCCAGCGCACCGCCGCGCACCGCCTCGATCGGGACCAGGTGCACCGGCCGCGCGGTCTGGCCCGCCAGATCGGCCACCAGATCGGACCGGGTGCGCGGGTGGATCGGATCGCGCGCGAACTCCGACTCCGCGAGCGGCACGCCGCGCACCCGGTGGATGCCGTGGATCGTGGTGCGGCCGTTGGCCGGGAAGGCCGCCACCACCACGGCCCTGTCCTCGCCAGCGATCTCGAGCATGGCGTCGAGCTCGGCGCCGACGTTGCCGCGGAACACCGAGCAGGTCTTCTTGTAGAGCCGCCCGGCGCCCCAGCCGAGCAGGATCTCGGTCGCGCGGCGCACCTTCTCGCGGGCCAGGTCCGGGCTGTCGAACCGGCTGTCGGTGTCGATGATGGCGCAGTCGGTGCGCGCGGTCGCCAGCCGGCCTGCGACCCGCCAGGGATCGTCGAAGGCGGCAGCGGCGAAGACCCGCACGGCCCAGCCGCGCGCCGACAGCATCGAGCCGATGTCGCCCGAGCCGGTGATGTCGTCGGCGACGATCCCCAGCTTCGGCGGCCGAGTCATCGGCGGGCCAGGGCGGCGAGCTCGGCGTCCCCGAGGGTGCGCGCGGCGCCGCCGGTCATCACCCAGATGCGTGCGGCCTGCTCCAGCTCCTCGGCGAGATCGACCGCCGCGTCGATGTCGGCCGCCCAGGTGACCTGTCCGTGGTTGGCGAGCAGGATCGCGCTCACGTCGCCGCACACCTCGCCGGCGCGCGCCGCCAGCGCGGCGGTGCCTGGCGGGATGAATTCGAGCAGAGGTACACGGCCCACTCGCAGCGCGGCGTACACGCTGCACAGCGGCAGCGCGTTCCCGCCATCGGTCGGCTCGGCCGTGCAGCTGAGCGCGATGGCCGCCGCCGAGTGGAGGTGCACGATCGCGTGCGCGTCGGCTCGCCGCCGGTAGATCGCCGCGTGCAGCCCGACCTCCTTCGAAGGGGCCGGCCCGGCCTCGAGCGGAGCGCCGGCTGGATCGCACAGCACGAAGTCCTCGGGGCTGAGCCGGCCGAACGAGGTGCCGCTCGCCTCCATGAGGAAGCCGTCACCCAGCCGGTGGCTCAGGTTGCCGCCGGAGCCGACCGTGAAGCCGCGGGCGAACAGCGAGCGCGCGTGCGCGCACAGCGCGCGCAAGATCTCGTTCCTCACCAGCCGTCCTCGCGGTCGAAGAAGGGACAGCTGCCGCGCAGCACGCACTCGTCGGCGTAGAGGTACATGGCGGCCGACCAGCTCTGCAGGGGAAAGCCCATCGGCTGCCCGCTGCGCCCGTGGAACCACTCGTGGAAGCCCCACTCGCCGCCGCTGGCGCTCTGCTGGTTCATCTCGGCCAGCCGGTTGAGCGTCACCGCGGCCTCCGCCTTGCGTCCCGCCTTGACCAGCGCCGCCACGTGGAAGCCGCCGACGAACGGCCAGGCGCCGCCGTTGTGGTACTGGTCCGGCAGGTTGAGGTTGCGCACCCGGTAGTACTCGCGCCAGTCCTTGTCGCCCGGGTGCACGACCGGATAGACGACGCGGATCGGCCACGGCGCCGCCAGACCGGCCATGTTGATGAACTCGAGGATGCGCTCCGTCTGCGCCGGTGAGGCGATGCCGAACACGATGGCGAGCAGGTTGCCGAAGGTGTCGAAGCGATCGGCGAAGTCGCGGAAGGCGACGTAGGGCAGGTAGTAGGGCCGCTGCTGCAGCTCCACCTCGGTGCGCTGCAGCGGATAGAGCCACTCGGTCCGGTGCTCGGCGACCCAGCCGAGGTCGCGCTTCACCTCCGGGCCGACCCACAGGAGGAGGTTGATCTTGAACTTCACGTCCTCGGCGGCGGCGTCGTGGCGGGCGGCGTCATCGGCGAGATCTTGCGCGCGCGCCATGCGCGCCATCGCCTTGTGGGCGGCGTACCAGAGGGCGTTGGGGCCGAGGCTGTTGTAGCGGTTGGCGAACAGGTCGGCCCAGTCCATCGCCTCGTGCGCCTCGAGCAGGCCGCACTCGTTGGAGTCTTGATACCGGAGCCAGAGGTGGGCGCGCAGGAGCGAGGGCCACGCCCTCTCAACCGCGCTGACGTCGCGCTCCACCGCGTAGCGGAGGTAGTGGCCGAGGATGTACCAGAGGTTCGAGTCGATGCAGCCGGCGTGCGCGGTGTCGACCACGGCGGTCTCGGCGGCGAACCCGACGTTGTGCGGGATCTTGCCGAGCTCGCTCTGGAACTTCTCGAGGGTGGCGAGCGAGCGGCCGTGCAGGTCCGCGGCGTGCGCGGCGTCCGCCACCATCAGGCCGAAGCCGCTCAGCATCGAGTCGCGGGCCCACACCTGCTGGTAGGAGCGGTGCGCCGCCAGCACGCCGGCCGGTCCGCCGTTGCCGAGCAGGGCTTCCTCCGCCTTCTCGCGGGCGACCTGGCGCAGCGCGGTTGCGGTCATGCCCGTCCCGCCGAGCGCACGAAGTCGCGCATCTTGCCGCGCGCCACCTCCTTGACCGCGGCCAGCGCCGGCGCCAGCAGCGCCGGATCGATCGCGTCGAGCTCCGCGGAGGTCATCCGCTCGCGGCCGCCGAGCGCGCGCAGCAGCGCCTGCTCGAGGTCGGTGGCGATGTTCATCTTGCTGATGCCGCCACCCGGCAGCGACATCGCGCGGTGGACGGTCTCGGTCGGCAGCCCGGAGCCGCCGTGCAGGACCAGCGGTGTCGGGCCGATCTGCCCGCGGATCGCCGCCAGGCGATCGAAGTCGATGCGCGGGTTGGCGACCGGGTAGACGCCGTGGGCGGTCCCGACCGAGACCGCGAGGGCGTCGCAGCCGCTCTCCGCGACGAACTCCTTCGCCTCTCGGGGGTCGGTGAACATCTCCTCGTCGTTCTCGCTCTCGAGCTTGTCGGTGGTGGTGAGCTTGCCGAGCTCCGCCTCGACGCTGACCGCGCGGACGCGCGCCTGGCCGACCACCTCGCGGGTGGCGGCGATGTTGTCGACGAGCGGCTTCGCCGAGGCGTCGATCATGACCGAGGTGAATCCGGCGGCGATGGCCGACTCGATGACCGGCAGATCCCAGCTGTGATCGAGATGCAGGGCGAAGGGGACGTCGACCCGCAGATCGCGCACCGTGCGCTCGAGCTCGTCGCGGAAATCGCGCGGCGTCACCGCGAACCAGCCGAGCTCGCGCTGGCTGACCTCGACGATGACCGGCGAGCGCAGCTCCATCGCCGCCTCGACGACCGGCCGGATGCAGGCCCGGTAGCGGCAGGAGAAGGCCGCCACCCCGTAGCCGGCCTCTTGCGCCGGCGGCAGGATCTCGGCCAGGGTCAGTCCGCCGGGGATCTTCATGTGGTTCCTTCGAGCGCTGCCAGCCGCTCGCGCGCCCGGCGCAGGCCGCTCGCGGGGCTGGTCAGGATGGGCAGAGGGAAGTCGGTCATGGTCGCCGCGACGCGCGCCGTGCTCGCCTGCGCCAGGACCACGACATCGGCGAGGCCGATCAGCTCTTCGAGCCCCCATCGCACGCGATCGTCGTGATCGGACGCATCACCAGCCTTGAGCGACTGGAACGCGCCCTCGACGAAGATCGGTTCGACCTTCGCGCTGGATTTCCGCGCCGCCGCGATTCGCTCGATGAGAAGCATCGTCGGCTCCATGGTGGTCAGCACCGTGCCGAGGACGCCGATGCGGCCGCCGCGCGCCACCGCCTCCTCCGCCATCGCCTCGTCGACTCGCCAGACCGGCAGCGGCGCGCTCCCGGCGATCGCCTCCATCGCCGCGCCGATCGAGGAACAGCAGGACAGGATCGCGGTGGCGCCGAGCACGGCGGCTTGCTCGACGTAGGCCCGCAGGCGGCTCTCGACGGCGTCGGTCACCCGTCCGGCGGCGATGACGTCGGCCAGCAGGCTATCGTCGAGCAAGTTGACGGTGCGGATGCCCTCGAGCTCGGCGCGCACCACCTCGGCGAAGACCGGGATGGTCACCGCCGTGGTGTGAAGCAGCGCGAGGGTGGGCGGCATGCGGCGGGGCATTCTAGTACGATGGGCCGCCGTGCGGATCGTCGGAGTCGGGCTCGCAAACCTCGATTTGCTCGGCGTCCTGCCGGCGTATCCCGACAAGAACAGCAAGAACCGGGTCGACCCGGTCTCGATCCAGG
>Ga0075425_100006561_pt1 | contig 12214 bp, 9 predicted proteins | sample SoiMethybrSBSTD4_FD_75300 | JGI IMG/M metagenome (GOLD analysis project Ga0075425, IMG submission 75300) | Bulk soil microbial communities from a Populus tree surrounding site in Tennessee, USA - Soil MetaG P. TD hybrid SBSTD4 | ecosystem: Environmental > Terrestrial > Soil > Tree plantation...
GCCGCTGTCTGGCATCACAAAGCCGAAGCCTTTTTGGTCGTTGAAGAACTTGACCTTCCCCTCGACCATCGGGCCGCTTGGACCGGTATCGCGCGCACTGGAAAAACGGTCGCCGCCACCAAAACGGTCGCCGCCGAACCGGTCGCCGCCGCCAAAGCGATCGCCACCGCCGCCGAACCGGTCGCCACCACCGAAGCGTCCGCCGCCGCCACGCCGACCGCCTTCACCGAAATCGCGGCGCGGTCCGCGCGGCGCGCTCATGTCGGCCGTACTGGTATCGACGCTGTGCACCGCGACGACTTGCAGGCCACGCGGCGAATCCTGCAGATCGCAGACGATTGTTGCGCCTTGTGGCAGATCCGCGTGACCCGCCGCCTGCAGAGCAGAGGCATGACAGAACGCGTCGCTGCCACTTTCAAGCGTGATGAAGCCGTATCCCTTGGTCGAGTTGAACCACTTGACCGTGCCCTTTACCGATGCCTGCGAAATCGGACGCGAGCCACCATTATCGAAGTTTGCCATGTGTGCCGAACGCCATTACCCAGCCGGATCCGCCCAGTGATGCGCCCAACCTCCGGCATGGTCGGGTCCGCCCCTAATATCATGCGCAAAACTGGCGTGAATCCGCAACGGGGGAGGGCGTCGAAGATCACGACACGGAAATGCCAGACGGCCCGCGCTCCGACCGTCACACTGTACTCATATAGTTTCCAAGTCCGGTGGCACCTAACTTTATTGCGTCATGATGAAATTCCGCTGCATGTTGAGCAACTTGATGCCAATGACGCCGCAAAAATCTCCTTATACGGATGAAGGTCTCAAGTTTTCAGCGCATCGAGCAGGATGGCGTTGACGTGTTCGGGTTCATCATGTGCAACCCAATGCGTGGCCTTCGGCAGGAACGTGAGCGTCGCTTTGGAGCACAAAGCCTTGCTCGCCTCCGCCAACGCGGGACGCGCATAGATGTCCTCGGCGCCCCAAATGATGTGCACCGGTACCTTGATGCTGCCATGCGCGATGGGAGAAAATTTTCGCCGCAGGATCGCGCGATACCAGTTGATCATGGCGGTGAGTGCGCCCGGTTGTGCCCACGCCCTGCGGTACTCGTCCACGTCCGCATCCGAGACGCGCTTCTTGGAACCGCGGATCGCGCCGACCAATGCGCGAAAATTGCGGCTACGCATCATCAACTCCGGCAGCCAGGGCAATCCGAATACGCGCACATACCAACTGGCGCGGCGCTGCTCGGGGTCGTTCGTCATGGCATCGCGCCAGACTGCGGGATGGGGACAATTCAGAACGCAAAGCGTGCGCAGCTTTTCGGGATGGCGCGTCGCCGTCCACCACGCCGCGACGGCACCCCAATCGTGTCCGACCAAACGGAACGGCAGCTTGGTGTAGTGGGCGCCGAGAGCGACTATGTCGCCCGAAAGCTTGTCGACATCATAGTTCTTAATGCCCGGAGGTTTTTCGCTGAGATTGTAGCCGCGCTGATCGGGCATCACGACATGAAAACCGGCGCCCACCAGCGGCGCAATCTGATAACGCCAGCCGTACCAGAACTCGGGAAAGCCGTGCAGCAGAATGACAAGCGGACCGTTCTCAGGTCCCGCTTCAGCCACATGCAGCGTAACGCCGTTGCACACGCGCGACGTGAAGCGAATTTCCGGAAGCTTGGTCATTTCAACTCTACACACAAAGACTGCAGCCCGACTTTGCAGATTTTCAGGGCCTCGAGTCGAGGGTGTCGCTTGACTTCCTGTTAAGGTCCCGCCTATAGGCTCCGCCATCACCTCGCGGTCGCACGCGGCGCGCCGGTTATTCGGGCGTTCCCACCGCAGGATCCATCGAAAACTCCCGTTAGTTCCAGATGTGCGTGGAAAACGGCAACAAGCCTTTGCGTGCGTGCCGAAAGCACGAGCGCTGGCTAAGGATTATTTGTGACGAACATTACTTTTGCATCTCTCGGTCTCTGCCAGCCGCTGCTGCGCGCGCTCGCATCCGAACATTACCAAACGCCGACGCCGATCCAGGTTCGCGCCATCCCGGCTCTGCTCGCCGGCCGAGATCTCCTGGGCATCGCCCAGACCGGAACGGGCAAGACTGCCGCCTTTGGCCTGCCGTTGCTCCAGCGTCTGTCCGAACAGAAGATGCGCGCCCCTCATCGCGGCGCACGGGCCTTGATCCTCGCGCCTACGCGCGAGTTGGCACTCCAGATCGATGTCAGTTTGAAGACCTATGGCCGCCATCTCGACCTGCGCCACGCTGTCGTCCTGGGCGGGGTCAACCAAAACCCGCAGGTTGCCGCGATGAAGCTGGGCGCTGATGTTCTTGTCGCCACGCCTGGTCGCTTGCTCGACCTCGTTGAGCAACGCCATGTCCGGCTCGATAGCGTATCGCTGCTGGTCGTCGACGAAGCCGACCGTATGCTCGACATGGGATTCATCAAGGACGTACGCCGCATCGTGGCGATGTTGCCAAAGAAGCGGCAATCGATGCTGTTCTCCGCAACGATGCCCGACGACATAGCCAGGCTCGCGGGCGACATGCTCCACCAGCCCGAGCGCGTGGAAGTTTCGCCGCCGACCAAGACGGCCGATAAGATCGATCAACGCGTGATTCACGTTGAGCAGAAGGACAAGCGATCGCTCCTGTCGCATCTGCTGCGCGCCGACGACATGAAACGGGTCATTGTCTTCACACGCACAAAGCATGTCGCAAATCGCGTCTCAGAACATTTATCTAGGGCCGGTTATGCCGCTGATGCCATTCACGGCAACAAGTCGCAGAATGCCCGCCAACGTGCGCTCGCCGGCTTTAAATCGGGCGCCGTACGCGTACTGGTCGCAACCGATATTGCCGCGCGCGGCGTCGATGTCGATGACATCACCCACGTCGTCAATTTCGAGCTGCCGAATGAGCCCGAGAGTTATGTCCACCGCATCGGCCGCACGGCACGCGCGGGTTCGGCCGGCATCGCAATTTCGTTCTGCGACCCGTCCGAGCGGGCCTATCTGCGCGACATCGAGCGTTTGGTAAAACGCCAGATCGCCGTGGTGACACACGATCTTCCGGCGGCCGGACTGGCGCCTACCAACACCATTGAGGAACGGCGCAAGCCGCAGGAGCGCAATTACAGGAACCCCAAACGTCGCTGGCGCCCGCATGGCAATCGTCGCGCGGCCTGAGCATCAGGTGTTGCGCACGACCTTGTCGATATTCTCGTAGGAATATTTCGCGATCGGTTCGAGCTGTCGCACGACATTCTTCAGCTGCTCGGAGCTTTCCAGAATAGTGTCGAATGCGCCGATGCGATTGGCCTTGAGCCGCTCCAGTCGCTCTTCCAGTTCGGCGCGGTCGTCGAGAGTCATGCCGGGTGACTTCAACAGGCCCTGGACGTGCGAAATTTCGCTCGTCATGTCGAAAACACCGTCGGCCGGCATGACGATCCGAAGGACCAGCGTGTGGATTTTGGCCCTGAGTTCCGCATCGCGCAGGTCGAACAGCGTCTCGCGATTGCGATTGTAGATGTCCACTTCCTTGACCGCCGAGCGCAGCATGCGCAGCGTAATCGGGCCGTAGGGATCGCCGACCTCACGCGACTCGCCCGCAATGGTCAGAATGATATTCATGGTCGTGAGCAGTTCGCCGAAGAAGATTGCGGCGTTGCGCTCCCGTCGCCTGCGTTCGAGGATCCACTCCGCCTGCGTCGCACCAAACCCGCCGATGGTCGCCAGAATGGCGCCCAGGAATACCGCCCAGAACGTGTTGAAGTTGGAGATGAAGTCCAGGTCTTCCGGATTGAGCGCCACAATTCCCTCCGCTGTGATTCCACATTACATCAAGGGCGTGGAGGCCATGAGGAAAATTCGTGCTTGAGATCTTCGTTGACGGAGATGCCTGCCCGGTGAAGGGCGAGGTCGAGCGTGTCGCCGGCCGCCACGGTCTGACGGTTCACCTCGTCAGCAACGGCGGGCTCAGGCCAAGCCGCAATCCGCTGGTCAAGCACATTACGGTGGCGGAGGGTGCCGATGCGGCGGATGACTGGATCGCCGGTCGCGCACGCGAGGGCGATATTGTCGTCACCGCCGACATTCCGCTCGCATCACGCTGCCTGAAAGCAGGCGCGCGCGTGCTCGGCCCTTCTGGCCGACCGTTCACCGAAGAAGGGATCGGCATGGCGCTCGGCTTACGCGAGCTTCAGCGTCATCTGCGCGAAGTCACCCGCGGCGAAACCCGCCATGCCAGTTTCTCGTCAAAGGATCGCTCGCGCTTTCTGGGCGCGTTGGAAAACGAAATCCAGTCCGTTCGTCGCGCATTTGCGCAGCGGACGCCTGGCCGATAGCTTGCATCCGCTCTGGGGGCGCCATGAAACTGTACCAGACCTACTTGTCTCCTTTCCCGACGCGCGTGCGGCTCGTGCTCTATGCCAAGGGTCTCGACATTCCGTTCGTCGAGCCGCCCGGCATTCACGACAGCAGCGGCAAGGGCGACTATCTGAAGATCAATCCGCTCGGCCGCGTACCCACGCTCGAACTCGACGATGGCCGCACGCTGCCCGAGTCGGAAGTGATTTGCGAATATCTCGAGGATGCTTATCCGTCGCCGACGTTGCGTCCTGCCAATCCATGGGCGCGGGCGCAAGTGCGCCTGATTTCGCGCCTGTGCGATTTCTATCTGGTGATGGCGATGGTGCCGTTGTTCACGGCCTCCGGCATGCCGCGCAAGAGTTGGAACATGGCGAAGATCGACGCGGCGCTGGGCGAAGTCAAAAAGTCGCTGGACTATATCGAGCATTATATCGGGACCGGAGGCTATGCCGTCGGCGCTGCGCTCAGCCAAGCGGACGGAGCACTCGCACCGCAACTCATGCTGGCGTTCGAATGGGCGCCCAAGCTCTTCGACCGACCGAGCCCGCAAGGCGAACTTCCGAAGCTTTCGGCCTACTGGTCGGCGATCAAAAACGATCCCATCGCCAAGCGCGTCATCGACGAGACTCGCGCCGCCATTGCCGCCGCCCAGACCGGCGTAAAAAAGGAAAGGCAGATCTGAAGACGGCTCGAAACCTTGATTTTGCCGCACTTGTTCTTATCGACGGGCTCCGGTCGGGAACTTATAATACGCGGCGCGATACAGTTCTGCGATAAAGCACCGGATGCTTTTAGACCACGCAATGCTTTCGAGCTGGACCCAATCGGAGCGCTGGGAGTGGTTTGCCGGCGGCGATCCACAGGTTGCGCCGCGCGTCTTGCCTGCACGCCAAAGCAACAATTCCGCGCCTCGGATCATGTTCGAAATCGGCCTGATCTTTGTTGTGCCGCTTGCCATGGCGACCGTCATCGGGGTCGTTTTCAGCATGTGACGAGGCACGACCGTCGTGCGCCTGTTCGAATTTCGCGGCATCGTCAGTATAAGACGTGGGGCCTTTCGCAGGACGATCATGACGGATCCGGTTTCGCCGCACTGCGCGTGGGCACTTGCGGCCCAACTCGGCGAGGGTCCGATCTGGTCGCCCGGCGAAGATGCCGTCTGGTTTGTCGACATCAAGAAGAACCGCATTCATCGCTTCGAACCTTCGACGCGACGCAAGCGCAGCTACGAGACGCCGCCCAGTCCCAGCTTCATCGTGGCGGCGGCCGCCGGCGCGTTCGTCGTCGGCCTTCAATCTGGCCTGCATCGTTTTGATCCACGCTCGGGGGACTTCACCTTGCTGTGCGAGGTCGAACCCGAATTGCCTGGCAATCGGTTGAATGACGGCGCTCTGGATCCAAGCGGCCGACTTTGGTTCGGCACAATGGACGATGCCGAGACGGAAAAGTCGGGTTCGCTTTATCGTCTCGATCGCGACGGCCCGGTTCGCGTCGATAGTGGTTATGCGATCACCAACGGCCCGTGCTTCAGCCCCGATGGACGCTTGCTCTATCACACCGATACGCGCGCCGGCACGATCTACGCATTCGATCTCGACCACGATGGCAACGCAACCAACAAGCGCGTCTTCGTCAGAATCGAAGATGGTGCTGGTCATCCCGATGGATCGGTTACCGATTCCGAGGGGTGCGTGTGGGTCTGCCTGTTTCACGGCGCCGCCGCACGCCGCTATTCGCCGGCGGGCGAACTGCTTTCAACCGTGCACTTTCCCTGTTCCAACATCACCAAGCTCGCCTTCGGCGGCAGCGATCTGCGCACCGCCTATGCGACTTCGGCTCGGCATCACTTGAGCGACGAACAGCTCGGCGAACAACCACTCGCCGGCGGACTGTTCTCCTTCACAGTCGAAGTGCCCGGCCTTGCTCCCGGAGTGCTGCATGTCTGAGCGCAAACCCGCACGACGTTTTCGCTCACGCGACTGGTTCGATGCACCTGGGCGCGAAGACATGGCGGCGCTCTATCTCGAACGCTTGATGAATTACGGCATGACGCCGGACGAGTTGCGCTCGGGCCGACCCATCATCGGTATCGCCCAATCGGGCAGCGATCTTTCGCCCTGTAACCGCATCCACATCGAGTTGGCGCAGCGTGTACGCGAAGGCATACGCGATGCCGGTGGCATTGCGCTCGAATTTCCGACCCATCCCATTCAGGAAACCTGCCGCCGCCCGACGGCGGCGATCGACCGCAATCTCTCCTTCATGACGCTGGTTGAGATCTTGCACGGCTATCCGATCGACGCGGTCGTGCTGACGACGGGATGCGACAAGACGACTCCCGCAGCGCTGATGGCAGCAGCGACCGTCGACATTCCGGCCATCGTGCTCTCGAGTGGTCCTATGCTCGATGGCTGGCATGACGGCCAATTGGCGGGATCGGGCACGGTGATCTGGCGCGCGCGGCGCAGGCTGGCGGCCGGTGAAATTACGAAGAACGAATTCATGGAGCTCGCGTGCGCCTCGGCGCCGTCGGCCGGTCACTGCAACACCATGGGCACCGCCTCGACGATGAACGCCGTCGCCGAGGCGCTCGGCATGTCATTGCCCGGCTGCTCGGCAATTCCCGCGCCCTATCGCGAGCGGGCGCAGATCGCCTTCGAAACGGGAAGGCGTATCGTCGACATGGCCTACGAAGATCTCACGCCATCGAAAATTCTGACGCGCGATTCCTTTCTCAATGCGATTGCGACAGTCGTCGCGATCGGCGGATCGACGAACGCGCAGCCGCACATCGACGCCATGGCTCGCCATGCGAATGTTGCGTTGACCGTCGCGGATTGGGTTGCCGCATACGACATTCCCCTGCTCGTAAACATGCAGCCGGCCGGCAAATATCTCGGCGAGCGCTTCCACAGAGCCGGCGGCGTTCCGGCGGTGCTGTGCGAATTGCTGCGGGCAGGACGGGTCGACGGCAAAACGTTGACCGTCACGGGTCGGACCCTCGCAGGCAACATAGAAGGCTGTGCGACGCACGATCGCGAGATGATCGCCAGCTACGACAAGCCTCTCTCTGAACGTGCCGGCTTCCTCGTACTCAAGGGCAATCTATTCGATTTCGCCATCATGAAGACGAGCGTGATCTCCGAGGAATTTCGCAGGCGCTATCTCTGTCGACCGGGACAAGAAAACGCCTTTGAAGGCCGCGCCATAGTGTTCGATGGATCCGACGACTATCACGCCCGCATCAACGACCCGACACTTGCCATCGATGCCAACTCGATCTTGGTCATTCGCGGGTCCGGACCAGTAGGGTGGCCAGGTTCCGCCGAAGTCGTAAACATGCAACCGCCCGATGCGCTCTTGAAGCAGGGGATCATGAGCCTGCCCACCATCGGCGATGGGCGTCAGTCGGGCACGGCGGACAGTCCATCAATTCTCAACGCCTCGCCGGAGAGCGCGGTCGGCGGCGGCCTCGCCTGGCTGCGCACGGGCGATGTCATACGCGTCGATTTGAACAAAGGCAGTTGCGACATGCTCGTGCCGGAAGAGGAAGTCGCGCGCCGGAAAAAAGACGGCCTGCCGCCGGTTCCCGAAACCGCAACGGTGTGGCAGGAAATCTTCCGTGCCACGGTCGGGCAGATGAATGGCGGCGCGGTGATGGAAACCGCACTCAAATACCGCCAGGTCGCGAAGAAAACGCCGCGGCACAACCACTGAAATCCGGTTCAAATATTCCAGGCGCGCTCGGGTGCTTCGACGTGACGGAAGAACGCCGCCGTGTCGAGCCCCTCGCCGGTTGCGCGTGTTACAATCTCGTCGGCTGAACAGCGATTGCCAACATCATAGACGTTTGTCCGTAGCCAGTTCCGCAACCCGTCAAAGCGGCCGGCGCGGATCTCGCTGTCCAACTGATTTCTTTCCGCATAGCTCGCGACGAGCTGCGCGGCGTAGAGGCTTCCGATCGTGTAGGTCGGAAAATAGCCGAACATGCCGACGGCCCAATGCACGTCCTGGAGCACGCCCTCGCGCGGCGAAGGCGGTATGACGCCGAACAGCGCCCGACTGCGTTCGTTCCATGCCTGGGCCAAATCCTTGACCGCGAGTCGATCGGATACCAGCGCCGACTCCAATTCGGTCCTTAGAACAATGTGCAGGTGATACGACATTTCGTCGGCGCCGGTCCGGTTCGTGCCAGCCCGCACGCGATTGAGCGAATGCCAAAAGGTCGATGCGTCGACGCCGTCGAGCGCGCCGGCGAACAGCTCGCGCATCAGCGGAAACAGGAACTCGCTGAACGCGCGGCTGCGGCCGATGTGATTTTCCCAAAGCCGCGCCTGCGCCTCATGCATGCTCATGCTGGGTGCGTCGCCGAGATAACTGTCGCCGTCGCTTGGCGCAAAACCCTGGTCGTAGAGGCCGTGACCGCCCTCGTGCATCGTCGACAGTAGATTGACGGCGAGATCGCCCTCATTGGCGCGGCTGGTAATGCGGACGTCATCGTGACCGACCAGCATGGTGAAGGGATGCGTCGTCGGGTCGAGCCGGCCGCGGCTGAAGTCGAAGCCGATCGCTGCCAGCGCGCGCCGACTGAGTTCCCACTGCCGCTCTTCGGGAAAATGGCGTCCTGCGAGCGGATCTTTTGTCCGCGCGCTCCGTTCAGTGGCGCGCTGCACCAACGGGATGAGGCGTTGGCTTACTTCCGCCAGCAGGGGCTCGAGCCGCGCGCGCGTCATGCCGGGCTCATACTCGTCGAGCAATGCGTCGTAGCGCTCGCCGTCGCCGCATAGACATTGCGCACGTTCGCGCACGAGATGGATGAGGTCACCGAGCGGTTCCGCGAGTGGCGCAAAGTCATTCTTCTGCCGCGCCTCGTCCCAGGCGCCGAGCGCACGCGCCTTCGCGTTGACGAACTGGCGCACCAGTGCCTCCGGTAGCGCCAGGGCGCGGCTGCGTTCACGACGCGCGAGAAGCAGTTCCCGCGTCAAATCGCTGTTGTCGTCGCGTTCTGCGTCCGCCTCTTCAATCAGATCGGCGAAACGATCCGATGTCAGGATGCCGTGCCGGACACTTTCCAACGTCGCTGTCTGCGCACCTCGTTGCGCCAGACCGGCCGCCGGCAAATACGTTTCTTCGTCCCATTCGAGCAAGGCGATCGCCTGATCGAGATGATGCAGTTCGGCGATCTGCAATCGCAACGCGGTGACGGCGTCGCCCCGGCGCTTCAGCGAGCGCCGCGGAATTTGCAGATCCTTCAGCGGATCGGCGATGAGAACCGCCGCAAGCCCGCCATGTTGGGCAACATTGACGACTTGTTTCTGCGACACCCGGCAGAGGATGCCGAGCCCATTGTCCGTAGGCGCAAACCCCATGACGGCATAGAACGGTTCGCCATAGACGCGTCCATCATCGCCGGTGACCGGAAACTCGCAAATCGGCAGCCGCGTCGCGGCCTGAAGGACCCACGAAAGATTGGGATCATTGCTCTTGCTCGCCGCATCGTCGAGAAGTTTTCCCCACTGGGCTTCGTCGCACAGCGCGCCGATCGCGACCCCTTCGCCGCCATAAGCGCGGTTGGGCTTCAGCACCAGACGCTCGCGATTGAGCCTGGCATAGGACAGAAGACCGCCTGTCGTGTGATTGGGCAGCGTGGTTTGCCGCTCGCCGACGACACGCGTCCACAGGACGTGGCGCTCGAAGAGCCTGCAGTCCTCGGGCGAAAACAGGCTTTCCGCGATGGCGGGGTCGGTGAGGATCTCAAAGCAGCTCTTGTGATCGAAGTCGCCGCTCAGCGAGGAAATCATCCGGTTCTGCTTCAGCAACACGCGCATTCCGTCGAGCGACTTGCCGAGTTCCTTCTCGAGCGCGATCAGGTCGCGCGTCTCGTAGTCGCGATAGGCAATGTCGATCTGCGTGTCCTCGTAGAAAACCTCGTCGCCCTCGGTGCGCAACTCGCGCGGATCGGCATGCACGATGGTCAGGCCGAAGCGCTCGACCAGGAACTTGATGAGGACCGATTGTTCGGCCGGACCGTCATGCTCGTACTTGGGCTCGACGAAGCAGATGTGACACGACGCGCGGCCGAGCGCGCGCGCGTGATCGATGAGGAGTTGCACGAACAGATCACGCTGATCCGGCATGAGCTCGAGCGCGAGCCCCGGGTCGTGCGCCATCAGTGTCGGCACGATGTCGCGCATGACCATCTGCTCGGCGACGGGCGAGTAATGGATGCCCCCCACGCCCGACAAGTTGGGCTCCATGAATTTGAGCGTGTCCTGCCACTGCGCGCCGGCAAAATCGCATACCGCATCGAGCCGGCCGTACACGGGATTGAAGCGGCCATGTTCGGGTGTCCAGATGTCGCGCAGCCAGCCGCTCTCGTCGTCACTGACGGCGAGAATCTCTCTGATCCTGCGATCCCTGAGATAGAGTGCGGGGAACTGCTTCAGCGCTTCGCAAATCTGCTGACAGACATAGTGCACATAAGTGAGCTGTTCGCGGCGCGCCAGGATCGGTCGCAGCATGACGCGCACCGCTTCCGGCACGCCTTCGTGCTCATAGACCATCTCGTTGGCCACCGCGTCGGCACGCATGCGCTCGGCGATCTTGTGGTAGACATGATCGGGAATGTGGTGCGCAGCGCGCCGGCAGCGGCTTTCGAGCGCCGCACCGGAAAGGCCCAGCGCCTCGGCAGGGCTAATGAGCGGCGGCATACATAGATCCCTCATTGGTCGAAAATGCTATGACAGTGCGAAATATGACCCGGTGCCGGTCCGCGGCGCGAGCCTTAAAATGCGGCGATCCGCGTGGGTGCATCCGGCCGCAATGTCATACTACACTCTCGCTGCAGCCGGATGTCGGCGCACGGGAGTGGACATGGCTGTGGAACATTTCGACGTCGTGATTGTGGGCGCGGGACTGTCGGGGGTCGGCGCCGGCGTGCACCTGCACAAATACTGCCCCTCGAAGAGCTATTTGATTCTCGAAGGTCGTCCCGCGATGGGCGGCACCTGGGACCTCTTTCGTTATCCCGGCATTCGTTCCGACAGCGACATGCACACGCTCGGCTATCGCTTCAAGCCGTGGCGTGCGGCAAAGGCGATCGCCGACGGACCGGCGATCCTCGACTATGTGCACGAGACGGCGGCGGAGTACGGCGTCGATCGGCACATCCGCTACAATCATTTGGCGACGAAAGCGTCATGGTCGACCGACGCCGCCCTGTGGACGCTCGAAGCCCAACGCAAGGACACCGGCGAAATCGTCCGCTTCACCTGCAACTTCCTCTTCATGAACGCGGGCTACTACAGCTATCGCGAAGGCTACACACCCGAGTTCAACGGCATCGGGACCTTCAAAGGGCAGATCGTTCATCCCCAGAGATGGCCTGTCGACCTCGACTTCAAGAATAAGAATGTCGTGGTGATCGGCTCGGGCGCCACCGCCATGACGCTGGTCCCTGCGATGGCGAACGATGTCGGCCACATCGTCATGTTGCAGCGTTCGCCCACCTATGTCGTCTCGGCGCCGGACAAGGACGCCATCGCGAACGCGCTGCGCAAAGTCCTGCCGGCAAATTGGGCCTATGCGTTGACGCGCTGGAAGAACGTTGCGTTCGGCCAGTTCATGTACCGCCAGACGCGCACCAAGCCTCTCAAGGTGAAGAAGAAGCTCATCGACATGGTCAAGAAGGAGCTTGGCCCGGACTATGACGTGACGACGCACTTCACGCCGAAATACAATCCGTGGGATCAACGGCTGTGTCTGGTGCCGAACAGCGATCTGTTCAAGGCGATCCGCTCCGGCAAGGCATCCGTCGTCACCGATCAAATCGATACGTTCACCGA
>Ga0075425_100006562_pt1 | contig 12213 bp, 10 predicted proteins | sample SoiMethybrSBSTD4_FD_75300 | JGI IMG/M metagenome (GOLD analysis project Ga0075425, IMG submission 75300) | Bulk soil microbial communities from a Populus tree surrounding site in Tennessee, USA - Soil MetaG P. TD hybrid SBSTD4 | ecosystem: Environmental > Terrestrial > Soil > Tree plantation...
CGATGAACCACGGCCATCGCAGGGGTGGACCGCTCACAAGACCGTCTGTGGTTCGCGCGCCGCGCGCGGCTCGAACGAGAACCAAGAGGCCGAAGCTCAATGTCGAAAGCGCGAGGATTTCCATCGCGAGCAGCCGCGCGGCGGCCGCGCCCACCGAGCCGAGATACGCCGCATGCGCCGCCACGCCCGCCTGCACGACCCCATCGTCGGTCACGCCGACGTAGCTCGAACGAAGGAGCCAGAACGACGCCGCGCTCGTCCCGAGGACGACCAACCCGAAGGCCAGCCCGTAGAAGAGTGCTTCCCGAAAAATCCTCTGCATGCCGTGCCCGGGCAGCCGACCTTACACTGGTTTTTGGCGGGGGCGTGCTTATGGTGGACGGGTGGCGTTCGTCCCCCCCTCCGCGCCGTCCACCGGCCAGACCGACACCGGCGTGATTGGGCCCATCCACCAGGCGCGCGAGGTGCGCGAGTGGGCGCTCGTGCTCTCGTCGATGGGCATCTCCCACGCCGTTCGAGACGGACACCCCGGGTGGGTCATTCTGGTCACGGGCGCCGACCACGCGCGCGCCCTCCAGGCCATCCGCCTCTACGAGGCCGAGAATCGAAATTGGCCTCCGAAGCGCCAGCGCGAGCTCCTCCCCTACGCGCGATCGCTCGCGGCGCCGGCCGTCATGTTGATGCTGGTCCTCTTTTATGCGGTGACGGGGCCCGCCGCAGCGTCTTCGGTCTGGTTCGCGCAGGGCACGGCGTCGAGCCAGCGCATCTTGCATGGAGAAGTGTGGCGCACGGTGACGGCGCTGACGCTTCACGCCGACACGCTGCACGTGCTCGGCAACGCGCTCTCGGGCAGCATTTTTCTCTCGGCCGTGAACCGCCGCCTCGGCGATGGACGGGGTCCGCTTCTCGTGCTCGTCGCAGGCGCGCTCGGCAATGCGATGAACGCGTTGTGGCACCGTAGCGGGCACCTCTCGATCGGCGCTTCCACCGCCGTGTTTGCGGCGGTCGGCATCCTCGTCGCGACGCAGCTCTCGATCGACCAGAAGGCTGGTCCCCGGTCGTGGTGGGAGAAGATCGCGCCGGTGGTCGGAGGCCTTGCGCTTCTCGGCATGCTCGGGGCAAGCCCTCATTCCGACCTGCTCGCGCATCTGTTCGGTCTCGTGGCCGGGCTCGCCGTCGGGCTCGCCGCCGCGCTGGTGCTCCGTGGGTCGAGGCGCAGCTCCGCCGTCGTCCAGATCGCGTCGGCCGCGCTGACGCTCGTCATCGTCGTCACCGCCTGGTCACTCGCGCTTCACGTTCCCTACGCGCCCGACGCGTTGCAATAAGTGTTAAGCTCCGCGGGGTGACAGTCGAACGGGGCAAACGGGGGCACCTGGTCGCCTTCGTCGTGACCTGGCTCGCTTACGCCACGTATTACCTCGGGCGCAAAGGTTTCAGCGTCAGCAAGGCGCGCATCGTCAAGGAGCTCGGCATCGGGGAGAGCTCCCTCGCCGCGATCGATACCGGTTACTTGAGCGCCTACGCTGCCGGCCAGTTCCTGAGCGGCTTCATCGGCGACCGGGTGGGAGCTCGGCGTCTCGTATCGTGCGGAATGCTCGCCGCGGCGGTTACCTGCGCGGCGTTCGGCCTGGGTGCGACGGCGACGGCGCTCTTCGTCGCCTTCACCTTGAACGGTTTCGCCCAATCGACCGGCTGGCCGGGGACGACCAAGGCCATGGCAGAATGGACGCCTCCCAAAAGCCGCGGCGCCATCATGGGCCTTTGGTGCACGAGCTACCAGGTCGGAGGCATCGTCGCGACCGCCTTCTGCACTTGGCTTCTCGGTCGCTACGGGTACAAGAGCGCCTTCTTCGTGCCGGCGCTCTGCCTCGCCGCCGTGGGCCTCCTCGTCGCGTTGACGCTCCGCCCGGGACCTTTCTCGGCATCCTTATCGGGGGCGACGCCAGGACGCTTCGGGATCGATTTCACCCTCGTCCGCAGCCCGACGCTTTGGAGTTACGGAGCTTCGTACTTTTTCATCAAGCTCATCCGCTACAGCCTTCTCTTCTGGCTCCCCTATTACCTACACACCGCGCTCGGTCTGCGCGAGACCGCGGCCGGTTACTTGTCGACGTCGTTCGAAATCGGCGGCGTGGCGGGCGCCGTGACGATCGGCCTCATGTCGGACAAGCTCGCGCACGTTTCTCGATCGCTCGTCGCGGCGGCGGGACTCGTGGGGCTCGCGAGCGCGCTCGTCCTCTACGCGTGGCTCTCGCCATCCTCGCTCGTCCTGCAGTTCGCGATCATGGCCCTCATCGGCGCGCTCCTGTTTGGTCCCGATTCCCTCGTCTCCGCCTCCGCGGCCCAGGAGGCCGCGGGACCGGCGGCGGCTGCCACGGCAACCGGGTTCGTGAATGGGGTCGGTTCCCTAGGGGCGATTCTGCAGGGATACGTCACCGTCGGCATTCGGCAGGCCTTTGGATGGTCGGCGCTCTTTTACGTGTTCGTCGGGTTCGCGCTCTTGTCCGCCCTCGCGCTCGCACCGACGTTCCGCATGACCCCCGCGGTCCGCGAGCGGCGTAACGGCGCCTAACACTTCGCAGGCGGGGCCGAAGGCCCGCGCCGAGTAACACTTCGCACCGCACGCGTACCTGGCCCTACGTTTCACGACGTTGCCTAGGGCTAGAGCGAAACCAAAAACATCGATGGCACGCGGTGCGCGCCATGGCAAAGTGCCAAGACGGCCGTGTTGCGTAGTAGAGTTTCGTACTCCGAAATCCGTTGCGCCGGGGGATGACCTCGTACGAGGAATAGCCCTCTCGGCATCGATATCCTGATGCGGGGAACAAGAGACGATGGGTAGAGAGCGCTGGGAGCGCGAGCGCGAGGGGCTCCGTAAGCTCGCGCGCGTGTTCGCCGAGGAGGCGCGGGGCGGGCTCCTGGGAGAAGCGTTGGAGGTGGTTCTCGAGGCGGCGAACATCGAATCGGGCGCCGCCTTTTCGGTAGACGGCTCATCGATCGATTTCGTGGCCGAGCGGGGCTTCAGCTCGACGAGCGATCGTCCCTCCGGCGGCGGGCCGATCGATCCGTTCAGGAGCGCGCTCGAGGCCGCCGCCAAACGCGCCGTATCGGCCCGCAAACCGGTCTTCTTTGCCACCCTCGGCGACTCGGACTTCGGCGACGATCAGCGTGGCGAGCTCGTCCATCGGGGTTTTTCCTCTCTCGCCGTCCAGCCGGTGAAGCATCAGCGCGACGTCCTCGGGGTGCTCGTCGTGCTCACCAAACAACCGACGATCTTCGACGCATCCTTGCGAGCGTTTTTCGAGACCGTCGCGCACATGGTCGCGCTCGCGGCCGAGCGCGATCGTCGCGTCGAACGTGAGATCGGCTACCGCGCCGAACTCGTCGAGGCGGGGCACATGGCGGCGCTGGGTCTCTTGACGGCCACGGTGGCGCACGAGTTGCGCGGTCCGGTCGGTGCGCTGACGATGCAGCTGTCCGAGCAGGAGCACATCATCGGCCACCTGCGGGAGGGGGCCTCGGAGTGGTCGCAGCCCATGCTCGTCGAGCTGACCGAGCTTCTCACCGAGATGCGCGCGGCCTCGGGACAAATGGGAACGATCATCTCGCAGCTGTCGGCCCTGAGTCGGCGCGAGGTCGCGCCCGACAAGCTGGAGCTCGGCGCCGTCGCCAGAGACGCGCTCGGCATCGCTCGCAGCGAGCTCCAGCGAAGAGGGATCTCGCTCGTCGAGGACTACGCGGACAGCTGCTACACGATGGGGCGCAGGGACAACCTCGTTCAAGTCGTCCTGAACCTCGTCTTCAACGCCGCCGATGCGTGCGTCGTCGCGAACCGCGCGCAGCCTCGCGTTACGGTGCGAACCCGAATGGAAGGCGCGCGGGTCATCCTCGCCGTCGAGGACACGGGTCCCGGCGTACCGCCGGGCGACGTTCGCGCCATCTTCCAGCCATTTTTTACCACCAAGCAGCGAGGCAAGGGGACCGGGCTCGGCCTCAAGATCTGCAGCGACGTCGTCGCCGCCCACCACGGCCACATCGAGGTCGTGAACCTCGATACCGGTGGAGCTTCCTTTCGCGTGATCTTGCCGGGACTCGTGGACGCCCAGCTGGTGTCGGGTTTGCGAGAAACGACGACCGCGCGCCCGCCGCCGCCCGAGGCTGTCGAGACCAGGCACGTGTTCGTAGTGGACGACGACGAGCTCTTCACCCGGACCATCAAGCGGTCGCTGAAGCCGCACGAGGTTCGGACCGCGTCGACGGCGTCCGAAGCGGAGATGGTGCTGCTCGATCCTCTCTATTCGCCTCACCTCATCCTTTGCGATCTGGGGCTGCCCGGAATGACGGGGGACGTCCTGCACGCTCGGATCTGTGCGAAAAGGCCGGGGCTCGGGGACCGGTTCTTGTTCGTGACGGCAGGCGCGTGCAGCAAGAAGGAGGCGGACTACGTGCGGGGCTCGGGTTGCGCGACGCTCGTGAAGCCCATCGACATGAAGGATGTCTGGGGGGCCCTCGCGGCGCCTCCATCACGCATCTCGGGTGCTCCGGAGGGTGTCGCCACGCTGCGCTCGGACGCTCCTCCTCAAGCCGGCAGCGCGACAGCAGAGACGCTTCCACCGCTAGGTGAGCCGGTGGCTGAGATCGAGCCCTCGACGGCCACGCGTTAAAGGGTCTTCCCGGCGTCGATACTCGAGCTAATGCAGCCTCGCGCCGCGCGCCGGTTGCGAGAGGGCCGAGGCGCCGTCCGACTCGACGGCGATGCGGCTCCATAAACGCCGCGCGCGCCCACGCCAGCTCGGGTCGCGCGGTTTCGGCGTGCGATCGAGCTCGGCGAGACCCACGTCGTAACCTGCAGCCTCCATGGCGCGGTACACGGGCCCGAGGGGAACGTCACCGGGGTTGTCCCGCAGGAGCGTGAGCTTGATGAAAGGCATTCCCAAAGACAAAAGCTTGTCGGGATGAAAGAGCGTGGGGTTCCAGCTGCGCTCGAGATCCATGAGCCGCCGCTGGGTCCACGACGCCCAAGACTCGACGGGTATGAAGGCGCCGGGTATTAGCCCATTTTCGACCAGAAACGCCGTGAGGCCGATCTCGTAGCCGAGGACGATGGGTCCCTTGCTGCGGTACGGCAAGATCGTTTCGAAGAATTTGCGAAAAGCTTCAGAATTGAACGCCTTGCGCTTGAACACGAGAAAATAGCTCTGAAGGTGCCAGCGGTACTCGAAGTTGTCCGTCATCCCCCAGAAATCGCAAGGATCCTCGCTCATCCGACCGAGGATCGGCTCGAGGGGGTGGATGGGACCGAGGATGCTCGAATTCGTGAGAACGAGCTCGTCACAACCTCCGAGGTCGGTCCGCTCGAGCGCATGCTGCCACATCCCGAAGTCGTAGCCGGCGTTGTCCCTCACGAAGACTTTTTCAACGTGGGGCCGCACCTTGTCGAGCTCCGATTCTGCGAGCCGCGAGGTCGACACGAACACGATGCGCGGCGAAACCTGTCGAAGTCGGCCGAGGTACTCGGTGACGTAAGGTTTGACCCTGTCGTCGACATCGAAGTGCGCGAACAGCGTCACGCGGTTTTTATGCATGGGTACGCCCGCGAGAACGTAGTTGTCGGCGAAGCGAGCGGCCAACCGAACTTTGGTTCGAGACGCGAGCCGGGGGCATGACCGGCGGGTACGAGATCTGGCGCCGATCGCCGAGGGGGGCTATCGTCGTGGGTCGGAGACGGCGGCGTGGCCCTGCCTACACGAGACTGATTCCGATGGCGAATCCGACGGTACGCATCTTGGTTGCGAAGCCCGGGCTCGACGGCCACGACCGCGGCGCGAAGATTGTCGCGCGGGCGCTGCGCGACGCCGGTTTCGAGGTCATCTACACGGGGCTTCACCAGACGCCCGAGATGATCGCCAGCGCCGCCGTGCAAGAGGACGTCGATGCCGTCGGCCTTTCCATCATGAGCGGCGCCCACAACACGCTCTTTCCCGCCGTCCTCGAGGCACTCCGGACCCAAGGCGCCGGCGACATCGTGGTGTTCGGCGGAGGCATCATCCCGGACGCCGACATCCCCGCCTTGCAAGCGGCGGGCGTGCGCGGCGTCTTCACGCCCGGCACTTCGCTCGCCGAGATCATCGACTGGGTGCGCACGAACGTCACGCCGCGCGCCGCCTGAAAAAGGGCTCAGCGGGTCTTGGCGTCGTCGTGGCGCGCGACGAAGCGCTCGTGGAAGCCCGAGGCAAGGCCGGGGGGGCGAACCGACGGTGTCTCCGGCGCGCGGGCGACGACGACGCGATTTCGCCCCGAGCTCTTCGCGGCGTAGAGAGCGGCATCGGCGCGCTCGAGCAAGTCTTGCGACGTCTCGCCGCCGTCGGGTTCGAAAACGGCGACGCCGATGCTCACCGTCACCTCGCTTGGATAGGCAACATCCTCGGAGGAGAGCGCTGCAATCGCCGAACGATGTCGCTCGGCCAGCCGGTAGGCGCGCTCGGGGGAAACGTCCGACGCCACGACGACGAACTCTTCGCCGCCGTAGCGCCCGCAATCGTCGCCCGATCGCATGCCGTACTTCAGGTAGTCCGCCACACCTTTCAACACGAGGTCGCCGGCTCCGTGACCGAACCGGTCGTTGACCGATTTGAAGTGGTCGATGTCGATGAAGAGAACCGCGAACGGTTCGCCGGAAATGACCTTGTCCGATATCAGGTCGGCGAGCGACCCGCGGTTCAAGAGCCCGGTCAGGGGATCGACGGCAGCCTGTCGGCGGAACGCCTCGCGTTCGCCGCGGACGCGCTGGAGCGCATCTCGGTATCGCTTGTTCCGGAGCTGAGCGCGCACGCGAGCGCGCATTTCGGTCGGCCGCTCGCCCGCTGCCACGTATTCGTCGGCCCCGGCGAGAAGCCCGCCAGCCACGAGCTCCTCGCTTGCGGGCGTATCGGAAACCAAAATGATGGGAACGTCGCGCGTCGGTTCCATCGCGCGAAGCTCTATGCAGAGGTCGACCATCGGTTCGGAGGTCGGCTCGAGCTCGAGGAAGATGAGATCGGGCCGCTTCTTCTCGGCGATTACTTTTAGCTCGTCGTACGTATCGACCAATATCGGGTCGCACCCCTCGGCGTTGAGCAACTCGCGCAAGTGCTGGCGCGTGTCAGGGTCCTTGCAAACGACGAGCATGGTGGCCGATCGATCGATGACCGCGGGCGCGTTGGAGAGCCGCGGAATCCATAGGCTCTTTGGGTCGGTATGCACGAATCCTGTATGATGTTAGCAGATGAGGTGGGTTGAGGTGAGACTTAACCCTCCTTTGTCATCATTACAGACGAAAGCCACTTTGAAAAGGGGACATTTGCGCCCAAGAGGCGTCAAAACCGGCGTGGACGTCACTCGCCGGACCTCCGCGGGGCGCTCTTGCCCCCCCCCGTTTTTTACCCGCGATTTCCGTTACGGCCAAAGAAATGACACGACCGTGCTGGGGCGCCGGAATATCGAGTGACGTCGTCGCTTTGCGAACGAAGCTGATGCTGACGTCGTCTCGCTAGAGTAAAAGAGGTCGACGTGGCTGCAAAACGAATCTTGATTGTCGAGGACGAGGGGATCATTGCCAAGGACATCGAGCGGGCCCTCGCGAAACTCGCATATGAGGTGATCGCCGTCGTGTCGACCGGCGAACAAGCCATCCTTCTTGCGGGCACGGCGCGACCCGACCTCGTCTTGATGGACATCATGCTGAAGGGGGACATCGACGGGATCGAAGCAGCGCAGCGCATCCGGCGCGAATACGGTACGCCCGTCGTGTACCTGAGCGGGTACGGTGATTCGACCACGCTCCAGCGGGCCACCGAGACAGCCCCTTTCGGATACGTGCTCAAGCCATTCGATGACCGCGATCTTTATGCGGCCGTCGAGTCGGCGCTTTACAAGAACCAGATGGAGCGCGACCTTCGTTCGTGCAGGCAAGAGCTCGTCTCGATTCTCGCGGTGGTCTTCGACGGCATCATCGTCAGCGACCGCGACGGGCTGATCGCGATCATCAACTCGGCCGCTTCTCATCTCACAGAATGGGGTTGCGAAGACGCGGTCGGAAGGGACTGGAGCGATGTATTCAAGGCGACTGAGCCGCTGCCGTCCGACCTGGCGCCGTTCGGGCGGCGCGCCGACGCTTTCGTCGAAACCAGCGCCGACGGTGTCTCCTTCGCGGTGCTCTTGTCGCAGACCGGTCGGCGCATTCCAGTCGAGCATCGGTCGGCACCCATCACCGATTCTTACGGGGACGTCAGCGGCACGGTGCTCGCGTTCCGTGCCCTTCGCCCCGTACCGTCCGTCGGCTAGTGGAAAAACATCGCTTGCGACACACGGGGTGCATGGGCCGACCATGGGAGAACTTCTGGATGGAGATTCTCTTACGAATCGCTCTTACCTCGATCGCGCCCCTCGTGCTGGGCTGCGGCGGTAACAATGCCCGCACGTACCAAGCCGCAGGTGCGACCGCGGGGCTTGGCGTCCTCACTGCCGGCGTCAACCGCCAGATAACGGGTGATTGTTGGGCCAATTGCCCTCCCGGCACACGCTGCGACCGCGCGCATGGGGTCTGCGTGGAGCTTCCGTGCCGGGGTGAGTGCCCGTCCGGAAAGCGCTGCGAGCGTTTCGGAACGAGAGACGAATGCGTGTATGCAGGTTTTCTCGATCGGCCGTCCGTCAGGGATCCCGCGAGCGGAGTCGACGACGCAGGCCCGAGTGACGCGTCATCCGCAGCCGTCGTAGATGCCGGGACGACCGATCGCTAGTCGCTCTTCATCCACTCGATGTCGTCGATGTAAAAAATGATCGGAGGGGCTCCGGCGTCCCAGGTCGCAGAGTCGTTGGTCGTGACGATCCAAGCGAAACCGCCGATGACTTGATCGTAGGTCTGTCCGACGAGGTCGAGCGAATAGGACGTTAGCGTGGTCGAGAGTGTCTCGGTCTGCTCGATCCGAAAGGTGTCTTGATAGGGTTGCGAAATATCTTGGACGCCGCCGGCTCGGAAAGTCACCGATTCGGTTCCCGTCTGGCCTGCGGCGTAGAAGGTGACGGTCGTCGCACCAGGCTCAATCTTGCGGCCGGGCCGCTGCCCCCAGTTGTCCTGCGGCGCGAGCCAATAAACACCAGCCCAGGCGGCTTGGCCCGCCACCGCGGGGGGCTGGGGCTTGTACGTCACCTTGTAGCAATGGCCGCGCGCACCCGCGGGACGAGGCAAACACCCCACTGTTTGGACGTTGATGACCCCGGGATGTATGGCGTCGCCCATGTATCCGGTGGCAACGAAGTAAGAGTCGACCACGAAGGGGAGCGCAACCGCCACGACCCCGGCGTCGCGCGGGGTGCTCGCGTCTTGGGCGCCCGTCCCGCCGCTTCCGTCGAAATCGGTGCCACCCGCGCCCGTGCCGGCGCTACCGTTGCCATCCATATCCTCGCCGGATGCACCCGCGCTCGCTCCGCCCGCTCCGGTGTCGCCCGCGGCCGACGTTCCGGCGCCCCCCGCCGAGGTCTCCGGACCCTCGCCCCCCGCTCCTCCCGCGGATAGTGAACTGCCCGTAGTTTGCCCGCCCGACGTGGGCTTGTCGTAGATGGCACAGCCCGCGACGGCGAAAGAGACGAGTGCGATGCAGAGTACGCGCAACTGACGGCTTACTCTCCATGTTCATTCTGACATGTCTTGATCGCGAATTCCTCATTTGCCGCTGAACCCATGCCGGCGACCATCACCGGCTCGCGACGGCGGTATTGCGAATCGGCCTTGCACGACGGGGCCAGTTCATTGGCGATGATGGATCTCGATTAGCCATGCCAAGGCGAGTGGATCGCGGCGCCGCGGGACAAAGTCGAAAGGCGATAGTAGAAGGGCGTGTAGTCCGAGGTGCGCCATTTGCCGCTACAGGTCCGGCGGATCGTGCCGTTTATGATTGTAAATGAGCGGCGGTGCTGAAAGAGCCGAGGATCGGTCGAAAGACGAGGAGTTTCGGGCCCGCGTGATAACCGACATCCTCGAGCGCATCGAGAACAAGACGCTCCCCCTTCCGTCGATGCCGATCGCCGTGGCCCGGTGCATGGCGCTTCTAAGAGAGAACGACTTTTCGCTGCGGCAGGCGGCCCGGGTCATCGAGAAGGATCCGCTGCTGGCCTCGCGGGTGCTGGCAGTGAGCAACAGCGTGACGTTCGGAGGCCTCGCCCCTGTTCGCAACATCGTCCAGGCGGCGATTCGACTCGGCGCCGACAACCTGAGGCTCGTACTTTTCGAGGTCGTTGCGAGCCACTTGTTCGTCTCTGTCGATGACGACATCCGGGCCACTTGTGACGTCCTCTGGCAGCACTCGCGGGCTGTCGCGTCCACCTCGCGACATCTGACGCTCGTCGTCGGAGCCGGTGACCCGAGCGAAGCGTACCTCGCGGGACTTCTCCACGACGTCGGAAAACCGATTGTCCTATCGCTCCTGGGTAACGCCGAAAATCCCCTGTTCGAAGGAGCCGACGTGCGGCTCGACCCCGACACGTTGATGGCCATCGTGCAGGATTGTCATCGCCTGGTCGGCGCGGCGCTCGCGAAAAACTGGCTGCTGCCCGAGACGGTCGTGAGCTCGGTCGCGAACTGCTCCGCTTACGACGAGCGCGAGCCGTGTTCGATCGTGAACTGCGTCAGGCTGGCCAACGCGCTCGCGAAGGAAGCCGGACCGTACGTCGGTCCTGCTCCGGCAACCGACTTGCACGAGGTGGTGCGGGCCGGGCAATCGACACTCCACCTGACCGATGACGACCTGAACGGCATGAGGAACGAGCTCCGAGATGCGTCGGACGAAGGGGGCGCCGAACCCGAAGCGGTCGGCGAGCTCTGACAGATATCGATCACCGAGTTCACTGCAGGAGCCCGTCGCCGGCCGCGAGGGGCTGCGCAGCGATGAACTGCTCGAGCTCGTTCCTTGCCCGCCCCGCTTCGGGGTGTTGGCTCGATTCGTAGCACTGCGTCCGCCAAGAGAGCAGATCGAACATCCAGGGAAAGTTCGGCTCGAAAGGTAGGAGCGCGTCCACGCACGACGCATTCATCGGCTCGAGCCGCGCGAGAACGAGCAGCGTCTCGTCGCGCGCCTCCTCGAGCATCGAACACACGAACGGCGCCTTCAGCGCCTCGCGTAGCATAGGTATGGATGCCGGGTATCGCTGCGCCAGCTCCTTCGCCGTGTCGAGAGCGCGATTCATGAGCAAAGGCCACGGCCACGGGTCACGTCGATAGCCGTCGAACGAAGTGCCGAGCGCCTGCGCCGCCTCCTCGAAACGCCCTTGCCGCAGACGCAGCTTTCCGACCAGCGCGTCAGCCTCGACGGGCGCGATCTCGCGCAGCCGATCGATGTGCGCCATCGCGGCTTCGTCGCCCGATTCCGCGAGCGCCGACGCGACCGCGGCGAGCTCCGTCGACCCGCTCGGCTCTTTCGTCTGCAAGCGCCATTGCGCCAGCACCTCCGACGGCTGACCGCTCAAGAATTGAATGAGCGCCGTGGCGCGCGTGCGTTGGGCATCGGTCATGTCGGCATTGAGGCGGATCTCGTTCCGCTCGGATGCGCGAAACGCGATCCATTCGTCCGTACTGCGCTCCCAGTCGAGGCGATTTTCGAGAAGCCGCGGACGGTGCTCGCCCCTGGCGCGGGCGACATCGCGGATGTCGGTGACGCTGCCGCCCTGGAAGTCCCGGGCGGTGCGGGCGAACGCGAACTCGACGATGGTGCGGTCGTCGGTGTTGAGGACGGGACCTGCCGCGTGGGCGAGCGCGCGCGCGAAGGAGGCGCGCCCGACGTAATGACTGAAGAGCCCCTCGATGCCCTCCGTGCGCCAAGTGTACAGGAGCGCCGATCGAAACGGTTCTTTCTGCACGCGATCGCGGATGCGCGGCAGGTCGTAGCGCACGGGCTTGCGTGAAGCGACCAGGACGAGATCGTTCGCGCCGAGCTCCCATGTTTCGACTTCCGGAAAGACCGACTGGAGGGTCGCGTACACGGTGCGGGTGGTCGGCGTATCGATCGCGTAGGCCTGAAGCCACTGGAGGAAGAGACCATCATCAGCCAACCGATCGCCGATGGCGCGGTAGTATTCTTGCGTGAAGAGGCTTGCGACGCCCGCCCGGTACGGGTTCGACGGCTCGGACACCACGAGATCGTACCGGTCGCGGCTCGTGAGCAAGATCTCCCGCGCATCGCC
>Ga0075425_100006563_pt1 | contig 12209 bp, 9 predicted proteins | sample SoiMethybrSBSTD4_FD_75300 | JGI IMG/M metagenome (GOLD analysis project Ga0075425, IMG submission 75300) | Bulk soil microbial communities from a Populus tree surrounding site in Tennessee, USA - Soil MetaG P. TD hybrid SBSTD4 | ecosystem: Environmental > Terrestrial > Soil > Tree plantation...
ATTTTAAGAAATATCGGGTGCAAGGAACCCTGGGCTCGGAAGCAACTTTCTTAATGAAGTCCTTTACATTTTTTTAATTATATCAAGCTGAAATCATGTAATTTAAAGAAAAATCTAATTGAACATTTTCACCCTAAAACCAAGTAATACTTCAATTCATTACCTCAATGCGCAATCTAATTTATCGTTTGATATTTCAATCAAAATTTAGGAAATATTTCATAAACTATAATCCTTGGGACCACTTGGGAGATTAGGTAATACCTTTCTTAGATCTAAGAACCTGTTTCGTAATGTTACCAGACTGGTATTCGCTGCGGTCGCGATTTGGGTGCGAGTCGTCTTCTCACGATGAGCCAAACACGCGCCATATATGACCGCAGCTGCCAGGGCGTTGGGGTCTTTTCCGTATGATAGTGGATTTTCTTTGATTATAGCCATCATTTGAATCGCTTTTCGCAACGTTTTTTCGCTTACGCCGGCATTATTAGCAATTCTTGCCAGATGTGATCCCGAATTGACTACAGGTAGTGCTATGTTTACTGTCTTCAGTAACAGTCTAAAGCATTTGCCTGCAAATCTTTTGTCACAACCAGAAATTTCAGCGATCTCGTTAATAGATCGTGGTATGTTCATTTCTCTACAGGCAACATACACACAGGAAACAATGAATCCTTTAATAGATCTTCCTTTTATTATGTGAAGGTCGACGACTTTCCTATAATAATAAGCCGCTCGCTCAACTACAGTTTGGCTTAAGCTTAATTTGTCTTTTATTCGCACCAATATTGCAAACGCATTCTTCAAATTGCGGTGGTAACTTCTATTATAGTTTGATATTTCGTTCCACTTTCTCATCCTGTGAATCTTTGACCTTTGTGATGCGCTAAATGAAACACCGTTAGCGTCTACCTTGGAATAAGAGATCAATGTAGAAAGTCTTCTATCATGATGCGCAAGCGACGAGGGCATACCAGAATGAATATTTAATTCAGTGCCGCTAATATTGGTACTAAGGCCTAAGCCATCAATTTGTTCAGCTCCCAATACGACACCACAGATTGCACATATCCTTTCAGCGCTTTCAGGATCAAATATCACTTTTGTGGACGAGCAATTACTACATCCACTCCGCTCAACAAAATCACTACGATTCACTGATAGACTTGTAAACATTGGATTTTTTTACCCCTTGATTTAATAAATGCTATGTATGCAAAAGGTTGCAATACTATTCTTTTTTTGCAATTGAACACATTTGGTTAGATAATAACACACTGGTCCTATATTCTAATCAGGGATGTGAATATTCCGTTATATCTAAATTTAATATTCTTTAATCGCTTCTAATTTACGTAACAAGGAATTATAATCCAGGTTAGCATGGGGCCTGAACTAACTCTACAATTTCGAAGTATGATGGACAGGTAAACGATCTTTTTTGCTGAATCTATAAAATTTCGACTTTTCCAATTTCCAAAAGGAATAATTAGACAAATGTAATTCTCGACTTGCAAAAGTAACAATTAATTTAATTTATAAGGTCCAGACCCGCGGCCATACAACTATATAAATTTACCTATATTCGCATCTCATTTGTAAAGATTTGGCGATATAGTTTCAAAGAGAACTTAACAACATGGATAAGTTTATACCAAATCGTTTTCTATATAAAACCATTGATAAAATTCGATTTTTTTAGGAAGAAGGAGAAAAAACCCGATACTGCGATAAGGTGTGAAAAATGTAATGCAACTTTTCAGAATGAGGATATGATGTATGAGCATTTAAAGAATGCTCATCCACAGAAGAAGGAAGAGGGTACAGACGAAAAAATAGGCGACTAACTTCATAAAGGCGACAAGTTTTTTATTTTCTTGAACCTAACTAACTCACGATGAAACTCTTTCAAGCTAGACTAATTAAGATTTATACTTTGGCTTGGCGGACAAATCACTAAATCCAGCAGTTTAATGACCTGTAACTAAGGATTACACATTTTCACGATTTTCCAAAGTTATATAATAAATTCCTACCTTCCCGTTCCCAAGGTCGGGCGAAAATCGATGTATTCTTGTCTCTTTATCTATTTCTAATAGATAGTAACTAATAAACTATCCTTAATATGGGATTTATTAATAGGGAGTTTTCAGGGTACCGCAAAAAATGTCTACGTTTCGTGTAGGACGATAATCGTTGCTGCCGCATTTTCATATTATACTAGGTACAGTTTACCTTTACCGTGGTTACTTTTTTTAAGCGTGGATTTATTATCATAATCAGAAGTTGGGATCTACGTTTTAATGATTTTCGGGCGTATCAATCACCCATTTTCTCTTGGTTTCGTGCTAAATAGTGGTGTAGTATTTAGAGCATACAGCCACTTATTAACTGACTGCATAAAAAATAACCTAGCCTTAGACACGTAAATAACTCTAGCCTGCCAAATGCAAGTGTATCCATAAAATATCTGAACGTACCTGAATACCTGTTTCCTTCTACTTATCTCTAGGCGCAGAAACTCCATCTTTATTTCGACTCTTGACTTCTCTTTTGTAGTAATAAGTGGCAAATATTCCGACAGCAGCAGCTGTAATGAAATAATTGACTGGGGGTTTAATAACCTGAATTAGTAATCCTATTTTAGGAAGTATAAAAACAACCTTCCCTATGTAATTATCTTGCTTAATGGGAAAATCCAACCCCAAATAGGACTGCGGATTATTGTCACCCTTAGTAACAACAACTTGTTCATCCGTCCTTCTATCGAATCCTACTAATATTACTCTATGTACTATCGTCCTTGGTTTTCCATCTTCATCAAAATCATCGGGCGCCTTAAAAACTATAATATCTCCTTTCTTTAGGTGGCTAAAAGACGAGCCGTCATTTCCGCCAAATCCATTACCATTATTTTGGATGACAACAACATCTCCAATCTGTAAGGTAGGAATCATGCTGCCGCTTACGACCACATAAAATGGATTAAATTCTCCTAACAGGAATCTAATAAATAGAAAAATACCGACAATTATTAGAGCTGACATTAATATTGAGGAGAGGATATGTTTATTGTTCTGGGAAAGGGAAAGGGATACCATAACTATTCCAGCAACCAGTATCTGACAGTTCTATATATTATTCTTACCCATGTCGGTTTTTAGCAAGCAATATTGAACTTTGGCTGAGACCTTATTGGACGTCTCCTCGTGTTTTTGATGAGATTTAGAAGGACAATTTAATAAAATACGAATTTGATTAATTCTAAGAATAGTCTGAAGACACATTTCTATAGGGTAATTAGCAAAAATTAATCTTAGTCAATTACTTGAAAGTTTCATCGCATCACAACTGTCAAAAACTTTGCCTTCATTTGATTCGAGACGGTGATTTTTAAGCTCGAAATTAGCCGATACAAGATTCGGTCAACACGGTCCTAAAAAATCTTGAGTCAAACATGATTAAATTATTATTTTAACAAATTACATAACTATTGCAACCTAATTATAATTAATTATGTCCTGCCGCTCTAGTCCGTATTAGTTACTAGACAAAAGAATGTGCATTTTGAGACATTTATAATCTAAACTTTACGGCTTCAAAATGTTTCTTTGACTATTAGGATCATCCTAAGAGAAGGTCTTTTCACAATACTATGTTTATAGCACCAGACTAATTTGTTCCATTAAAATTGCCATTGACGCGATGCGAATGGACATCATATATTTTAAACCAAAAATAGGAAAGTTGACCATAACCATTCATTCTATTTCGCGGCGTTAGATATGTTATTTGATATAGGTTCGATCGAATTTACTAAACCGAGTACGGGTTTTCCGAAGAAGTGATTTTGAGTTTCGGTTTTGTCCAAATAGACCCTTAATACATTATTGTTGTAAATTGATGCTATAACATGCACATCGCGCCATTCTATGACTCCGTTTGTAATAACGTCAACTGAACCGGAAAACGATACTGTATTGTTGTTAGGGTTAGTGTAAAAGTTCCTATTTCCAACGATATCAGATGTCAACGTCGAAATCCCCCCTGTTAAAGGTTTGAATACTATAACATGAAAATGTTCTCCTGTTCCCTTTGCAGTTATCATGGTGATATTTAATTTGAAATAGGTAACGTTATTGTTAATTACATCCAAACGCCATTTACCTCCTAAAACATAGGTCTCAGATAGATTAGCATTGAAGTCTTGTTCACTCTCCTTCTTGGCCCCGTCTTGGTTTGCAAATTTGTAAGCGTACAAAATGGTATTTATAGTGCCTTCTGCATTAAATGATCTATTCCAGCCTTCCACCCCTAAATTGAAGGATTTGTAGGAAGTGCTTGAAGTATTTGAATTATTTAGAGACGAATCTGCCGCATATGTCTCGAAGTTAATTTTAAATCCGAAAAATAAGCAATACATAAGGATAATTACTAATACATAAATGAAAACAAGAACTGGGCTGATTACAGTATTGCTGTTGAAATCCATATTGACAGCTCTCCAAGAATCGAGTTTAAAGTTTTTCCTCCGATCCTTTTAACAATATTAAAGATAGTCACGCAACCAATCTCCTTCCCCCCATTGCCTGCACTCCCAAAGTATAAGGCTGGGTATCTGGATATTTTGATTTCACTAGATCTTCCTCGGCACATGATAGAACCTATAAAAAGTGTTTGCAACATCCTGTAATTGGCAATGATTCAGGGGATTTGCAAAAGCGAAGTAATTAAGAATAATTCATTTAACGTTTTTAATATTAAAAATACGTGCATCTTGATAGGTAGGAAAGATGGAAGATTGTTTGCCTTCAATAATTCTTGTCCACATCGAGGGGCCTCTCTGTCTAAAGGTCATTTTAATAATAATAATATAGTGTGTTATATGCACGGCTACGAATTTGACGTATTCACAGGCAAATTAGTTAATATGAAATCATGGAAAAAAGAAGGCACGTGGGTTGAACAGGTTCCTGAATGGAGAAAATCAGGAGATTTGAGGCTTTATAAAGTGTGGGAAGCCAATGGAAATATTTTCATAGAAATTGAAACTTAAAAATCAAAAGAATTGAATACCCCAATTAATGGCAATTTTAACCAAAATCGTTACGATTTTGTGTGTCTTTGAACACAGGCCAGAAATTTTCAACGTATTATTAATGGAACTTCTAGACGAATATTCTATTTTCTGTAGTTGATATTAGTTCGTCAATGGGAATTCAGGTTTGAGAGTATATGAATTATATCAAGTACTTACGTTTTCGTAGTTTCGAGATTGCGTCTTATTAGCATTTATTAAAAATCACTGCTTTAGATACATCTTTCTTTACACCTACTATAAACTAAAAACGTACACATATTGGAACAATGGTTTTTGAGCCAATTCCAGGATTTCCGCTGTTTTCGAAGCGAGATTTTTCCCGTTGATATTGTGGAAAACAAGATGTTGATTTAATAACCAACTGTTGATGATGATCCATTAAATTATGTGGTAGAATTATTTTGAGATGTATTCAGATTCAGGTCCACACATTTAATCTGATAGCAATTTATATGCTAGAGTGTTCAAGTAGTTTTATTGGCTTCAAATTGTATAATAGATTTGTCCAACCCTTATACGCAGGGGCGCATTTATTCCCTGATACTTCAAAAACAAGGTGGAAGGTGCCGTTTTTGTGATTTAGAATTCACCTCTGATGATATTATAGTAAGCCATAGCCACGGACGAAGTTATTACCACCAAAAATGTGCAGTAAAACTTCACATACTTTAAGCTTGTTTTCTCCTCAGTATGATTAAAAGAAATTTAATCCTTTGAACATGATAGTTCCCTTGTCTCATCCTGTGCGCAATTTAGACATTTTTAAAACCTTGAAGATTGATATTGAAATTTAAGTCAAAAAGAATAATTCGTAACGAGGGGGCAGGACAGAATACATGTATAATTGAAGTGGCCGTGTAATTACAAATTATGTTTGCGATCAGCGCCATTAAGAAAATAATAGAAACACTGAACCCGTCATAAGAAATCAATTAAAGTGTTGAACCGGATCCTATAACAGCGTTACTTGAAAATTGAGCCTTTTTTGCTCTAACTACAATTAGGCATCTCGAGTCACCATAGTACTAGGGCGACTGAGTTTCAATATCACTTATTCTATAGTCGACTCATTGGATGATTGCAATAGCTTATTACTTTCTCAGTTATTTTAATATCAATGAGTTTGAAGCAGATTCTCGATCTGGTTGAACCCGGAAAAGTTGCGCATCTAGCTACTGCTTCGTTAGATCTTCAGCCTCACTTGGTTCCTGTTGTTTATGTGATCTCAAGGAAAAATATCTACATCCCACTGGACTCCAAGCCCAAAAGTAGTACTGCTGAGCAGCTTAAAAGAGTAAAGAATATAAAAATAAATTCAAAGGTTGCATTTTTGGTAGATAACTATGAAGAAGATTGGGAAAAATTATGGTTCGCAATGTTGGTAGGTTCAGCCAATTTGATTAAAATGAGCGAAACTAAGGAGACCTATAAGGAACTTTGTGAAATCCAAAAATTGCTACTTAGGAAATACAGGCAGTACGCCAAAATAGAGACGGGAACTGTATTCATAAAGATAAACGTCCTAAGAGGATTTTTCTGGCGATACTGTGAGATGACCAAGGCCATAAGAAATTAAAAGAGCAATTCATTATAATGTTTTTCTGTCGTTTATTCAACACACGCTTTAGTGGATTTCATAGATGGGGGGGGGCAGAAATCAATTATATATTTTTCATGACTAACTTAATTGACATCATAATAAGGCTGTACTAACTGTTAATCGTTCCTATTATAAGGATCTAATGGGGCTCGAGAATAGTATGGTATTAATTTGATTTCCTATAAGGAATCTAATTCAATATAACTCATGGTAGATGTTTTTGTAGTTGATAACGCACTAAGATTCGCAGGAAAATCTTCCTTTGCACAAGATGAGACACAACAAAGTACCTTCAGATGTTAGTACTCTGTATTTTTAGATGCCTTGCAAATTTGCTATGGAATATTCTATTTTAGAACTGGCGGCCTGAATTTCGTTCAGGAATCCTATAATACTTTCTTAAATTATCCTATCTGTGTATTCTAAATGGTCTCAGAACGTTTATATCATTAGTAATCAGGATTACGCCTAATTATTAGTTGTAGCAAGTATTACCGAAAAAATAATCTGATGAATTCATACATTTCAGTTTTCACTAAACAGTTTTAGACTTTTTTAGGCGATTAGTTCTTAGCATATGCGTTTCATAATTTGTAAGTAATGCTGCGAAGTATTTTAATAGTCAGGGGGATATGGTAATAAGAGTACATTTAAGATTGACTGGCGCTAATAATAATGGAATTAGTCATTGACACCCATTGATACAGATAGTCAAATGCGAAATAATAATGAAATAAACCAAAGGACAAAAGCATTGTTAGATATCTTCAAAAAGAATTATTTAGAGACTAAAAGTGATGATTTTGTAGGTGATGCAACAGGGAACATGTTGGTTTGCCTTTCAGCTTATGCTAAAATCTTCGAAGGATTCCTTGTAATTTCTGCAAGACGTAATATGCCTCAAGAAATGACTGACGGATTTGTTAAATGGGCAATTGATCAATTGGATGAACTCAAGATAAGTCTAAATGGGATGTACGACCAGAAAGATATGAGATAGTGGGATTTAAAGAATCCAAATTTTCTTCCAAATAAAGGATCTAGAAATATCTATATGAGCGGATACCTTCGATATCCAGGATGATGCTAATTCAGAAGAAAATACTCGTCACCTTGATAATTTCTAGTACATTTTTTGCAACAGCAAATCTTGAAATTGACTATGTATGGTCAGCGTCGCCAGAAAACCTGGCACCAAAATCTCCACTTCTTTCCAATATCTTCAAGCAGATCCAATACTCTGTTGTTCAGATAACTAGGCCGTCTCCTTCATTGAATCCTGACGATGTCAAAGAAAATCTTACTTCTTTAGGCTCCGGTTTTATCTATGATAAAGAGGGCAGAATTATTACAAATAGCCATGTTGTCGGGGACTCCAAATCCGTAGATGTAATGTTCATTAACGGAAGCAGGTACGGCGCAAAGGTAATCGGAAAGGATATTTTCAATGATATTGCAATAGTACAGCTGGACAACTTTACAGGTCCCATACAACCTCTCTTGTTAGGAAATTCATCTGAACTTGAAATAGGAGATCAGGTAATTGCTGTTGGAAATCCATATGGATTAGCAGGTTCTATGACTGCTGGTATTGTAAGTCAATTAAAACGACTTATAACTGCAGAGGGTTCCCATTTCGCCATTCCTGACATGATACAGATTGATGCTCTTATTAATCCTGGAAATTCAGGTGGACCGTTAATAACTCGTGATTCAAAAGTTGTCGGTATGAATACTGCGGGGGTTTTGTCCGAAAATGGTGGATTTTCAGGAATAGGTTTAGCGATTCCTTCCAATGTAATTGGTAGGATCGTACCTTCACTAATTAAAACAGGAAATTACAGCCATCCATGGATGGGGATTTCTGGAGAGACCTTAACCCCCGATACGACCTCCATTTTTCAAAATTTAAGTAGGAATTTTCAAGGGGTTTATATCCAGTCAATAGTAAAGGATGGGCCAGCTGATCATGCTGGCTTAAATGGAACGATAACTGATCAATATGGCCAGAAACGTGGAGGCGATATTATAACAAAAATAGATGGGAAAAGGATCATATTCCTGGATGATCTTGTTTCATACATAGAGGATAATAAGAAACCTGGAGATAACATAACTGTAACAGCCTTCCGTGATAAGGGCTATGTTGATCTTAAATTGACTCTCGGAATAAAACCCTTGCCATCTTCACTAAACCTCACTAAAGCCATTCCGGAATACCCTTAGAAAAATTAGGTGACCTACTAAATAGAGTAGGAATAGAAAGTTCAGGTAATGAGTGAGAGATGGCGATTCCTAGAACAATTCATATTTTGAAATTTCACTAATTATGGAGTTGAAGGATTAAGCTTGGAATCTTGGTATTTGCGCTCCCAACAGTATAGGGCCGCAGAATTTTTTTGCTCAGAATGGAAGTGCTCCGGCAATATATTATATTTAGTTGGTCCAGACCCTTCTATAAATCAGAAGCACGGTATGCCGAATACATTAACTAATGACTAAACACGAACTGGATTCCAATGCTTAAAGAATAAATGATAGCCAAAACAACACCGGTCAGTAGGCCTATTTTTTTCCTAGAAATAAGACCGACCGCTGCCAAGGTTACAACTGTAACTAAAATAATCTGGTGTGTCAATAGCGTTGTCGGTTCAATAGTTGAATAGAATCCACCATGATACATTGCGCCAAATACAGCTACACCCAGTAACAACGTATTATTTAGAACTTTGGACCCAAATATGTTAGCGATTGCGATGGATACACCATAGCCGCCTTTCCTTGCTAACAACATTAGCGAGATTTTTTCAGGCATTTCACCAGCAATGGGACTAATAATAACCGCTAAAATAACTGCTGATACCCGGACGTCATCTGAAAAACCTTCAAGCGATTGGATAAATGGTTCTGCCCCAGCAATAATCCCTATTGTGCCAACCAAAAAGGTCGTGATTGCAATGGTCATCTTGTTCTTCATGATCATAAATGAATAGAACCGTCCCTTATTCTGTAACTTGGAATTCGGATCGAGCTGGGTTCTAATTTCTAGTTGTTCCGGTTCCCCCGAATCTAAATTGTTAGCTATCTTTCTAGTTCGAGCTTTCATCATTTCGAAAAAAGCAATTCCTATATAAAGAATAAACATGCCAATGAAAATAATGCCATCAAGGTAATTATATCCGTCAATGAAAATGACGCAACTTATAATTGCAGTGGCAACAAGAAAAAGCTTGTCCATTTTAAATGTGCTTAAGTCGATAGATTTGATAGGTGCTTTCGAAAGCCTTGTAGTTGCAATTAGTAACATTATAGAAAGACCCAGAGTCATCATTAGGAGGTTACTCCCTAAACCTGAACCTATCGCAACCCCATATGCACCATCAGCTGCAGCGTACACCACAATGGCAATTTCAGGCAAGGTAGTTGCAACGCTTAGAAGTGTCCTCCCAACAAATTTGGCACCGTACTTGAAAGATAGATGTTCAGCGCCATAGGACAAAAGCCAACTCGAAAAGGTAAGCTCTGCAAGCCATATTAGCATCATCGTAAAGTTATTATTTCCTTCCATCAAGATACTTACCAAGTAAGGACACAATAACATTGGGCATATAAATTAAGACAGTTGTTCCTGGTCCCAGTTTGTGTTAACGTTATCAAGTGATATTGAACATCGAATTTAGTCTTATTTTTAAAGAACACAATGTTAACATCATCAAAGTTACGTTACTAATATAGATACTTCAAGTCTCAATATAATTAACACTAACTTATATGCTATTTAACAAACTTATGGGAGATTTAATTCCACTTAATAGATCAGTAAACAACAGTTTAAGTCTAGATTCGGGTATGCGATACACTTAAAAATAGAATCTATAACAGCTTTTTGTTCTTTAATCATCAATTAATTAGAACGTGCAAAATAAAGAATTACGAGTCAATTCTGGCATTAGGTTATTGGTATGTTACTGGTTTGAGGGAGTGGTATTTTTAAAGTAATCACTCCATTCAAATATGTTGCTTTACTATTAATATTCTCCTGATCTGTGAGTGATACTGGCAGGGGAATTCTTTTTTCAATCCTCATAGGTCTTTGCCTATAATGAAGAGTAATTATATCATCTTCCAGGACTCGCTTTGCCTTGATCGAAAGTGTGTCTTTTGAGATGCTTAAATGTATGTCCTTTTTCTGAAATCCCGGCAAGTCGATAGCTATTACGAGGTCCGGCCCAGATTCGTAGATATCTACCGGTGGCATTACAAACTCATAAAACTCTCTTGATCGATTTCCGATTTCTCTAATAAACTCTTTTGCCATAAATTGGCAGACTCCCATACTAGTAATTGTCGTCGTTAATATAAAATCTTTGTTCGAAGTACGATAAATAGTATGAAACAGATGAGCGTGGCCTATGATAAAACGCTTTTACCATTAGACCTTTCGTTTAGTAGCTAGACATGGTATAAGTTTCAGTATTTTTGGTTAGAGATGGATAGAAGACTGAAATTCAAAATGTGCTGAAGGGGTGTACTTGGACCCCCTTCAAGAAAATTGAAATGCGTCACTTACTTTGCGGTTAGACTACTGAATTAAAATGGGTTATTATTTCTGATGACTCGATTCTTTGTTTACAGTAAACTGGTTCACCATCGCTACGACCCTATCTCGATTGATTAGTCCGATTAACTTCTAACGATCCTATGCTAGTAAATTCCAAACCATATTTATCGCAATGAGATTGAACTATTGTGCTCATCGACTAGTTTCACTCAAAATTCATTATACGGGATCTAGACCAACAAGCGAAATTCGCTTCAGAAGTATTCGGTGAACCAAAACCTACATGAAAAAGAGACCAAGTCAGCATTTGCCACAGATCTTTAGTTTCTTCTTTGCTGCTGATTTCGTCTACTACGACTACTTGTAACTGACCGGATAGCATCCCCAATAATTAGAGCCAAGCAAATGTTAAGAGTAAACAAGCTTTACCTAAATCCGACTTGTATTTCAATTTGCTAGAGCGTTAACTGTATCTTTTTCAATTCAATCCTGGTGTATCATTTTCAATTCAATCCTGGCGAGTCACAGAAACAATTTCTCTATTTATGAAATCATGGAATGCGGGATCAAACCATTTTTCCATTTCAATAGTCTTTTGCCATATTTCCATTAATGCTCCTTGCTTAAACGCACTCTTATACCAGCGAACCCAGCCCGTCCACTCATTGTCATTCAATACTTTTCTCTGACGCATATGAAATGCATGCGCAAAAGTAAATAAAATATCATAAGCATACGCGATCTCTGGTGACTCCGCATCCGCCTTACTTAGAACCTTTGTCAGCTGAGGTCGCCCTATCAAAATCTCGACTTGTGCGTGCATTCTTTCAGCCAAATCATTAAGAACCTTAGTTTCAATATCTACTGAAAGGCTCTGTGCTTGTTTTTTGGAAAAATACAGGATAACAAACAGCGTACCGATTAATGCGACTGCTTCTCCCATACTG
>Ga0075425_100006564_pt1 | contig 12209 bp, 16 predicted proteins | sample SoiMethybrSBSTD4_FD_75300 | JGI IMG/M metagenome (GOLD analysis project Ga0075425, IMG submission 75300) | Bulk soil microbial communities from a Populus tree surrounding site in Tennessee, USA - Soil MetaG P. TD hybrid SBSTD4 | ecosystem: Environmental > Terrestrial > Soil > Tree plantation...
CCACCACCGGCGGCAGCCACCGACCAGCACGCTTTGCAACAAGGACCCGTCCCGAACCACCACCGGCGGCAGCCACCGACCAGCACGCTTTGCAACAAGAACCCGTCCCGAACCACCACCGGCGGCAGCCACCGACCAGCACGCTTTGCAACAAGGACCCGTCCCGAACCACCACCGGCGGCAGCCACCGACCAGCGTGCTTTGCGAGAACGACACGTCTGCAAGAGCGCCTTGCGCGGGGTCGGGCGAGAGGTCACGCTTCCGGCCCCGATGGAGTGGCGCGAGTTCTACCTCCTGGAGACGCAGGGCCGCTTTCCCGGAGCAACGCGGGTATGGACGGCGCGGATCTACGTCGGACTCTCACAAGAAGAGCTCGCGGCGGCCGCGGGCGCTTCAAGAACGACGATCTCGTCGATCGAGCGCGGCCGCTCGACTCCGTCGCTCGCGCTCGCGCGCTCGCTCGCACGCGCACTCGACTTGACGCTCGACGAGCTCTTCGCCGGCGACGAGCTGCGCTAGCGGCGTCCGCTGCCCGAGGCGAACAGCTCCGCGACGCCGGGTGAATCCGGGTCGCGCGGGGGGCGCAGCTCTCGCCAGGTGCAGTCCTCGGGCCGCTTGTCGTCACGCCAGCGGATGAACTTCGTCCCGTGCCGGAAGCGCGAGCCCTGCACCTTGTCGTAGCGCACTTCCACGACGACCTCCGGACGCACGGCCGCCTCCTCGAGATCGCCGGTACCCCACCGGTTCGGCTCCGAGAAGCGCCGCTCGTTCGCTTCGTCGACGAGCGGCACGATCCTCGACGCGACCGTGTCCCGCATCTTCGCGCCGACCGCACACGAGCCGACGTAGTCGAGCCCGCCGTCGTCGCGGTACAGCCCGAGGAGCAGCGTCGCCACCGCGCTCCGGTCCTGCTTCCAGCGAACGCCGACGACGACGCAGTCCGCCGTCTTGTGCTCCTTCACCTTGACGACGCCCTCACGCGACCCCGGCAGATAGGGGACCCCGAGCTTCTTCGCCACGACCCCGTCGAGCCCCAGCGCCTCGAAGCGCTCGAGCCAGCCGCGCGCCTCCCCCACGTCGCGCGTCGCCGGCGAGAGCCGGAACCCCTCCAACGCCTCGACGCGCGCCCGCCGCTCCTCGAGCGGCAGCTTCCACACCGGCTCGCCGCCCCAGACGAGGATGTCGAAGACGACGAACTCCGCCGGGATCTCGGCCGACAGCCGCCGGACCCGCGACTCGGCCGGGTGGAGCCGCATCTGCATCGAGTCGAAGTCGAGCACCCCGTCGCGCGCGATCACGATCTCGCCGTCGAGCGCCGAGTCCGGCGGCATGAGCTCGCCGAGCGGCCGCAGCTCCGGGAAGTACCGCAGCAGCGGACGCTCGTTCCGCGACCAGAGCGCGAGCTCCGGGCCCGCGTTCTCGAGCACGCCGCGGAACCCGTCCCACTTCGGCTCGTACTGCCAGCCGTCCGACTCGGGCAGCTCGCGCACCAGCTCGGCCTCCATCGGCGGGAACGGGATGTTTGGACTCGGCATCGTGCGGAAGCCTAGAGGCTGTGCCCGAGCTCGAAGGAACCTGGAACGTGCACCGCACCGGCGGCCTGCTCCCGCCGCTCGTCGGCGTCCGCAAGGAGATCCACGGAACGAGCGGGAAGACGACGTTCCCGCGCGGGATCGCCGGCGTGCCGTTCGACGTCGTCGGGCTGGAGCTCCGCTACCGGCCGCCGTTCGACGACTTCGTCGACCTGCTCGCACCGCACGGCGACGCGTTCGCGGGGCGCGCGACGTTCCGAGGCCGCGAGTTCGGCAGATTCGAGCTGACCCCGCTCGGGGTCGAAGGAGGCCCTGTGACGACGATCACCGACCAGCTGATCAAGCACCTCGACGAGGCGCACGCGATGGAGCAGAACGTCCTGCGCATGCTCGACGGGATGATCTCGTCGACCGACGACCCCGAGATCCTGCAGGAGCTCGAGCACCACAGGATCGAGACAGAGGGCCACGCGCAACGCATGCGCGACCGCCTCCAGGCGCACGGCGCGGCGCCGTCGACGGTGAAGCAGGCGGCCGGGATCCTCGGCGCGCTCGCCAAGGTGCCCCTCGACATGGTTCGCGGCGAGAAGGCGGGCCGCAACGCGCGCGACGGCTACGCGACCGAGCACATGGAGATCGCGAGCTACGAGCTGCTGCGGCGGATCGCCCAGCGTGCGCACGACGAGGAGACTGTCGCCGACTGTGACCTGATCCTCGAGCAGGAGCGTGCGATGGCCGAGACGATCGCCGCGCACTGGGAGAAGTTCGTGGAGCTCTCGCTCCGTGAGAGCGGCGTCGCCGTTCCCTAGACGTGCCGAGTCAGCGGAGCCAGGGCGAGAGGAAGCGCTGGATCTCCCTCGACCCGCGCGGCGACTCCAGGCGCGCCGCGATCAACCGGCGCTCGAGCACGAGCAGCGTCGGTGTGAGCGCGATCCCGAACTTCTCGAGCAGGTCCGGCCGTTCCTCCTGCGCGACGCTGTAGTACCTGAACGTGTCGTGGTTGCGACGATGCTGGAGCACCTGCGCGATGTATCCCTCGATTCGACGGCACTTCCCCGAACGGCTCGAATGGAAGTACACGAGGCCGGGCTTCTCCACTCTTGGCTCCTCCCGCTACGTGTCCGGCTAATGCCCAGCCCCGTCCCGCGCAAAACGCCGCGGTAGGGTTGCGTCGTGAAACGGGTTGCCGTGACAGGAGTCGGTGCGGTCACCCCGATCGGCCTCGACGCTGGCGAGACGTGGGCTGCAGCGCTCGCCGGCCGAAGCGGGATCGACTGGATCTCGACGTTCGACACGGACGGGCTGCCGGTGCGCATCGCCGGCGAGGTGCGCGGCTTCGACCCGACGCAGGTCGTCTCGGCGAAAGAGGCGCGGAAGCTCGAGCGCAACGTGCTGCTCGGCGTCGCCGCCGGGCGCGAGGCGCTCGCCGACGCAGGCCTGAACGGCTTCGACCCGACGCGCGTCGGCATCGTCTTCGGCTCCGCGATCGGCGGCGTTCCCGGCATCCTCGAGCAGGCGGACACGCTGCGCGAGCGCGGCCCGGCGCGGGTCTCCCCGAACTTCCTCCCGAACGTGCTGGTCGACTCGGTCTCGGGCCAGCTCGCGATCTCCCTCGGCATCAAGGGCCCGAACTACGCCGTCGTCTCGGCGTGCGCGACGGGCTCGCACGCCGTCGGCGAGGCTGCCGAGATGATCAAGCGCGGCGCCGCCGACGCCGTCCTCGCCGGCGGAACGGAGGCGTGCATCATCCCGTTGATCCTCGCGGGCTTCACCGCCATGCGGGGCCTCGTCGTCGAGGACGAGGACCCGACACGCGCCTCGCGTCCGTTCGACGCCACACGCGCCGGCTTCGTGATGTCCGAGGGGGCTGGCGCACTCCTGCTCGAGGAGTGGGAGAGCGCCGAGCGCCGCGGCGCCGAGATCTATGCGGAGGTGCTCGGCTACGGCGCGTCGAACGACGCGCACCATATGGCGCAGCCGGAGCCCGAGGCAACCGGGGTGGCGGCGATGATGGCGACCGCGCTCGAGGGCGCCGGCGTCGAGCGGGAGCGCGTCGGCTACATCAACGCGCACGGGACGTCGACACCGCTCGGCGACGCGGCGGAGACGAAGGCGATCAAGGACGTCTTCGGCGACCACGCACGGACGCTCGCGGTGTCGTCGACCAAGTCGGTGACGGGCCACACGTTCGGCGCCGCCGGCGCGATCGAGGCGATCATGTGTGCGCTCGCACTACGCGACGGGAAAGTGCCCCCGACGATCAACTACCGCGAGCCCGACCCTGAGTGCGACCTCGACTACGTGCCGAACGAGGCACGCGACGTGCAGGTGGACGTCGCGCTCTCGAACGCGATGGGCCTCGGCGGCCACAACGGCTGCGTCCTGCTCGGCCGCGCCGCGTGAAGGTCACGCTCGTCCGGCACGCGACGCTGCTGCTCGAGTCGAGCGTCGGCTGGATCCTCGTCGATCCGATGTTGCGAGCCGCGGGCACGACGCCGCCGATCGAGGACACGCCGAACCCGAAGCGGAACCCCTCGTCGAGCTGCCGGTCCCGAAGGAGGACGTCGTCGCCGGCGTCGACCTGTGCATCGTCACGCACCTGCACGGCGACCACTTCGACGACGCCGCCGCAGAGCTGCTGCCGCCGGAGCTCCCGATCCTGACCCAGCCCGAGAGCGCCGACGCACTGGCCGCCCGCGGCTTCTCGAACGTCACCGTGCACCACGAGGCGATCCCGATGACGCGAGGACGCCACGGGACCGGCGACACGGCGGCGGAGATGGGCGCCGTGTCGGGATGGGTGGTGGACGGCGTCTACATCGCCGGCGACACGATCTGGTGCGACGAGGTCGAGCGCGCGCTCCGCGAGCATGAGCCGCGTGCCGTCGTCGTCAACGGCAGCGGCGCGCGCTTTCTCGACAGCGGGCCGATCGTGATGGACGCCGCCGACGTCCGCCGCCTGCGCGCCGCGACGGGCGGCGACGTCGTCGTCGTCCACCTCGAGGCGATGAACCACTGCCTCGAGCCGCGCACCGCGTACCGTGCGATCGAGGGAGCGCGGGTGCCCGAGGACGGTGAGACAATCGAGCTCTGACGTGGACGACCTCCGTGGGTTGATCGATGTGTACAACGACGCCTGGAACCGCCAGGATCTCGACGCGGTGGCCGCGATGCACCACGACGAGATCGTCTTCCACAACTGGACGGCGGGCGAACGGGTCGAGGGTGCCGCGGCCGTGCGCGAGCACATCGGCCGCATCTTCGCCAACTGGCCGACGCTCCGCTTCACGGGCCGCACGCTGCGGGTAGGCGACGACTTCGTGGTGAGCGAGTGGACGGCGCAGGCGACGAAGGACGGGGAGACGCTCGAGTGGGACGGCGTCGACGTCTTTCCGATCGCGGACGGGAAGATCGCGCGCAAGGACGTCTACTCGTCCTCGCACGCGCCCCGCCGAAGCTAAGGATCGATCACTTCCGGCGTCAGCTCGCCGATCGAGCCGAGGACGACGTCGGCGAGCGCGAGTGCCTCCTCGTCAGGCGGGAAGTGCGCGTTCGGGATCGCGATCACGCGCATGCCGGCCGCCTTCGCGGAGCGGATGCCGTTCTGCGAGTCCTCCACCGCCGCGCAGCGGCTCGCGTCGACGCCGAGGCGGCGCGCTGCCTCGAAGTAGACGTCGGGCGCCGGCTTGCCGCGCGGGACCTCCTGCGAGGAGACAACGACTCGAATGGTGTCGTGCAGGCCGGCGGCGTCGAGGACGACCTCGATCAGCTCCGGGTTCGACGACGACGCGACGGCGAGCGGCCACCGCTCGGCGCAGCGGCGCACGGCCTCGACGGCACCGGTGATCAGCGGTGGCGCCTGCCCGTAGCGCACGAGCATGCGCTCGACGACGGCGGCGTTGATCTCCTCCGGCGTCCCGGGCACGCCGAGCACGTCGGCCATGTAGCGCGACCACTCGAGCGAGCTCATCCCCATCATGTCGCGCGCCGCCGACGCGGTATACGTGCCGCCGGATTCGCGCGTGTAGCTCTCGCGCACCTCGTCCCACACGCGCTCGGAGTCGACGATCACCCCGTCGAGGTCGAAGACGACGGCCTCGATCACACCGGCTTGTACGCGTGGTGGACGTAGGTGAGCGAGTCGGGCGCCCTGCCTTCTTCGAGCGACACGATCTCGCCGACGAAGAACGTGTGGTCGCCGGTGCGCACCTCGTCGACGGTTCGCGCCACGAGCCAGCCGGCAGCGCCCGCGATCAGGCGCGGATCGTCGTCGCGCACCGGGATGCCGTTCCAGAGGGCGATCGGCGGCACGCTGCGGGCGAAGTGCTGCGCCAGGTGCTCCTGGTCGCCGGCGAGCATCGACGCGGCCCATTCGTCCGCGCCCCGCAACAGCTCGTGCAGCGACGCCTGCAGCGCGATCGAGATCCCGACGAGCGGCGGCTCGAGCGACAGCGACACGAGCGTGGAGACGGTCAGCGCCGCGCGGCGGCCGTCCACCTCGGCGACGACCACGGACACGCCGGCCGGCCACCGCCGGAACAACGCCCGCTGCTCGGCCCCGTGCTCGTCCACGGGGCCGAGCGTAGCTATAGCGAGCGAATCAATTCGCCCGACAGAGCTTGTCGCGGAGCTGTGTGATCGAGTCGTTCGCGACGAGATCGGCGTTGCGGTCATACGCGCCCGGAGACGCGCCCTCCCAGAAGACGTCCGGCGTGACGCCGGGACCGATCACGGTCGCGCGGTAGCGCGTGCCCTTGCCCGCCGGGCGCGAGCCGTGCGGGTTGATCGAGTAGCAGAACGCACCCGTCCCGGTGTGCACGAGGAAGCTGTTCTCGCGCTTCCACCCTGCGCCGTAGGCGGAGCCGAACGTGTCGACGTAGACGTTGCGGCCGAACGTGTCGAGCGGCTCACCGCTCGGCTTCGACCTGAACCCGAACTGGGGCTTCCCGTCGTACGTGAAGGTGCCGTAGAGGTGGTCCCACTGGTGCCACGACCAGTCGGTGCTGATCGTGAGCTCCGCCAGCGGTCCCGTCCAGTGCGAGAGCCGCAACTCCCACACGCCGCTCTGCGCGTTCGGTGCGAGCCCGTAGTTCGGGAGCATGCGCTGCCACTTCTGAACGGCCCAGTAGGAGCCGTCGGGGGCCTTGCACGCGGTCACCATCCAGTGCAGCGCCGGGCCGTCGTAGGCGCCGCAGCGGTCGCCGAAGGTCTTGTAGTAGTCGCGGTGATACTTGCCCCAGCCGCCCGCGTAGTCGAGGTTCAGCGCAACCTGCGCGCGCGCCGGCGTCGGAGAGATCGCGTTGACCGCGCCCCAGGCGAGCACGTGCTTCAGCTTCCCTTGCGCGCTGTAGGTGAGCAGAGCCTCGCCCTGGGCGTTGACGGCGAGCTTCACGCCCGCGGCGTCGCGATCGATCAGCTGCGACGCGGAGGCGTTGGCGGAGACCACGGCAGCGACGAGCACGACCGCGAGAAACGAGAGACGACGCAACGAGAGCCCCTTCCGGAAACGTTTGCCTGACGCGTCAGTTGTCGGCACGATCGAGCCGGGTCACCTCCCCCGTTCGAGTTAGGCCCTGTTACCGTCGCGCGTGTGACCCGGCGCGAACTCGTGGAGCTCGCGGTCACGCTCGCACTCGTCGCGCTCGCCGCGCTGGCCCACTTCACGTTCGGCGACGTGGCGACGTTCGTGATCACGGCAGGCGCACTCGCGGCGCTCGCGCGCGTCGTCGGCCACGCCACCGAGCAGCTCGGGTCGCGGCTCGGCAGCGGCGGCGCGGGCGTCGTCCAGTCGGCGCTCGGCAACTTGCCCGAGCTCTTCATCGCTCTGTTCGCTCTCGGCGACGGGCTCGTGGCGGTCGTGCAGTTTGCCCTCGTCGGCTCGATCCTGGCGAACAGCGTGCTGGTCCTGGGGATCGCCTTCTTCGCCGGCGGGGTGCGGAACGGCCAGCAACGCTTCGACTCGGACCGCGCACGGATCATCTCTACGCTGCTCCTGCTCTCGGCGGCGACGATGGCGCTGCCGTCTCTCGCGCATTCCTTCCACACGCCGGCCGAGGCTCACTCGGAAACGCTGTCGTTGATCGCCGCGGGTGTGTTGCTGGTCGTGTTCGTCCTTACCGTCCCAATCTTCCTGCAGTCGAGAGGCGAGGAGGAGCACACGCCGCCGCGGTGGTCTGCGCCCCTGACGGTGGTCGTCCTCGGCGCCGCCGGCCTGCTGGCGGCACTGGTGGCCGACTGGTTCGTGACTGCGCTGACGCCCGCGATCGAGACGCTGCACATGAGCCAGGAGTTCGCCGGGCTCGTGATCGTGGCGATCGCGGGCAACGCCGTCGAGAACGTCGTCGGCGTGCAGCTCGCCGCTCGCAACCGTCCCGACTTCGCGATCTCGGTGATCCTCAACTCCGCGCTGCAGGTGTCGCTCGCGCTGACGCCGGCGATCGTCTTCGCCTCCCTCTTCTTCGACACGCACCTGACGCTCGTGTTCCCGACGCTCCTCGCGCTCGTGCTCGTCGTCTCGGCGATCCTCGACGCGCTCATCGTCGACGACGGGGCGTCGACGTGGCAGGAAGGGGTCGTGCTGGTCGGCTTCTACGTCGTGGTCGCGGCGAGCTTCTGGTGGGGGACCTGACTCACCGCGCGATCTCCGCCACGCGCGCGCCCGTGAGCGCGATCAAGTCCGCCGGCGCAAGCTCGATCTGCAGGCCGCGGCGCCCGGCGCTCACCAGGACCGTCTCCCACTCGTAGACCGAGGCGTCGATCGTCGCCGGCAGGCGCTTCCGCTGGCCGAGCGGGCTGATGCCGCCCACGACGTAACCGGTCGCGCGCTCGGCCTCCGCCTTGCCGGCGAGCACGGCGCGCTTGCCCGCCGCGCGGAGGTCGAGCTGCCGGTCGGCGGGGAGGACGAACACGGCGAGGCTCCCGTCGATCCTTGCGACGAGCGTCTTGTAGAGCTGTGCCGGCGGCCGCCCCAGCGCGGCGGCGACCGCGGTCGCGTAGTCCCCGTCGCCGAGCTCGACGCCCGAGTACTCGTGCAGCTCGAACGGGATCCCCGCGCGCTTCGCCGCCTCGACGGCCGGCGTCATTCGCCGAGCTCCTCGGCGAGGAGCGCAAGCGAGAAGAGCCGCCACGCGAGGTCGACGTCGCCGGCGAGGAAGAGCGCCGCTTCGCGCGCCGCGTTCCGGTCGCGCGCGCGCAGCACCAGCTCGTCGATGCGGCGCCCGAGCATGCGCCGGCGCTCCTCGGTGTAGAGATCGGCGGCGAGGGCCTTGACCGCGCGATCGTCGACGCCGAGCTCGCGGTGCGGGTCTCCGCCGGCGGCGACGAGCAGCAGAGCGCGCCGTCGGGCGCCGTTGAGCTCGGCCTCGTCGATCTCGACGGCCTGGCCGGCGATGTACGCGAGCACCGGCAGCGGGTCGCCGAGCTCGCCCGCATCGAGTCGAACGAGCAACCCGTCGATCGTGTCCATCTCTAAGATCAGCGTAGATGGACGAGGTGCTCGCCAAAGCCGAGGAGTGGCGCGCCGCGGGCGAGGAGGTCGCGATCGCGACCGTCGTCGCCACGCGGCGAAGCGCCCCGCGCCCGCTCGGCTCGAAGCTCGTGATGACGAAGTCCGGGCGCTTGTTCGGATCGGTCTCGGGCGGCTGCGTCGAGGCCGACGTCGCGGAGCGCGGCAAGGCCGTGCTGGAAGGAGCGCCGTGCGAGGTCGTCTCGTACGGGATCGCCGACGACGAGGCCTGGACGGTCGGGCTTCCGTGCGGCGGCGAGATCGACGTCTTCGTCGAGCCCTTCACCGGCGCTCCGCCGATCGAGCGCGGGACGAGCTACGTCGTCGTCTCGGGCGATCGCGCCGGCGAGCGCTGGCACGACGAGACGCTCACGCGAACCCGCCTCCAGGGGGAGGTCTTCGCCGAGGCGGTCGCGCCGCCGCCGCGCCTCGTCGCCGTCGGCGCCGGCGACATCGCGGAGGCGCTGTGTGCGCTCGCACGTCCGCTCGGCTGGCGGACGGTCGTCGTCGACCCGCGCGCCGGGCTCGCGACGCGCGAACGGGTCCCGAGCGCCGACGAGATCGTGGTGCAGTGGCCCGACGAGCTGGACGTCGACCCCGATACAGCCGTCGTGTCGCTCGTCCACGAGGAGCGGATCGACATCCCCGCGCTGAAGCGCGGGGTCGAAGGGGGCGCGTTCTACGTCGGAGCACTCGGCTCGAAGCGGGCGCAGGAGAAGCGGCGCGAGCAGCTCGGCGACGTCTTCGAGCAGGTGCGGGGCCCGGTCGGCATCGACCTCGGCGGGGAGACGCCGGGCGAGATCGCGCTCGAGATCCTGGCGGAGATGCTCGCGGCGCGGAAGCGCGCTCCCGTCGAGGCGCCGGTCTAGGCCGCACCGGTCCGAGCCGCGCCGCGCGTCGTCACGGCGCCGACGGCGATCATGCCGAGCCCGAGCGCGAGGTGGAGCCAGTTGTCGGCCGAGTTCACCGGGATCCAACCGCCCGCGCCGACGGCCCCGAGCAGCCACAGCGAGAGGTAGACGACCCCGCCGCCGACGAGGAAGCTGCGTGCGCCGTCGGCCGTCTTCGCGAGTGCGATGCCGACCACGCCGAAGAGCAGGTGCACGACGTTGTGCAGGATCGAGACCTGGAAGAGCCCGAGCAGCTTCGCGCGGGATCCGTGGCCCGCGAAGCTGAGGTCGCCGTAGTGCGTGGTGATGCCGGGGATGAACCCGAGGACGCCGACGAGCAAGAAGGCCGCGCCGAGGACGGACGCGATCGACTGGAGCGGTGTGCGATCTCTCACACGTCTCGTGTGTTCCGCGTTCGTTCTCGCGAAACGCGGCCGCGCTCAGTCGGCAGAGGAGTCGCTCGGTTGCAGGTCGGCGAGATCGCTACTGCCGCCGTCGCTCCCGCCGCTGCCGCTGCTGCCGTCACCGCCGCCACCACCGCCGCCGCCTGTACCGCCCCCGCCGCCGTCGGTGCCGCCGCCGCCGCCCGAGTCGGGAGTCGCCGTGGTGGTCGCCGTGGTGGTCGTCGTCACGGTGGTCGTGGTCGTCGTGGTCGTGCGCATCCCGTCGCCGTGGTGGTCATCGCCGCTACCCGTCGTCGTCGTGGTCTCGCCGCCGTCGCCTCGGCTCGACGTCGTCGTGGTCGTTGCGTCGGCGTCGTGGCGGTCGCCGCTCCTCGTCGTCGTCGAGGTGCCGCCTCCGCCGTCGTGGCGGTCGCCGTCACCGGAGCCGCTGGTGCCAGAACCGCCCGAGTGGTGGTCGCCGCCGCCGCTCGTCGCGCCGTCGCGCCCTCCGTCTCTCCCGGAGCCGCTCTCACCGTCGTGCCCGCCTGAGCCTGAGCCCGAACCGTGTCCGCTCGAGGTCGACCCCGCGCGACCGGAGTCGTCGCCCTCGGAGTGCCTGCCCCTCGAGCCGCGCTCTTCGGATCCGCGATGGGTCGACCGGCCCTCGCCGCGCTTGGTCTCGGCCACCTTGCCGCGATGCTCGGCCGCGTCCCGGACCCGGCGGCCGCTCGACCCCGAACCGGAGCCGGAGCCGCGGTGCGACACGGCCACCGCGACGGCCGGCGGCCGCGCGACGGGCAGGACCGCCGTCGCGGCCGGCGCGACCTGCGCCGCAGGCTCGATCTCGGCCACGGGCGTCGCCTTGGCCGCGACGCGCGGGACGACCGGGCGGTGTGCGTGGGAACGAACGGTCTCGACCGCGACCGTCCCGCCGGCGGCGATGGTCGCGGTCGCCACGACCGCGCCGACCTTGGCAACGGCCGGGGCGCCGCCGCCGAGGAGCCCGGCGCCGAGGCGCGGCAGCCAGTCGAGGCTCATGCCCGCAGGGAAGACGCTGAGCGCGCGGCCGCGCACGCCGAGGGCCTGCCGGCAGGAGGCGCACGTGCGGAGGTGCGTCTTGAGCGCGCGCCGTTCCTCGGCGTCGAGCGGACCGGCGGCCAACCTTTGCACCGTCACGCAGTTCAGACGGTCGCCGAACACGAGCTGCTCGGCGAGCCGGTTGCGCGCCGCGAACAGCGCCTGCTCGACCTGGGCCGTGGTCAAACCGAGCTCCGCGGCCGTCTCGTCGATCCGCAGCCCGTGCACCTCGCGCAGGACGTAGGCGCGGCGCTGCCGGTCGGGCAGGGTCGCAAGCGCCGCGATCAGCGTGCCGGCGTACGGCTCGCGGTCGCCGGCCGGCGATTCGGGCAGGTCGGCGCTGGGGAGCTCGCGACGGCGGACGACGAGGTCGATGGCGACGTTGTGCGCGATCCGGAACAGCCACGGCTTCATCTTGTTCGGGACGCGACCCTCGCGAAGCGCGCCGTACGCCTTCAACATCGTCGCCTGGGCGACGTCGTCCCCGAGCCCCGCGTCGCCGAGGAGATGCGCCCCGTACGCGGCCAGCCGGTTTGCGTACCGGCGATAGAGCTCGTCGAACGCAGCCGCCTCGCCGCAGGCGAGGCGACTGCCGAGCACCTCGTCGGTGAGGCGCTTGAAGAAAAGCGGGCTCACATCATCCTTTACGAGTGAGATCGCGAGGTGGTTTCACGCCCTAGTGGTGCCCACCGCCACCGTCGTCGTCGCCGCCGCCGCCGCCGCCGTGGTCACCACCTCCGTCGTGCCCGCCACCGTCGTCGTCGTCGTTGTCGTCGTTCTCGTTCTCGTCGGCTTGGCGCGCATTCTCGTCGTTCGAGAGCGT